>JABAOH010002108.1_pt1 | contig 22004 bp, 24 predicted proteins | sample 7062181 | NCBI WGS metagenome assembly JABAOH01 (sample SAMN14538630, study PRJNA623070) | marine sediment metagenome | biome: marine biome [ENVO:00000428]; feature: marine pelagic biome [ENVO:01000023]; material: deep marine sediment [ENVO:00002113]; isolation source: pool of 5 deep marine... | reverse complement strand
TGGAGAATCAAATAAAGGTTAAATACAACTTTATTCAAACATTTTTATGCAGACTCTGTTAGAAAGGATCACGATAAACAATATTCTTGCATTTATGATTGTGCTTGGATATGTTGTTATGTGGTCATGGACACTTTATCTAGGTCTACTTGAGATTGTTCCAGATGGAGAAACAAGACTCGGTGTAGTTTTAGATTCAGTTGAAAGCATGGCAGGTATTCTCTCTACAATGACCGTCATTGTAGTTTTAGTGGTTCAATATCACTTTAGAAAAGCAAAGGGAGAACCTGACGAACAAACACCTTAGTATAAAAGTTATATACTAATGGTGCTCACATATTTTTATGGATGACTATTATTACGACAATCCAGACACAATAGAAAAATCAGTTGACAAGGCAATAGAAAAACAACTGGATTTAGAAATACAGGATCAAGAAAAAGAGATAGAAATTGAAAAAGATGCAGAACGAGTAAAGATACTTGAAGATGAATTAGAAAAAAAAGAGCCAGAAGTTGAGGAAGATCCAATAAAAAAAGAACTGAATAAACTAAAAACAAAACAGTACGAACATGCAGACAAGAGCAGACCATATGTTGATGCAGATATTCCAGACAGTGTAAAGTTTGGGGAAAAATTAGTAATTAAATTATCAAGAAAAGTTCCAAACATGCAACTTTCATTTGGAGATGGGTTGTCTTGGGAAAGAAAGGATGTGTATGACCCAAAGGCACCAAAGGAACTTATTCTAAGACCTACAGTATTTAGAGATATAAAGAATGGAAAGTTTGATGATGACAAAGTTGAGATAGATATTGGAGAGGTTAAAAAAGTAGCAGGTACAGAAATCCAATCATGGCTTGAGGGTGATTATCTTTTAAAGGTCAGAGGTTACGGAAACCAGTATCATGAAGATACAACTATAACAAAGACAGTGAGAGTACATGGGTAGACCAGACAGCGTTTTCAACAAGAAAAAAGAAACCATATACATGTGCAAGGCAATTGCTGACAGGGCAAACGAAGTAAATTTTTATTCACCAAAGCTCGAATCATATGACATAAATGACATAATTGAAGAGGATAAGAAATACGGAACATTCCAACCAAGCAATGGAAAATACTACACATATAGGGTACTTAGTGAAGATGAGGAGATTACAAACAAGCAGGTTTTAAAATCAATTCAGTATTCGTTTAGAAGAATCTCTATTAGGACAAACCTAAAGTTTAGAAGGGCAAGAGAAGGGGAATATGCAGATCTCAGAATAGATTTTAGAACTGTAGAATCAGATGAAGACCAACAACTCTCAGAAAACACACTGATGTATCATTACTATCCAATTCATAACAAGGAACATAAACTACGTGGATTATGTGTGGTGAATAAAAAATATTACTGGACTGCAAATGGAAAACCACTGGACATGCATTACATTGATCCAGTCAACTATCCAGAACCAGACAGTGGATGGCAGGGGAAGACATATGATTTTGATCAGGTTTACACACATGAGGTTCTTCATGGACTTGGACTTCCACATAGTAAGGGAACAGGACATGTCATGTCTCCAAATTATGGAATAATGGGTGAATGGATGAGTGAAGAAGATATTGCAAGAATACAGGCAAAATATGGAAAAAGAAACATCTCAGAGCATATTGTTAGAAGATGGCTGAGGTGGCTATTTCATGCAAGTGACAGATAATATGCTTAAATAGTAAATTTTTATAATTTAGTCATGCCACAAAGGTTAACTAGAGATGCAAACAACAACTTGGTACCATTAATATTTTCAGGTGGATTACCTGATAGCGTAGTTGTTAGTGCTGACATTGCAGATAACACAATCGTGAATGCCGATCTAGCCACTGGTGTATTTGGAAAAATCACTGGTATCGGAGCACAAGCTCAAACACTAGATATGGGAACACAAAAAATCGACAATGTAGCAGATATCGCATGTGGTCAAATTAGAGACGAAACTGATGCAGTAGCAGTATTTACTATTACTGATACCACTGGTGCAGTTCAACTCGAACAAGACCTTACAATTGCAGATGCAACTAACATAATCCTAAATGCAACCACAGGTACCCAAATCGGTACAGCAACCACACAAAAATTGAGTTTTTATGGTGCTACTCCAGTTGTTCAACCAACAGCATTGACAACCGCTGAAACATCAGTAACATTTGTCGATGAAAACATACCAGACTTTGCATTGAGTTCTTTGACAACTACGTCACCAGCAGGTTTTGCTACCTTAGATGAAGCCCAAGGATTCGTAGAAGCTATGGTCAATGTACAAACAAGAGTCGGTGAAATCGAGACTAAATTACAAGCACTAGGATTACTAGCATAAGTGATTTAACTCACATTTTCTTTTTTATATGTTTATATTTAATAAGTAAAAATATCATATATGCCAACTCCAACCACCAACTGGAAAGAAGCTACTGACACAAATGCAGGTTCTGCAGCAGTATATGGAGCACCAGATGTAAAGAAATTCAGCCAGTATTATAACGGTGTATTGGATGTAGATGACATAGATATCAACAGTGATACTTGGTTTAGAAACTCAAAATTATACCTTTTCGATTTATCAAATGACCACACGGTTCAACTCTTAACAAGTGAGGAGGTTGCAGACAGAACTCTCACAATTCCAGTCCTTGGAGCAAACGATACAATTGCGACACTTGGAACAACTCAGACACTTTCTGGTGCAAAGACATTTTCATCAGTTCTCACAATGTCTGGTGCAAACATTGATGTAGCTGGAAATAATATTGAAAATTCAGAACTGCCAACAGATACAAACTTTTTTGTTGACAGTGCAGATGAGACAAAGAAACTCGCATTCGGTCTTAGCGGATTTACCACAACAACTACAAGAACCGTAACAGTTCCAGATGCAGACTTTACTGTTGGCGGACTTTCACTTACACAAACTTGGTCAGGAACCAACACATTTGCAAGAACCGTACTAACTGGAAGATTTGAACATGACAAGGGTGCAGATGTTGCAAGTGGAGATGCGATCACACTTGGAACAGACGGAAACGTTTTTGACATAACTGGCACAACAACAATCAATCACATAAACAACACAAACTGGCAGATTGGAAGTTATGTGATACTTCACTTTGACGGTGCAGTTACACTTACACATAACGCTGGAACACTTGCAGGTGACGAGGCAGATCTTTTCCTATCTGGTGACACAAACTATACAACAAGTGCTGGTGACATTCTTACATTTATCTTACACGATGCAACAAGCTGGCAGGAAATTTCAAGAAACAGTGCAGGTGCAGTTTCACTTACACCTTGGACTTCTGACATTGATGCTGACGGATTCGACTTGAATGATCTTTCAAACATAGAATTCAGAACAACAACTGGAGCACCAACAGCAGGAACACAGGCAATTTATGCAGATGCTGGCGGAATTATATTTAACGTACCAACTGGTGACAGATTCGAGTGGAGTGTAAACGATGTGGACATTGCAGTTGCAGATGTAACTGACGGTCTTCAAGTTATCGCAAACAGGGTTCAGACAGCAAAGGGTTCAGACGTTGCAAGTGCAGGAACAATAACTTTAGGAAATGATGGTAACGTATTTGACATTACAGGAACCACAACAATCAACGAGATTACACCAACCAACTGGCAAGCTGGATCAATAGTCGTACTACAGTTCGATGGTGCACTTCAACTCACACATAACAGTGGAGGAACAAATGACATTCTGTTAGGAAACCAAGCCAACTGGACTACATCAGCAGGTGATACCATTATACTTTTCTACAATGGCACTGACTGGGTTGAGATTGCCAGAAGCGAAGTTGGTGGAGCAGGAGGAAGTGACACACCTTGGACTGTAAACCATGACTTTGACGTTTATTACTACGATATGCAGAATCAGACAAAACCTGTAAATCCAGCAACTAATAACGGTAGATACTACCAAAAGGCTGTTGATGCAAACAATGATGCCTTGTTTGTAATTCAAAAGAAAGCGGGTTCATTTGTAGAAGTACAGGTGAGTTAAACTGGCAATCAAGTTTTTGTCAGATGACAGGGTAGAAGGAACAAGTGCAGACTTTAATGACGATACACCACTAATAGGACATGATGATCCTGTTGGTGGATGGGTGGAACTTGGTAGAACAAAACTAACTACTGCGGGAGATACAATTACAGTAGATAACTTACCAAATAAAAGATATTATATGATTTTAGCTGATCTTGAAGAATCAGGGGTAGTTAATGATAAATTAAGATTTAATGGTGATTCTGGTTCTAATTATTCTTATCGTGAGCAATTTAATGGGGGTACTGATTCATCAGGTGTATCACAAGATTCAATATATACAAGTGACATAGAGGTAAGGAATTTTAATGTTGGTTATATTGCAAATCTATCAAATAAAGAAAAAATATCAATAGAACACGTTGTTAGACAGAGTACAGCTGGTGAAGCAAATGCACCAGTTAGGAGAGAAACAGTAGGCAAATGGGCTAACACTACTGAATCAATTAACAGTATAACAAGATTTAATGCTGGTGCTGGTGATTACACAATCGGCAGTGAAGCAGTAGTCTTAGGCTACGACCCAAGTGACACTCATAGTACGAACTTTTGGAAACAGTTAGCAGATGTGACTGCAACTACTGATGGGGAATTTGATACTTCAACATTTGATTCCAAAAAATATCTCTGGGTTCAATATTACATGAAACCTACTGGTGGAACTGTTGAAGGTGATGTAAGAGTAGGTAATGGAACATTAGACACAGGTTCAATTTATGCTAGAAGACAATCAGCAAATGGTGCAGCAGATGCAACTGGTACAAGTGAAACTAAATGGATAACAGGTACTACGACAGTATCAACACCAGAATTTTGTAATTTATTCATAATCAACAATGCAACTAAAGAAAAATTAATGATTGGTCATGTGGTTCATCAAGATACTGCTGGTGCAGGTACTGAACCAAAGAGAAAAGAAATTGTCGGTAAGTGGACAAACACAACTGATCAAATCAACATCATAGGACTTCATGATGCTGCTGGAACTGGCAGTATCGGTACTGGTTCTAGAATCATAGTATGGGGGTCTGACTAATGGCTTGGATTAAACAAGGAAGTGATACTTCTGCATACCCTGTTGTAGTTACAGTAAACAATAAGAATTTCGTACAAGCTATGGTACATCAAACAAACAACAATGATGGAAACATAGATGGCAGACTTATCCTAAATGGTGAATTAGGTTCATCAACTGATTTTGCAACAAGACAGAGTGTAAATGGTGGTAGTGATACAACAAGAGTGAGTGAAGATTTTGTGGAAATAGTAGATCCTACTTCTAGGGATTATTTTTCAGTCAATTATATTTGTGGTATTGCTGGTCAAGAAGCACTGGTTATTAGTTTTGCTGGATTAACCAATACCTATGGTGCTTCAACAGAACCAGCAAGAATGGAAGTTGTCGGTAAATACGATGACGGTGGTGTGATTACAGAGGTTGAAGTTGCAGAAGGTGGTGCTGGTACTACTACAGCCGATTCAAACCTTAGTGTAATAGGTACTGACGGAACAGAACCAACACTAGACAAAGAACTACTCTACAAGGTAAGACAAGACAACGTAGGTGGATGGGTAGAGGTCGGCAGAACTAGACTATCTACTTCTGGTGCTTCTATCACAGTTTCAGATTTACCAGACAAAAGATACTACATGACACTAACTAACTGTATTGACACTGGTGGAACAATCAATGGTCAGGTCAGAGTTAACGGAGATACTGGAAACAATTATGCAAGACGAAGATCAGTAGCTGGTGGAGCAGATGTAACAGATGTTAGTGTCGGTTCTCATTGGAGTACAACTGATGCAGAAGCAAGCCCATTCTTCAACGTAGAGTATTTTGCCAATGTATCAAATAAAGAAAAACTAAACATAACATATCATGCAAGACAATCAACAGCAGGTGATGCTAACCCACCTACAAGAATAGAGGCAGCAAACAAATGGGCTAACACCACTGATGCAATTAATGAAATTAGTATAACAGATTTTGGTTCAGGTTCTTACGATGTCGGAAGTGAGATGGTTGTTCTTGCATATGATCCTAATGATACTCATGCAACTAACTTCTGGGAAGAACTAGCAACCATAGATGATACAGGTGTTGCATCAACATCAACTGGTACAATCCCAGCTAGAAAGTATCTATGGATTCAGATGTATGTTAACCCTTCAACATCTGCTGCGTTACAACTACAATTCAACAATGATACTGGAACCAACTATGCCAGAAGTTATACTGCAAACGGTGGTGCTGACACAACAAGTGCAAGTTTGACCATATGGGGTGTTTCATCTACAGATGCTAATCCAAAGTTTTTGAATCTATTCATAATTAATAATACAACAGAAGAGAAGTTAGGAATTTCAAAACTAGTGACAAGAGGAACTGCTGGTGAAGCTAATACACCTGATAGGTTTGAAAGTGCTCAAAAATGGGATAATGTAACTGCACAAATCACTGAGATAGATTTCCTAGTTTCTGCTGGTACTGGTACATTCAATGGTGTAGTGTGGGGTGCTGACTGATGGTTTGGATTAAGAGTGGAACTGAAACACTGACAGCAAGTAGTGATCAAGTTGAGACAAAGATAACTGCAAAGAAGTTCAATCAGGTACTCTTTCATGGTATCGCTACTGGTGCTATGGAGAATCTTGAACGAGTTGGTATTGGTTCAATAGATACTGGAAGCAATTATGCACAGAGGCTATCAGCTAACGGTGGAGCAGATTCAACTCTAGTTTCACAATCAACAATGAATAACACCTCAATAGGTGGAGCAGCAAATGATGTTTTCAATGTAGATTACTTTGTAAACATTTCAGACGAAGAGAAACTATTCATTCAAAATAATGTATCTAATGGTGGTACTGGTGCAGCCAATGACCCAGATAGAGCAGAACTAGTATGTAAATGGGATAATGTTACAGGACAGATAGATACATTCAGAACTTATGAAGCAAGAGCAGGTTCACTTGATACTGATTCAAACTTAACAATTATCGGAACTGATGGTGGCGAAACAATCCAAGCAGAAGAAGTTAGAAACGACCACATTGAAACTCTAATCGAAACAGATACACAGGAAAGATACAATCTCTATCCAGAAATAGGAAGGGTAAAACAAGGAGTACCCGCAGTAGGTGGATGGGTAGAACTAGGAAGAACTACTCTAGGTGGTGCAGCAGATACCATTACTGTTTCATCATTATCTAATAAAAGATATTACATGATTCTTAACAGCACAATAGCCACAGGGGGTGTTTTAAATCATCTTGGAAGATTCAATAATGACTCAGGTACTAATTATGCACGAAGGGGTTCTAGTAATGGTGGAGCAGATGGAACAGCAACTTCTGCAACTAACATGATTTTTGGTAACGGTGGAGCAGGTGTGGTGAATAATTTTGGTGTTCAATATGTATCTAATTTATCATCAAATGAAAAATTAGTTTATGGTGGTTATTGCGAACAATCAACAGCAGGAGCATCAAATGCTCCTAACAGAGGAGAAGAAATTGCAAAATGGGCAAATACGTCATCTGCTATTAATAGAGTAGATTTAATAAATTCTGATACTGGGGATTACAATACAGGTTCAGAAGTAGTAGTTCTAGGATGGGATCCAGATGATACTCATAGTTCTAACTTTTGGCAACCACTTGCTAATGTAAAACTTGGTACTGACAGTGCAACACTTGATACAGGTATTTTCAAAAATAAAAAATATCTTTGGATTCAGGTTTATACACAAGGCGATTCTAATTTTACTCCAAGATTATATGTTGATAATGGAACAATAAATACAAATTCAAATGAAATAGCAACAAGAAGGTCATATAATGGTGAAGCTGATGTAACCTTGGTTTCACAAGATTATGCAGAACTTGATGCAACATCATCAACCACACCTGTTTTTGTAAATATCTTTATGATAAACAATTTGTCAGAAGAAAAATTAGGAATATCACATTCTGTAAGACAAAACACTGCGGGGGCTGGAACTGCACCTGATCGTAGAGAATTAGTTTTCAAATCAGCGAACACTGGTAATCAAGTGAACATATTACGAGTTGAGGCAAGTACAGGGAATTTATTAACAAATACTTGGATAAAGGTATGGGGTGCTGACTGATGGGCTGGCATAAACTTGGAAGTACAACATTGAATGAAGCCAAGGATGACATTAATATTAACATAGACAATATGGAAAGCGTTCAAATATTAACCCATAAAATACCTTCTGGAAACGCAAATGTCAAAGTTACAATAAATGGAGATAGCGGAACCAATTATGCAAGAAGATTATCTACAACTGGTGGTGCAGATGCCACAGCAACAAGTCAGGCAAATATGAGCGGAGATCCAATAGATGGCAGTGATTCATTTAATATGTCATATATGGCAAATACTGAAAATGAAGAAAAACTATTGATTACATTTATCGTTAATAGAAATACAGCAGGTGCAACAAACGTACCAAGCAGAGCAGAAGCCGTATTCAAATATGACAAAACTAATCAGATCTCAAAAATAACCACAACAAATGACAATACAGGTGATTATACTATCAATTCAAATGTTAGTGTAATAGGCACAACCGACGACTTGGATAAGGTGACTCAGTAATTGTTATATAATAATACCAACAATAATATTGGAGGAAGAAATTGACCATAGTAAAACATCAAAAAAGAGTACACGGACTAAAGGAAGAACTGCTAGATGATGCACCACTACTAAACGATGTAGGTGGATGGGTAGAACTAGGAAGAACTACTTTGGGAAGTGCAGGAGATACAATTTCAGTTGGTTCTTTATCAGATAAGAGATATTATATGATTTTAGGAAATAATTTTCCTACAGGTGGATGGTCTAGGGCAAATCTTCGTTTTAATTCTGATTCTGGAAGTAATTATGCTAACAGATATTCTACAAATGGAGGTGCAGACGGAACACAAACATCAGTAACATTTAACACAATGGAAAACGCTGATGGTGTTACTTCACCGAATTTCAATTTATCATATATTGCGAATTTATCTAATAAAGAAAAATTACATATAACTCACTCAGTTACACAAAACACATCTGGCAGTGGAACAGCTCCAAACAGATCAGAAATTGTTGGAAAATGGAGTAATACATCAAACCCAATATCAACAATAGCCGAGATTAATGACGGAACAGGTGATTTTGATACAGGTTCAGAAGTTGTAGTTCTAGGATGGGATCCAGATGATACACATACTAATAATTTTTGGGAAGAATTAGGAAGTCACGAATTATCCTCAGAAAGCAATCAATTAGATGTTTCAGGAATGACGGCTAAAAAATATTTGTGGTATCAAGCATTCATTAAAAAAGATGCAACTGCTTCAAATTTTGCAGAACATAGTATTAATGGAATAACTACAGGTGGAACGTGGGCAAGAAGAATATCAAGTGATGGTGGAGCAGATGGAACAGCAACAAGTCAAAATACAATAAACACAACAGATTCAGGAGCAGGTGGATATTTCTTAAATGGATTTGTTATTAATAATTCAGGTCAAGAAAAACTATTCATTGAACACGTTAATCAAAACACAACAGCAGGAGCAGGAACAGCTCCAAACAGAAAAGAGGCAGTTTTGAAATCTACAACATCTGCACAAATAACTCAACTAACAATATCAGGGGCTACTAATGGATATGAGGCAGGATCAATCCTTAAAGTATGGGGTGCTGACTAATGGCATGGGCTAAGAATGGAACTCCTGATACGTTAAGTGGAACTGCTGATGAAATTAGTATATCAGATTTAACTGCAAAAAAGTTTAATGTATTTATGTATCATAAAATTAATTCAGGGGAAGCAAGTGATACAATAAGATATAATGGAGATACAACTTCTGTATATGCTAGTAGAAGATCATTTGACGGAGCAGCAGACTCAACTGACACATCAGCAAATAGATTATCTTATGGTTCAGATGATACATACCCTGCTTTTGGTATTCAATATTTTATTAATATTTCAGGGGAAGAAAAACTTGATATTTATTTTGGTGTTAATCAACAAGCAGCAGGTGCAGCAAATGCTCCAAAACGAGCAGAGGCAGTTGGAAAATACGTTCCTAGTCCAGATGCAGATATTACAGATGTTGCAGTTGATAATTTAGCAGCAGGGGATTACGCAGCAGGATCACAGGGTTCAGCACTTGGTACAGAAGGAGACGAAGTAACTTGGGATAGAACACTTGAACAAAGTGGTACAGAATTTATTGCTACTGATACAGGCAATTCATTACTACATGACGGTAACGACTTTACCATTGGTGCATGGAAGGAACTTGGTAGGGCAAAACTTGGTGCAGTTAGTGATGATATTGCAGTTTCAAACTTACCAGATAAACGATATTATATGGTATTAACAAATAGGGCTTCTGCTTCAAATGTTGATGGCACACTTAGACTAAATGAAGATACTGGTTCAAATTATGCAAGAAGATGGAGTAATGATGGTGGAACTGATAATACAACTACAAGTACAACAGAAATGACTTTTGGAATTAGAAATGAGGCAACTGCCGTACCTAGTTTTGATGTTGGATTTCTTGCAAACTTACAAAATAAGGAAAAATTATCAATATCACAAGGTGTCCATGCTGGTGCTAGCGGTGCTGGAACTGCACCTAACAGGAGAGAGGCATCATCAAAATGGGCTAATACTACCGATTCAATTAATGCAATAACATTACATAATATTCATACAGGGGATTATGCAGTTGATAGTGAAGTTGTAGTTCTTGGTTATGATCCAGATGATATTCATAGTAAAGGATTCTGGGAAGAATTAGCCAGTAAAGACATCACATCTGGTACAACTGCATTTAGTGTAGAATTTCCAGCAAAAAAGTATCTCTGGGTTCAATCATATATTATTCCTTCAACAACAATGTCAGTAGAAATAACTGCTAATGATGATACTAGTGGAAATTACTCTCAAAGAAGATCCAATGATGGTGCTGCTGATGTAACATTTATCAATCAAAATATTCTTGATCCAACACAGGGAAGTCAAACAACTCCTAACTTTTGTAATCTTTTCATAATCAATAATCAATCAGAAGAAAAATTATTCATTGGTAATACAGTAGAACAAAACACAGCTGGTGAAACTAATCCACCTAAAAGAAGAGAGTGGGTTGGAAAATGGAATATAACAACAGAAGCAATTACTAAACTTACAGTCACTGCTTCTGCCAACGAATTCAGCAATGGTTCATTCATCAGAGTATGGGGGCATGACTAATGGGCTGGACTAAACAAGGATCAATTACTGCAACAGGAGTTGGGGAATATGGAGTAGAGTTTTCGTTACCTGTACAAACAAAGAAAACATTCATGGCTCTAAACTATTCAATTCCAGCTGGAACTTCTGGCAATGGAAGAATTAGATTCAATGGTGATAGTGCAGCAGTTTATGCAAGACGAGAATCAATTAACGGTGGATCAGATACAACTGCTGGAAGTGCCAATGAGACCACATTATGTCAATATGCTGGTGGTGTTGATGGAAACCCATACTTTAACATAATATTCGTCTGTGATGCAGGACTTGAAAATGAAAAACTGCATATGAATTGGAGTGTAGGACAAAGAGAGGCTGGTGCTTCAAATGATCCAGAAAGATATGAAGTGGTTGGAAAATATGTACCATCAACTGATTCAAGAATCACAAGTATAGATATTCGAGGAATCGATTCACATGACAGAGGTAGTAATGCTACTGTATTCGGGAGTGATTAAATGTCTAAACAAGAATATTATGATCATTTGAACGAGGGCGAGAAATACGTTTGTGACTTTGGTGGATGTACCACTGAACTTGGCGAGGAAGAGTTTTGCAATTATATACTTCGTGGGGATAGACTTTGTGAAGCCCACTGGAATTATACACACCTAAAGGAAGGAAAATGTGATAAATGTGGTAATATAAGCACAAACAGGAGTGAATCTAGAACACTATCTTTAAAATGTTCCTGTGGCGGTAATATATACATGGTGATTAGTGATGGTTGATTATCTAAAAGGGGGAGTAATTAGAGGAACTAAGGAACAAAGAGGCAAGACCTTATCCCCAAATGTAGGTGGATGGAAAGAGATAGGTAGGACTACTTTGGGAAGTGCAGGAGATACAATTTCTGTCAGTTCGCTTTCAGATAAAAGATATTATATGATTTTAGCGGATAAAATTTCAAGTGGAGAAGCAAGTTCAGGTATAAGATTTAATAATGATTCTGGAAGTAATTATGCTTACAGGGCTTCATATAATGGAGCAGCAGACGGAACAGGAACAAGTCAAACATATTTCAATTATGACCCCGATGATACGTATAATTCATTTCTTGTTGGACATATCACAAATAATTCATCAAATGAAAAATTACTGATTGAACATATTGTTAATCAACAGGCAACAGGTGCAGCAAATGCTCCAAGTAGAGGTGAAGGTGTAGGCAAATGGGCAAACACTTCAAACGCAATTAATAGAATTGATTATGTAAATCAAAATACAGGAGATTTTGATACAAATTCAGAACTCGTAATTCTAGGATGGGATCCAGATGATACTCATACTAATAATTTTTGGACAGAATTGGCAAATGTTACACTTGGTAGTGACGGTGATACCATTGATAGTGGTGTTTTTGAATCAAAGAAATATTTATGGTTCCAAGTATCTGATAAAGGAACAGGTACATATAGATCAAAAATAAGATTTAATGCTGATTCAGGCAATAATTATGCACAAAGATCATCTGTAAATGGTGGTGCTGATGTTACAACAGTTTCAGTAAATGATTCTGATACATTCTTAGCTGGTAGTGGTGTAAACTCATTCTTTGAAGGATTTGTCGTAAATAATGCAACAAAAGAGAAATTATGTATATTAGATCAAGTAGCAGTACCAACAGCAGGTGCAACTAATGCACCAAACAGAAGAGAGGGTGTTTTCAAATGGACTAACACAACTGACTTAATAAACCAAATTCAAATCATCAATGATGATACTGGTGATTTAGGTGCTGGTACAAGACTTGTAGTGTGGGGTGCTAACTAATGACTTGGGTTAGAAACGGTTCAACCACATTGACACAATTTGGTGATGATTTAGATGTAACTGGACTTACAGCAAAAGAATTTAATCAAGTGATGAAACATGTAATTGCAAGAGGAACAAAGAATGCATTCCAAACATTCAATGATGATTCTGCTTCTGTATATGCAAGAAGAACATCAACCAATGGTGCTGCTGATGGAACAAGTGTGAGTAGAGCTAATTGGGATATGTATGATGGTGATGATGCACATGAGGAATTTTCTATTCAATCAATATGTTCAATCTCAGGCGAAGAAAAACTAGGAATAATCAGAGTTGTATCAGGTAATACTGCTGGTGCTGGTAATGTTCCAAACAGAATAGAATCAGTAGGAAAATTTGTACCTTCTCCAGATGCAGATATAACAAGTATTGAAACATTTAATACACAATCTGGTGACTTTGATGTAAATTCAAATCTCTCAGTTCTAGGTGCTGGTGAGGAAGTAAATAACGGTATAGGCACTCAGGTTGGGGGATGGGTTGAAGTTGGAAGAACTAAATTAACAAGTAACAGTGAAACAATAAGAGTAGGAAATCTTCCTAACAAACGTTACTACATGGTATTAACAAACCCAATACAAGACGGAACGAATACCATAGGTGTTGAAACACGATTTAATGATGACGGTGGATCCAATTATGCAGGGAGAAGAAGTACAGATGGAGCTTCCGACACCACACACACAAGCCAAACCAATATTTTAGGACTTTCATTTGGAACAACAGTACCACATTCTTTTGTTGTGGATTATATTTCAAATTTAGAAGATAAAGAAAAATTGATGATATCCCATCATGTAGTAAGTGGTGTTGAGGGTGCTGGAACTGAACCAAATAGATCCGAGATAGTTGGTAAATGGGCAAACACAACTGATGAAATAACAAGCATAACCAAACAAGAGGGCGGATCTGGATATTACGCTAGTGGTTCAGAAATGATCGTACTTGGTTATGATGAATCAGATACTCATAGTGATAACTTTTGGGAAGAAATAGGATATACCGAATTAACAAATGATAATCAAGTAATAGAAGTTACCTTTCCCGCAAAAAAATACCTATGGGTACAGTTTTGGGGAACTGATCCTTCTGGTGACAGTGAAATGACATTTAATAGTGATACAGGTTCAAACTACGCTAGACGTATAAGTGCAAATGGTGGTACTGATTCCACAGTTATAAATGACACAGATCACACAAATATAATGACAGGTGGAACAAACGACTTGGAAACATTTACCAATTTATTTATTATTAATAACAAATCACAAGAAAAACTTGCTATTGGTCACACAATTCATCATACAACTGCGGGAGCTGGAACAGCACCATTTAGGGTTGAAAACGTAAGTAAATGGGCTAACACAACTGAACAAATTACAAAAATACGAGTAGAAGATACTGGTACTGGATTTGATACTGGAACACGAATAATAGTTTGGGGGCATGACTGATGGGCTGGAGTAGATTAGATAAAACAACTGTTGGTAGTGATATTTTAGATATAACAACAACACAATTTACCCCAAAAATATTCACACAATTTATTGAGCATGGTTTAAGATTATCTGCTACAGCAAATGGACGATGGCAATTTGGTGATAGTGGAACAATAGATACAGGAACTAATTACGCTTCAAGAAGATCAGTAGACGGTGGAACAGAGATAGCCGCAACAAGTCAGACATATATTTGGCATAGGGCAGATTCAGATGCGTTATCTGTTGGATATATGATCAATATTGCTGATGAGGAAAAACTAGTTCAAGGATTTGAAATTCATAATGCATCAGCAGGTGCCACTAATGCTCCGAGTAGGCAGGAGTGGACTGGTAAATGGGTTGAAACCGTAAACCAATGTGATATAGTAAGTTCAGAAAATGGTGGTTCTAATGAAATCGCATCAAACTCAAATTTAATTTTAATTGGTACAGATGGTGGAGAATCTAACACAGATATTGCAGACGGTACTATATATGAAGAAACAGACACTAACAAACGATACATCTATTCAAAGACAAACGAACACTGGACAGAGATTATAAGTTAGTTTAAATATTGATAAATCAAAGTTTTTTTATTGAATATTGATGAAAAACTAGATGAGGAAATGAGATTAGGTTATCCAGAATCCAGAAAATGGTCTGATGAGGAAAAGGCAAAAAAGATGGATGAATTGAGGGAAAAATTCATCGTTCCAGTGGATAAGATGAGGCTAATCATATCATACTGCATATACAATGAGGAACAGTATTTTGAAAAATCACTTGAGGAATGCCTAAAGATAAACGACTTTGATACAATTCACATACTTGACGGTGCGTGGGAACACGGTGGCACAACACCAAACTCTACTGACAGATCACATGAAATCGCAATGAATTTTGCGAAAAAACACGGTGTGGATCTCATATGGGTTGACAACCCACATGACAGATTGTGGAAATCAGAATCAGAAAAAAGAAACTATCAGTTGAAGGATATTGAAAAACGTTATCCAGACTCAAAGTATTATGTACTTGTAAGGGATGGTGACGAACTCATAAGATGGACTAGTGGAAGAAACAGTACATGGATGAAAAAGGATCTTGTTGACTGGCACAAATCAAGTCAAAATGTAGGAATAATAAACACGTATGCATATCATTCTGACTTTTCAACAATGCAGGGAATAAGACTGATACCAAGCGGTAGCGGAATTCACTACTACACTGGAAGAGGTATGGTTGTACATGACGGAGAGTGTGGTCTACTTCTCAACTACAACCCAAGAGAGGGAATGCAGGGAAATCCTGAAAGGGTGTTCATATACCAGTCGTTCTTTTTTGTAAACTTGTGGAATATAAGAAACGAGGAGAGACAGGATATCAAGGACAAGTTTGCAGACTGGCAGGCAACTCAAAAAGATGTCGGTGACAGATGTGAGTGGAATGAATAAGAGAGTTTGGGATATTCTTAGAAGTCAGGTGGCGATTGCAGATCCTCATTGGGTTAGAAGCAAGAAGCAGATAGACAAAGCAACTGACACGGAATACGGTCTATACACAAATGACGACATCAAACTTGTTATAGCTCACTGTATATACAACGATGAGGATTTTATTGAAAAGGTCTTGGAAGATGATCTCCAAATGCCAGACATTGACATGATACATGTAATTGACGGTGCGTGGGAGCACGGTGGAAAATCAACAAACTCTACTGACAGAACAAAAGAGATAGTCGAGGACTTTGCAAAGAGATCACCGATACCAGTTGTGTTTGTTGAGAATAAGACAGGCAAACTTTGGAAAAGCGAGAGTGAAAAAAGAAACCACCAGTTGGATCTTATAGAGAAGGAATTTCCAGATGACAGGTGCTACGTGTTTGTAAAGGATGGAGATGAGATTGTAAAAAACAATAACGGAAGAAGGCTTGTATGGACAAAGACTATTCTGGCAGATACATATCCAGAGGTTGGACTTGTAAGGGCATATGCTGACGGAAGCAAGAGGGAGGGAAAGACACCAAGGTTCATACCAACAGGTCAGGGAATACACTACTATACTGGAAAAAGCATGTGCCTTCACAACAGATCCCACAACGTACTGGTTGACTACAATGAATTGGGTGAGCCAACGGTCAACTTGCTTGACATAAAAGTATTTTATCTTGATGAGATATTCATCGTAAATTACTGGGTTATGAGAAACAAGGAAAGAATACGAGAAAAGCACGTATTTGATGTGTTTAGAGATGAGCAGGATAAGATACTTGAAAATCAAAACATATCATGCGAATACTAACTATATGTTTTTATACTAATTATATTTAATAGATTCATGGCAGAATACACTTTCAAATGTGGAGTCCATGATTTTGGAACAGATGACTTGGATGATTTCAACACACATCTGGAAGAAGAAGCACACACAACCACAGGAATTGCACCATGTAATCAATGTGGACTAGAAACTGAATTTTCCTTCACTGGAAAGAAAAAAGGACTAAAGGCTCCAGCATTATGCCAAGCATGTAAGGATGATATTTTGGGAGGTAGTAACTAATGGACATAACTGAGAATGTAAAAATGTCAGAAGATGTAGTAGCTATCAGAGGTTCCAATTCCAACTTGAATGAAAAAGTTGGCGGAGTGAGAGGTTTTGTTACAGTAATTAAAAACAAGGGAAGAGCAGATGAGCAAGTCCTATGTAAAAACAAGGAAAACCTTCTAACAGATGTTGGAAGAGATGATATTCATAATGGTATGTATACAAATGCAGCATCTGGTCAGACAGCATTCAATTATATGGCTCTAAGTTCAGAAGCAACAGCACCAACCACATCAGACACCACAATTTCAAGTGAGATCTCAAGTGGAGGATTGGAGAGAATTCAAGCATCAACCAGAACACATACTGGCGGAACAAATACATCAACAATTGAACACCAGTTTACCGCAACAGCACAGCATACAGATGTCAGAAAAAGCGGAATCTTTGATGCAATATCAGTAGGAACGCTAGGACATGCAAATACATTCACACCAGCATCATTGGAAATCAACGATACCCTAACGGTTACTTGGACAATAACTGCTGGATAGAAATATGTTTATAAATTCTTATTAATAACATAAATCATGGTTCGTCAGATAAAATATAACCACAATGTTGTAGTTAGTGGTTCAGATGATGCAACAAAACAGGTGTCAAAGGATGCTTGGAATGACGGACATAATGAGTCTGGTATGTTTGGTTGGGGATCAATCACAACACTCACGGTTGCAACAGGTGCAATTACACCAGTAAATTCTGCTCACAAGATTGACGGTGAGGGAGCAAGTGCTGACGAACTTGACAATATTACAAACACAGAGACAGCAGAATTTGACGAACTTTGGCTTTTCGGTGGAGCACAGACAATTACACTTAGAGATAACAGTATAAGCGGAGGAAACATATACACACTTAGCGGAAACAATCTTACACTTTCAACTACAGTACCAACAAAAATTATCAGGGTATCAACAAACTGGTATGAGGTTGGCGGTAGCGGAAGCGGTGTATTTGCAGATAACGTATTTGCAGTTCAGGATGAAGGAGATCAGACAAAACAGTTTAACATATCGATTGGCGGTGCAACAACATCAACCACAACAACATTTTCATTTGCACAAACTGTAAGCAGAACGATAACGTTCCCTGATGCTACAGACACTGTTGCAGTTCTAGGTCTTGCACAGACCTTTACAGCAGATCAAACACTCAATGACAATATAAACTTAACTTTCGGAACTGGCGGAGATGCAGACATTGATTATGACGGAACCAATATGTATATCAATCCAGCAGTTGTCGGAACAGGTGATCTTAAAGTCACTGGAGGTTCACTTCACATCAATGATGACAACGAGTCACTTGCAGTAGGTGCAGGTCAAGATCTTACAATCTCACATAACGCAACTGACAACATCATCAATGCAGTTAACGGTAAACTGATTATTCAAGATGGCGGTACAGCAGTTGCAACATTTGATACGACTGACGGTATCGTGATGAACGAGAGGTTCCAGACACTTAAAGGTGCAGATGTTGCAAGTACAGGAATCATGACACTTGGAAATGACGGAAACGTTTTCGATATTACTGGTACAACAACAATTAACGAAATTGTTCCAACAAACTGGCAGAGTGGTTCAATCATTACATTACAATTTGACGGAGCACTACAGGTAACACACAACAGTGGAGGAACAAACGATATCCTACTTGGCAATCAGGCAAACTGGACTACACAAGCAGGCGATGCAATCATGCTTTTCTACAACGGAACAGATTGGGTAGAAATCGCAAGAAGTGAAGTTGGTGGAGCAGGAGGTAGCGATACTCCTTGGACAGTCAATCACGACTTTGATGTTTACTACTTTGACATGCAGGTACAATCAGCACCAGCAAACCCAGCAACTGATAACGGAAGAATTTATCTTAAGACAATTGATGCAAGCAATGACGGTTTATTTATGAAGGTAAAAAAGAACGGGTCATTTACAGAGGTACAGATTGCGTAGTGGTGAAGATGTATGGTCTTAGAATACAAATCTGCGGGTAGGATTACTGGAAACAGTACAGACAACCTAGTTACTCCAACCTTTGAGGATTTCTTTACAACTGATACAAACTGGACATTAAGTTCTGGTTCTGATCACTCAATCAATACAACATTACAAAGATTGGAATATTCGAGTATCCGAGACACAACAGAAGACAACATAATTCATGATTTAACAAGTGCCAGTGACACTGCTTGGACATTACGATTTTGCATTAATTTTGATGAAGTAACTACACCTGCAAGTGGAAACATTGACATGTATGTTGGATTATTCAGCACAAATGAAACAAGTGGTTTAGATGCAACACAAGATGGCATTGCAGTTAGACTTGGCTTAGTTACAAGTGATACAAGAATACATGGTATTGCAGTAGATGGTGCTTCATTAAACACAACAGAGGACATTGTTTTACAACAAAAAATAATCAGTGGTGAAAGATTATACATTGAATTAAAAAGATTATCCGCAACTACATTCTCAATAGGTATTTACAATGATCAGTCTTTTAGTGAATTATTAGAACATCAAGTCGGCGAATGTGCAAGTACGACACAATCACTCCGTTATTTAGGAATTAAATCAAATGATCTTTCTACGTTGGCTGGTGAGTTAAACGGATTCATCGACAACGTTCAGTTCTGGGATGGAGTAGAAACAGTACCAACAGCAGATTTTACAGAAGAATATACAACAAATTCTGGTTGGACACAACAAGGTACATTAGTAACAGTAGATAGTGGTGTAGCCGACAAAGTTGATGGTAATGCAGTTGTTGGTGGTGTTGATCATAGAGTATGGAAAGATATTGGTAGTGCAATTTCTGATACAGATTTTGTTGTTGAAATAGATTATACTTTGGAAGCAGAAGCAAATAGTCCAAACCATCATGTGTTTATTTTATCCGATGCTTCAACTGATCCTGTCGTATCGACAGCAACACAAGACTCAATTTCTATTAGACAGGGTAATAATACAAGTAATCAATTATTCTTAACTTATTCAAACGCTGGAAATCTTGACACTCCAACAGGTGCGAGTTCAGCATTTACAACATCAATATCAACTACATATTATCTTAGAATAACAAGGGTTGGTGACAATCTTACATTATACATATTTTCAGATTCGGGCAGAACAAATCTTAGTGCTACATTAACTCTTGCTGTAACAGCAGTTACAGGATTGAGATATATTCATCATGCTGGAAATACAAGTGCTGGTGCAACTAGATCAGTAACATATCAATGTGATAACTTGAATATCTGGGATGGAATAAACACATTTGATGCACCAGTAGACAACGATTCAAAACCATACGAAGTACCAACATGGTCAACACTTGACGAACTAGACACAAGCACAAGAAAGACCTACATGGGTAACAAGAACTATGTTCCACTAGGAACCAGATTTGATTCTTACTATCAACATAGATCACCATTTAGTGTTTTACAAAAGCAACATTTCTGGGAATTTTTCAGTGGTAAGCAATTAAGTTCAATTTGGACTCAAACTACAATAACCGCTGGAACACTAACATTTGATATTTTTGATGGTATAGATAGAGGTGCAAGATTATTAGATGCTTCAACTACTGGTCATTTACAACTAGATTTCAATAACAAAAGACAGTATAATTTTGATGGTGCAGTTATGGTTGTATTATTTAGACATGGGGCTGGTTCATTACAAAGAACATATGCAGGATTGCATGGAGATCAACTTGCAAGTCCAGCAGATATGATTCAACATGAAAAAGATTGGGCTAACACATTCCAAAGACTAGGAACAAATGACGGAGGAGTAGCAACATACACAAACACATCACTATCAAATGTAGAGGTAATGGAAGCCACAAAACTAGAGGTTACACCATCTAATACATTATTAACAGTTGATGGGACATTAGAAGTTTCAAAAACAACAGACTTACCAACAGCAAAATTACAACCTGTATTCGGATTGGAAAATAACGGAAGTACAAACAGAGGAGCATACTGTCAATATTTGGAGGTATATAATACATAATGACCGAACTATCCCTATACGAACAGGTATCCAACCTATCCACAGTAAAGAAACAATGGTTCTTTGATCTATTTCAGGGAGATGCACTTGATACAGATAGATGGCAGACCAGAGATATTGCTGGGACTGGAACTTTTTCCATGAGTGATACAATTAATGGTGGATTTACAATAACAACAAGTTCAACAACAAGTGATAGAAGTCAGATAGATTTTAACGATAAAAGACAATTCAGCAATTCTGCAAGTGTAATAATCGGGGATGCGAAATGTGACGAATCAACTAATAGAGCATTTGAATTAGGATTGACAAATACAACTTCATCAGGTAGTGATTTTATTAATATTAGAAATGATACACTTGAAACATTTTACAATATTTCTACAAAGGATGCAACAACAGAATCAAATTCTGATGCAACTGTATCTATTGATGAATCATGGCATAGACATAATGCTACAAGAACAGGATCAAGTGTAGAATATTCTATTGACGGAGTGTTGGAAGTTACACATTCAACCAACATGCCAACTGCAAAATTACAACCATTATTTAGAGCAACAACTAGAACAACTGCACCAAAAACATCAAGAATTAGATACATGGAGTGTTACAATGTCTAA
>JABAOH010000304.1_pt1 | contig 22019 bp, 23 predicted proteins | sample 7062181 | NCBI WGS metagenome assembly JABAOH01 (sample SAMN14538630, study PRJNA623070) | marine sediment metagenome | biome: marine biome [ENVO:00000428]; feature: marine pelagic biome [ENVO:01000023]; material: deep marine sediment [ENVO:00002113]; isolation source: pool of 5 deep marine... | reverse complement strand
CTCAGGCAGCTGAGGATCGCAGAGACCGAAAAGTACGCCCACGTCACCTTCTTCTTCAACAGCCAAGTCGAGGACCCCTATCCAGGAGAGGACCGGATCTTGGTCCCGAGCCCCAAGGTCCCGAGCTACGAGGAGAAGCCCGAGATGAGCGCCAACGAGATAACCGAGAGGCTCATACCCGAGATCCGCCTTGGTGCATATCACTTCATCCTCGTTAACTACGCCAATGGCGATCTGGTCGGCCACTCGGCGAATCTCCAAGCGGGCATCAAGGCGTGTGAGGCCGTCGACAAGTGTGTCGGACGGGTTGTGGACGCCGGCCTAGAAGAGGGATACGCGGTCATCGTTACAGGCGACCATGGCAACATAGAGACCATGTTCTACCCTGATGGGACTCCGAACCCTTCCCATGGCACCAACCCGGTCCCATTCATCCTCGTAGGCGAGGACTTCGAGCTTAGGAACGCCAATCTTAGAAGCGAGCTCGGGCTTAGCAGCGTCGCCCCGACGGTCCTGAGCCTCATGGGGATCGATAAGCCACAGGAAATGACCGGGGAAAACATCATCGGGGTGTGAGTCGATATAGTTATTCAACAGGCTATTGGATGAGAAAATTTTTCATCGGTGTATTCAGGTGTGCCCACGAAAGTCTTTTCTTTATCGAGTCTCACTTTCGGATATGCGTCAAGTTACCTCCGAACAGCGTTTCAGGATTTTGGTCATTTCTCTGGGCCTCCTGGGTGGTGGATAGGAATGATAAGGAAGATCGGCTTCGACACTGACAGATATTTGAAGGCTCAGATAGAGAAGATACTTGAGCGGGTCTCGCTCTTCGATAAGCTCTATCTTGAGTTCGGAGGGAAGCTCCGCTACGACCATCACGCCTCGCGTGTCCTTCCTGGCTATGAAATCGACACGAAGGCACAGATGCTGGGCAGGCTGGGCGACAGGATCGATATGGTGCACTGTATCAGCGCGAAGGACATAGAGGGCAGGAAGATCAGGAGGGACTTCGGGCTGACCTACGAGGACCAGGTCCTCAAAGACATCAACGATCTCAGGGAGCTGGGCCTCGACGTCTCCGCGGTAGTGATAAGCCGCTTCGGAGGGGAGAAAGCCGCCGAGAAGTTCAAGCAGAGGCTTGAGAACAGGAACATTAGGGTCTTCACGCATTACGAGATACCGAACTACCACGCAGATCTAGACCTCGTCTTGAGCGAAGAGGGGTACGGCAGGCCCGAATATGTAAACACGGAGAAACAGATTGTCATAGTCACGGCACCGGGCCCGGGCAGCGGTAAGATGTCATTCTGCATGTCCCAGATGTACCATGACAGGAAAATGGGTGTCATGAGCGGCTTCGCGAAGTTCGAGACGTTCCCCATCTGGAACCTTGAGCTGAAACACCCCGTCAACGTGGCCTACGAGGCCGCCACCGCAGATATAGGGGACTACAACGTCGTCGACCCCTTCCACATGGAGGCATACGGCGTTGTGGCTGTCAACTACAACAGGGATGTCGATAACTTCGTGATAATGAAGAGTATGATCGAGAGGATGGTGGGTGAGGACGATCCCATGGCTGAGATCAGGTCGCCCACCGACATGGGCGTAAACATGGCGAAGGCGGGGATAGTCGACGACGACGCCGTCCGGCGGGCTAGCAATGACGAGATCGTGAGGCGCTACTACAGGTACCACAGAGAATTCGTAGAGGGTGAGACCACCCACGCAACCCTCGACAGGATGGATAAAATCATGGAGAAGGTCGGTGTCAGACCCCTGGACAGATCCGTGGTAGTTCCCGCCAGGGAGGCGGCGGAGGACGCTAGGAGGAGAAGGCACGAGGGAAAGGGCTACCGGGATGTCTTCTGCGGCGCTGCGATAGAGCTTCTAGACGACTCCGGTGCGACGATCATGATACGGGGAAAGAACTCGCCCCTCCTTCACGCCGAGTCTGCGGTCCTCCTCAACGCGGTGAAGACCCTCGCCGGCATATCAGACGAGGTCAAAGTGATCTCAAGGGACGTGATCGAGAGCATGATGCGTATGAAGGCGACGATGGGTTTAACCAGCACCTCATTAGATGTGAAGGAGGTGCTGGACGCTCTCGCCGCCAGTGCGGTGTCCGACGAGAACGCGATGAGATGCATGAATGCGCTGAGTGGGCTGAAGTGGTGCGAGATGCACACGACGCACCTCATGGGCGCGGGGGACGAGACCCCTCTCAAACAGCTCGGCCTCAACGTTACCACTGACGCGGAGTTACCGTTCCCGATGGAGCCAAACAATTAGAAGATTCTGAGACCGGATCTCTCCGTTTCACCAAATAATCATGAGGTACATCGTGTTCGTGTGTTTGTAAAGTTAGAATAGGAATTTTGAAGATATTTCCAATGGATAGCACGTATTTTTATGAAATTCTGGTCGACGAACATTACGATAAGTGTTGAAGGCAAACAACCCAATCTAAGTTTGGAATGCAAAAGGGGTTAGAGATAAAAATCTAAGGTAGCTATGAGGGTTTGACCGCAATCTTACGGATGGAGAGACATAAAATGAGCCGGAAAGGTACGTACAACGCAATAACCGATGTCGCCGGGATCAGCGTGGGTCACTACTCAGACAACGATCTCCTAACCGGTATCACGGTCGTCCTCGCACAGGAGGGCTCGGTGGGCGGCGTGGACGTCAGGGGCGGTTCGCCTGGGACGAGGGAAACGGACCTCCTTTCACCTGTCAACCGCATTGAGAGGGTCGACGCCGTCGCCCTATGTGGGAGCAGCGCGTTTGGCCTCAACGCTGTGGGCGGCGTCATGCGCTACCTCGAGGAGAGGGGGATAGGCCACTCCGCAATGGAGGGGGTCGTCGTACCCATAGTACCGGCGGCCGTCATCTTCGATCTGGGCCGAGGAAAAAGAAGCGGGCACTTGACCGAGGCTTCAGGCCACAGGGCCTGTGAGAGAGCCACAGGGGGGGCTGTGCCCCAGGGTAACGTCGGGGCTGGAACCGGCGCGATCTCCGGTGGACTCAAGGGTGGGATAGGAACAGCCAGCGAAGCCCTTGAGAACGGCATCGTAGTTGGGGCCATTGCTGCCGTTAACTCAAGCGGCACCACGGTGGACACCGAGACGGGTGGGTTCTATGCCAGAGGCCTTGAGATCGACGGCGAGTTCGGAGGCCTGAAGAGCGACGTCCCGGCGCGAATGGTCCCACGCCCCGACATCCAGAGAAGGCAGGGGCAGCACACGACTATATGTGTCGTCGCGACCGACGCCATGCTCAACAAAGCCCAGGCGACGAAGGTGGCCCAGATGGCACACGACGGCATCGCCAGGGCCATCTACCCGTCCCATACGATGTTCGACGGCGACACCGTGTTCTCCATAGCAACGGGGGCGGCTGGGAACCTCGGCGAAGAGTCCTCGAACAATAGGGACAGAGCCCTGAGCCTGATAGGCACATCAGCCGCTGACACCTTGGCGAGGGCCATCGTCCACGCCATGCTTGCGGCAGAGAGTATTGGAAGCTACATCTGTCACAGGGACAGGTACCCTGAGTGCTATCTCACATAAATTATGAAAAAAATGTTGAAATTTCGTACGGATGGTTTTTTATTTTCGTCAGGTCTGTTCTGGTTCCACTATCACGGCTGTTCCGGTGGCTGATATGACGACCACTCCCGTCTGGAAGCCCATGTCGGAGGTCTCAATGTCCAGCCCAATGATCGCGTTCGCACCAATCTGTATAGCCTTCGACCTGACCCGCTCCATTGCCTCCACCCTGGCCTTCTCAAGCTCGGACGTGAAGGCCGTGATCTCACCGCCAAACACGGACTGTAGCCCACCGACGAACTGCCCCAAGAAACCCCTCGTCCTCGGGGTCAGCCCCGTCACCACCCCGAGGACCTTCACGATCCTATAACCATGAATCGTCGGGGTTGTTACCATGATGAAGCCTGCCGCCTCTTTGCTCACGGCGGCGCCGCATTTGGAGCAGAACCTGTCCTCCTCGGAGACCTCGTTGCCGCATACAGGACACTTCAATTCATCCTCACCTGATACCTACACTCAACACAATCACCTAAATTTGTTATCGCTAGATCACGTTCCAACCTAATTATTGAGCCTCTGGGGATGTCGAAAGTCGAGAAATTTCACTTGAATCCATCCATTTCGAGGTAGGCCCGCTGTCGTAGATATACGACGGGAATTCCAGCCTCCTTTAGACGTCGCCTCAGCTCGGCATCGTTCGTGGCCACAGAATGTCCGGTCTCCAGGGCCATTCTCAGAACGAAGTCGTCGACGGTCTCGTCGGGTTCGAGGCTTGCCTCCACGATCTCGCACTTGTCGATGAGATCTAGGGCGAAGTCTATCTCCTTCCTCAACGAAGGCCTGGCCTCGGACCTCAGTGCCTTTAATTCGTTGATGATTGGCTCGGGCACTACGCAGCGCAGTGGGCTCCCCAGGAGCCGCTGGAGTTCCTCGAAGATGTCCACCCCGAACCGGAGGGGTACAAAGAGGAAGTTGGAGTCTAAGATGACGGACGAGCCCACGGAAGGGCTCAGCCTCTCAGGACCCCGATGCCTATCAGCCGCCATCTTCCTCCTATCCTCCGGCTGATGGCCACCCGGTCGCCCTCCTCGCCGCAGACTGGGATCGTCAGCCTCGCCTCTAAATATCCCTTTGCGACGGTGGAGACGGCTCCCATCGTCTTGGCCGTCCCTAAGTTGAGCAGGAGGCTCTCCCCCCTCGCGACCGGGGCAACCTTCTCCATCTCCCGGCTCCCGATGACGGTGTCGAAAAGCTGGATGTCCATGCTGACCTGCTCCAGGACGGGCGGGAGGGTGCCCGGCTTCCCTATGAGGCTTCCGACTAACCCGTCGGATTTCGTCAGGGACGGATCCAGCAGCGTGCCGACGCCCACTAGGCCGCCTGGGAGTGCCTCCTTCACGGGGCCGCCGCCAGTGTGGAGGCTCGTGATCTCGGTGTAGAGCTCGTGCATTTTGAGCCTGTTCTTCTCCCTCACCGGAAGTCCCGGCCTGATCTCCACATCGTCCCCCATGCTGAACTTACCTTGGATTATCGAGCCCCCCACGACCCCACCCTTGAGCTCCTCAATGTGGGTCCCGGGCTTGTTCACGTCGAAGCTCCTGATGATATACATCTTGGACGGCTTCGTCGGTTCGTGCTCCGGGGTCGGAAGGTACTCCTGCATCGCTTGGATCAGCAGGTCCGTGTTGACGTTGTGTTGGGCTGAGACGGGGATAATGGGGGCACCCTCCGCGACGGAACCCTCTACGAACTTCATGATCTCGTTGTAGTTGCGGATCGCGTCCCCCCGCGTGACGATGTCTATCTTGTTCTGGACGATGACGATGTCCCTCAGCCCAACGATGTCGACGGCCGCCAGGTGCTCCCTTGTCTGGGGCTGAGGGCAAGGCTCGTCGGCCGCGATCACCAGCACGGCGCCATCCATCACAGCCGCCCCGCTAAGCATGGTCGCCATGAGTATCTCGTGGCCCGGGGCGTCCACGAAGCTCACGGCTCTCTGGAACTCAGCCTCCGCCCCGCACTTGGGGCATTGAGGTGACATGAAGTAGCACTCAGGATCCTCGCAGTCCGGGCACTTGTAGACGGCGGCGTCCGCGTACCCCAGCTTGATTGTGATGCCCCTCTTAAGCTCCTCGCTGTGGCGGGAGGCCCAGACCCCAGTGAGGGCCTGAACCAGCGTGGTCTTGCCATGGTCGACGTGGCCTATGGTTCCTATGTTAATCTCAGGTTGACTCGGGAGCCTTACGATGTTTTTCGCCCCTTTTGACTGTTGATTGTACATGTTCTGAGCTTATATACATTTATGAATCGGAGGAGTCCAATGCAGAGACGAGAATTTTTCGTTCCATAACAGAGTTTTCAGAAGATGTCTGACATACAAAGAGTTTTATAAACATAGGCGGGGATAGCTCATGATTCAGGGTGAGCTCCAGAATGGATAAATCGGAGAAGGTTATGATAAAGATACCTACCGATCTCTACACGAAGATTGAAGAAAAGATAGCGGGAACAAGCTTCTCCTCCGTCGAGGAGTACGTCATCATGAGGCTGGAGAGCGAGTTTCCGGCCGAGCCCGTCTACAGCAAGGAGGAGGAGGAGCTCATAAAGGAGCGCCTCAGGAAGCTGGGCTACATCGAGTGAGGCCGTCGGGATGCTGCCGCCCCACGGTGGAACGCTCGTAGACAGGCTTGTGCCCGAGAAGGGCAGACCCAGAATCAGGGAGGAGGCGTCTGAGCTCCTCCCCGTTCCTGTTTCGGACGAGCTCAGGAAGGACCTTGAATGCATAGCCTATGGCATATTCAGCCCTCTAACCGGGCCTCTCGTAAGCAACGACTACCAATCTGTGCTGAAGAGGGGTAGGCTTCAGAATGACTTGCCTTGGACGTTCCCCCTTGTTTTAGACGTATCCGAAGATGTCACCTCTGAGGTAAAGGAGGGAGAAGACGTCGCCCTTTCCCACAATGGGGAGCCTTTCAGCATCCTCCATGTTGAGGACAAGTACCATATCGACAAGAAAGCCCACGCCAAAAATGTGTACAAGACTCTGGATTTAGGACACCCCGGTGTCGAATTGACCAGCGAGATGAAACCCATTTTGCTCGGCGGGAGCATCAGCCTTTTCGAGGAGATGCCTGGGAAGTTCCCCAGATACAGGCTGAAGCCCAAGGAGACGAGGTTCCTCTTCAAGGAGATGGGGTGGAGGACCATAGCCGGCTTCCAGACCCGGAACGCCCCACACATAGGCCACGAGTACGTCCAGAAGACCGCCCTTGCTTTCGTCGACGGCCTCTTCATCAACCCCCTCATCGGCCGCAAGAAGGCGGGCGACTACAAGGATGGAGTGATAATCGAAGCATATGAGGCCCTCGTCAGAAACTACTACCTCGGAAACTCGGCGACCCTAGCGACGCTGGAGATGGAGATGAGGTACGCGGGACCGAGGGAGGCGATCTTCCACGCAATTGTCAGGAAGAACTTCGGCTGCACCCACTTTATCGTCGGCAGGGACCACGCCGGCGTCGGAAACTTCTACGGGCCCTTCGAGGCCCAGCAGAAATTCACAGAATACCCCGACCTAGGGATTACGCCACTGTTCTTCCGCAACTTCTTCTACTGCAAGAGGTGCGGAGGGGTGGAGAACGATAAGGTCTGCCCCCACAGACCAGAGGACCACATCAGCTTCAGCGGTACAAAGATGCGCGGCCTCCTCATGAGGGGAGAGCGCCCTTCCAAGGAGATGATGCGCCCAGAGGTCGTCGACGCGATCTTGAGGCACTCGGAGCCATTTGTGAGCTGACCGGCATGAGGAAGGCTCTGCTGGTTGGTCTGGACTGCGCCGCTCCGGACCTCCTCTTCGACAAGTTCATCGACAGGCTGCCCAACTTCAGGAGGATGATGCGGAGGGGCGTGTACGGTAGGCTGGAGAGCTGCGACCCTCCGATCACCATACCCGCCTGGACTGTGATGGTCTCCAGCAAGTCGCCAGGCGCCCTCGGGCTCTACGGCTTCAGGCACCGTAGGAATAACTCCTACGAGGACATCTGGATCGCCTCCTCGAACAGGGTGAAGGAGAAGCGGATTTGGGACTACGTCGCCGAGGTAGGGGGCAAGTCCTGCGTCGTTGGGGTCCCCCCGAGCTATCCACCCTTCCCCATGAATGGGTGGCTGGTCGGGGGTTTCATCACGCCGGACGCGAACCGCGACTACACGTATCCAAAGGAGCTGAGGCTCGAGATCGGTAAGCTCGTCGGTGATTACCCCGTCGACGTCGAGTTTAGGATCGATGACAAGCGGGGCCTCGTCAAGGAAATCTTCGACATGACCGAGAAGCACTTCGAGGTCATCAAGCACCTGATGAGGACTAGGGACTGGAGTTTCTTCATGTTCGTCGAGATCGGCCTCGACAGGGTTCACCACGCCTTCTGGAAGTACTTCGACGAGACCCACCATCTCCACGAGCCAGGGAGCGAGTTCGAGAACGTGATGGAGGGCTACTACGTCTTTCTAGACGTTAAGATGGGGGAGCTGCTGGAGCTCATAAACGACGAAACCGTCGTCTTTGTCGCTTCGGACCACGGTGGGAAGCCGATGAGAGGGGCCTTCTGCGTCAACAGCTGGCTCGAGGAGCAGGGCCTCCTCAAACTGAACAAGCCCGTAGATGGGGTCGCCAGGCTCGCCGACGCCGATGTCGATTGGGAGAAATCGGTGGCCTGGGGCTGGGGTGGCTACTATGCCCGGGTCTTCCTCAATGTTAAGGGGAGGGAAGAGCAAGGCATCGTCGACCCGAAAGACTACGAGAAATTAAGGGACGATATAGCAGAGAAGATCCGCTGCATCAAGGGTCCGAACGGTGAGGAGTGGAACACAGCAGTGTTGAAGCCGGAGGATTTATTCCCAGAGTGCAGGGGAGACCCTCCAGACCTGATGGTTTACTTTGACGACCTCTACTGGAGGTCTGCCGGTACATTGGGTCAGGGTGGCCTATATCTCCCGGAGAACGATACAGGTCCCGACGACGCCGTCCACGACAAGATGGGCCTCTACATCTACTACGACCCCAGGGAGGACCTGGGCGGCGTGGTCAGGGAGCTGAAAATCGAGGACGTTGCACCCACGCTGCTGAGGGCGATGGGCCTACCAGTCCCGGCAGACATGGAGGGGAGACCCCTCATTCTTCGTTGACCCATATTCTTAATTTAGAAAAAGTTAAGAGCGCTTGATAGTCTGAGTATTTTGATTCGCAGGGTGCACACAAGATTATGACGCCCATTGGCATCGGAGCTTCTGTTTTATGAGCGAAGTCGAGAGAGTTGAGTACACCCCGGTATCGGTCAGAGAGACTCTCATCCTGATGAAGGACATCTCCGAGCTCATGATAGACCTCGCCTACTCCGCCGCCCTCTTCAACAACAAGGAGCTCGCGGAGGAGGTCATGGAGCTCGAGAAGAAGGTGGACACCCTGGTTTACATCCTCAACATGAACATCATGCTCGCGGCCAGGGACAAGGAGGACGCTGAGACCCTTGCGGGCGTGGCGAAGGTCGGGTCCCTAACCAACAGCATCTCCGACGCTGCCGCAGACATCGCGGGCATCGTCCTCCACGACATAGGCGTCCACCCCATCGTCCGAGAGGTCTTCCAGAGGGCTGAGGAGCACCTAGCCCGCGTCCAGATCGCGGAGAACTCCATCCTGGCAGGCAGGTCCGTCGAGGACATGGACCTGGCCGCAGAGGTCGGCGTGGACATCATAGCCGTGAGGAGGGGCCGGCACTGGATGATCAACCCGGAGAAGGAGATCGTCCTCCCAGAGGACGTCCTTGTGGCAAGGGGGACCGAGTCGGGTCTTGAGAAGCTGGTGAAGGCCGCCAGAGGGGAGATAAAGGACCTTGGCTGAGGAGAGGCTGCTCTTCGAGAGGATCTGCGACGACCTCGTTGAGCTGAAGGACACCTCCGAGATGATGATGGACCTCGCTTACTCGGCCCTCCTCCTCAACAGCAGGCACCTCGCCGAGGAGGTGCTGATGCTCGAGGACAGGATGGACCGACTCCACACCGAGTTCGAGCTGCTTGTCCTCCAGGGTCGTGGCGAGCCGGAGGAGGCCCGGGGGCTCCTGGGCCTCATAAGGATGGGGGTCGTGACTGAGAGGATCGCCGACGCCGCAGCCGAGATAGCCGAGGTCGTCCTCCGTAGCGGCGAGGCCCACCCGGTGTTGAAGATGGTTATCCAGGACGCCGAGGAGACGGTGGAACGGGTAGCGGTCGCCGAGGGGTCCCCTGTTGTCGGGAAGACCCTGAAGGAAGCCAGGATACCGGAGGAGACAGGGTTGTGGGTCTTGGTTATACGCCGGGGGGAGCGCTGGATACGCCCCAGGCCATCCGCTGTCATACAGGCCGGTGACGTGATAATTGCCTCTGGCTACGCTGAGGGGGAGGAGGATTTTAAGAAACTGCTAGGCGGGGGGGTCTGAAAGCCACTCATAGTAGGAAACCACCATCGTTTCCGGAAGCGGTTGAGGACGCAGATTCTAATACCGAGGCTGAGGGGTAAAGAGGACTTATTATAGTGGCCTAAATTATTGAGCGACTGAAATATAATTTAGTTTTCCGTAAGTACCAGCGTGTGTTCTATGACGACGGTCCGGTTGCCAAAGATGGAGGAGGAGGAAGTAGAGGCCCTCATTAACGGACAGAATATCTGTCGGATCGCATTCAACGATGCGAATTACCCTTACATGGCCCCATTCCAGTACGTCCGAATCGACAGCGCCCTGTACTTCCACTTCACAGATTATGGCAGGAAGATGAAACTGCTTGGGAAGGACAAGAGGGTGTGCGTGGGGATAGAGCGGTTCGAGCCCGATCTGAGTGAGTACAACTTTATCGTGCTGAGGGGTAGGCTGAGGTTGGTGGACGACCCGTCGGAGAGGGCGAGTGCCATCGAGAAGATGGCGGACGAAGGAAGGAGTCTGTCTACCAACTTCCTCGCCGCCCACGGCTTCGAGAGCGGCAGTGACTGGTCCTCATTCACGCCCGACAAACCGATCACGATTGTGAAACTGGATGAGGTGGACGAGGTCATAGGCCTAAGGTCTCCGCCGCACGAACATTCAAGCTGACCAAGGGTAAATAATTGGGTTCGTTCCACATTTACATGGGTTTATCGAAAAGTGACCTCACTCTTTGAGCCGCCCCTCATAACAGAAGGCCTCCCTGGGACGGGCGGACGGCTGAGGGAGAGCTTTGGGGACTTTGTTGTCGAGGAGCTGCCAGTCTTTGAGCCATTGGGCGAGGGGCAGCATATCTTCGTGAATCTGACACGTGAGGGCCTAACAACTAGAGAGTTGGCCCGAAAGCTGGCCTCCCTCTTCGGCTTGGGGATGGTCGACATCGGCTACGCAGGACTCAAGGACAAGTACGCCCGCTCCACCCAGACGTTCAGCATCCTGATCGCGAACCATGTCCAAGATTCTATTGAGGATACTGTTAAAAGGATCGACGACCAGCTCCCCGTAGTGGTCAACTGGGCCAGACTGCACAATAGAAAGCTCAGGCCAGGGCAGCTTCTCGGTAACCGCTTTACCATCACAATTACTGGTCTGGAGCTTTCTCAGAACAAGGCCCTCGATAGGGCTCTGGCGATAGCAGACAGACTTAGGGATATGGGTCTGGCGAACTACTACGGCCCGCAGCGGGTCAGCGTCGACGGGAAGAACCTCCTAAGGGGCTTCGAGATCATCAAGGGGCGGCGGCGCGTAGAGGAACGCTGGCTACGCCGATACCTCGTGACGAGCTTCCTGAGCCACGTATGCAACCGCTACCTGGCTCGTCGGGTTGAGTCTGGTGGGTTTCTGCGCTTGCTTCAGGGGGACATAGCGAAGAAGTACGCCACGGGAGGCATGTTCGTGGTGGAGGACCTCGACGCAGAGCAGACCCGATACGAGGCGAAGGAGATCAGCTTCACCGCCCCCGTGTTCGGGCCCAGGATGTGGACCGCTAAGGGACCTTCCGGGGAGCTGGAGAAGGAGGTTTTGACGGGGGCCGGCATAACCCTCGAGGAGCTGGGCCGTCTCGGTGTCAGAGGCTCAAGGCGTCTGGGGCGGCTGATACCAGATTTAGACATCGCCCTCGTCGACAGAGGCCTTAGGATTGAGTTTTCGCTCCCTAAAGGCGCCTACGCCACAACCGTGCTTAGGGAGATCATGAAGCCTTAAAACGGTAACTTGTGAAACTGTCACGCAAGTAATGGTTATGTTATGATTGTTCCTGCTTCTCGGGCTCCGAGTCCTTCTTGGGTTCCTCGGTCTTTTGCTTTCTTCTACCCTTGGGCTTCTCGACTATCTTGAAATTGAGGAAGATCGTCTCAGGGGAGACTATATTGCCCCTGACGACAACCCTCTTCCTCTCACCCTTTCTCTTTGGCTTGTACCCTACACCTCCGCTGAGAATTATATTGGCCTTGACACTGCCGTGGACATCGGGGCGCATGGGAATGCCGTCCTTGTCGGTCCCCCCTGTCAGTTGTATCCTGTGTCCCGGGAGGTTCGCTATGGTCCCGTCTATGACCTCCCCTATCCTCCTGCCTATGAGGGGGGCCATCCTCTCGTCCTCCAGCTCCACCTTCTGGCTTGTCCCAGCCTCGGGGTCCGATACTATCAGCACAGGCATCTCATTCACCTAGATAGCCCAGAGCGGGTCCCTCTTCCTCTTCATCTCAGTCAGCTCCCTCAGCGCGTCCAGGGCGCTCGCCGTGAGCCTCGTGGAGTACTTCTCCCTGAGCAGCTTGGCGTCTTTTTCGGGAACGTTCACTAACAGGACATCCCTCTCTTTTATATGTCTACCTACGATGGGCTGGGGCATCGAGACGGCCACCTCCTTGCCCTCGCTGGCGCTGGGGATGGCCTCCCCGGAGTCCTGGATCTGGGTGATGCGCCCGACGCCCTCCCCCTCCAGATTGACCATGGGGACATTCGGGGATATGCCACCGCTCAGGACCCGCACCCCGAATATTGCCGGCTTAGCCCTGCGGAATACGAACCCCTCCATCACCTCTATCTTCCCGGGCTTCACCAGGGCTTCGAATTCCTTCCTCGCCTTCGCCTCCCTCTCCTCCTCCATCCACCTGATGTACTCGTCCATCAGGTTGTAGATGATGTCGTTCCAGAAGATTGGGATCCGCTGGTCGTGTGCCTCCCTCTCGGCGTCTGGGAGGGGCCTGACGTTGAAGGCGAGGATTGCACCGTAAAGAGGCTCCTCGAATTTGACGGAGACGGCCTCCATGACTTCCCGCCTAGAGACGTCGCCGATGTCCGCCATGCGGATGGGTATGTCCCGAGCCTTCAGGCTCTCAGTTATGGCCTCGAGGGAGCCGAGGGTGTCGGTCTTGAGGATGACCCCCACCTTGTCCGTGGAGATGCGCAGCCTCTCCAGCTCTGAGGAGACCTCCTCCGTGGCCCGCTCTAGGGTCATCTCGCCCCCGACGGATATCAGGGGGGCGCCTGGGATGGCATCCTCGAGGTTTGGGGCCGCAATCTTCACGCCGGCGGCCGCCGGCGCCTCGTCGATGGCGTTGAACCGCTTCCTGGGGTCCCTGATCTCGTCGAGGGGCTGAGGCAGGAGTATGGCTCGGATGCTGGTCGTGATGGAGCCCTCCTTGCCCCCGATGACTATGGTGTCCTCGCTCCTCAGGACGCCGTCGTAGATGATGGCGTTGATGGTGGTGCCGAGGCCGACCTCCTCCTTCACCTCCAGGACGGTGCCGAGGGCCGGCCCCTCAGAGACCTGGAGCTTGTCCGTCATGTACTGCTGCGTGAGGCCGATGAGGACCGCGAGCAGCTCGCCTGTGCCCTCGCCCGTCTTGGCGCTGACGGGGACGATGGCGATGTCCCTAGTGAAGTTCCTGACCCTGTCGAACCGCTCGGACCTGAAGCCGAGCCGCGAGAGTGTGCCCATCATGTTGTACACCCTGTTGTCCATGTCCTCCCTGACGAGTTGCTCCTGCTTCGAGTAGGAAGCCATGACCGAGGAATCGGGGGCGCTCCTCCAGCCGTCTATCCGGTCGATCTTGTTGGCGGCCACGATGAAGGGGGTCCTCCTCGCCTTCAGTATCTCGATGGACTCGTAGGTCTGGTTCTCGAAGCCGTGCATGACGTCGACGACGAGGATGGCAATGTCGGCGACGGACCCGCCCCGCCTCCTGAGGTTGGCGAACGCCTCGTGGCCCGGCGTGTCGATGACGAGGAGGCCGGGTATCTTGATGTCCGTCCTGAAGTCCCTGATGAGCTGCTTGGTTATGGCGACTAGGGTGTCGATGGGGAAGAAGCTGGCGCCGATCTGCTGGGTGAGGCCCCCCGCCTCCCTGAGCTGCACGGCGGAGCCCCTGATCTTGTCGAGGAGCGTGGTCTTCCCCGTGTCCACGTGCCCCAGCATGCAAACGATCGGCTGCCTCAGAGGCAATCTAGCCACCAGCGAGTTAGACGAATGCCGGACTAATTAATCATATGCAATCAATTAAGCTGTTACAGACATCGATAAATAACACTTAAATCCATTTCATACTGCGCACATGAGTGGCGATGCTATCATTGCTCAAAACGTTGACAACCCATTACGAAGGAGACAGTAGCTCAGTAGACTAATTGGCGTCGGCACTCTGTCACAAAAAAAAGTAGTATACTAAGTAGATGGCTTGATAACGCCATGCGTGTGCGTGCCAAAAAAAGGAAAAAAGATGGAGAATAAAGATGGAGGAAATTGTCGAAAGACTCGATGAATTCAGGGAAGCGCTGTCCAAGCTCGTGGAGAACCCCGATCTCTTCAAGGAAGCTGCTGAGGCTGTGGAACTACGCCAGGCGGACAGGTTCCAAACCGTTCTGTCGAGGCTTGAGATACTTAGATACTGTCGATGGATCTGCCGATGGTACTGTATAAAGGTAGGCGGGTTCATATGCAGGAGGTTCTGCCCAGAAATCAAAGAAGAGGCTAAACTGACAATCGAAGAAATGCTGGAATTTGGTAAAGCCACCCTAGAGTTCACAGAGAACAAGAAGATGTTCTACGATCTCCTCGATGCTTTCAGAAGACAGGACGTAGAGAAGTTCCGTTCGATACTCGAAGAAACGAAGATGATTCCATATTGCAGGCAGTTCTGCCGATGGTTTGCCCACATCGAATGCTATAGGATATGCAGGCTCCTCTGTCCACCTATGCCAGTCATCACCCACGTTGGAAACATCCCCACCAACCAGATAGACATCGAGGGCTACGCAGACGGTCCGAGCCAGCCGCCCGGACACACCGACGCCCCTGATGTCACATACCCTGCCGCTCGCGGCGACCACCCTTTCGGGGGGAAAGCCCAGATACGGGGGATTTTAAACATAGCTAATCCAGACAAGTACAAAGTAGAATACTCAGACGATATGGCTACTTGGATCCCTATAATGTCCAAAGTCTTACAGTATTGCGGGGGATACCTGTGGAAGATCATAACACCGACCCCCCCTCCGGACCCAGGCTGGTACAACTTTGTGGACCTCTGCGAACCAAACTACCTGACTTGGTGGCAGACCCCATCCGGGACGGGAAAATGGTACCTCAGACTGACTGTCAGGAACAAGTTTGGGGCAGAGTTCAAAAGCGAGATAGTTACAGTGAGGGTGGACAACGAGAGGCCAAAATGCCAGCTTCAGGACCTAAAGATCCTGATGGAAGACGGGTCGGAGAAGGAGATAAAGTGCGGAGGCATAAAGAAGGGAGAAGGCAAGCTCGTGATAAGGTTCACAGCCACCGACGAGAACTTTCGGAGGCTCCGGCTACGAGCACTAGGGGGATGTGGAAAAACCATAGATATATTCGATGAGAACACAGGCACATTCGTGAACAGGTCCTACGAGGGGGACACCACAGACACTGGGGAACCCCCATGGAGGGAGGTCTTATGGGATCCATGGAAAGACCCAGTTATCGAAAAAACACCTTGTTGCTACTTAATTGTCCTCGATGCCTGGGATAGAGCCATCATAAACGGCAGCTTCTATGGAGGCCACTACGCAAGCGACCACGAAGCGGTACAGATAGCGATATGATAATCAAAAAACCACAAAACTTCGAATTACCCTCTTTTTTCTTCTGTGATCATATGTAAGGCGTTCGATACGATCTGGGGCTGTCTAATTATCGCTTAAAATATCAAGCGATCATCAAAAACTCGGGTGAGATGTTTTAAGCATAGTTCTAAGCGTGTGACCTTGGCATCTTCTCTTGAAACCGTTCCATCTGGTATATTGCTAGATCAAGTAGGACATCGTCTTCTACGTCTTCCGGAGACTCGGCCTTCGACGGATAATTCCTCCAGTAGTAGCATTGCCAGCACAAACCTTTTCGCCTCAGAGTTTGAGGCGGGTTAAGATGCTTAAATAGGGTTATGGATTGGCGATCTATATTCTAGCGCGCATCCTAACAGTGTGGAAGTTCCTCTTTGTACATAGGAGTCTTTAGATTCACTTAAACATGTTCGAAAGAATTTGAAAGGTTGTTCTACCATCTCGAACGGGTGTTCGAAAGCGTAGTATTATACTAAAGGTACGAGTGCTATGGGGGCGAGGCGAAAACGGATGAATGTCAAGCTGAGCATGGTGCTCGCCCTGATCGTCGCCGCGGCCTTCCCCGCGGCCTCCATCTACGCGTGGCAGACCAACAACAGAGACTCGGCATCCGAGCCCCCGGAGTACGCAAGAGACACCGCCATAGACTACGTGTTGAGCTTCCACGACGAGCTGGAGGGGCTGAAGGCCCCGTCCTCATGGCGGGAGAGGAACCTGACACCTGAGGGCCTCGTCGGCTCCAACACGGTGCAGTACACAAGCGGCGGCTGGAAGGTGACCGCCAACAACGCCGTAGTGAGGGCCCCCACTTACAACGTCGAGATCGAGTACGCCGGCAGCGTCAGTTTCCAGTGGAAGGGCACCGTCGACCAAGATGGGAACGTCGTCGAGATGGCGTTCACACTGGTTCAGTAATCGGGAAGGCCCAGCCCCACCCCGAAAGGTGGAATCCCCTCTTCTTATTGCGCAAATCGCTTCTTACAGATTGAGGAAGGCTAGTTCTCAAGGATCTTGACGATCTCCGGGATCGCCATGACCCTCGCCCCAACGTTCACCACAGGGTTCTCCCTCACGCTGAAGACGTACCCGTCCTTGGGGGCCACAAGCCTCTCCAACACCCGGAAGGTCCTTGGGCTGTAGATGACGCCGACCTCCTCACCCATCTCGACGGTGTCACCGACGGAGACGCTCGGTAGGAAGACGCCTCCCTTGTTGGCGAAGACCCCCGCCTCCTTCGGGTCCGCCGTCCATTTGAGCATGGTCTGTCTCTCGGGCAGCTCGACCTCGCCGGTTATCATCCCCGTGTCGATCATTATGTTCCTAAGACCCCTGTGGACCAGCCTGACTATGGACTCGTCGAAATAGCCGGCTCCCCCGAGCTCGGGGACGATGGCTGGTATCCCCTCGTCGACGCAGCAAGCCCTCAGTGTCTTCCTGCCTCCGTAGGGCTCGGACTCGACGTACAGGAGTGGGGCCCCGAATACCCTCGCCATTTCGTAAGACCTCTCGGCGGTCTCCTTGGAGGCCTTCTCCGAGACGCCGTCGGCCTCGTAGAACACCCAGACCGGGCAGTTGCGCCTCCCGGTGTGGAGGTCGACCACGGCGTCGGCCACCCCGAGCACCAGCTCGGTCCAGATGGCGTGCGCCATCCTCTCGGTCGGCGAGCCGTCCGGGGAGCCCGGCCATATCCGGTTCATCCCGCCCGGCCTCTGATCGAACATCGTGGCGCCCGCGCACTCCCTGAAGGCAAGCGGGTTCGGGAGGCAGTAGACGAGGGTCCCCGACATCTCGCTCTCGTCGAGGCCCTCGAGGAGGCGCCTCACGGCGTCGAGGCCCTGGACCTCCGAGCCGTGCTGCGCAACCTGGATGTAAAGGCAGGGGCCCGGCTCGGCTCCGTTCACGACCAAGAAGGGGATCTCCACGGACTGGCCGTCTGCGAAGAAGTCGGCTAGGACGAGGCACCCGGATTCCCTGGTCCCCTGTTCGACCTTGCACCCGCCGATTTCAACTGGATCGCTCACAATGACACCGGGATCAATGTGTCTGTCGGGTTTATGAAGCTTCACGATGGGGGGCGCATCGTGCATGAATGAACCGGTGGTTTCTCGACGCTAGGCCGAGAGGAAGCCCCCGTCGACGGGTATCAGTGCCCCGTTCATGTAGCTGGAGACGTCGCTGGCGAGCACCAACACCATGCGGGCGACTTCGTCTGGCTGGCCCGCCCTCTTCAGCGGCAGCCTCTGCCTGAACTCGATCCCGGACTTTATCAGGCCCAGGTTTAGCTTGAGGACCTCCCTGGCCGCATTCTTCGTCCCAGGGGTCAGGATCCCGCCGGGTATTATCGCGTTGACCCTGAAGCCTTGCCCCCCGTACTCCTTCGCCAGGGACCTCGTTAGGGATATGACTCCGGCCTTGCTGACGCCGTAGTGGGAGAGGTCTTCCTTGAAAGGCAATATGGCCTCGATGGATGCGATGTTCACGATCACGCCGCCCGTCTTCATCCTTCTCCTTATCATGTGCTGGCACATCCAGAAGACGACGTCCATGTTTATCCCGACGACCCTCCTGAGGAAGGCCTCGTCCACGTCCAAGAAGCCCCTGAAGGGGTAGACGCCGGCGTTATTCACCATGATGTCGGGCCCCTTTCCCCTCATTCCCTCCCAGAGAAGGTCTATCTCCTCCTTCCTTGAGAGGTCCACCTCGTGGACGTTCACCGTCACGTCGTAACGGGAGAGCTCGTCCCTCACCTCCCTCAACTTCCCGATGTCTATGTCGACGAGCTCTAGGTCCCCACCGGCCTCGGCGAACCTGTGAGCCACCGCCTCGCCGATGCCGCGAGCGGATCCCGTGATGAGAGCTTTTTTTCCCTTCAATGAGATGAGCTCACTCATGGGCGTCAGATTTCTCGATTCTGTCCCGACTGACAAAGTTCTCCTCACCGATTTTTTACGAACGACTGCGTTGGACAACATCCTTGTCGATACGAATAGAGTTTTTCCTCTGCGACAAAATTAGGGCGGGGTCCACGAGATGTACTTCGAGGTCGTGTACCTCTGCTTGAACCTCTGCCCCATCCCTATCTGGATGACCTCCGGCAGGACCTCGTGTAGGAACCTCGGGCTGGGCCTCCCCACCTTGATTCCTCCGCAGGCGGGGTCCAGGTAGACGTAGAAGGTCTTCCCATGATAACTGTAGGCGCTCGTGTCCCCCCTCTTGTAGACGGGGTTCGACTGTATTCGGAAGGGGAAGAGCTTGCACGCGAGGGGCTTCATGGCCTGGAGGCTGCAGACCCATCGACCCTGGGACGGGTGCTGGAAAACGCAGCGGTTCCCCCGACCCAGCTTCAGGTAGACCTTCCCGAGGCCGAACTCGACGACGCCGTGGCCGTAAAGGCTGGCGACCCTTGCGTACTCGTCGGTTTTGAGGGGGACCCTGTATCCTTGGCAGCAGTTGCCGCACGCCACGCAGGACCAGGACTTCACCTGGCGCCAGGGGATGAGAGCCCTATCCCCCATCTTTTCCGGAACCCCTAGCCTCCGGCTAGCTATATATCTATCGTAGTAGGAAAAAACTCTTTCAGCCCCTCTTTTTCAATGTCGTCCAAATCTTGCTCTACCGCGTGAATTTAGTGTAGACCCCCATGCCCCTTTTCCACTTGGACGTGGTAATGATCATTGCTTTCTGGTTCGTGGTGCTTATCGTACTATGGCGGCTGTGTTTGAGGTGCAAGAAGTCTGGGCGGGGCCATAGGGACTCATTGCTTCAGTATATTTGAGTGATGAGCTACTCCCGCTCCTTCCTCTTCTCCTCTTCCTCAAATGCAAATAGGAGCCCGTAGATATTTCTGTGCTGTCTTATCAGGTTCAGGGTGAAACGTCCGAATAAGTAGAACAGAGCCATTGAGAACATAAAGATGGCCCACGTTATTATCGTGACACTATCCGACCCTAATCCCCCAGAAGGAAATGGAGGCTTCGTGTCCTAAATACTTGTCCATGGCTTTTGCAATTTAAATTCATCAGGGTTTTTAAGCAGGCAACTGGTGGGTGTCCTCTTCGATGGTTTTCGCCATGACCCACGCGTCCTCCCCGTCCATGTAGTACCCGAACCTGCGCTTCACCTTGCTAAACCCTAGCTTCTCATAGAGCCTGATAGCTGGATCGTTGCTCACCCTCACCTCCAGGAAGCACTCAGAGGTCTCGTATTCGTCCCTGCCGTTATGCATCGCCTCCAGCATGAGCTGCGTCGCCATACCCAGCCTCCTGTATGGCTCCCTCACGGCTACCGAGACGACGTGGCACTGGCGTGCCGGCCTGAGGCTCCGTATCTTCGAGAGCCCCCTCTCGATGCGGCACATGATGTACCCTTGAGGGGCCCCATCGGCCTCGGCCACGAGGAAGGTCTTCGGGAAGCGCCTGTAAAGGTCGTTGTAGAAGAAGGTGCTGTAGTTCTCGGGGAGGCACTCCATGTTGATCTCCATGACCCTATTTAGGTCCTCAGACCTGAATCCCCGCACCCTGAACCCCTGTTTGACCAACTGCAACGCACTAAACGACCCCGTCCCGGGGATTTAAATTCTATGCTCGGTGACCTCCAGTTACTTTTTTAGCTTGCGGTGTGTCTATGAACCCGTCAACAGTTTCGCACGGAGGATGTTTGCAGGGAAATTGACCACCGACTACATCGCAGACCCCGACATCGAGAGGGCCATAGAGAGGCACTTCGTCGTAGAAGATCGGTTCTTCTACCTCGACCGGCCCACGTATGTGGTCTCGCCGCTGGGGACTGGGAACATGAAGCTGTTGATTAAGCAGGGCTTCAAGGGAGTCGTAGAGAACCTCCGGCCCCTGGGGTACCTGCCTAGGCTGACGCGAGAAGTCGATCGCTACCTCATCACCCTCATGAGGGCGCCCCCCCGCAGCCCCCCCGTATACAGGCGGAACTTGCTCCTCTTCGGGGTCACTGCGGCCACCATCTACCTAGACGGATATCTAAGGAGCAACAACCGTGTACTCCTCAAGGTGCTGATGCCGGGTACGTCTGTGTACCTCAACGCTCTCTACTTCACTCTCGCCATCCTAGCCGTCTTCGGGCTCCACGAGCTGGGCCACAAGGCGGTGGCCGTATTCAGAGGGGTTGAAGCTTCGATGCCCTACTTCATCCCGGCTCCCCCGGGGATGGGGGGGACCTTCGGGGCGGTCATCACACAGAAGGAGCCACCGACGAATAGGGACGCCCTCTTCGACCTCGGGTTCAGCGGTCCCCTCGTCGGCTTCCTGGTGACGGTCCTGGTCACCATCATAGGCCTGAGACTTTCGTTCGTCGTTCCCCTCGAGGAGGTGACCTCCTGGATGGCGATGTTCCCGGAGGTCAGGTTCGAGTCGATCCCCTTCCCCCTCCTGCTCCAGTACCTTTCGATACTGTTTAAGCCTGCGCCCGAGGGGATGTCCCTCCTCCTCCACCCGGTCGGGTTCGCGGCCTGGGTCGGATGCTTAGTAACCTTCATCAACTTGATACCGGCCTGGCAGCTAGATGGTGGCCACATAAGCAGGGCACTGCTCGGAAGGTCCTACCACAGGATCATGTCGGTCGTCGGAGTCGTCATGATGCTCATTTCCGGGTACTTCATCATGGCCATCGTGATCGCGTTCTTCATGATGCGCCCCGAAGGCGAGATGGAGGGGCCATTAGACGATGTCTCCCCCCTCAGCCTTTCAAGGAAGCTGATGACCCTCGTCTACCTCGCCATGATGGTCCTGACCTTGGTCGCCCTGTTCCCTATCTAGGATATGTAGGGGACCGTGGAGCAACCGTGGGTGACAACGAGGGTCTGCTTGCCGCGCCGCTTGCCGTACACATTTCGCAGTGCTTCGTTGGCCGTCCTCTCCACTGAGAACCCCAGAGGCTCGGCGAGGTAGCTTGGTAGCGCTGAGACCAGGAAGATCTCGTTTCTCCTCAGGACCGACTTGATCAAATAGACCGCCTTCGCGCCGAGCATGTACCTCCGCCTTAGCTCGCTCAAGGTTTCGACCTGGGATAGGGTTGAGAGGCCGTCGGCCCCAAGGCCCTCTGGGCACTCGGCGAGGAGGATGATGGTGGCGCCCTTCTTCGCTATTTTAGCCACGCTGTTCAAGGCCCACACGGAGCTGTAAAGGTCGTAGTCGAACCTGCTCCCGCCGGCGCTCACGACAATGACGTCGGCGTTCGCCTCGGCACTCACCTTATAGGATTCGCCAAGCGCTTTCAATGCCTCGCCCCATGACTCCTCAAGGCCCCCTGAGAACGCTGCGACAAGCTCACCGCGGCCGTTCGTCACCAAGTTTACGGCGAGGTCGACCCCCGCCATGAGCGCCGCCTCCATCCC
>JABAOH010004628.1_pt1 | contig 22022 bp, 22 predicted proteins | sample 7062181 | NCBI WGS metagenome assembly JABAOH01 (sample SAMN14538630, study PRJNA623070) | marine sediment metagenome | biome: marine biome [ENVO:00000428]; feature: marine pelagic biome [ENVO:01000023]; material: deep marine sediment [ENVO:00002113]; isolation source: pool of 5 deep marine... | reverse complement strand
TTAAGGTAGAAACAATAGTAAATTTATATTGCAGCTATATAAGCTACTTAAGATATAATATCTAAAGTTTTAACTGAGTTTTTCATGGTGATCGAAAAACGAGAGCTTTCTCTTTGAAAGTTTAACAGCATCAGCATAATTCCCTGTTCCACCACGCTGTTACGAAAGCCCACATCCTGGGTTTACCGGTTGGAAAAAACCACTTTGCACGCATGAACCAGTCCCGTATGACAGGATTGATATTATCTTCACAGAATTGTAATCGATTCTAGAAAGAAAGAACAATGCTATTTAGCCTAACCGGTTGTTTTATTTAATTGTTCCGATTTAAATTGATCTCTTCCCCCATGGCATAAATATTGACAGAAGGTATGTAGCGTTATGGGGGAAGAACTTTGCATTGAACCTTCGTTTCCGTGTCAGGCCCAAAACATACATTGCTATGAGATCGACCCTCAGGATGAAACGTTTCTTTATGAAAATTTACTCTCGTATTCTCCCAATTCTACTCAAACTGCCCAATGTACGCCGGGCTGAGGGAGCGTTATGTTGAAACAGGACGGACGTTGGGGTTTTATCAGTTGTACCGGTAAAATCGCCATTAGTCCTAAATACGACGATGCCCGCGACTTTTCCGAAGGCCTCGCCAAGGTAAAAATTTCGGGAAAGTGGGGGTACATGGACCGTAGCGGAAATCTGGTTATCAAACCCGCTTATGACGACGCTCTCGATTTTGCTGAAGGAAAAGCGAGCGTAAAAATCTCCGCAAAATGGGGGTTCATTGACAAAAACGGGGAAAAGGTAATCGATCCAAAATTTGATTTTGCAGGGAGATTCTCGGAAGGGCTCGCGAGCGTCAAGATCAACGGAACCTGGGCATTCATCGATAAAGAAGGGGCATATTTCAAACACATGCAGTTTTACAACAGCTGGGGGTTTTACGAAGGGTTGTCCAACGTGGAAATAAATGGGAAATGGGGCTACATCGACAAGCAGGGAAAGGTGGTTATCAGACCGAGATTCATGGATGCACGAAGATTCAAAGAAGGCCTTGGCCGCGTACAGGTCCATAGGAAGTGGGGTTTTGTCGACGCTCGCGGAATGATAACAATAAAGCCTGTCTTTGAAGACGCCCTCGATTTCTCCGAGGGACTGGCATGTGCTGAGCTCGGCGGCAACTGGGGGTACATCGATAAAACGGGGCGGTTTTTCATAGGTCCCAAGTACAGCTCTGCAGGGTCCTTCGCGGAGGGATTGGCGCCCGTGGAGATACAGGGAAAGTGGGGGTTCATCGATAAACGAGAAAAAATCGTGATCAGACCCCAGTTCCACTATGCCGGTGAGTTCAAGGAAGGTCTCGCAAGATTTTGGTTTCTTAAGAAGTAATTCCGGTCGCGCCAATTGGAACTGAAGATAACCGTTATGCGCATTTCTCACTCCGTATATCTGCACCATTTCCCAACAAGCTATTTCCTGCCACATAACGTACATTCTTCGCCAATTAAGCCGACAAACCCATCTCGACGACCGTCTTTGTCCAAGAAATCAGGGTTCTTTTAAGTAACGTGATAAGNNCGCCTATTGCAAAATTTTACCCTCAACCGATTATTTCATTGGAACTTTCGCGTTTAATGAGAATCGGAGATACATATGAAAACCAGACGAATAAAGGCCTGATTTGGGGGAAAATAGAAAATAAAATGTTTATTTTTCGTTTTTTTGATACAATCATCCTATCCAACTACACGAATTTATCATCCACTGAAACATCACTATCTCACAAAGGAGGCGTTCGATGAAAAGGTTCATTATTTTCCTCACGGCGATACTTTTCGTTGGGGGAGCTTTTTCCGGGTGTTCCACAATGAAATACGTAAATCGAGCCCGCACATCTTTCGAACAAGCAAAGGCTTCAGACGCCGAGATTAAAGCACCCTTCGAGTACTACGCGTCTGAAGCGTACCTCGGCCTTGCAGACCATGAGCAGGAAGAGGGAGATAGGGCCCAGTCAAAGATCTTTGCTGAAGAATCAGAAAAATACTCCACCGAAGCTCTTGAAATAATAGGGGGAGGTGCGCGATGAGAAAAAGGAATGTACTCTTACTGTCTCTTTGCATTCTCGCTATAGCCTTCGCGTCCGGGTGTGCCAAACGCCAGCTGACAAAGAGCGAGCTGGACAGGATAGGCCAAATTGAGGCAAAAATAGCCAAGGCAAGAGAGATGGGCGCAAAGGAGTGTGCCCCGAGGGAACTCGCCCAGGCTATTGCGACCCTAGATCATGCGAAGCACGAGCTTTCGGAAAAGTGGGATGATCAGGGCCTTGGTGCCCTGGAAGCGTCCGAAAGAATGGCCGACGACCTGCTCTCGAAAACCCAGGTGTGCCTGGATATGAAGCAGAAAAAAAACCTTCCCACCATATCATTTACGGCAACTCCCGATTCAATCGACAAGGGCAAGTGCAGCACGCTTTCCTGGACAACCACAGAGGCTGCGAGCGCTTCGATCGACGGAGGCGTGGGTACAGTTCCGACGAGCGGAACCAGAGAGGTTTGCCCCGAATCGACGACAACCTACACAATCACCGCTGCGGGCCCGGGCGGTGAGGCCACGAGTTCAGCAATGGTGAGTGTCGTTCCACCATCTGTCCCCGTTGCATTCGAAAACATCTACTTTGACTTCGACCGATCCTTCATCCGCGACGACGCAAAGCCGGAGCTGGAGAAAGTTGCAGCCTACTTGAAGGAAAACAGGGACGTAAGAGTCTTAATAGAAGGTCATTGTGACGAACGGGGAACCGACGAATATAACTTCGCCCTCGGTGACCGGAGATCTCAGGCAGCTAAAAACTATCTGATGAATCTCGGTATTGACGGGTCAAGGATCAAGACCATCAGTTACGGAGAGGAAAGACCAGCGGACCCGGGCCACGAAGAGGCGGCGTGGGCGAAAAATCGAAGGGACGTCTTCGTAATACAGAAATAGGATCGGAAACGAGGGGGGCCTCGGTCCCCCTCGTTCTTATCTCTCCCGGCATCAGCCGATTTGCAATTATGGCTCTCGACTCCACCTTGTACAACCGTTCATATTTGAAATCTTTTCTCGCTGACCCCGGCAATAAAAAAAAGGGCCACAAAATAATTGGCCCTGAACCTAAAATTGGAGCGGGAAACGGGATTCGAACCCGCGACTTCAACCTTGGCAAGGTTGCACTCTACCACTGAGTTATTCCCGCAATTTAGCCGTTCTTATGTAAAGATGAGGTTACAATAAAGACTGGATACCTGTCAATAGTTTTGGGTCTTTGGAATGGAAGCCTCAAAACAATCACGGCTTCCTGCCATCCGCTACGAACCGAGGAACCGCAGTCAGCAGAAGATATATTATTTCAGACTCCACATCGAGAGCTCGAGCATCAGAAAAGAAGGCAATCTTCCTAAAATACCTCTCTGAGGTATTTGATGAAGTAATCAAGCCCGGACCAGGCTGTCAGAATCAGGGCTATGACGATCAATATCATCCCGATGAGGTGAAAGTCTAAACCGAAGAAAGGGTAGTGAAGGATGAGGGAAAACGCGCCGGCAACCTGTAGGGTTGTCTTCGCCTTTCCCAGTTTTGATGCAGCGATTACTACCCCTTCCGTTGACGCCATGGCTCTCAGGGCGGTGACGCCGATTTCCCTGGCCACGATAATCGCCACGATCCACCCCGGTATTCTCTCCGCTGATACGAGCATGATAAGAGCCGAAGTAATGAGCAGTTTGTCAGCAAGGGGATCGAGAAGCTTGCCAAGGGCCGTAACAAGTTCCATGCGCCGGGCAACAATGCCATCGATCGTATCGGTCAATGAAGCGACCAAAAAAAGTGCGGCAGCAGCAATGCTACCTCTTTTCCCGGGGGATATCAGGAGAATTACCACGATGGGGATGATGAGAATCCTAAAAAGGGAAAGCAGATTTGCCACATTTAATCGCTTTACTTCCCCCATCGCTACTCCTTATACTTTCTGTAAAGATCAAGCACTCTGTCCACATAGGCGCGGGTCTCGGGAAAAGGGGGTATTCCATTGTACTTCATCACTGCACCCTCTCCCGCATTGTAGGCGGCAAGCGCAAGGGGTACGTTGCCGCTGAATTTATCGAGAAGATTTTTCAAATGATTCACGCCGATCTCCACATTTATCAGTGGATCGAACAGACTTTCTTCATCGTGATCGGGAAATGAACGGGGAAGGATCTGCATGATGCCCTTAGCTCCTTTCGTGGAAACAGCCTGGTGGTCGTAATTTGACTCGGCCTTAATGACGGCCTTAACGAGGGCAGGCTCGATGCCTTTTAACTGGGCTAATTCCTCCACATATCGAATGATCCAGTCGCTCCGTGCTTTCTTGGTATTGCCGATACTTTTCTTTTTTCTGGTTTTTAGATACAGGTCATATTTGGTGCCCTTCGGGTAGTCGGCGAAATAGACATCACCGTTTTGATCTACATATCGGTAGATGTCCGCGAACGCCGGTGCCCGAAAGAAAAACAGGAGCGCAATTGCCGCTATTATCCCTTGTTTCAAGATGGACATAGTTTTAGTATTAATATGATGTCTTCCTGCATTTTCACTACAGTATACAGAGAAACTTTTACCAGAAAAACCACAAAGGAGCGATAAATGGAATTTCGATCATCTTTTCTTGTCATCGGAAGCGGCGTGGCAGGTCTCAGTTTCGCTTTGAAAGCGGCTGAGTTTGGAAACGTATATATCATAACGAAGCGGGATATCACGGAATCGAGTACCAACGTGGCACAGGGAGGAATCGCAACCGTCTGGGATGCAGAAGACAGTTTCGATAATCACATAAAAGACACGCTCATGGCCGGTGCCGGCATTTGTCACAGAGACATCGTCGAGCTCGTTATCAAAGACGGGCCGAATAGAATAAAAGAGCTGCTTTCCTGGGGAGTTCAATTTTGCAAAAGGGAAGATGCTGGAAAAGAAGACTTTGATCTCGGAAAAGAAGGAGGTCACTCGCACAGAAGGATATTTCACGCTTCCGACCTGACGGGAAGGGAAGTTGAAAAGATTCTCGTCAAAGCTGTCCAGGAAAATCCGAACATAAAAATATTTGAATATCATACGGCGATCAACCTTATCACCCTGAACCGCCTCCAGTCATTCGACCGTTACAAAGCAGACGAATGTATCGGCGCCTATGTGCTCGATAACACGACGGGGGATATCCACACGTTCACAGCCGATGCCACTCTTCTCGCAACCGGTGGATCGGGAAAGGTTTACCTTTACACGAGTAATCCCGACATAGCGTCCGGCGACGGCGTGGCAATGGCCTACAGGGCAGGGGCAACGGTTGCTAACATGGAATTCGTCCAATTTCACCCCACCTGCCTCTACCATCCAAGGGCGAAATCATTTCTGATCTCGGAAGCAGTGAGGGGGGAAGGCGGAATTTTGCTCCAAAAGGACGGGAAGAGATTCATGCCCGAATATCATGATATGGCCGAACTGGCACCGCGGGATATCGTAGCGAGGGCCATCGATTTGGAATTGAAGAAAAGGGGTGACGACTACGTACTCCTCGACATATCGTTCAAACCAAAAGATGTTATCATGGCCCGGTTTCCGAATATCTACGCCACGTGCCTTGAGTTCGGCTTCGACATGGCAAGAGAACCTTTACCCGTCGTGCCGGCAGCACACTATCAATGCGGCGGAATTCTAACCAACGACAATGGTGAAACCGAAATAAAGCGACTCTTTGCAGTAGGAGAAACAGCATGTACCGGTTTGCACGGTGCAAACAGACTTGCCAGCAACTCACTTCTCGAGGCGCTGGTTTTTTCCAACCGCTCATGTGAAAAAATCGTATCATCCTATCTTGGGAAAAAACCCGTTGGCGTAATTTCGATACCCGCATGGGATCCGGGAAACGCGAAAGATGCCGATGAGCTCGTAGTAATAGCTCACACGTGGGATGAAATCAGACGGCTCATGTGGAATTACGTCGGCATCGTTCGGTCAAACAAGAGGCTGCTCCGCGCCAAGGAAAGGATCGACCTCATCAAAAAAGAGATATCGGAATACTACTGGAATTTTGTCATTTCAACCGACCTTGTCGAACTGAGAAATATCGCTACCGTCGCCGACCTGATAATTCAATCGGCCCTCTCGAGAAAAGAGAGCAGGGGGCTCCATGCAAACATAGATTACCCGTACCGGGACGATGAGAACATGATGAAGGACACCCTCCTCAGGTTTGAAAGATACTACGGGGTATAGACCAGGACAGCCCTTCCCACGGGGGAAGCCAGAACCAGTTTAATATAGGGATCGGCCAGATCCAGAAGATCTCTTCCATCGGAGGCAAGATCAAACTGAATATCGTAATATCGGAACCAGTATTGGTCGTTGAAAGGAAAGAACCGCTCAATTTCCACTTCGTTCAACTGAACCGGCTTTATGACCGAGGGTTCGATTTTCGTTTCATTGCCGGTGACAAGATAGACACTCCAGACAGTCTTTTTGTCTTCAAGATCGTTGATCCTGTCATTGTCAGTAAAGAGCGCCACCACGAATCTCGCCTTTCCCGCTGATTCCTCCTCAATATATCGCTGTATATTTTCCTTCCTCCCTTCGTCAAGATAGTAGACGTTGTAATACTCAGAGAGAAAGGCATTTCTAAACTCGGGGGTAAAAAAAGTCCCGTGCACGATGAACCGTGTTTCGAGACCGGAATAAACACCCTTTGTTGATGTATGTTTGTAAAATATGGCAGAGTACTTCCTGGAACGGACAATTTTCTCGTACAGGGAGATTTTCTTGGGTGCGCAGGAGCCCGCCAAGACAAAAGACAGTATCAACAGAATCGATGGGAAAAATATTCTAGGGCTTTTCTTTCCCCTCGATTTCTTCCCGTAAGAAAATTGCTTCCAGATTAAACCCTGATTCTCTGATAGCATCCGCTCCTCCTTCGTTCCTATCGACGAGGCAGATAACCCTTCGAACATCCAACCCTATAGATCTGGCCCTTTCGATAGCCTTGAGGGTTGATGCGCCCGTTGTGACGACATCCTCAAGTATTGCCACTTTCATTCCCTCTGTCAAATTCCTCCTTCCCTCGATCCACGCTCCCATGCCATGCTTCTTCGCCTCTTTTCTGATGATGAAGGATTGTATGGGATTGCCCCGTATGTGAGATATGACGGCAACGGACGTAACGATAGGATCGGCTCCAAGGGTCAGGCCCCCTGCAGCTTCGACTTTCTCCCCCTTTGAATTGAGCAGATCGTATATCGCTGATCCGACGAGATATGCCCCCTCGCTGTTCAGCGTCACCTGCCTGCAATCAACATAAAAATCGCTCTCCCTGCCGGAAGAAAGGACAACTTTCTTCTTTTCATACGCCCTTTCCCTGATAAGTTCGAGCAAACGCTTTCGGTCCAATCCTCCTCCCCAGGAAACAGTTATGTCTTGATTTTAATGCTATGCTGGACTTTGAACAGGTGGAGTTGTTCCTGTTCGGCGAAATCGAAAGAAACGGGATATCGACCCGAAAAACAGGCGTCACAGTAGATATCTCCGCCATTTCCCGGACAACACCGGTGAAGTCCCGCCGTGCTCAAATATCCCAGTGTATCCGAAGTAAGATACCGGTTGATCTCCTCGACCGAATGGGTCGCCGCTATCAGATCTCTTCGAAGTGGAGTATCTATCCCGTAGTAACACGGTTCTACCGTTGGGGGAGAGCTGATGCGAAAATGGACTTCTTTGGCTCCGGCGTCCCTGATCATCTTGATAATTTTTCTCCCGGTCGTCCCTCGAACTATCGAATCGTCGACAACGATAACCCTCTTGTCGTGTAAAACATCTTTTATGGCATTGAGCTTTAACTTGACGCCGAAATGCCTGATCGATTGTTGGGGTTCGATGAAAGTCCTGCCCACGTAATGATTTCTTATAAGGCCCATGGAGAAGGGAATACCACTCTCTTCGGAAAATCCGAGGGCAGCGGGAAGCCCCGAGTCGGGAACGGGGATTACGATATCTGCATCCACTCCCTGTTCCCTCGCCAATTGCCTGCCCAGTTCCTTCCTAACATTCAAAACGCTCGTGCCCATGAGAATGCTGTCGGGCCGGGCGAAGTAAACAAACTCGAATATGCAGAACCTCGACGGGGCCGGGATGAAAGGCCTTATCGATTTCACCTCGCTGTCGGTGATAACCACTACCTCACCGGGATCTATGTCCCTCACTAATTCCCCCTCTATCAAGTCGAGTCCACAGGACTCTGAGCTGATAGCCCAACCCTCCTTCACTTTTCCGAGAACGAGCGGTCTGAACCCGTGAGGATCCCTCACACCGACAACCTTGTCGTTTGTCAAAAACACGAGAGAGTACGCTCCTTTCACCTTTTCGAGGGCATCGATAATCCTGTTTTCAAGGAGATCTTCCTTCGATTTAGCTATGAGGTGAACGATCACCTCCGTATCCATGGAGGACTGAAAGATGGAGCCTTCTTCTTCGAGTTCCCTTCGAATGACGTGTGCATTGACCAGATTACCGTTGTGGGCAACTGCCAGGGATCCTTTTTCAAAATCGACCACGAGAGGCTGGGCATTTTTCAGTTCCGACGTCCCCGTAGTCGAATACCTTACGTGCCCGATCGCCATGTGGCCGGGAAGCTTGTCGAGTGTCTCACCGTCGAAGATATCCGCAACGAGACCCATCTCCTTATGGAAATACAGACAATCCCCGTCGGATGAAGCTATTCCCGCTGATTCCTGTCCCCTGTGCTGAAGGGCATGCAACCCGAGGTAGGTAAGGTTCGACGCTTCGGAGTGGCCAAATACCCCGAATATCCCACACTCATCATGTATTTCAAAAGACATTTACTTCCTTCGCGTCAGAGGGATATGTTCTTCCTGAACGATTCTTTCCATACAGTGCATGCCTCATCAATGCCGATATCGATGAATCCATCTATCGTGAATCTCTCCCCCACGGTTTCCCCGATTTTCCTCACCTGCACGTCATTTTCGGCGGAAAACTTAAGAAAATCCTCTTCCTTCTCCGCGATTAAACTTATTATAACACGTCCCTGCGTCTCACCGAACAGCGCCACATCAGGTCTTAAGCCTTCGTAGGGATTTACGACCACACAGCCGATTGGGCCGCCTGATGGGGGAAAGCAGCACTCAGCGATAGCAACGGCAAAACCACCTTCGGAAATGTCATGGGCCGACTCGAAGTAAAACCGTTTCGTTCCCTCGACGAGAAACCTGTGAAGCCTTTTCTCATAGTCGAGATCGATCATCGGAGGCATGCCTTTTATCATTCCGTGAATCTCCTTCAAATAGAGTGACCCTCCGATGTCCATTTCCCTCTGGTCGGGACCGGCGATATAGAGAACGTCTCCCGCTCTCTTGAAATGCTGTGCCAGCGCGATAGTATAATCTTTTATCACACCCACCATCGCGACCGTCGGTGTGGGAAAAATTCCCCTTCCCATCGTCTCGTTGTAGAAACTCACGTTTCCGGAAACAACGGGAGTCTCGAGTCGAACGCAGGCTTCTGTCATTCCCTCAACGCTACTTTTGAACTGCCACATGACATCGGGCTTTTCGGGATTTCCAAAGTTCAGGCAATCAGTCAACGCCAGGGGTCTTGCTCCCGATACCGCCACGTTCCTCGCCGCCTCGGCAACCGTTATCACCCCCCCCTGGTACGGGTCGAGAAAGCAAAACCTGCTGTTGCAATCAACGCTTATTGCGATGCCGAGAGAAGTACCTTTTACCTTCAAAACCGCAGCGTCGGATCCTGGGAGAACAACCGTATTCGTCCTTATCATATGGTCGTATTGCCTGTAGATCCAGCTCTTGTCACTCCCCTCAATCGAAGAAATAAGCTTGCGGAAAACCCCTTTCAGGTCACCGGGAATCTCCAGCTCATTCATGTCGAGCCGGTTAATATCATCCTGGTACTTGGGTCTTGCGTAGGGACGGTCATAAACAGGAGCTTCTGTAGTCAAGGGTTTTACGGGAAGTTCAGCGACAACAGATCCGTTTTTGCGAACCCGAACCAACCCGTCATCAGTCACCCAACCGATGACAACTGCGTCGAGGTCCCATTTTTTGAAGACATCGATAACATCCTTCTCCTTCCCTTTCCTTGAAACGAGGAGCATTCTTTCTTGAGACTCAGACAACATTATCTCATACGGAGTCATTCCCTCTTCACGGAGAGGCACGAGATCAAGGTCCATGTCTATCCCGCTTCCCGCTCTCCCCGCCATTTCAAACGAGGAACTTGTGAGACCCGCTGCACCCATGTCCTGAATTCCCACTATACAGTCTGTTTTCATCAACTCCAGACAGGCTTCCAGAAGCAACTTCTCCATAAATGGGTCACCGACCTGAACGGTCGGCCGTTTTTCCTCAGACTCTCTGTCGAACTCCTCAGATGCCATGGTGGCGCCGTGAATGCCATCTCTCCCCGTTTTTGCCCCCACGTAAATAACCGGGTTTCCGATACCACCCGCCAAACCCTTAAATATCCTGTCCTTTTTTGCAATTCCAACGGTAAAAACGTTAACGAGAATATTGCCGTCATAACAGTCTTCCATGTATATCTCCCCGCCAACCGTGGGGATCCCGATACAATTTCCATATCCGGCGATTCCGGAAACGACCCCCTCCACGAGATACCGCGTACGAGGGTTGTTCACATTGCCGAAGCGGAGGGAGTTCAGCAGAGCGATCGGTCTCGCTCCCATGGTGAACACATCGCGAAGTATCCCTCCCACCCCAGTGGCCGCTCCCTGGTATGGCTCAATAAAAGAAGGGTGATTGTGGGATTCCATTTTAAAAACCGCTGCCAGACCGTAACCGATATCGATCACCCCTGCGTTCTCCCCCGGGCCTTGTATGACATACGGTCCTTTGGTGGGAAATTTTTTCAGGTGCAGCTTTGACGATTTATAACTGCAGTGCTCGCTCCAGAGAACGGAAAAAATACCGAGCTCAGTAATGTTGGGGTCCCGGCCGAGTATCGAAAGGATTCTTTCATACTCCTCTTTCGACAGGTTATGTTCCCGAATGAGCTCGGGAGTAATGCGAACTTCCTTCATGACACCTTCCCTGCGAGATACTCGATGACGGACTGAAATATGAAGCGTCCGTCGACAGAACCGAGTTCCTCCTCAGAACACCTCTCCGGATGAGGCATCATTCCAACGACATTTCTCTCACGGTTACAGATGCCCGCTATATTCATTATGGATCCGTTCGGGTTCGCCGACTCCACAACCTCGCCCTCCGGATTACAATACTTGAAAACAATCTGATCCCTGTCCTCAAGCTCTTTCACGGTATCGGGGGAAGCGATATAGTTTCCCTGGTAATGAGCGATCGGGATCCTGAGAACCCTCCCTTTCTGAAGAAGGGAAGTAAAGGGGGTTGCTTCCGTTTCCGTTCTCAAGGAGACGTAAGCGCAGATAAACTTTAAAGAGAGATTTGCCATCATTGCGCCGGGGAGCAGAGCCGCTTCCAGAAGTATCTGGAACCCGTTGCATATTCCAAGGACGGGGCCGCCCTTGTCAACAAATCTTTTCAACGCTGTCATAACCGGAGAGAGCTTTGCCATTGCCCCTGTTCTCAGGTAATCGCCGTAGGTAAAACCTCCCGGCACAACAATAAGATCATAGTCATCGAGATTGGATTCCCTGTGCCAGACAAAATCCGTCTTCATTTTGAACACGTGCTTTAAAACATGATAGCAGTCATGGTCGCAGTTGGATCCTGGAAAAACCAAGACTCCGCCTCTCATACTGCCCTCCAGCTGGTGAGCTGATTCTCCAACCAACGATTGCCGCCGAAAATGAGAAAGCCAGACTTGTTGCCCCGATCTTTACGCCGGGACAATAATGGAAGATTTCCGGCGCAGAATCCTAGAATATTGCATCATAACTCCCTTCCTGTTTGACCTGGCATCCAATCATTTTTTAACAATCTCGAAGCTATAATCTTCAATCACAGGATTTGCAAGGAGTTTTTGACAAATTTCATCGAGCAGCTTATTCGCCCTGTCCTCCGGCATATCCTCCAACTCGATATCCATAACCTTTCCTATTCTTACCCCCCTTACTTCGCTGTAACCCAGATTTTCCAGTGATCCTGCTACGACCCTCCCCTGGGGTTCGAGTACTCCTCTTTTCATTGTCACAAATACCCGCGCCTTCAATGCTCACCCCTCTTCCGATGCTTAACGCCGCTCTTTTGGTAAATATAATCGATATGTCGGAAATAGTATTTGATGTCGAAAACAGAATCAAGATCAATGTCACTCAGAATTCGCTTTATTTTGCTCGATTTTCGAACGATGGACTGAAAGTCCCTTTTTTCCTCCCACGCTTTCATAGCTTTATTCTGGACGAGTTCGTATGCTTTGTCCCGTTCATATCCCCTTTTTGCAAGTTCTACCAGCAACCTCTGTGAATAAAACAGGTTGTAACTTTTCTTCATATTTTCCCTGATGTTTTCTTCGTTCACAAAGAGGGAGTGTAATGTTTCGAGAAATCTGTTGAACATAAAGTCGAGGACGATAGTCGCATCTGGGGCTACAACGCGTTCTACAGAGGAATGAGAAATGTCCCTCTCATGCCAAAGGGCAACATTTTCCAGAGATGCCATTCCGTAGCCACGAAGCAACCGGGCCAGACCCGTCAGGTTTTCCGACAAAATCGGGTTTTTCTTGTGAGGCATGGCTGAAGAACCTTTCTGCCCCTCAGAAAAGTGCTCCTCAAATTCTCGGACCTCCGTCCTCTGCAAATGACGAATCTCAACGGAGAACCTCTCTAGTGAGGACCCAATTATAGCGAGAGTAGAGAAATACCGAGCGTGCCGGTCTCGGGGGACTACCTGCGTTGATACCGGCTCCGGCTTGAGTCCCATTTTTTTCATAACGTATTGTTCCACATATGGATCCACATTCGCATAGGTGCCGACTGCGCCGCTCAGTTTACCGTACGAGATTTCATCCCTCGCCTCTCTCAGCCTTTTTTCATTCCGCTTCATTTCCTCGTACCAGGAAAGAAATTTCAAGCCGACCGTAACGGGTTCCGCGTGAATACCGTGAGTCCTCCCCATGATGGGAACATCCTTGTACTGCTCTGCCTTCTGCTTGAGAACTTTTACTATTTTCTTCACGCCGTCGATGAGAATGTCCGTCGCCTGAACGAGTTGAACGGCGAAGGACGTATCGAGTATATCGGAGGAGGTGAGACCAAGATGAAGGTATGCGGATTCATCGCCGATGTATTCGGCCACCGACTGGAGAAATGCTATTACGTCATGTTTCACAACCTCCTCTATCTCCGAAATCCTCTCCTGGCTGAAGTTCGCCTTCTCCTTTATCTTTTTCATCGCGTCCTTTGGAACTATGCCCAGTTCGGTCATGGCCTCAGCGGCTAATATTTCAATCTTCAGCCATATTTGAAACTTGTTCTCGGGTTCCCATATGGAGGCCATCTCCTTTCTCGCATACCTATCGATCATCTTTCCCTCCCGTCATGCCCTCTCTGTGCTTCCGAATCCACCTTCTCCTCTTTCGGTATTGTCTAGATGGTTTACGATTTTCAGTGAAAGTTTCTCGTGCCTTGAGAAAATCAGCTGGGCTATCCTGTCTCCCCGCTTCAAGGTAAAATCACGATCACCAAGATTAATAAGGATAACCTTTATTTCCCCCCGGTAATCTGAGTCTATCGTGCCCGGCGTATTGAGAAGCGTTACGCCGTATCTGTGGGCGAGGCCGCTGCGAGGTCTCACCTGGCCCTCATAACCGGGAGGAATAGCCACCGATATGCCCGTCGGTATGAGCGCCCGCTTGAAGGGTTCTATCACCGTCTCATTTTCCACACATGCCCTGAGGTCGAATCCTGACGCGCCTTGAGTTTGGATTTTTGGAACGAACATCGGGTCGTCGGTGCCGGTGAGCTTAACTTTTACCACCCTTTCCATGTTCAGCCAAAACCTTTCGCTCCGATATCATCTGATGAGATATTCCCTATCGCAGTCACAACGGCCCTGTCTTCCCTCAATGCATTATTGCCAAAGTCCAAAACATCCCCTTTCTTGACTTCGTCTATCTGCCGTGAGACTTCATCGGGAGGGATGTGTCTTCCAAAATACATCTCGTTTGAAGCGAGCCTTGTAAGCCTGAAATCGGTCGATTCGAAGTTTATGAGGAGATTCCCCTTTATCTGTTCTTTCGCCCTTCTCAATTCCCCATCAGTAAGATCGCTCTTTCTGATCTCTGCCAGCACATCAGCGATAACAGACATGAGATCGGCCACCTTGGTCGGGGTGGTACCGGCGTATATCTTGAACATCCCCGAGTCCCCGAAGGTGGATACGGAGGAGTAAATGGAATAAACGAGGCCCCTTTTTTCCCGGGCCTCCTGAAACAACCTGCTCGACATTCCCGAGCCGAGAATGGCGTTCAACACAAACGCAGCATATCTATGACTGTCTCTCTTGCCCGGTCCGGGCATGCCGATACAGAGATGTACCTGCTCGATATCCCTCTTTTGTACGAAAATTCCGTAAATTTGCTCCGGTTTCTTCTTCCTGATCCCCTCTTTAGTGAATTTGCTCGAGTCGAAGGGATCCGAAAAAATAGAGAGTACTTCATCATGGTCGACATTACCTACGGCAATGATGATTATTCCCGCCTTGTTGAAGGAACTTGTGAAATAATCGCAGACGGAATCTCTCGTGAAGGAGCGAACCGTTTCCTGCCTTCCCTGAACGGGCATTCCGAGTGAATTGTTGGGCCACATGGTTGTGTAGAGAAAATCGTGTATGTGATCTTCGGGGTTATCTTCGATCATAAGAATTTCCTGGCATACCACGTCTTTTTCTTTTTCAATCTCTCCTTCGTCGAAGAGAGAATTCAAAAATATGTCACACAATATTTCAGAGGCCAACTTCAGGTGCTCCTTGAGGACCTTTGCGTAGAAAAAAGTATACTCTCTGCTGGTAAAAGCGTTGATGGTTCCACCCACAGATTCCACTTCTCTTGCTATCTCGAGAGCTGATCTGTTCTCGGTTCCCTTGAAGAGCATATGTTCGATGAAATGGCTAATTCCGTTATTAGAAGAATTTTCCTCCCGGGATCCTGACTCTACCCATATACCCAGAGATACTGAATAAACGTGGGGAAGGGATTCGGTAATGACCCGAACACCGTTATTCAAAACGGTCTTTTTGTACATACGCCGTTATTTCCTCGGGCTATCTTTGCCTCGGCGATCGTATGGCTTCCTGTCAGTCCGTCCCTGCTGCTTGGGTCTGGTATCGTCTTCATCTCTAATCAGATCTTTCCTGCTCAACCGTATCTTTCCATCCCCATTGATGTCTAACACCTTCACACGAACCTCGTCTCCCTCTCTTAAAACGTCCGATACCGCTTTGATTCTTTTGTGTGAAATTTGTGATATGTGGAGGAGCCCTTCCGTTCCGGGGAAAATTTCTACGAATGCGCCGAAATCCATAATCTTTTTGACCTTCCCTGCGTAAGATTTCCCGATTTCGGCCTCCTGGGTGAGTTCCTTGATAATGTCGATGGCCTTTTTTACGCTCTCTTCATCAACTGCGTATACCTTAACGGTCCCATCATCATCCACGTCGATTTTTACCCCCGTTTGCTCTATGATTCCCCTGATAGTTTTTCCTTGAGGGCCGATGATCTCCCTGATTTTATCAGGCTTCACCATTATGAGTTCCAATCGTGGAGCATATTTTGAGATTTCATCCCTTGGTTTGTCTATGACACTGTTCATCTTGTCTATGATGAACAACCGCCCTTCCCGGGCCTGGGAAAGCGCTCTGCTGAGAATTTCCCTGCTCACCCTCTCAACTTTGATATCCATCTGTATTGCGGTTACCCCCCTCTTCGTCCCGGCAACCTTGAAGTCCATCTCTCCCAGGTGATCTTCGTCACCAAGAATATCGGAGAGGATAACTGTTTCGTCCCCCTCGGTTATCAATCCCATAGCAATGCCTCCAACGGGGGCTTTAATCGGCACACCTGCATCCATGAGGGACAGCGAAGCCCCGCAGACAGTAGCCATGGAAGAGGATCCGTTCGACTCGAGCACTTCAGACACAACCCTCAGGGTATAGGGAAATTCCTCCTCCGTCGGGAGGACTTTTGATATCGCTTTTTCCGCCAGGACTCCATGTCCTATTTCTCTCCTGGCCGGCGTTCGGAGAAACCGCACTTCACCGACTGAGTAAGGAGGGAAATTGTAATGGAGCATGAACCTTTTTGACGTTTCACCGGTGAGGGCGTCGACTCGCTGCTCGTCCTCTTCGGTTCCGAGAGTTGTCGCGACGAGAACCTGAGTTTCTCCCCGAGTAAATATGGCGGACCCGTGAGCTCTCGGCAATACCCCGGCTTCGCTCCATATCTCTCTTATATTCTGGGGCCCTCTGTCGTCGATCCTCTTCTTCTTCTCAAACAACATGTCTCTTACGAGCTTCTTTTCGATATCCCTTAAATACGATGTTATGAGTGCGCCATTCTCTAGGATCTCTTCCTCAGTGAAAGACTCTTTCACCTCATCCCAGACAGCCGCTATTTTCTCCCTCCTTTGCAGCTTATCGGAAACTAAGAAAGCGTCGTGGAGAGATTTCACTGCAAGAGAATCGATTTTAGCCTTCATCTCATCATGCAGGTCGGGTGCGTCGAACGAAATCTTCGTTTTACCGATCTCTTCCATCATCTTTCTCTGCAGGTCAATAATCTTAATTAACTGCTCCCAACCATACATGATCGCATCGAGCACCTCTTCCTCGGGAACTTCCATGGCGTCCCCTTCCACCATCGTTATCCCCTCACTGCTACCCGCCACGATTATGTTCAGAGAACTTTTCTCCAACTCATCCAGTGACGGATTTACCACATGTTCGCTGTTTATTCTGGCGACCCTGACGGCAGCAATCGGTCCGTTGAACGGTATTTCCGAAAGAGAAAGAGCAACTGACGCCCCCACGAGTGCCATGACGTCGGTGGGGTTATCGTTGTCGAGGGACATCACGGTTGTTATAACCTGAGTATCGAAATAAAATCCCTTTGGGAGAAGAGGCCTGATAGATCTATCGATCAGCCGCGATACGAGAATCTCATGCTCTGATGGCCTTCCCTCTCTCTTGAAAAATCCCCCGGGTATCTTGCCTGCGGCAAAGGTTTTTTCCAGGTAGTCAACGACGAGGGGAATAAAATCTGTTCCTTCACGGGGTTTGTCTGCCATGCAGGCTGTAGCGAGAACGACGGAATCGCCCATTTTCACGACAGCGCTTCCACCCGCAAGTTTGGCGAGTTTCCCCGTATCAATTACTATTTCTCTGTTTCCAACATTCGTGCTGTATCTACTGCTCATACATACCTCTTTTCCTGCCTATGTATTTGATTTACTTTCTTAGACCAAGGCGATCAATAAGACTTTTGTAGCGCTTGGAATCAGTCGACTTCAAATATTCGAGCAGCCTTCTCCTCTGGCTAACGAGTTTCAGAAGTCCCCTTCGTGTAGTGAAATCTTTTTTGTGCTCCTTCAGGTGTTCTGTTATCTCGTTAATTCGCTCGGTTATGAGGGCCACCTGAACCTCCGGAGAGCCGGTATCGGTCTCGTGGGTCTTGAATTGTTCGATGATCTCCTTTTTCTTCTCGGTGTTCAAAACCATCACATCCTCCTTTTGCCCTGAAAACTCTATATCTATAACACATAAACTCTCACCCATACAGACAATTATTCGGGTGGGAAAACACACATATACTTGAATATTCCGGTTTTGGCTTTTTCAACAAGGGCAATAATTTCCCCTTTCGGGTTCTTTACCTTGTATTTCCCTGGCGGGGACCCTGCGGGCAGGACAACTTCAGGCCTCGAGCCCCGAATTATCATCTTTTCTCTCTGCTCATCAACAGATATCCCGGGAAGGTTTGGCAGCGCACGATCTATACTGATTACCGCGCTATGAATTTTCCCTTCTCTTTTCAAGTTCAAAAGGTCGTCGAGACTGAGCGCTGAGTCAATTCTCAAAAATCCCGACCTTTCTCTGATGATCTTTCTCGTCGTCACAGGAATACCTATTTTTTCGGAAAGATCCCTCGCCATAGATCGAATGTAGAACCCGGACTCGCAGGAGATGAACACTTCTGCTTCGCCTCCAGCGAAGGTGACACAATCGATTTTCTGACAGGTAACCCTCCTTGGCTCTAGCTCGAATTCAACCCCTTTCCTGGCCAGATCGTAGGCCCTGCGGCCTCTTACCTTCAACGCCGAGAACCGTGGAGGCCTCTGCATATAACTGCCCTCAAACGACTTCAATGCAGTGATAAGGGTGTCTCTATCCAGAGAGAACTCTTCCATTTTTTCCGTTACATTCCCTGCCATGTCATAGGTGTCTGTTCCAAGCCCAAACTGGAAAAACACCCTGTATTCTTTCTCTCCCTTCAAAAAAAGAGAGCTTATCCTCGTTGCGCTGCCGAGAAAAACCGGCAATACACCTTCCGCCTCAGGGTCAAGGGTCCCACCGTGTCCCGCCTTCCTCACATCGAAAATACGCTTTATCATCTCCGTTACCCTGAACGAAGTGGGGCCCCTTTCCTTGTAACAATTTACAACACCGGATATCTTATTCATCCTCACGATGCCCGTCCAACATCTCATAGATTTTCGAGTAAACATCTTGTTTCACTTTTGCCATCTTGCCTTGGAGCTTGAAACCGGCTGCTTTGATATGTCCCCCTCCGTTAAAGAACGTTGCGACTTTCGCCACATCAGCGTCCCCCTTCGCTCGGAGGGAAACCTTGAAATTGTCGATACTCTCCTCCCGAAACGAAACAGCTACCTGCACACCGTCAATGGAACGCGGATAATTTATAAATCCTTCGAGAAAATCTGCGGTGGCACCAAGCCTTTCCATGTCTTCCTGGAAGATTGTGATTGAAGCTATTCTTCCATCCTCGAGCACTTCGAGCGTTGATAGTACGCGAGACAAAAGCAGTATCCTTTTGTGAGGCTCACTTTCGTAGAGTCTCTCAGAAACCGCTGCCGGCATCGCACCAAGTTCCACCAGCTTGGCCGCTACACTCAAAGATGCGCTGGTTGTGTTCGAATATCGAAAAGACCCCGTATCCGTGGTAATTGCAACCCATAACAGCGTTGCAATGCGTGCGTCGATATCTCTTCCCATACGCTGTACAAGCCGGTAAACAAGTTCACCCGTAGAGGAAGCTTTTGAATCGATATAACGCAAGTCTCCATATCCGCTCTGCGTCGTATGATGATCGATACTTATTATATTGCTGCACAGGGATAGCTGTTCACTTACGGACCCCGTCCTATCGGGGTTTGCGCAATCGAGAAGTATCCCCACATCGAAATATCGATGCGGCAAATAATGCTGAATCCTGTCAATGCCGGGAAGGAACATCAAGAAATAGGGTACGGGATCTTGGTTCAGGACAAAAACATCTTTTCCCATTCCCTCAAGCACGAGCGCGAGTGCAAGCTCAGAGCCGATAGCGTCCCCTTCAGGGTTGATATGGGTTGTAAGAAGGAATGATTTTGCCTTTCCGATAAGCTCGCATATTTTACCAAGATCCTCACTCATCCCCAGTTATCTCACGCATCAACCTCTCTATTTTTATCCCCTTTTCGAAAGAGTCATCGTATTTGAAGGATAGGTGAGGTATCCTCTTTATCCTCAACGTACGGCCGAGTTCTCCCCTTATAAAACCCGATGCCCTGTCCAGGATCCGCTCCGTCTTCCCCACGTCCTCTTCATTTCCCAGAACTGAATAGAAAATTTCCGCATCTCTCAAATCTTTCGTTAGTTTCACATGGGTCACCGTCACCATCTTAAGGCCAGGATCCTTCATTTCCCTCGATATAATCCCTGCAATTTCCTCTTTCAGGAGCATCGCCAAGCGAATCGAGCGATCTATTTTGAGTCCTGCCATCTCAGTACCGTAAGATTTCGATTTTTCTCTCAATAACCTCAAAATCTCCGTTGGAATAAACAAACTCCGTTACCTTATCTATGACAGAGTTGACAATGGCAGAATTCGCCCCAACGACCGCAACCCCGATCTGCGTTCTTTGCCAAAGATCCTGATGATCGACTTCGGCAACGGAAACGCTGAACTTGTTTCTGATTTTTCCAACAAGGCTCTTAACGTAGCTTCTCTTCTCTTTTAGATTGAACGCCCCGTTGATAAGAATATCGAAATTTACCACACCAACTACCACATTCAACCTCAGAGGACAGGGGTAACTTTTTCCAGGACGAAGGACTCTAAAACGTCCCCCACCTTGACATCATTGAAGTTGTCGATACCGATCCCGCATTCGTATCCCTGCGATACTTCCCTTGCATCATCTTTGAATCTTTTCAGGGAAGCAATCTTCCCGGTGAAAACGACAACACTATCCCGCAAAACTCTTACACTGCTGTTCCTGGATACTTTTCCCTCGGTAACATAACATCCAGCAATTGGACCGACCTTCGGAATACTGAAGATTTCCCTTACTTCAGCTATACCCTGAACCAGCTCACGGAATTCAGGTTCAAGAAGCCCCGCCATGGCCTTTTTGACGGAATGGATGAGGTCGTAAATAACTTCATAAAGCTTAATATCCACATTTTCCTTTTCGGCAATTTTCGAAGCTTTCGCATCAGGTCTAACCTTGAAACCTATTATCACTGCATTGGAGGCAGAAGCGAGAAGCACATCAGATTCAGTTATCCCTCCTACCCCTGAATGGATAATGTTGATCTTCACCTCATCGGTTTCTATCTTCACAAGAGAATCCACCAGGGCATCGACACTTCCCCTGACGTCACATTTGATGATCACCGGAAGCTCTTTGAGCCCACCCTCCTTTATCCTGCTATAAAGCTCTTCGAGGGAAAGCTTCACGGTCTTAACTCCCTCGGTTTCTTTTGCTTTGGTCTGTCGCGAAAGGGCTATTTCCCTTGCAAGCCGCTCACTCTCAAGCGCAGCAAACCGTTCGCCTGCCCCGGGAACGAAATTGAAACCGAGAATTTCGACGGGAGTCGACGGGACTGCCCCCGTCAGTCTCTTGCCGATATGGTTTAACAGAGCCCGAACTTTCCCGAAGTGAACTCCGGAAACAACCGGATCACCCACCTTTAACGTTCCCTCCTGTACGATGGCAGTGGCAATGGGACCGCGCCCTTTGTCTATCCTCGATTCGATTATGATTCCCCTGGCGAGTTTATCCGGATTGGTTTTGAGGTCGAGCACATCGGCCTGCAAGATTATGAGCTCAAGCAGTTCATCGATTCCTTCCCTTTTCTTGGCGGAAACATTTGCGAAGAGAACTTCCCCGCCCCACTCCTCAGGGATAAGCCCGTGTTCCGCAAGCTGTTTCTTAACCTTCTCGGGGTTTGCGTTTGGTTTGTCAATCTTGTTGATGGCGAGCACCAGGGGAACCTTTGCGGCCTTCGCATGATCGATCGCCTCCAGAGTCTGGGGCATGACCCCATCGTCGGCGGCTACCACGAGAACGACGAGATCAGTGACCTTCGCTCCTCTTGCCCGCATCTGTGTGAACGCTTCATGGCCCGGTGTATCAATAAAAACCACTTTCTTTTCTCCTACGAGCACCTCGTAGGCACCGATGCTCTGCGTGATTCCCCCAGCCTCACTCTCGGCTACCTTCGTTTTACGTATCGCATCGAGAAGGGACGTTTTTCCATGGTCAACATGCCCCATGATCGTCACAACAGGTGCCCGTGGAACTAAGTCCTCCCCCTTGTCCTCGTTCTGATCCAGGTATGCCTCGTATTCGGGTGCGACGTTTTCAACCTTGTAGCCGAAGTCATCGGCAACTACCGCAGCATTTTCAAAATCGATCGTCTGGTTGATGGTGACCATCATGCCCAGGTCAATGAACTTTTTAACGAGTGATGACGATTTGACTCCCATCC
>JABAOH010014609.1_pt3 | contig 22024 bp, 22 predicted proteins | sample 7062181 | NCBI WGS metagenome assembly JABAOH01 (sample SAMN14538630, study PRJNA623070) | marine sediment metagenome | biome: marine biome [ENVO:00000428]; feature: marine pelagic biome [ENVO:01000023]; material: deep marine sediment [ENVO:00002113]; isolation source: pool of 5 deep marine... | reverse complement strand
TGAAATACCCGTCGCCGCAACACAGATCGACGACGTTCATTCCAGCCTCGACGCCGACGAGGCGGACGATTTCCTCGGGGTCGGGCCACAAGGCATTCCACCAGTCCCGGTCCGGCATGGCCGTGGCAGGGAAGAAGGACTCGTCCATCGATTGACTCTCAGTGACTCGCGTTCGACCTCTTCGAGGTCGGGACGATCGGTTCATACCCACAAGAGCAGGAGGCGACGGCTCCCTTCCCCACGCGGCCGGGCGTGACGTTCCCGTTCAGCCCGGGACCCTCCGAGCGCTCAGCTTTCCACCGGCAGGCCGGCGCGGCGCCACTCCGGCAGGCCGCCGTCGAGCCTTCGCGCGTGAAATCCGGCCTCGCGCAGCCTGACCACCGCGTCGTAAGCGAGCACGCAGTAAGGACCGCGGCAATAGGCGACGACCGGCTGTCCCGGCGGCAGCTCGGCGATGCGCGTCTCCAGCTCGCCGAGCGGCAGGTTCACCGCGGTGGGCAGGTGACCCACCTCGAACTCCTCGGATGGACGAACGTCGAGCACCGTCACTTCACCCGCGCGCGCCCGTTCCAGGAGCGCCTCGGCCTGCACGGGCTCGAGGTCGTCCTTGGCATTCAGATAGTCGTCCACCAGCCGTGAAACCTCCGCCAGGTTCGCCTCGGCGACGCTTCGCAGCGTCGCGAGCAGGTCGACCACCTCGTCGCCGGTCAGGCCGTAGATGACCCGCTGGCCCTCACGACGTGGCCTGACCAGTCCTGCCTGCCGGAGGTGCTGCAGGTGCTGCGAGGCGTTGGCCACGCTGAGCCCGGCGAGCTTGGCGAGCTGCTCCACACTGCGCTCGCGCTGGGCCAGAAACTCGAGTAGCTCCAGCCGGTTAGCGTGACCCACGGCCTTCCCCACGCGGGCGAACTGGGCCATCAGCTCTCACTTGAAAGTCGGTGCACCGTCCGATCGCATATATTCAATAGTTCAACTTGATCACTTACAGATGCGCCCTACTAGACGCAAGCAAATCCTGCCGTCAATTCCGTGCCGCCAACCTCGCGATGCCCGACCCGACGCCATCAATCATGGAATCCGAGACCGCCGTCCGCCTGGGCTTCTTCTTCGGCGTGTTCGCGGTCATGGCGCTCTGGGAGATCCTCGCGCCCCGTCGCGCGCTGGGGGTGTCGAAGCCCGTGCGCTGGGCGAACAACCTGGCGCTCGTTGCCCTCAACACTGTGGTGGTGCGGCTGCTGTTTCCCACCGCGGCGGTCGGCGTCGCGGTCTTCGCCCGCGACCACGGCTATGGCGTGCTCAACCATTTCGGGGTCCCGTACTGGCCCGGCGTCGTGGTCGCCGTCGTCGCGATGGACCTCGCCATCTACCTGCAGCACGTCATGGTCCACGCGGTACCGGCGCTGTGGCGCCTGCACCGGGTCCACCACGCCGATCTCGACTTCGATGTGACCACCGGCGCGCGCTTTCACCCGCTGGAGATCGTGCTCTCGATGCTGCTCAAGTTCGCGGTCATCCTGGTTCTCGGCGCCGCCCCGCTCGCGGTGCNNAACCACTCCAACGTCCGGCTGCCAGCCGGGCTCGACCGCGCGCTTCGCTGGCTGGTCGTCACCCCGGACATGCACCGCGTGCACCACTCGGTCGAGGACGACGAGACCAACAGCAACTTCGGCTTCAACCTGCCGTGGTGGGACCGCCTGCTCGGCACCTATCGGGATCAGCCGCGCGCGGGCCACGAGCGCATGACCATCGGGATCCGCACGGTACGTGATACTGACCGCTGCACCCGACTCCAGAGCCTGCTCGCCCTGCCCTTTCGCGGAGAAGTCGGCGCCTACCCGATCAACCGGCGAGCGTGGTCGACGAAGGATGACGCGGCTTGAGCCGAATCGAACCTATCTCGCCGCACCGCTTTCCCGCGCGGCGCCGATTGCACCGAGCCACGCGCCGATCTCGTCGAGTGCATCGACATGCTGATCAGCACGTACCGTTGACTTCGAGTCGAGAGCCCCGACGTGTACGGACGCGGCAATGGAACATCCCGACGAACCGGTAGCACGTCCGGGCGAAGCGTGGACCGGCATCAGCCGAAAACGATCACTACCCGAAGCCCAGGCAAGTTGTCCTCCAGCGAGATCGTTGCGTCGTGGAGCTTCACTACGGCCGAAACGAAGCTCAGCCCCAACCCACTGCCCGGTGTCGTGCGACTGGCGTCGAGGCGATAGAAACGCCGGAACACGCGATCTCGTTCGTCGGCCGGGATCCCCGGGCCATCGTCATCGACCGTGAGCCGCGGTCGCCCACCGGGTCTTTCGAGTCGGATACTGATCGTCGTTCCTCTTGGCGTGTGGCGAAGCGCGTTCTCGACCAGGTTCACCAGCAGCTGCATCAGCAGCTCACGGTCGCCATCGAGCGCGACGTCTGGCTCTATGCTCGCCACCAATCGCTTCCCGTCGTCCTCGGCGACGGCGGCGAACGCGTCAGCGACGTTCTCGCAGATGTCACTGAGGCTCACCGTCACGAACCGGTCGCGCGGGCTGCGGGCCTCGATCTGAGCAATGCGCAGCATCGCGTCGAAGGTCTTCAGGATTGCGTCGGTATCCGCGATCGCCGTGTCGATGGCAGTCTCGTACTCTCCGGGACTGCGAGGCTTGAGCCGTGCGGTTTCCAGTCTCTGCCGGTGTCGGCCAAGCGGGGAGCGGAGATCGTGGGCAATGTTGCTCGTCACGTGGCGCAGGTTGTCCATGAGATCCTCGATGCGCGCGAGCATGCGATTCAGACTCTCGGCGATCCCGCCCAGCTCGTCCGCCCGCTGCACGACCGGTATGCGGCGCGAGAGGTCGCCATCCATGATCGCACGAGCCGTGCGATTGACGTCTTCTACGCGCCGCAAAAGCACCGTGCCGATCACGAACCCACCGATCAGGGCCAGCGCCGTGATCACGAGCAAGGCGAGCGCGAACGATCGGATCAGCAACGCCTGGGTTTGCTCGGTATCGGACGTGTCGTGGGTGACGAGTACGAACAGGTCTTCGTCGAGCCGCGCGCCAAGGGCACGAAGCTTCCGCTTGCGTCCGTTCTCGGAATCGGGACGGGGAGGCAACTCGATGTCCTGCCAGCCGGCGGTCGCGTCGACCGCGGGCAGATCGCTCGCGAGAACACGACCGCTCTCGTCCTGAAGCAGGAGATGCACGCGGGACGCTGCGTGGCGATCCGCGTGCTTGCGAACGAGGCCGATCAGAGACTCTCGTCCATCTTGTGCAAGATCGTCTCGCAGCACGGCCAACTGCGCCTCGATCGCTTCCTCGAGGTGTCGTTCGAGCAGCGTCGTGATCCGCCCGTAGATCAGCCCCAGCAAGAAGCCGGTAATCAGGGCCGCCAGGGCCGCGAAGACAAGCGCGTAGCGGACCGGTGCGCTACGCGCGGTCTCGACGAGCCTCATCGCGGATCGCGTGGCTCTTGCAACGAGTAGCCCGCCCCGCGAACGGTCTGGATCAGCGGAACCTCGAAGGGCTTGTCGACCTTGGCGCGCAGGCGGCTGACGTGGGTCTCGACGACGTTGGTGTGGGGGTCGAAGTGGAAGTCCCAGACGTGCTCGAGCAGCATCGTGCGGGTCACGACCTCCCCGGCGTGGCGCATGAGGTACTCGAGGAGCCGGAACTCCCGCGGCTGGAGATCGATCGTCTGCCCGGATCGGGTCACCGTCCTCTTGATGAGGTCCAACTCGAGATCCGCGACGTGCAGGACGGTTTCCACGTTACCCATCGGCGGCCGGCGCGCGAGCGCGTTGACCCGGGCGAGGAGCTCCGAGAACGCGAAGGGCTTCACGAGATAATCGTCACCGCCCGCGTTCAGGCCCGTGACCCGGTCGTCCACCCCGCCGAGCGCGGTCAGGAAGAGAATCGGAATCGAGACCTCACCCCCTCGCAGCGTCTTGACAATCGAGACCCCGTCGAGCTCGGGCAACATGCGGTCAACGATGAGCAGGTCGTACGGTTCGCCAGCGGCCAGGAAGAGCCCGTCGCGGCCCGTCGCCGCCAAGTCGACGGTGTGGCCGTGCTCCTTCAGCCCGTTGGCGACATACGCTGCCGTTTCAGCATCGTCTTCGATCACGAGAATCTTCATAGGTAATCGGCTCCGTCGCCCGCCGCGCCTTCGAGTCGCGCGCACCGCCCACGAACCAGTATCGCCAGGGGGTGATTGGGGGAGGGTGACGGGGCCTATACGGGTCCGTAACCTGCCGCAAAATCAGCCGCGCGCTGTCGGTNNTGCAACCCAGCCCGCGAGCGGCGCTTGCTCCCAGCCCCTGAGGTGGATCTCCATGCTCCGCCATTATCTGTTGTGGACCGTGTCGGCGCACCTCGTCTGGGAAGTGGCTCAGCTTCCGCTCTACACGCTTTGGGCGGAGGCCCCGGCCCGGGACATCGCGTTCGCGGTGCTCCACTGCACCGGCGGCGATGTCCTCATCGCCGGGGCCTCGTTATCGCTCGCGCTGGTCGTCGCGGGGCGCGGCGACTGGCCCGGGGCCCGATTCTGGCGAGTCGCGGCGCTCGCGACCGCGATCGGCGCTGGCTACACCGTGTACAGCGAGTGGCTGAACACGGGCGTGCGGGCGGCGTGGACGTATGCCGATGCGATGCCCGTGGTACCCGGACTCGGCACGGGCCTCTCCCCTCTGGCGCAGTGGCTGGTGCTGCCCCCTCTTGGACTGTGGCTCTGTCGCCGCGGCCTTTGGCGGCGTGCACCCGACTTTACCTGAAGGCGCTCCGTCCCCCGGCGCGCGTAGTAGACGCGGGCCCGGCGGGAGCAGAGTCCCTGGCCGCATCACGCTGCGTGGGCGCTGTTTCGCTGGGAGACACGGGAGAAGCGGCGCCGCACGGAGCCCGCACCTTCCTAAACCACGCGTAACGATCCGGCAACGGGCGCGTGAACGTCGCCGAGCTACGGTCGAACACGAAGATCAAGTAGGGCGTCAACCCCGGGATAGGTCCGGACACGACGGCGCCCCGCCTAGCCAATGCGAGGAGCCGTTTCAGATGAGCACGCTCACCGATAACACAGACGCAATGCGCCGGCGGTTTCTGACTGCGTCGACCGCCGTGGTCGGCGCAACCGGCGTGGCGGCCGCCGGCTGGCCCTTCATCGCGTCCTGGCAGCCCAGCGAGCGAGCTCGCGCGGCAGGCGCGCCGGTGGTCGTGGACGTCTCGAAGATCGAGCCCGGGGCGCAGATCACCATGGAGTGGCGCGGGAAGCCGGTGTGGGTGCTCCGCAGAACGCGCGAGATGCTCGACCGCCTCAGCGGGCTCGACGGCCAGCTCCGCGACCCGGCGTCGAATGTCACCAGCCAGCAACCGGCCTACGCGCGCAACGTCCATCGGTCGATTCGACCCGAATACCTCGTCGCGGTCGGGCTGTGCACGCATCTCGGCTGCGTGCCGACGTTCCGTCCCGAGCCCGCGCCCGCGGACCTCGGTCCCGCCTGGGCGGGTGGGTACTTCTGCCCGTGCCACGGCTCCCGCTTCGACCTCGCGGGTCGTGTGTACACGGGCGTTCCCGCGCCGACGAACCTGCTGATCCCGCCCTACCGCTACCTCGACGAACGAACACTCGAGATCGGCCGCGACGGGAACAGCGCGTAGACTGAGCGTCCAACCGGGGCGTGATTCGTAACGACTGGCCAGCGCCACTCTCGGCCCCGGGCTCCCTGAAGACCGTCTGTCTTGCCTGTCCGCCGCGCGGCCCAACCGTCAGGCGTTACCCGGAACACCCTCCCCACGACGCCGCCGAACGACGAGATCCAGCCCGAGCACGGTCAACATCGCACCGGTTGCCTCGTGCCAGCCGATGTGCTCACCGAACAGACCGACACCCATGGCCAGTCCGAAGATCGGGATCAAAAAGCTGAACGCGTTAGCCTTGTTGAGCTCAACCGATTGCAGCAGCGAGAACCAGAGCCAGTAGACGAGCGCCGTACCGGGGAGCGCGAGCGCCAGCAAGGCGCCCGTGAATCGCAGTGACCACTGCACGGTACCCGGCGCCTCGAGGACCATTGCGGCGAGCACGAGCGGCACCCCACCCACGACGAGCTGCGCGCCCATTCCCATCAAGGGATCGACCCTTCCGGCCAATCGCTTGATGAGCACGTTGCTGACGGTGATACCGAGCGCCGCGAGGACAATATAGGCAAACCCGAGCGCCGAGCTCCCTCGCGTCGTCGAGAACAGCTCCGGGTAGGCGATCGTCACGATCCCGGCAAACCCGACTGCAAGCCCGATCTTGCCCCGGTGCCCGAGCCGCTCGCCGAGCAGCGCGTGTGCCAGAATCGCCGCCATCATCGGTTGCGTGTTCGCGATGACCGTCGCGATGCCTGGCGAGATGAACTCCGCCGCGTGGAACATCCCGAGGAAGGCGAACGTGGTGGCCCCGAGACCGATGGCCGAGAGCAGCAACCAGATTCGCACCCCGCGCGGAAACGGGCGGCGTAGCGCCGCGCCGATGGCAAGCAGCGTCGCCCCGGCCAGGAAGGCGCGAATCGCCGCGAACGTCAGGTGCGGCGCGAGGTCGAGGGCAGCTGTGATCAACGGGAAGCAGCTCGCCCAGAGGAGCATCACGAGAACGAGCTTGAGGATCGTGGTGGGTCGCATCTCTGTCGACTATCGCCAGCGGCCGTTGTAGTTGTGTGTCGACTCCGTTCGATTCGCGCCGCGCGCGCCGCGACCCCCATTGTCCATGGGGGAGATTGTCAGGTGATGCCGGGACCTATACACGGTCGCAATAACGGGTACGGCACCCGTCGATTGGCCCGATGGCTCGCCCCTCAATATTTCGTAATGTTGGAGCAATCTATCGACGATGCCCGGGGGGCTAGGCTGATGCCATAGACGAAAGGAAGGCGCGGCGATGAACCCACAGCGCCGAGCCAACGGTGGCCAGAAATGAAACAGCTCGGCAATTGGCGCTCCGAAGCCTCGAATGTGCATCAGTTCCAGCGTACGCCACTGGTGGGGGACCGATCGACCATGGGACACAAGAAGACGGACGGGACACGCGGCACGCACGCCCAGATTGATCGGCTGCACGACCCGGTCTGTGGCATGACGGTCACGGCAGACTCGCCGCACCGCCTCATGCACGACCGCGTCACCCATCGATTCTGCAGCGCGCACTGCCTGGAGAAGTTCCGGGCCGAGCCCGCTCGATACCTCGGGGCCGACGCGCGGGACGCCGACGCGGAGCGTCCGACACCCGTGGCCGTCTACGTGTGCCCCATGCATCCGGAGGTGCGAAGCGAGGCCCCGGGCGACTGCCCCAAGTGCGGCATGCACCTCGTGCCGGAGGGCAGCGCGGCGCTGCACGCGGAACACGACCACTCCCCCGACGGTCACCGCCACGGTGCCGCCGCTTCTGATGCGCCGGGCGTGTACGACACGGTACCCGCGGGCTACGCCGGGCCGGTGTACACCTGCCCGATGCACCCCGAGGTGCGCCAGACCGGACCGGGGTCGTGCCCGCTGTGCGGCATGGGGCTGGAGCTTGTCTCCCCCGCGGCAGCCGACGAAGGGCCGAACCCGGAGCTCGTGGACTTCACCCGCCGCCTGTACGTCGGCATCGCGCTGACGGTGCCGCTGCTGGTCCTGACCATGTCGCCGTTCGTAGGGCTGACCGCTATCCGTGACTTCTTCGGGGAGCGCACCGCTCTTTGGCTCGAGCTCGTCATCGCGACACCGGTGATCCTGTGGTCGGGCTGGCCGTTCTTCGAGCGCGGCTACCGCTCGTTTCGGACCATGAACCTCAACATGTTTTCGCTGATCGGCATGGGCGTTGCAGCGGCATACCTGTTCAGCATCGTCGCGGTGCTGGCACCCGGGATCTTCCCGGACGGGTTCCGCGACGAAGGCGGGCACGTCGGCGTGTACTTCGAGGCGGCGGCCGTGATCGTCACCCTGGTCCTGCTCGGCCAGGTCATGGAGCTGCGCGCCCGCGAGGGCACCGGCAAGGCGATCCGGGCGCTGCTCGACATGGCCGCGAAGACCGCCCGGGTCATCCGCGCCGACGGCAGCGAGGAAGAGATACCGCTCGAGGCGGTCGTCGTCGGGGACCGCCTGCGCGTTCGCCCCGGCGACAAGGTGCCGGTCGACGGCGTGGTGGTCGAGGGCCGCACGGCCATCGACGAGAGCATGATCACCGGCGAGCCGGTGCCGGTGGAGAAGGTCGCGGGCGACAAGGTCACGGGCGCCACTATCAACGGCACCGGCACCGTGGTGATGGAGGCGACACGGGTCGGTGCGGATACCATGCTGAGCCAGATCGTCGAGATGGTGGCGAACGCCCAGCGCTCGCGCGCCCCCATCCAGAAGTTCGCCGACATGGTCGCGGGACGGTTCGTTCCAGCCGTGATCGGGGTCGCGGTGCTGTCCTTCATCGCCTGGGCGGTGTGGGGTCCGTCGCCGGCCCTGTCCTACGCGCTGGTCTCGGCCGTGGCGGTGCTGATCATCGCCTGCCCCTGCGCGCTCGGCCTGGCGACGCCGATGTCGATCATGACGGCCACCGGCCGCGGCGCACAGGCGGGCGTGCTGATCAAGAACGCCGAGGCGCTGGAGCGCTTCGCCAAGGTCGACACCCTGATCGTCGACAAGACCGGCACCCTCACGGAGGGCAAGCCGAAGCTCGTTGCCGTGCTGCCGGAGAAAGGCTACGACGAGACCGAGGTGCTGCGCCTGGCGGCGACGCTGGAGAAGGGGTCCGAGCACCCGCTCGCCGAGGCCATCGTCGACGGCGCCGAGGTGCGCGGCATCGAGCTCGGCAAGGCCGGGGACTTCGAAGCGATCACCGGCAAGGGCGTGAAGGGCGTGGTCGAGGGTCAGGCAGTGGCGCTCGGAAACGCGAAGCTGGTCGCGGAGCTTGGGCTCACCGGCGATCGGTTCACCGCGATGGCCGACGCTCGCCGAGACGAAGGGGAGACGGTGATGTTCGTCGTGGTCGGCGGCGCAATCGCGGGACTCGTGAGCGTTGCGGATCCGGTCAAGGAGACCACCCCGGCCGCCCTTACAGCCCTGCACGAGCTCGGATTCCGGATCATCATGGCGACCGGCGACAACGAGCGTACCGCCCGGGCGGTGGCAGGGCGCCTCGGCATCGACGAGATCCGCGCCGACGTGCTGCCCGAGGACAAGGCCCGAATCATCGCCGAGCTTCAGTCGGCGGGCCGCAAGGTGGCGATGGCCGGCGACGGTGTCAACGATGCGCCCGCGCTCGCCCAGGCCGACGTCGGCATCGCCATGGGCACCGGTGCGGACGTCGCCATCGAGAGCGCCGGCTTCACCCTGGTCAAGGGCAATCTGGACGGCATCGTGCGCGCCCGCCGCCTGTCGGTAGCGACGATGCGCAACATCAAGCAGAACCTGTTCTTCGCCCTCGTCTACAACGCGGCCGGCGTACCGATCGCCGCCGGCGTCCTGTACCCGTTCTTCGGAATTCTGATCGGCCCGATCTTCGCCGCCTTCGCGATGAGCGCATCCTCGGTGTCCGTGGTCTTGAACGCGCTCCGTTTGAGGGGCGTCGAGATCTGAGCGCCGAATGAGTCCCGACTACGACGAACTGCCGGATACACGAGGACCGCGACCGTGAACAACCGCTCGACACCCTGGTGGCGAAATCGTACGAAGCTGCCTTTCGTCATCTTTCTCGCCATCGCCGGCTACTTCCTGTGGACCGAGCACCAGGCGCACGTCATCGAGTTTCTGCCCTGGATTCTCGTCCTGGGTTGCCTCGGCATGCATCTGTTCATGCACGGCGGACACGGCCACGGTGGCGGGCACGACCATGGCGAGAACCAGGAGCCGTCTTCCCGCGACCAGGACGAAGGAGGACCCTCGCGATGAACGACGTGCATTCGGCCTATGGCCTGTGGTCTCTTGTGGTCATCAACTCGGCGGTGTTCATCATCTTCGCGCTGAGCTTCGCGAAGCCGCAATCGTCGCGGGACTGGCGCTCGTTCGGCGCTTTCTCGGCCTTCCTGGTGGCGCTGTTCACCGAGATGTACGGCTTCCCGCTGACCATCTACCTGCTCTCGGGATGGCTCACCACGCACTACCCGGGCGTGGACTGGCTCGCGCACGACTCCGGCCACCTGCTGGAGATGCTGTTCGGCTGGCGAGGCAATCCGCACTTCGGGCCGTTCCATCTGCTGAGCACGGTGTTCATTGTGACTGGCTTCTGGCTGCTCTCGTCAGCGTGGCGTGTGCTGTACACCGCCCAGCGTGCGCGCACCCTCGCGACGACCGGCGCCTACGCCCGGATCCGTCATCCGCAGTACGTAGGCTTCGTCCTGATCATGATCGGGTTCCTGTTCCAGTGGCCCACCCTGGTCACGCTCACGATGTTCCCGATCCTCGTCTTCATGTACCTGCGACTCGCCAGGCGCGAGGAACGTGAAGCGCTGGCGGAGTTCGGCGACGCCTATCGCGCGTACATGCACGAAGTGCCGCCCTTCGTGCCGAAAGGGTTCGGCTCGCGCGAGGAGGGGTCCGCCCCACCGCCACACCCGCGAGCCAGGGGAGAATGACGATGGACGGCTTTCTTTCGTTCCTGCTCTTCGCGGTGCTCTTCTACGTGATGATGCGCTTCGGATGCGGTGCGCACATGGTGCACGGTCATCACGGCGGTCACCCATCAGGAGGCGCCGGCGACAAGCACGTAGACCCCGTGTGCGGCAAGCACGTGGACCCGAACGAGGGCTACGGAAAGATGCACGCGAACACGCTGTATCGATTTTGCTCGCGGGAGTGCCTCGACGCATTCGAGGCCGCTCCGGAGCGCTACACGAGCAAGCAAGCGGAGGCGCCATCATGAGACCAGGCATTTCTCTCGTCGCGGTAGGCCACGCGAGCAGCGCAGTGCTGGCGATCACGTTCACGCTCTGCGTTGCGTTCGATCTCGTGTTCCCGGAAATGGCCATGTACCAGGTCTGGCTCAAGCTGCTCCCGGGCTTCGAGTGGCTCACGTGGAAGAGCTTCGCGCTCGGCCTCGCCGAGAGCTACGCCTACGGCTGGTACTTCACCCTCATCTGGGTGCCCATCTACAACTTCGTCGTCTCGAGAGCTGCTAAGAGCTCGACGGCAGCGCGTAGTGCGGCCGGACGGTGGTAACGGAGATTCGCTGGAGAAAGCTCATGAGCAGACATCAAGCGAGAAAGGTGATGAATCGGGATCCCGTGTGTGGCAAGCGGGTCAACCGCAACAAGGCGCACATCGCGATCGAGTACCGGGGGCGCGAGTACCTGCTCTGCTGCCCGCTGTGCCAGGCGGAGTTCGAGCGCAACCCGGAGAAGCACCTCCGGTGACTGCCGGCGACGGCCCCCGCTCGACTACGCAGGTCCACGAGACAATCGAGTTCGACAACGAGGATTGAAGACATGAAAGCAATGGGTACGACGCTGAGTTCAGCGGTGCTCGCGGCGGTGAGCGTGACTGCGGCCGCCGCCCCGGAGATCTACATCCCGCTGGGTGATTCGGGCCGGGTCCAGATCGTCGATTCGGCGAAGGGCCGCGTCGTCGGGGTCATCGAGGACGTGGGTAACGCGCACGGTCTCGCGGTCACGCCGGACGGACGCACTCTCGTCGCCGGATCGTTCGCCGAGGAGCCGGTCGGGTCGGAGCGCACGCCGCCACGGCCGGCGAGCGTCTCGGAGGCCGAGCATGCGAAGCACCACGCCGTGCCGTCAGGGGATGCGACGGCGCAGCCGCCGTCCTCGGGTATCAGTTACGTGTCCGTCGTCGATGCAGCGGCACGTAAGGTCGTTCGACGGGTGGCCGTGCGCGGTGCGGTGCACCATGTTGCGATCTCGCCGGACGGCAAGATCGCGGTCACCACGCATCCGGGCCGAGGCGGGATCAGCGCCATCGATCTCGATCGCTTCGCCGTCGTTGCCGAGGTGCCGACGGGAGCCGCGCCCAACTACGCCGTATTCTCCCCTGACGGACGCAAGGTGTACGTGAGTAACACGGGAGACAGCAGCGTGAGCGAGATTGACACCGACACCTGGTCGGCAGGCCGGCGAATCGCCACCGGTCAGGGGCCAGAGCATCTCGTTCTGTCGGCCGATGGCGGCACCCTCTACACGAACAACGTTGCGGATGGGACCGCCTCGGCCATCACAATCGCGCAAGGACGTGTGACTCGCACCTACGCGATCGGCGCTGCCCCCCACGGGATCGACCTCTCCGACGACGGAGCTACCCTGTTCGCGACCAGCAAAGGCGAGAACCGCCTTGTGGCCATCGATTTGGCGAGCGGCAGGGTCCGCACGGCGGCGCTCGGGCCGGCGCCGTATCACCTGACCGCCGTGCGCGGCACGGATATGCTGTACGTGTCGAGCCGCGCCGAGAACCGCATTTGGGTCATCGACCAGGAGACCCTCGAGACTCGGGGCGAACTGACCATCGGTGGCATCGGCCACCAGATGGCGCTGGTGTCCCGCTGATTGGCCGGCATTGCTCGGCCGACGCCGAGCCCACGGGGATCCGCGGCAACATTCTCGGCGGAATCGGGACGGAGAGTCTGGTCGAGACGGTGTCAGATCGAGTACCGGTCGGCGATCGGCTCCAGGGCTACGAGCAGCGGCGCCTACGCTACTCGGCGCCGCTGCCGGTGGATCCGGCGAGCTTTAACGCTTGACTCACGGAGATGCGCTGATCGTGACGGCGAACACTGGTTCCGACTACGGTGCGCGAGAGGTCGGGCCGCCCGAAGTCGACGACGGCCTTCCCGGTGGCTTCGTGCAGACTTCGTCCAAGCATCGGTTCCCCTGGTACGTGCGCCTGTTCTTCTGGAAGCAGCGCCGGCGCTACGGCGAGGTGCTGGAGCCCGCGCGCCTCTGGGGCCGGTCACCGAAGGTCTTCGCGGCGCTCGCGCTGCTCTACGGGGCGCTCGACCGGCGTAGCTCCCCGCTCGAGCCGGCGCTGCGCTCGCTGGTGACGGTGCGCGTGTCGCAGATCAACTGGTGCGCGTTCTGCGTCGACATCAACTCGGCGACCGTGCTCCGGCGCGGCATCGCCGAGGAGAAGCTCGCGGCGCTCGACCGGTTCGAATCGAGCCCCCTGTTCTCCACCCGGGAGAAGGCGGCGCTGGCCTATGCCGAAGCGGTCACCTTCTCCGATCGGCGCACCTCATCCGAGCACTTCACCCGGCTTCGCGCCCACTTCGACGACGACGCCATCATCGAGCTCACGGCGCTGGTCGCGTTCCAGAATCTCTCGAGCAAGTTCAACGCGGCGCTCGGCGTCGAGCCGCAAGGATTTTGCGCGGCTGCGCCGCAGCCCCGGCCAGCGGCCGACGGCGATCCGCAGGACCGATCGGAATCGGGCTGACATGGAAGAACGTACGGCAAAAACGGTCTTTCGCGGGGCTATCGTGCTGGGCGCACTCTGGATCGTTGCGGGCCCCGCGGGCGATGTCGAGCTCAGCGCGCCCGCGCGCCGCGTGGGGTGACGCCGCGCGGATCACTGTCCGGGTACGAGCGGCGGTGTTCACTCGAGGAATCTTGCGCCTACCGCGCTCGGCCACCAGAGATATACAGAATCGTAAAGCTGGAAACGGACTGAGTTCCGAGACGTCGAGACCATAGGCCAATATCATTGGGTAATCCGAATATCTCCACAGCGCCGAGGAGGCCCGACGTGGTCAAGCGATGCTTTCTACTTCTCGCCGGAACCTTACTGGCTCCGGCCCTCTGGGCTGGCGAGCCCGCGACGGCGGCGGAGTCCGTCAAGATGACAGTTTACAAGTCGCCGACCTGTGGTTGTTGCGCGAAGTGGGTGGAGTACCTGGAGGAACGCAACTTCGACGTCTCGGTCGTCGATCAGGCCAACCTGCAGACCGTGAGGGGACAGCTCGGGGTCGGGCCGCAGTTGCAGTCGTGCCATACCGCCGTGGTCGACGGTTACGCGATCGAGGGACACGTCCCGGCGGAGGACATCCTCAGGCTGCTCAGGGAGAGGCCTGCCGTGGCGGGCCTGGCCGCACCGGGAATGCCGCCCAATTCTCCGGGAATGATGAGCGTCGAGCCACGTGGCTACGACGTCCTCACGTTTACACGCTCCGGGGAAACGACGAAGTACGCTTCATACTAACGAGCCGCTCAGGGTTGAGACGGTCGTGCCCAAGGCCGACCGTGATGTCGGCGAGGAATGGCCGGACGCGCGACGTGCCGGTCACGCGGCCTCTCGAACCGTCACCTGTCGATCAATCCCTGCGGCAGTCCTCGAATGTGCTCGGAGCCCATGTTTCGGCCGCCTTCCGCCTCTATGCGCTAGGTTTCCTGTCGCGTGATCGTCCTTGGGGCGAGTCGCCTCCGTCTCGCCGCGCGCGGTGGAGCAGGACCCGGGATCCATGATCGAGGCAGTGAACATCGGCCCGCTCCTGGTACCGACGTGGCCCGCGGCGGTCATCCTCGCTCTCTTGATCGCCGTTCTCGCCACGAACCGTCTTGTCCCGCGGGCACAACTCGACCGGTCCCTGCTTCGAGGCGTAGCCGAGGGGACCGCGTGGGTGGGGATCCTAGGCGCACGCGTCGGTTACGTGGCGGCGAACTGGGGCGCTTTCTACGCCGAACCGTGGACCGCTCTCTATCTCTGGCAGCCGGGGTATTCGGCCTACGCAGGTGTAGTCACGGGCGCTTGCTACGCGATCTGGCGAATCGCGCGACGTCGGGAGTCGAACCGTTGGCGCTATCTCGAAGCGTTGTGTAAGGGATACGCCGTCGGAACGGCGGCCCTCGCCATCATGATCGTGGGACTGCATGCCTTCGCCCCCTCGACCCTGATCGGCCGTGGCGACCGGGTACCGGACTTCGTCCTCGAAGGCCTCGACGGCAGCCGGGTGCGACTTTCCGACCTTGCCGGACGTGCCGTCGTGCTCAACTTCTGGGCGACGTGGTGCCCGCCGTGCCGGCGAGAGATGCCACTCCTGGATGCAGTTCATGCCGAGTATGCTCGGAGAGGGCTATCCGTCGTCGGCGTCGCCGTCGGGGAGAGTCAGACCGTTGTCGGCCCATTTGTCCATCGGCTCGGCGTTCGATATCCGATCTGGATCGAGCCTGTCGCACCCGAACCAGCCGGCGACAGCACGCGGGCCCTTCACGACCGGTTCGCCGGCGCCGGGCTGCCGACGACTATCTTCATCGACCGCGACCATGTCGTGCGAAACGTATACGTTGGCGAGTTCAACAGAGCGTTTCTCCTCGAGCAGGTCCAAGACCTCCTTTAGCACTGCGCCGCGCCGCGTATCCCGTGAGTGGCCATCTACTTTGCAGCCCTGGCGCCCTCCTCGCGCTGAAGCGCTGCGATCTCCTCCTCGGTGCAGTTCCCCATGATGGTCGTGTTCGCCACGTGACACGCCTGGTCTCTCATCAGGTCCGTACGTACGGGCAACGGGCCCGAGATGGACTCGCTCGTTTCGACCTGTTCGGTGAGCACGAAAAGCGCGTAGGCAAGAAACAGGGCCACGAAGCCAATGATCATCGAATGCTGGCGCCACCCGTAATGCCGAGTTGGAGTACGTCGGGAAGAGGACTTCTTCATTGTGTCGCCGAGACCTCGACATCGATGCCGTGCTGACGGAGATGCTCAAGACGATGCTGGAAGAAATGGCTGAAGCTTGGCTGAAGGCGATAGGTCTCGGTCAGGACGAACTCGAGCATCGATTCCAGGACGATCCGGGGGGCGCGCGACAACGGTCCCAACAGGGAGTCCCTCTGCTGACAGGATGAGCAAGCATGGAGCGGAATCCACGCCTAGTTCGCCGAGCCACGCTCTTTCGGTAGTGCGCCTGCCATCGGGTGCAGCGAACGGCTCCGAGGAGTCGAGGTCGAGGTTTAGAACGCTGAAGTACGCGAGCAACATCCGTGCCCTCCGGCCGCTCAGGGAGGTCTGTCGGAGAGCTGCGCAGTCAGAGCAGCGCTGTCTCGATACCAGGATTACGGTAGGCGCTGCAGTCTTACGTGCGCCCGTCGCGAGGGCCGTGCGGTCCTCGGTTCGCCTCCCGATGTTCCGCGCGGGGGTGGCGCGCGCAAGATCGCCAACTGCCTCCTCGGCAATTCCGGCCGTCGTATCCTGAAGAACGGTCGCGAGACGCTCGACGAACTCGGCGCTCGCGCGAGGGGCGTCGATTCGCGGGAACACCGTGGACACACCGCCCAGGCATCCCTTCACTCGGGATCCGAGATCAGCTTGTCGATCTCGGCGCGCAACCGCGCAAGCGGCACGGCGCCGGAAACGACGCGCACGCGCCCCGTCTCGTTGTCGAGGAGGATGTTCCCCGGCGTCCCGGAGATCCCGATCGCCTGGCCCTCCCGGAAGTCTTCCTGGACACGCTCGGCGTGGCGCTCGCTTTCGAAGCAGTCCGAGAACCGAGCCTGGTCGAGCCCGAGCTCGGCGGCCAGCGGTACGAGGCCGTCGAGCGGGAATCCCTTTCCGTTGGATCGGGTGCGCGCGTAGAGCGCATCGGCGTAGCGCCAGAACCCGTCGTTACCGCCGATCTCGGCGGCGCACTCGGAGGCTTCGGCCTCCTTCTGAGCGAGCGGATTGTGAAAGCCCAGGGGGAAGTGCCGGTACACCCAGTTCACTTTGCCGCCGTAGGCGTCGACTGCCTGCTTGGCGGTCGGATGGAAGCGCTTGCAGTAGGGACACTCGAAGTCCGAGTACTCGATCAAGGAGATACGGGCATCGGCACTGCCGTATATGTGGTCGCGATCTGGGGCAACTCGCCGCACGGACTCGGCGCGGCGATTGGCGGCGCGCCCGCGCTGCCCTTCCGCGCGCGCCTGCGCTTCACGCTGTTTCGCAACGTATCTCTGGATCCCCAGATCGATCTGACGCTGCAGAAAGTCGCTGTCCTCCAGCTTCTTCAGCACCTCCTCGGCGACCCTTCGTACCAGGGCGTCCTCGTCGATGCCGGCGCCCTTGTCCTCGTGACTGTCCGCCATCGCATGGGAGAAGAGCAGGAGCAGGGAACCGGACAATGCAAGCGCAAGGCGGCGGTGTGGTCTTTCAGTCATCATCGCGGTCTCCAAAGAGCGAGCACCCCGCCGCTGCGGGGGGCTCGGAAACGCTTGCGCTGCGCGGCTTCAGGCATCATCGGGGTTACGCCTAGACGGCACGCCGGTCGCCCGTGCGGGCACCAGCGCGCCGAGGCCCCGCTCGGCCTGTGCGCGGAACGCTGCCGCCTCCATGAACCCGACAACCCGGAAACGAGGTCGCTCCGTACCCTCTGGCCCGAAGAAGAGAATGGCGGGCGGCCCGAACAGCCCGAATCGTTCGAGTAAGGCCTGGTCCTCGGCATCGTTCGCCGTGACGTCGGTGCGCAGAAGCACCGCGTTGGCCAGGACCGATTTCACTGCCGGGTCGGAGAACGTGTAGCGCTCGAGCTCCTTGCAGCTCACGCACCAGTCGGCGTAGAAGTCGAGCATCACCGGGCGCCCTTCGCTGCTCGCACGCAGGAGCTCGGATTGCAGGCCGTCGATTCCCTTGACCGCCTTGAACTCGAGCGGCGCCCTCTCACCGGTCGGATCGCCACGCAGGCGTTCCAGGGGGCGAAACGGATCGTCACCGCCGCTCGCCGCCCCCATCAGCAACAGGACTCCGTAGGTCAGGGAGACGGCGCCGAACCCCTTGCCGAATCGGCTCCAGGCGTTTGGCCTCGCGTCCGGGTTGCTCCGCATCACCAGATTCGCGGCCACACCGATGAATAGTGCCGCCCAAAGGAGCAAGGACACCCACCCCGGGATCAGGCGCTCGAGCAGGTAGATCGCCACCCCGAGCAGAACTACCCCGAAAACCGACTTGACTGTCGCCATCCACGGCCCGGCCTTCGGCACCCAGCGTCCGGCGGACGTGCCGATCGCGAGCACCGGGGCGCCCATGCCCAGGCTCAGGGCGAACAGGGCTGCCCCGCCGAGGAGCGCATCTCCGGTGCGAGCGATGTAGATGAGCGCGCCGGCAAGCGGCGCCGCAACGCATGGGCCGACGATGAGCGCGGAGAGGAAGCCCATCACACCCACGCCGGCGTACGTGCCGCCTTGCTGCCGGTTGCTCAAAGCAACCAGTCGCTGTTGCAGGCGTACGGGGATCTGCAGGTGGTACAGCCCGAACATCGACAGCGCGAGGAGTACGAAGACGGCGCTGAACGTCCCGAGAACCCAGGGGTTCTGGAACGCGGCCTGGAGATTCGCACCGCTCAAGCCGGCCGCGACCCCGGCGGCAGTGTAGGTCGCGGACATCGCGAGCACGTATGTGAGCGAGAGCCCGAACGCACGGCGGGTCGTCAGCCGATGCCCCTGCCCGACGATGATGCTCGACAGAATGGGGATCATTGGAAGGACGCAGGGCGTGAAGGTGAGCAGCAGCCCGAGCCCGAAGAAAGCGAGGAGCACCAGTCCGGTATTGCCGGTCGCGAGAGCCCGCGCCAGGCGATCCTGCTCGGGAAGGTCCCCCGCCGGCTGCGACCCGCCAAAGAGCGGATAAGCCTCGGCGGCCACCGGTGCCGGAGGAATCGATAGTGCGACGGTCTTGGTCATCGGTGGGTAGCAGAGGCCCGCATCCGCGCAACCCTGGTACGTGACTGCGAGCCGAAGGTCGCGGCGCTCGTCGCCAGGGGCGGTCAGCGGGAGGCGCGCCTCGACCTCTCCGTAGTAGACCTCCTGGCGCCCAAAGTATGAATCCTCCTTCACCTTGCCCGGCGGCAGCTCGGCCGGGCCCAGGACCGTGCTCTCCGCCGGCTCCTTCACCTCGAAGTTGAAGCGTTCCCGGTAGAGGTAGTAGCCATCCGCGACGGTCCAGCGGACCACCGCCGCTTGCCCGGGTATCGCATCCGTGCTCAGGACGAAGGCGACGTCCGGCTCGAGGAACTCGTTGCCCGAGCGGCCACCGGTGAGCACCAATCCAATCTGCCTCAACGTCTCGAGTGGACTGAAGCCCGCGCTCGGGGATTCCTGCGTCGTGGCGCCGCCGGGGTGATCCTTCTCGTGGTCGGCGGAGACGGGGCCGGAGAGGGTGGCCAGCGCCGACAGCAAAGCCGCGGCAAGCGTCGCCGCACGCGTGAATCGTGATTTGGCGGGTGTGACCCGCCGTCTCGGGAAACAGAGCCGTTGCGTCAATCGTTTCATCAGGGCTTGCCGCTGCCTTTGTCTGACTCGAGCGAGTCGAACAGCTCGGGGGCGGGCATGTAGCCGCCGATCACACGCCCCGTGTCGGTGATGGTGAACGGCGTTCCCCGCAATCCGAGTTGCCGGGCGAGAGCCATGTGCTCCTCCACGGGGTTCGGGCACTCACGCTTGTCCGGCATCGCGCCGCGCTTTGCACGCGTCATCTCGGCTTGCTGGTCCGGTGCGCACCACACGGATACGGCCTTCTCGTACGACACCGAAGGGAATCCAGCCCGGGGGAAGAGCATGTAGCGGACGCGCACGCCCTTGGCATTGAGCGCGTCCATCTCGGCGTGCATCTTGCGGCAATAGGGACAGTCGATGTCCGTGAACGTCGTGATGGTGTGACGGGGCTCGGCCGTTGCATCGAAGACGATCATTCGCTCCTCGGGAACCGCATCGAGGGCGCTCAGGCGTTGCCTGGCGAGCACACGCTCGGTCAGATCCTCGCGCGTCTCGAGGTCGACCATTCGACCGCTCACGAGGTACCGGCCGTCGGCCGAAACGTAGACGACCTGACCGGGTAGCGTGAGCTCGTAGAGACCGGTCAACGGCGAGGGCGCCAATTCTCCGAGAGCGGCTGCAGGAAGGCGGGCCGCGATGCGTTCCTTTAACTGCTCGAGCTCGGTCTGCGCGGCAGCGGACGTGCTGACGCTCGCCAGTAGAGCCGCGAGGGCCAGTTGTTGAATGGTCGGTCTCATCTTGCACGCCTTCGGGTTGTATTAACGGCTTGTGCCGGCGCGAACCAAGTGCGCCAGCGTTGCGCTGATGGAGCCTGCCGGTCGGAAGGGTGGCCGCGAGCGGCCGACGCCCAGGGCAACCCTGGAGGCCCCGTTGCCTCAGGCGTGTTTGGGAGGAGGAAGCTCGCGGCGCGGCGCGACCTGCTCGAGGTGCGCCGTGTATTCAGAAGCGGCTTCGGCCCGGTGCGCAACCATTGCCACGGGCCCGCTCGCAGGGATACCCGAGCAGGCCGGGCAGGAAGGACAATCGAGATCGGCCGTGTGGTGGCCGCACTCGTTCGAGTGATTGCCAGTCACCACGGCGTCATCTGCAGCCGTGGTGCCGTGGTCGTGGAGCGTCGCCAGCGCGGGCGCATCGAGGGCCGGTGAAAGGGGAGCCGTACCCACCGCCAGCACGCTCACCGCCATTGCGACGACTATCGCGAAATGTGCTATGGCGTTGATATTGCGCAATTCTCGGACGCTTCCACCGCGGCACCAAGGCGGTCCTTATCCAGTTAGCTCCGCACACCGGCACGAGGTTCCGTGTGGGTGCCGGCACGGAGCCACGCCAAACACAACTCTCCGGCATCGGCCGCACTCATACAGTTTCGAGGGTACCCGATGCCTTGGCGGAATGTGATTACGAGAAGTTGATTTTTCCGACGCCCGCGAACGGCATCCGAGGGGGTGCAATCGACCATGACACCAGCTCGCCGCCAGCGGTTGTCATGCAACTGAGCCGGACAAACGGCGCGGGGAACTGTCGCTTGCTGGATAATGTCGCAACGAAGAATCGGCGCGAGCTTTCGCGTCACTTGGAACGCCACCCCGGGGCTGGCTGGGAGAGACAAAGCGGTGTTGAAGAAAGGGAAACTCGGTGTGGGTATCGGGGCAGCCGCAGTCGCACTCACGGCCGTAGCCTTCGTGCTCCTCTCGCAGCGAACGGCGCCAGCGAAGCGACTCGATCCCAGCGATCGGCAGCTCGTGCAACGCGGCGCCGAGGTCTACGTGGCCCAGTGCGCTTCCTGTCATGGGGCTGAGCTCGAAGGTCAGGCGAACTGGCGGCAACGGCAGGCCAACGGTCGACTGCCCGCGCCTCCTCACGACGAGAGTGGGCACACTCATCATCATCACGACGAGCTACTGATGAAGCTCACGAAACACGGCCCAGCCGCGCTCGCAGGCAATTCGTACGAGTCCGACATGCCAGCCTACGCCGGGGTTCTGAGCGATGCCGACATCCGCGCCGTCCTCTCCTACATCAAGAGCACGTGGCCGCCCGAGGTGCAGCGCCGCCACGATGCGCTCAACGAGCAGGCGCGCTCGCGATGACGGCCGCGCGGCCGTGCCATGCGAGGGAATGATCCACCGTTGCAGAATTCGACGCGGCTCACCTGTGCCAGCCGGTCGCCGGAGGATGGACTTGTCGCGAAGGTGTCCGCGTCCTTGCGGGCGCATTTCGACGACGTCGACCGAACGACCGTGTGCCGTCGCCAGGGCGGCCTCGATCCGCGGTTGCAGCCGGCCCCGATGAAGCAGCCTCGCCATGTGGTGATCGACACCACCCGGCTGAACGTCTTCGGCGCCGGCGAGTGGACCGTGCGCAAGCATGGCATGGGCAGAGGCCGACGGCGCACCTGGAGAAAGCTGCATCTGTGCGTTGACGAGACGTCCATGGACATTGTGGCCATGGACCTGGCTACCAGCGGCGTTCACGACAGTCCACATCTGCCAGCGATGCTCGACCTGGTCGAAGGGGACATCGGCCAGGTGTCTGCGGACCGGGCGTACGACAGCGAGACGAGGTACGCGGCGATCCTGGCCCGAGGCGCGGTCCCGACGATTCCGCCACGACGGAATGCCCGGCTGAGTAGGGCGAAGGATCCACCCCCGTTTCGCCTTGAGCGGGACGCTGTTGTGCGTCACATTGAGGACGAGGATCGGTCCCCGTGGCGGACTTCGAGCGGAGCGACCCGGCAGAGCGTCGCCGAGAACGCGGTGTCGAGGTTCAAGGCACTGGTTGGAGTGAAGCTCGCGTCGCGAGAGTTCGAGCGCCAGCAGGTGGAAGCCCTGGTGAAGAGCCAGGCGCTCAACCGGATGTCGGCGC
>JABAOH010002352.1_pt2 | contig 22025 bp, 23 predicted proteins | sample 7062181 | NCBI WGS metagenome assembly JABAOH01 (sample SAMN14538630, study PRJNA623070) | marine sediment metagenome | biome: marine biome [ENVO:00000428]; feature: marine pelagic biome [ENVO:01000023]; material: deep marine sediment [ENVO:00002113]; isolation source: pool of 5 deep marine... | reverse complement strand
CTCAGACTAACCTCGGGCAGAGGGGCTAAAGGCGTTGCCGCTGCAGCCAGCTACATAGCTTCCAAAGTCGTTGGGAAACACCGAACTCAAAGAGAGTTCGCTGAAGCCACGAACTTAACGGAGGTCACCATAAGAAACAGGTATAAGGAGATGATGGAAAGGCTCCTGATCGTCATCAGCCTGTAGCAAGATGCGCGCGCAGGTGTGAAGCCAAGCATCATGGTTAAGGTCTCTCTTGTGCTGCGATACAAGGATAACCAACATTAGATGGAGAGAAATTAATGGCTTTAGAAGACTTGTCCGAGTTGGAAAGAAAAACATACGAAATCATTAAAGAGGCAGGGGAGATTCAGCCCAAAAATCTGCCTGACCGAATGGTGGGAGCAGTCCCAAACCTGAAGAACAAGGGACTAGTAGAAATTTACAATAAGCACACCAGCTTATTTCGACGGAAGAAGAAGAAGTTCGTCAAAGTAAAAAAATAGTCTGCGCATGCATGCAAACATAGTAAGATGTTAATGGCGACGCGACTTTCTAGATGTAATATCGTTTGTCTTCTGTCTTCTTTATTCTGCCAAGGAAAGTTCCAGCAAAATAACTTAACCACTTTTGTTCCTGAAAGCCTAACTCAGCCTTTTCAACTGTCACGGCCTTCTCTTTTGAAGTGGCTCCCGCTTTCTTAAGTTTGAAAATAATCTTGTAACGCATTTTAAATTGAATCCCAGAAAGAGACAAATCACAAACCCCCCTCATAGAATTTTATTTGAATGGGGCTAAGCTCAGATTGTAACTCGTCTTTCAAGAAACTTTCAAACTCTTGGAAAACTTCAGTACCCGTCTTATTTAGTTTCTCTGTCGCTCCTTTCGCGCGAATTTTACCCAGGCTGTAGATGGCGTTTCTCCTTAGAAATTTGGGGTTCCTAGCGATAATCTGCTTTAGTGAGTTAGACAGAGGCGTTGTACATATCCATGCGTTGTACGCTACATCAATTGGGCGATAAGATGTGCCCTCCTGAATTGTACTTGTTTCTTTCGCGGCAACACTTTTGAAAGTGGAAGGATGAATCTTCCGGACCCATAGAATGTTATGGAACTCTCCATTCCTTTTGATTATATCCTCGCGCTCAATGACTCGCCAACCTTTTGATTTGCATCGACGTTTGAAACGCCTAACTATTTCCCAAATCTTTCTACTAGTCTTCGCCATATACCAACACACGCACGCACTTATGCGTATTCTCAGCATATCTTATAAACGTTGACTTAAGACATCCTAGCGCGCGCATTGAGAAAGAAAAGATTACTCGCGCGAGAAATTGTGTTTTCTTTGAGAATGCTTTTTAAATGATCATGAGTATAATGTAGATATAGGCGCAATTCCATCAATTCGAATTTTGCATGTTTTTGTGCCTCAAACATGGATGTTGTAAATGTCAGCGCACACCATTACTCATGTGAAGGATCCCAAGTGCAGAAGTGCACGCGTAATCAAGGATACTAAGATGAGGTTGGTCCAGGTGAACGTTTCTTGGAGTTCTGTTGTTAGGAGGTGATATGGTGGGTGAAGTAGGGCTTGTTGAGAAGGCGGAGGTGATTTCGGCGATTAGAGATTACGAAAGCGGTAGGACTCGAAAGAAGGAACGAAGGGTGGATTACACGGTTTCACCTCCCGAGTCGGATGATAAAATATTAATACGAGTTATAACTGAAGCTAAGTCAAAGTCAGGGTATGTTGGCATCGACACTGTCAGGGAGATGAATGACGTTCTAGAGAAACGAAACTATGACAAGGGCATTCTTATTGGGAAGCGGTTTACCGAGGCAGCGAAAAGTGAAATGAAGAGAGAACATATTGAGGCGGTTTCGGAGAGAATTACCCCCCATTTTAAGGTGGAACAGCTTTACCTGGCAATAGAAGGTTGCATAGAGAACTTGTGTAGGGCGAAATGTGGTCACGTTCCGGCAAAGGAGTTTGATTGCAGGGGTCATGTTGATGACAGTTATTCTTGCGATGTTAGGCTGATTAGTGATAATGCCAGTTTTCATTTAGAGCAAGGGTGGACAAGCTTCCTGGAAAGAGATTTGGCGAAGCTTCTAGCGGTTGAGAAAGCTCAAAAATGATCAGTATTTGAGTTTATGAATGGGTCAATAGATAGAGAAAGACGCCCTTCTGCATGCATGCAGGTGAAAAAATGAGCGAGAAGAAAGAAAAAAGGCTGAGGTTGCAGCGAAACAGCTCAAAAGCAGCATTGTGAGTGTCAAGACCCTACCAAAGAAACGAATGATAATAACGGAAGCGAAGAAAGGTGAGAAAGCCTTGAAAAGCCACGCCTATGCATGCATGGAATCATGCGCGCGCATCCTCCTTTTGATCAACTTTGGCCTCGCCCGCCTCCAAGTTCTGTAGTACTAGAGACTTCAAAGCGTTCTCTTCAGTCATCTCGGGGTTCTGTGCCTGCAGACGTTTTATCTTTGTGTCAAGTTCTTCTATTCCGAGCGACCGCACAAACTCTCTGATGATCGCGCGCGGAGAGCGATATATATAAATGATATACCATGTCTATACAAGAGATATACAGAAAAGGTGAAATTCGTTGATGGATATTCCTAAAAAAGAGAAGTCTACATTATTGGTGAACTTCAAGCTTCACAGGGATGTGGTGAAGATCTTAGATCGACTTGTAGAAAGCGGACTTTACAAAACAAGGGTCGACGTAGTGTTGTCTGCGTTGAGAATTTACGAGCCGTTCCAAATGATGTGGAGAAAAGAGGTTGGTGAGACTGCTGAGAGTTCCATTGGTAAAGTATGAGAAAAGCGAGCAACAACCGCGAACAGGGGAACATGCCTTGAAGAAGACTGGGCAGAAAAGATGTGGAGGAAGGTTTTGCCACCGTCGTTGACTCAATTTCTGCATAGGCGTGGGATGATCTCATGTTTTCCGAGTTCTTGACGACAGAAAACCTCGTCTTGATTGCGACAAGCCTAGTTATCGCAGTCGTAGTTTTTGTCGCCGACAGGTTGATTCGTAGGGCAATTGCCAGATACTCAAGACGGCTAAATCTGGAGCCTCACGTTGAGAACATATTCAAGTTAGCTGCAAGAATAATTATCGCTGCAGTTGGTGTGGTCGTTCTTCTATCCCTTTTCAATGTGGATACGACTTGGTTTGTTGGAGTTTCTGCCTTGACTGGAGCTGCCATCGGGTTTGCTTCTACCCAAACGGTGGGAAACTTCTTGGCTGGACTGTACATTATGATATCGAGACCGTTTATGGTCCGGGATTATGTGAAGATAGGAGACGTAGAAGGAGAAGTGCGCGAAATAACCATCAACTACACAAAGATATACACACCCACCTACAACATTACGGAGATACCGAACAGGAAAGTCTTAGACAGCACCATCCTCAATTATTCTGGCAAAAGAAACATAATTGACTACTCCTTCCAAATGGGCTTCCCTCATCTAGAAAAAATAACAAACAAGAAGTTGATGGAAGAATGCATCATGCCAGCCATTGACAAGTTCCACCAAAAATACAAGACCGACCTTTCAAAGAAGCCAGAAGTGAGCATGTTTAAATTTGACCGACTTGAAAGAGCCTTTATGATAAGAATGTTCTTTCCAGAGGGAAAGATAGATGCCTTCTATGACATCCAACCAGAGCTCATGCAAAACATAGCAAACAGTTGGGATACATACAAAGCGAAAGAGGGCTAGACTTCTCATCACGGCTATAATCCCGAAGACCATCGACCAAAACTACCCACACTCTCGTTCTGAGTGAGTCTAAGTGAATGGAGGTATATACAAATTGAAAGCTCATCCAACTATTCTTTTGAGAAAAGATTCCCATGTCGTCGTAATCTCAGAGTATTTAACTGCGTTTCTCTTGGCATAGTTTCTTGCTAGGAAAAGTAGAGCTGATAGCTCGAGGATTCGCTGTTTGCTTTTCCGAGTTTCGAGAAACATATGGATTATGGCATTTGCGGCCCATCGGATGGTGAAATAAGGAATGAAATTGTGTCCGACTTTGAACCGGAGATAGACAAATCTGAAAATGTCTCGCAGAGTATTTGTCTCCTGGAGATTTCGAGATGCTTCTAGGTGTTTATCATGTTGAACAACGAAGAGATTGTCACGCACAATCGCAAAATCTCTACCATATCGATCCTTAAGGTCTACGCAGTAGGCATGATCCTCCCCGCGTGGAATAAATGGATCAAAAGGAAGTGACACGAAAACCCTTTTACTTAGTATCAAAGCACCGCCTAAGGTATGATAAGGCATTAGAGCGAGCCTTTGCTGTTGATCAGTGAGAAACGAACGCTCAAGAAAGGAGTTCATACCAGTTAAGATAGAAGTTGGCGTAAGCTCTTCGAGGGCACACCTTCCCTTTCTATTGGAGAGGCACAAATCTTCGTAAAGCCCAGAAAGGGCAACTATCTCTTGCCCATCTATTTTTTTGCCTATTAGCTGAAGGGCAGCCCGCAACCTTTCAGGGCTTTTCAAGTAGCAGTCATCATCTAAAAAGACTGTTATGTCAGGGTCAAAGGTTCTGCATGCACAGTAGATTCCGAGGTTGCGCGCTGTTGAATAAGGGCCGAAAGATTGTGAAAGGATAGCATATAAACTCTCTCTGAACAAGACTATTTTAGAAAGGGATTCCGCAAAATCAACAAAAGGAGACTTTAGCCCAACACAAGTCTCTACGAATGATCTTTGCGTTCTGGCTAGATCAGTTTTTTTCAGAACGCCCTCTACTTCCCTGCTTGCCTCCAAAGAGCTCTTATGTTCACAAATATCTCCATAAGAAAGAAGGATGTTCTCGATACTCTCGAAGTTTTCATCTGAACTATCATCAATCAAAACGAGTGACAAAGACGGTATTTCTGAGTGAAAGATTGAAGTTATTAACCGCTCTACTTGCAGAGGTCTATCTCTGGTGATCACGACAACAGTTACTTTCATGAATAAACACTACACCATTACCGACATAATAGATTACTAGCTAGCACGGAATGAATTTCCTTCAGTTTCTTCTGTTCTTTTTCAAGTAGTCTTTCGAGATCTTGTCTTCCCCTACTAGGGGCATAGCCTTTGCCCAACGTTCCTGGAAATCGAAGTAATCTTTGTAATGTTTTTCGACGTAATGATGAACGTCCGACAAAGACAGTTTGATGGTCTTCAGGTATTCCATGGAATCTTTGATACGGGATTTCATTACTGAATATATAGCTGAAAGAAAACTTGAGACAGCGAACTTGAACATTATGTTTCGTCTCAGAAAATATCCGGGATATGGTTCTAAAGACTTTGTTTGAAATGGAGTTATTCCGTTTTTGTGTTCTCGATACTGCAATTTCCTTCGCATATACGCAAATCTGTACACGTCCTGTCGCATTTCCGACCAACGTCTCGCTACATATTCTGGAAAATGCAGCACCGACAGCTGGTTGTCCAACAAAAAAGCAAAATCAAACATTCTGGCATTTACCAACATATCCATATCTTCTCCTCTAAATATATAGGGATCAAACGGAACCTTCTCAAACAATCTTCTATGAAGCACCATATTTCCACCAAAGGCAAACGGTGTTTCCTTTAATCTAGCACCTCCTTCAATAATTTTGACCGCCTCATTCATCTTTCTCCTTTTCCGCCAACCCGTCTTCCACCATTCTCTGGGATCATCTTTTAGCCAATAAGAACCTGAAGAACCTATGTAGAATCCTGTAACTCCTCCAACTATTTTTCCTTTGTATTTTTTACCCACAAACTCTGTGCATTTCTTGAAGAAGTCTTCGTCGGTAATCACCTCATCGTCATCCAAAAAGATGACAGCGTCAGATCCCAAGATTTGACTAATCACTAGTCCGATGTTTCTTACATTAGAATAGCCTATCAAGTTTAAGAAAACTGCAAATTTTGATAAAGTCTTTTTCTTGAAGCGAGAAACAAGGAAGTCTAGATTAGAGGAAGAGAAGGAGACGATGTTCAATCTGTGCCTATGTTCTCTTAGAATAGATTCTGTTCTTTCCTTCGCTTCTATCTCCAACTCTTTATGCGTCACTGCCACCAAAACAACGATGCTTGGGACATCTACACCTCTGATGGATAGTTTCTCAAGGCTTTTCAGTAGCCTTGGCAACGTTCCCGATTCAGTTATGAAAGTAGGGTGGTCATATACGGCAATCGGTGTCTGTCTCAAGAAAAGGTGATGAGATGCAGCCGTCCAGTAGGTGGGTATTACTAGAGTAGTTTTCACGCTTAATTCTTCCAGTGGCAATCAGTGACTTCTGTGACCATTATCAGTCTATGTACTTAGATAGGTTTTTACATTTCTTTGCATAAGGATATAGGGAAAAGGGTTCCAAACAATTTTCGTGAAGGAGGTGAAATGTTTGAGAAGGCAAAAAGGTTCAGCCTTGTCCGACAGTGCATGGAGAAGGCTAACACCGTTAGAAAGCGTGGATATCGTTATTGGAATCCCTTCGTACAATTGCGCACAAACCATCAATTATGTAATATATCAAACTGCCAAGGGATTAGCAGAGTATTTCCCGGACAGAAATGCCGTAATCATTATTTCTGACGGAGGCTCGTCAGACGGAACATTGAATGTTGTGAAAGCAATGAGAGTACCATGGCAGACAAAAATTGTTCCTGTACAATACGTTGGCATTTCTGGAAAAGGAACGGCGCTGAGAGCGATCTTTGAAGCCATGATCTATCTTCACGCCGAAGCAGTAATGGTGGTAGATTCGGATCTGAGAAGCATTGTACCTCAATGGGTAGAACTCCTTGTTTCACCGATACTAAAAGGAACCGGACTCGTGACTCCTCTCTACACGCGACATAAGTATGATGGCACTATAACAAACTTTTTGTCTTATCCGTTTACAAGAGCTCTCTATGGCAAAAGGATTAGGCAGCCCATAGGCGGAGACTTCGGGCTTTCAAGGAGATTGGTAGAGAAGCTGTTAAGTTCCACTCAATGGAATACTCCTTATGTTCCGCGTTTCGGAATAGACATTTTTGAAACCCACACAGCTCTGGGCGAAGGCTTTGAGGTCAAGCAAGCTTTTCTAGGTTCCAAGGTTCACGAGACCAAGGATCCATCTGAACAATTGGCCTCTATGTTTCAAGAGGTGGCGGGGGCAATGCTCTCTTGTACAGAGGTTTATGAAGACATTTGGCGTAAAATCCGAGGGAGCAAATCAACAGAAATAATAAAACGACATTTTCCTACAATTGCGCCCGAAGAGGTTCAAGTGGATTTCAAGAAGCTACGTCAAGGATATACAGCGGGTTTCAAAATGTTTAGGCACACCTACAAGAAAGTGTTGGATCCTGAGCTATTACAGAATCTTGATAGTCTCCGTGTGAGAAAGGGCTACTTTGAGTTTCCGAACGAGTATTGGGCTAAATGCGTGTACTCTTTTGCAGCTGCCTTTGGAAAGGAGACAAAATCCAAGAAACGGAACAACCTGTTGGAGGCTCTCAGAATTCTTTGGAGAGGTAAATTGGCCAGCTTTGTACTTGAAACTGTTGAATTCGATGCAGAAGAGGCAGAAAAGGAAATAGAGAAAGAGGCAGATGTTTTTGAAGAAACCAAACCGTATCTGCTCAATGCATACTAGTGGCTGATCTCAGCTAGCTTTTCTAATGGCATTCAAAAGAATCGAAGTTCTAACCTTAAAGTTAAAGAGTCATCTTGAGTTTTAATCGGTTGGTGCGCCTCTTGCAAATCGCAATTCTGCGTTGTACTCTCCATAAAGGATCAGGCCAAATGATCCACATACGTGAGCTTGCGAGGGGTCTGCGAAGTTTAGGTCACAATGTTGTTGTGTTTTCCAGGGAAGTGGAAATGAAGGATGTAGAAATACCCATCCAAGAACTTAGTTTTGAAGGAGACCACATTCCCTTTGTCAGAAATCTCGTTTTCCCTTTCAGATGTTTACCTTCCTTAGAAAGATTTGACATTGTGCATTCTCAGTATCATCCCGCCATCTTCGCGGGCAACCTAGCCAAGAAAACGTTGGGAAAACCGCATGTATTCACTTATCATGGTTTCGCTCCCGTTGGGATTTGGAAGAGCCCGAGACAGCGAATAAAGATGTTGGACCATCGAATCGGAACCTTTTTTGCACTTCGCCTCGGGGTCGACAGAATAATAACGGTTAGCCAATATTTGAAGAGACAGTTGTTGGATTCGTATAAAATCAATGAAGAAATGATTCAGGTGATCTATAATTGTATAAACACAGAGAGGTTCAACCCTGAAGTTGAAGGTGATGAGATCAGGCGTAAATACGGCTTGAGTGACATTCCTATAATTTTATACTTGGGTAGACTAGCACCCTATAAAGGAGTCCAATACCTCATCAAAGCTATACCTCTGATCCTACGGGAAAGACCAGAGGCGAAGTTTCTCATAGCAGGCTCAAGGCGTTACGATATGTTAGACCTTCCAGGAATGGCGAAATCTCTGGGCGTTAAAGAATCCGTAATCTTCACAGGGTTTGTCCCGGACAGACTAGTTCCAAAATTCTACGCTTCGTGCGATATTTTCTGTTATCCCAGCCTATGGGAAGGATTTGGATTACCAGTAGCGGAAGCAGGGGCAACCGGTAAACCAGTTGTAGCGTTCCGGACAGGTGCTCTTCCGGAAATAGTTGAAAATGAATCGACGGGTTTCCTCGTCGAACCAGATAATACCGAACTAGCAGAAGCGGTCATCGCTATGCTGGAGGATGAGAAAAGGCGCAGAAAAATGGGGCAAGAGGCCAGGAATAGAATTTCCCGGCTGTTTTCTCGGCGTAAGATGGTGGAAAAGACGCTCAAAGTGTACGAAGAGGTTTTGTGAGTGATAGAACTTCAGAAACGCAAGGATGTGCGGGCGCTGGCGACTTTGGATATGGACGGGACGCTACTAGAATGCCGTAGCATCGATGTCCTATGCCGGAAATTTGGATTGGAAACCAAACTCGCCGAGATCGACAGGAGATCTGATTTACTGGAGGGCTATAAAGTGAGCGAGATCGTTGCACAATTGTTTGGAGGTATGAAGGCCTCAGATCTGGAAAGGGCTTTCGATAGCATCAAAGTAGTTGACGGAGCGAAGGAATTCATTGATTTTCTAAGAAAGAAGAAGTTCTTAACTGCCATAATTACTGATTCATACACTTTTCTAGCATCAAGATTGGCAGAAAAGCTGGAAATTGACTTGGTCTGGGGAAACAAGTTAGAAAATGTTGACGGCATAGTCACTGGAAGAATAGTCATGCCGCTGGGTTGGAAAAAGCAGAAAAAGTGCCAGAAAAAGGCTGTTTGCAAGTTACATGCAATGTGCAAACTTGCACAGAAAAATGAAGTCGAGATGGATAAAACCCTAGCAATTGGAGACTCCAAAAGCGATTTTTGCATGATTGAAAGAGCTGCGATAGGTGTCGCTTTTAGACCTAAAGACCCCGAGATCGTCAAAATCGCAGATTTGGTGGTGTATGGCGATTTTTTTGAACTTGTTGACAACCTGAAACCTTTTTTAGATCGGCTCCAAAAGAGTAGTTCGAGCTAGAATTGGCATGGTTTCTGAGAAGATACTTGATCTAGGCGATTACAACTCTTTCAGTTTGCAGAGGTGTCTTAAGGATAAGACGGAAACATTGGTTTTGGATGAAGGTGGCCTCTATTCACCGTTGTCCGTCTCCCTAGTTATTCCGACACGATTTGGAAGCGAAGAAGGACGTGAAATTGAACGAGAAACATTGAAGAAGATACTTTCTGAGTGCAGCAAACTGGTTGATGTGGGCTACCTTGATGAAATCGTAGTGATAGATGCTACAAGAGACAAAAATGGCAATCGTGACTTTCGTGTGCTTCAAAACGTTGTAAAAGTAGCTTATGAGGAAGTTGGACTATTTAGAGAGCAAGTCCGTCTACTCAACAAGTATGGTAGTGAAAATGAGAAGGGAAAACGAGGCTTGACGGACTTTTTCGTCAAAGTTGTACATCAATTTGACGATAACATTCCAAAGGTCTTGGCAAAATTTGGAGTCTTCGGAGTCACAGGAGTATTTGGTGTTCCTCACGGCAAAGGAGCGGGATTGTGGCTTTCAGTCCCTATCGCTGGGGGAGATATTTTATGTTTCGTCGATTCAGACATCCTGAACTTCAAGAAGGAATTTGTCACTGCCTTGTGCCACCCAATCGTCTATTCGTGGAATCTTAAAAAGGCAGCAACAAAGTTTGTCAAAGCATACTACACGAGGTTGACAAAAACTCCCGACCTCTCCTCCGAAGAAGCTATTCTAGGAGGACGAGTTTGCCGCTTATTTGCACTTCCCCTCATACAATCAGTCACAAGTTCTCTAGATCTATACGGTTCTCTGAGAATGATTAGGTACCCGCTCGCCGGAGAGTTCGCGGTTTCGAGGGATGCCATCGAAGGATTAGATGTATCGTCGGCATACTCTGTTGAAATGTATTTGTTATTTCAGTTGCTTGATCTGGTTGGGAGCGCATCGATGGCGCAGGTTGATTTGCATATTTGCAACCACATCGGCCAGAATTTCCTCAAGCTGGAAAGCTTAGCCAATCAGGTTGGGACCTGCATCGTAGAAAGAGTCACTGAGAAGAGAAAGAGATCCCTTACCGACAAAGAGAGTAAGCAGATTCTTCGTTCATATAAAGAAAAAGCAAATCAAATTATTACAAAATCTGAAAAGTGGATTACTAGGCTTCGAAAATCCACAGAACTTAGGATTCCCGAGAGGCTGGTTTATTCTAGGGAGGAAGATGAAAGACGTCTTAAGTGCTTCTTCAAAATACTAGAGAATATTCTGAGCGAAAAAGCAAAAGAGAGAATTATCTCGCTTCCTTCTTGGGACGCAATAAGGGCGAAAACGGGGAACTACTTCGTTCTTAGGGAAATGCTCAGGAGGAGGAGCAATCAGAGTACGTGGTCTCGATTGAAAGAATGCGGCCTCATAAAACGACCGCCAACTTTGGATAGGTAACGTTTATAAGATCCGCTTCTGAAGGACTTTAAATCCGATATTTGATTCTGGGTTCATAAGTTTGATATTTGTTTGCCAGAGATTTAGAGGCAAACGCGCAACGCGGACGATGTGTGCCCCCAAACAATCGGAAAAGGTGATGAAAATCAAGATCGGCATTATCCATTACACGTGTCCTGAAACCGAGAAAAGTGGAGTTACAACAGTGATTAGAAACCACGCGATTCACTTGACAAATCTTGGAAACGAGGTCACGATTATTTACGGCAAAGGCGGTGGTCTAGAAGGAGTAAGAGAAGTGTATATTGAGGAACTGAGCCCCGATTGTCCTGAAATCTCGAAACTTCAAAGCAAAATACTCAACAGGAAACTAGACGAGGCAGCTAGGAAAAACTTCCTGAAGATCAAAGAGGCTTTGAAGAAAAAGATCAAAGACGCTACTCAAGGATTAGACGTCGTTATAGTCCACAATATTCCATCAATGGTATTTAATTTTCCAGCAACAGTCGCCATAAACGAGTTGGCAGGGGAAAGCAAAAGCAAATTTGTGTTTTGGATCCATGACTCGGCTGCATTGCGCCAGGAATGGAAGAAATTTCTGAAGACTTGGCCCTTCACAGAACTTCATTATGAACATCCAAACGTTTCCTATGTGACTATTACTGAGTTTAGGGCGAAACAACTTTCTCAAATGAGAAATGATCATTTCAAATTGAAGAATGTAAAGATCATTCCAAACGGCATCAACGTAGAAGAATATGAGAGGCTTGACGAGGCAACCTTGAAGCTTAGAGAAAAATTGAGGTTGAAATGGGACGATTACGTGATTTTGATGCCGATAAGAGTTCTTCCGAGAAAAAACATCGAGTTAGGATTGAAAGTTATCTACGAATTGAAAAAGCTTGTAGGAGAACGACGTGTGAAGATTGTGATCACCGGTCCACCAGACCCTCAAGCTATGATAAAACAGAAAAGATATCTCGACTACCTAAACAAAATGATAAAAAAACTAAACCTCGAAGATAACATCTTGCTCATTCATGATCTCATATCCTTCAGAAGACTTCATGAAAACAACCGTATCACAAAATGGGGAATCGCTGACGCCTATGCCTTAGCCGACTTGGTGTTAATCACAAGCAAAGAAGAAGGCTTCGGATTGCCCATCCTAGAGGCTGGAGTGGCGAGAAAACCCCTTTTCGTCAGCAGGATTAAACCCTTCGAAGAACTCTTGAAAGAGGGGATTGAAGCATACATGTTCGGACTAAACGAAAAACCCGCCAACATCGCCTTCAAAATCTTCAGATATTTCCTAAGCGACATTATCCAATACAACTTCAACAACGTGATAAGAAAATACCGTTGGAATGGCATAGTCAAGGATAAGGTCCTTCCTTTCCTTAGAGACATTGTAGAAGCAGCATAGCTTGTTGCACAGTTTTTCGGCCTACTTCAAACCGCCAACCAAGCATGCGTACGCGCAACCAGAAAATTCTCAGAAAAGCAATTCTCGCTAAATTGCGCCTTCTTATTTGGATCACGTAGGGCGATGTATGTTGAAAAGGGTAGGGGGGAGGGGGTAGGTGAAATTCAGACGTTCAAAAATTTCAGCAATAGCCCGTGCGCGCGCTTTCACTGTGTGGGTGCTTTCTTAACGAGTTCCTTAAGCTTTTTTATGGTTTTTTTCATCTTAAGTCTACAGGTCTTTTCGTCCTTCGCGAAGACTAGGATGTCAACTGGAAGCCCCATCTCGTGATCATAGCCGCCGACAAGCGGCTTCAGGTAGGTTCCAGGCATTTGTTTCATCATCTCTTTCGCTATTAGTGAGGCTTGATCTTCATACATCTTTACAATGGTCCTCTTTGAAACGCTTCGGTACCGAGTCTTCTCGCCTATTCTTCTAACCAAGTATTCAGTGAAGCACGCCTTCATTTCTTCGGGTGGACCGGGAAGCGCAACCAGAGTCGTCTTCCCCTTCTCGATTAGGGTTACCGGAGCCCAACCATCAGGATTGGGGAAACACGAAGCTCCTTTCAAAGAACGTGCCATCTTTGCGATGACGGGAAGATCATCTTCTGTCACACCTTCACGTTCAGCCAAGGCTCTGTAGATTTTGTTGTTGATTTCAATCTCTACGCCTAAGAGCTTCGATAAGGACTCAATTGTCAAATCGTCTGAGGTTGGACCTAAACCACCAGTCAAAATTATGAAATCTGGTTTCCGCCTTAACGCAGCCCTGAGAGCTGTGCAAATTTCCGTGACTACATCTGGAACGCAGGTTATTCTCTGCACTTCTGCTCCCAGTCGGGTCATCTGGTCAGCAATCCAAAAAGAGTTTGTGTCGTACACTCTACCAAAGCAAAGCTCGTTTCCAATAGCGAAGATTTCAACGCGAACACCCAATTTACATCCCCTCGAAGATGGAATCTCCAATGCAACAATTATGGCATCCTTATTCTGATAAGGAGATATTTATGATTCGCGCGCGTTCAAGCGTATCCGAGAACTCGTCTTGTGCTCGACAAAATGTAATTTTTGAGATTGGGCATTTCTAGGGTCTGATTAGGTGCCGAAAATTAGATCTTCTATTGCAACATATGATCCTTCGAGTTGATGATGCTGGAGGGGGATAATGCTTGTTAAGAAACGATAGAAACATAGTAGTTGAGGAATTAATCACTAGCGTTCGAGAATTTATTAGAGATAGAGATTGGAAACAGTTTCACAACCCTAAAAATCTGGCTGAATCTATCTGCATCGAAGCGGCCGAGCTTCTTCAACTCTTCCAATGGACCAGTTCGGAAGAGACTGACAAGTTTAAGACAGCCCCGGACAGAGTAGCACGCATCAAGGAAGAACTTGCAGATGTCATAATCTACTGCCTTAGCATGGCGAACGCGATGAAAATCGATGTGGCTCGCTCAGTGATGAAGAAACTTGAGAGCAACAAGAAAAAGTATCCAGTTAGCCAATACAAAGGAAAGGCTCCTTGCGCGCGCGGAGGGCTTACATAACATCAATGATGAAGATGNNGCTGGAGCATGTTGTTGAAGAAGTGAAAAATGACGTGAAACTGCAGACGTTTTGGAAGTGCTCTAATGTCATGGCAATTGACCGTTTGGGCTATACAGACCATGGGCCAACACATATGAAAATCGTCGCCAACTCTGCGTTGAGGCTCTTGAGAATTTTGGTTGAGAGAAAGGTTTTGCCAAGTATTGTTGAACATTATGGAATGAAGAATGAAGATGCTGAAGTCGTGGTAGTTCTCGCCTCAATCTTTCATGATTTAGGAATGATTGTGAAAAGGGCAGAGCACGAACAATACAGTGCACTATTGGCCCCAGAATTCATAGAAACATACCTGCAACCAATCTACAGTGAAGAAGAACGCGCTGTAATCTGTTCCGAAGTATTACACGCCATAGTCTCTCATGAACCACTGAACAAACCCTTAACCATCGAAGCAGGCATCGTACGCGTCGCCGACGCTCTTGATATGGAGCAGGGAAGAGCAAGAATACCATTTGAAGCAGGAAAAGTGGACATTCATGCAGTTTCAGCACTCTCAATCAAGAAAGTAGAGATTGGCGAAGGCGAGAAAAAACCAATAGCCATAAAGATAACGATGTCCAATTCCGCAGGCATCTTCCAAATAGACGAGTTATTGAAGAATAGAATTGAGAACTCAGGGTTACAGAATTATATTCATGTTGTAGCTGAAATAACGGGGAAAAAAGAGCCAACAATACTAAAGAAATTTGAAATCTAATCCATAAACGCAAATTTGCGCGCGCGCATTCCGAGGCTTTTCTGCCGAGCCCACTAAATCAGGTCCAAATCTTCAAGGGAAAGTTCCCTTGATAAGGCTAGAAGAAATGTCAATGTTTCATTGTGTCTTCTTTTTGCGATTTTCTTTGCTGTTTTGGTGTTCAGTAGGGAGTAAATTGTTTTTAACTCACTAAAAGAGCGTTCTACAACTGAGCTAAAGGGTGTATTGCCTAGCCAATGAAATGCCCTAGCTATGCCTATGACTCCTAGCAAATCAATTTTGTCGGCATCCCAAACTATTTTTTCTTCTATGGTTTCCAACTTGTCTCTAAAATCACGAGGATGACGTAGTACTATTCTGACTATCTTTTCTGTTCTTTCTAGGGGGTAGTTAATCTCTTTCAAAATTTTACTAGTCAATTCCGCCCCAGTTTCGTGATGCAATTTACCCATAGCCCATCCGATGTCGTGTAGTAGTGACCCTACCTGGACTAGCTCTAAGTCAGCTTCTTCTTTCTTAGCTAGAAAAGTTGCTATCTCGAAAACTCTTTTCACGTGCTCGAATGAATGAACACTTCCCTTCATTACAGCCATTTTTTCCTTTACAATACTTTCAAGGTCTTCTACGGTTGAAACCACAGCCTGACACCTCTACAGAATACAATCGCGCTACTCGATTAAGGCTACGCACAACTCCAGTTAGTTCTTTTGGTTCTGCCAAAAATGCATGCATGTACAGATTGCAACTCTCCAAAAGGATTTGCCGTGCAATAACAATTATGGAAAGAGCACCAAATCGAGTCAGAGGACCTAATACAACTGTGGTGCTTGTAGCTGAGAGTTTGGGGTTTTGACAAGTGAGCTTAATGCGCGCGCATCGAATTTGAAGGCGACGAATACCGCTCAGCCGTTGCAGAGACGATTGACGAAGCAAAATCCCTGATGACTCAGGGTTCGAATATGTCTGCACCTACGAGAACAAGGTCTTGTCCAGAAAACGGAGATAGCGAAGCCAAAAATGATGTGGTAGCCATGAATTTGTACAGGTAATTCTTATTAACACTACCGCGACATAATAGCTACATAATATGTTGGCTTGTTAGATGTTAGAGGTGAAACACGAGTGAAGCTCGTAACGGTTCTGCTTCCAGAAGCCTATTTGGAGGGTCTTGACGAACTCGTGAGGGCGGGAATGTATCCGAGTCGAAGTGCGGCTATTCGAGCGTCTGTCAGAGACATGTTGAAGAAGGAGCTTTGGCGCAGGCGAGAAGAATAGATTCCCCAGTTTTTTCTATCATCTCAAAAAGGTGCCGTGAGTAGAGAACTGTAGAGCTTTTCTACTCTGCAAGGATTTTGGCCCTATCTCTTACGAGTTTTGCTGTGTCAGCGGGATTTTCTGCAAGTATTATTGACCTGCCAACAATGAGGTAGCTGGCTCCTGCCTTAACGGATGCTTGGATGCTTCCACCCTGTGCTCCCACACCTGGCGAATAGATGGGAACCTGACCCCCCAAGATTGCGTGCACCTCCCGTATTTTCTCCGGGTAGGTGGCGCCTACAACCGCTCCATCAGCGTTCCACGATAGCGCTTTTTCGGCAAAAACGACGTATTGCGGAACCGTTCTCCCTGTTTCAGGTTCATGTATTGTTTGGCCATATCCTTCTTTGGCGGCCTTATGGCTCATGTAAACTAGAAGAACGACGCCTCGACGCATCTGNNNNACAGCGTCGAATCCAGCTTGATAATAGTACTCTGCAATCGTGCGGTTGGTGTGCCCAACGTCGTTGATCTTGCAGTCCATGAGGATTGGCAATCCTTCATCGTGAACCCACTCAACTATTCGTTGTACCCCCTCAAATAAGCCGAGGGGAAGAACCAGTTGACGATTCAATTTCACGGCGCAGATGTATGGATGCACAGACGTCAATAGTTCAATGCTCTTGGACAGAAGACTTTGAGACCGGCTTGGTGGAAGATCCAAAGCCAAGACTATGTTTGAACCCATCCTTTTTGCAGAGCGTTCCATCTCAAGTTTAAACGGCAAGTCCACCATCTCTCAGGAATTAGAGGAAGCAAGAAAACTTATTATAGTTATGGCACGCGCGCGGTTGAATTTGCCCGAGCAAAGCTTATATGGTTAGCCATCTTTTCAGATGATCTGGTGGATGGTAAAGGGGCGCGGAGAAACACCCATTCTCCTTTCGCTATGAGATCTACCGTCTCTGAGCGGATTGTAGCCGTGTCTCCTTTCCTTCCTTCCGTTGTATCCGCGCCATCGCGGGCGCATGATTGAATGTTTCTTCCGAAAATTTTTTGTCTGTGAACGTGCTAACTGTTGGTGAGGAAATGCAGAGTATAGGCTGCGGGTTAATTTGAGAAAGTGGAGCTTCTGGGTCTACAGCATCATCATGTATGCGATCTTCACGCTTGCCTTTTCTTCTGTGACCGCCTTGAGCTTTATGTCTACGTTCGGCTTTCTCTACATCATCTCTCTGTTTGTAGAGTTTTTTATGGCGTTGTTCCTCTCGTGGCTTATATTAAAATACATCGTGGATTTTCACGCTCGCAGTGTAATATTGACGACAAGCATAATTGGATGGTTTCCGGCATCACTAGTACTGACGGTGATGATAGGTTTCTTTCAGCGTGGTTTTTATGACGGCCCGTATTATCCTAGTTATAGCTTTCTAATGAATTTCACGCTAGCAGCGTACATCTCGTTAGGTCACATTCTTGCTTACAATGCTGGTGCACTCCTCAGTACCTTTGTTTCAGTGAGCTATGGAGAACGTCTCAAGAACAAGATTCTTTTCGCAGTTTCTCGTGGAGAAGAAACTGTTGATCTTCTTAAGCTGGCGGTAAACGTGGAGGATGACCTGCCAACCGTGAAGGATGGAGTCCAGCGACTTATCAAGGAAGGATCCATTGTGGGGCATTTGGACAAGACCTCAAACAAGCTTCAGGTACGTTCGACACGTTCATTGGTCCCTGGTCTTGTGCCCTCAGCAATTCAACATTCGGAAGGCCTGGTTAGGGAATACAACATCTTTAAGAGTCTTTTGAAGGATCTGGAAGAGTTGCGGGCGCAAGACAGGATCAGTTCCTCTTCCTACGATACGCTTCGGCAGGAGTATGAGCGCAGATTGAAACTTTTGGAATCAGCTATGCGCGAATCTCTTGCTTGACATTGAAGGATTAGAAGGACGTTCTATAGTGTTTGTAGTTTCCAATCCAAAGGGTCAAGATGACGAGTGCAGCGCCTATTATTAGTATGGAACCCAACTCTCTTCTTTCAGGAATAGTCGTTGTGATATCCACTTTTGCGCTCCACGTTTTTGTAGGTACATAGTATTTTCCTAAGAAGTCGAGCATGGCTGCAAGCTCCTTTACACTTGAAGACGCAATGAACTCTCCTTCAGTTCTCTCGGCAATCGTCTGTAGGAGTTCAGGGTTGGAGTCTTGCCCCATTTTGCCTATGTGAAATGTATATACTGGAATGTTATTGTCGCTGGCTCTCTGAGAAGCCTGATAAGCCGATGTAATGGGGTCTGGATAACCGTAGTTAGCGAATCCATCTGATACCAGCAGGACCGCATATGACTTGTTAGATGTAGCAAAGGGAGCTAGAAGATCCACCGATGTTCCTAATCCAAGGCCTATATCGGTGAACTCCTCCAAGCACGGCAGGGCCTCTGAGGCGACCAAATCATCAATCGTCGACGTGACTCGTGTCTTGTTTGTTGTCAACGAAAGCGAACGTTTCAAGTCCATGTCAAACGCAACGACGCTGAACCTGACCTTGTCGCTGGAGTTTTCGACGAATTCTATCAGAACCTCTTTAGCGGCTTCCAGTCTCGATTGGGCCACGTCTCTGAGGCCCATTGATGCTGAAACGTCTATAGCCAGCACTATTCCTCCAGCCAAATCTTGCTCCTCAGCCATGGGAATTTCAACGGTTTCTGTTCGTTCACTGAAGGTCAACAGAACGGGATTGGCTAAGCCAAGTGTTATCAACATTATTATGGCTATCTTTAATGCCAAGCTGATTCCACGCCATCCTCTTCTAGGCACTCCTTTTTTTGCCGCTATTCTTACAAGTTTCTGCACAGGAGGATAATGAAAGATCTCTAGGCTTCTCTTGAGTTTTTGAGCTGAATAATGTCCCAAAAGAGTCAAAGCTATGAACAGTGGGGCTAGAAGGATTAGCTCCGGCCTTCCGATTTCTATCATGGCTTAAACTCCTGTGAACCATGTTAAGAAGAGGGCAGCAACCAACAGAACCGAAAGGATTGTGACGGGAGTTTCGTAGTCTTTCGTCTCAACAGTGATTTCATCTTGGACAGACTGCAAAGCGCCAGCTTTGACTTCCTTTGAAATCTTTGAGACTTCGGCTGCGAGGCTTTCTATTTCTTCATTTCTAACCTCATAGAATCTTCCCCCAGTTTTGTTAGACATTTCCCTGAGAGTAATTGGGTCAGATTCTCCAATGCCGTAGGTTCCGACAAACACCGTGAAGATGGGAATTTTTAGGGTAGCAGCTTCGTCAATAACTGAAGTCAGGTTTATACCCCAGTTGTTTTTTCCGTCGCTGAAGAGCACAAGCGCTTTTCCTCCCTCGTATGCTTCAGTCACTCCAACGGCTGTTTCCAAGGCTGTTCCTATGGCGGTAGAATTATGGTAGGTTTGATTATGAATCAGGTCGATGAGAGCAGACGTATTTGCAGTCGGAAGCATTGTGTCATGGACTTCACCAGCGAAGGAAATGAATCCTATTCGATCTTTTTTGCCCATCTTTCCTGCCAAAAGTTCCATCATAGATTTAGAGACCTCAAGCCTTGTGGGTTTAAGATCAGAAGCCTTCATGCTGTTGGAAACGTCCATTAGCATCATAACAGCTACAGAGTATTGTTCCATCTGCTCTTCGGTAGCTTCTTCAATGGGCACCTGCATGGTTGCTGGAACATATGGTGTGGCCAGAAGAAAAGACACCGAAAGGATGACTCCTAGCTTCATCCCAACGTTAATGATTCTGATCACTCTTCTCATGGTATGCCATTTGGCCAATTCAAGGCGTTTTTCAGCTATCCTCAGCTTTTGGTGGGAAAGTGAGAAAAGAAGTAGGAAGACTACTCCGAGAGCTATTCCAAGCAGGCTGTAAACCGGGTTTTCGATTCCCAGAGGAAAATCCAAATTGAACATGGGCTTTCAGCCCTGTTCCGGCTCGCCTCTAATGCGCATCAAGAGGGAGTTGAAGGCTTCGGTAAGTCCCTGATAGAGGTTTTGGAGTTCTGGGTCTCCTTGACCAGAACCCGTTCCAGTGCCTTGTCCATCTCCCTGGCCAGATCCTTGTCCTAGGCCTTCCAGCCCTTCATTCGCTGCCTGCTGCGCACTTTGCAGATCTCCTTGTTCCAGATACTCTAATGCCTCCAAATATTTCTGTAGACTCTCCAGATACTCCTCAAGTCCTTCTATTCCCTCTGTGGGCTTCAGCCGTGTTGTCAGATCTTGAGCTGCCTCTGTGGCGCTGCCACTCAGCGCGTTCGGGTCCAGTTGAGATGCTGTTGCAGCAGCGTTCTGGTAATTCTGACTTCCTAAGGATTGCAGTATCCTTGAGATTTCTTGTATCAGCTCTCTAGCGGCATCATAGTCTCCGCGGGCGATGGAACTCTGCAACTGCCTCAAATATTCATCTATCAACTGCCTCATCTCCAAGTAGTTGGCGCCTTCCTGGAGGCTTCTTAGGAGGAGAATGTACTGGAGGTAAGTTTCCATTGCGCTTCTATACTGTTGAACCGCTTGTCGTGTCTGTTCTCTCTGCCCCGAGGCAATATAACGGTAATCCAAATCGTTCAGACTCTGATTCCACCTTTCAAAGTCGCTCACGAGAGGGGTCAAAGTCTGCAGGCAAACAGAAGCGTTCTGTGAAGCCTCGTCATATTCTCCCCGCCAATAGTGGTCTAGGGCACTTTTCAAATCGTCGCTAATGGATAGGAGGTTCTCTACACCTTCAGACATAACTCCTGAAGACTCAGCCATTATCTGGTAATTCTCCACCATGCGGAGAACGTACTCATCCCTGGTATTTCCAGCTGCAGCCAGCCTTCCTCGTCCACTCTCCAGAGAGGTAAGAGCTGCGGTAAGCACGTCTCTTGCTTCTTCTTGTCTGTCCTCTACAAAGTGTGTCATTGACACGTTGTTTCTACCCACAGATGACAATGTATATTGTCCCCCTTCCAAAGCAAGGCTTAACGGATTCGGAACGCTGCCCATGGGAGCGCTCAAGAGAATCGCGGCTATCAGCAGACCTGCTGCAATAAAAACGATTAACAGTAGTAGGTTTGTCCTCAAGCCTCTAATCTTGACCATGACAACCCGATTAAACTCTTATGTGAACTACATATATAAATGTGAGTGAAAAGCAATGTTAATGTTGCGTTCTCTTGCGATATAACCACACTACGAGAATAGCAACAGGAACTCCTACTATCGGAATCAAAACTCTCAGGTCAAATTCCCACGTCTTCTGAACAGAGAAGTTTTGCAGAAGCACGAAATCCTCTAGGAGTATGGGCTTAAAGGACAAGGCCGTGTCACCCAAGACAATCCTGTTCGAATCTCCCAGAACCAGAAGTTCAGATTTCTTTTCTTCATCCTTTTCATCCATCAGAGTTACGTTGAAATTCTCTCCTTCACGAGTGATTGATGCATAGACCACTTCAGGTTTGAAAGCTATTGGAAACCTAAACGCGTCTGGATTCTGTTCAAAAGCGTCAGAATCTATCGGCTCAGCAATAACCGTTGGATACTCATAGACGTTGAAAGCCTCTACGTCACTAAAGGTTAGGTTGGCAACTCTCATTCGGACTTCTGGAACCCACACAAAAGGAAACATGGCGTCTGAGGAGTTCTCAACCATCCAAGGCATAGTAGAAGTCAAGGGAAGAGGAAACCTGAGAGTCGGTTGAACGCAAAGAGCTTCAGCGTCTACCCAACCAATTTGAGGAAGCCAAACTTGAATCCACGTTTTAGGACCGGTATCCGTGAAGGTTCTGGTTGGAACTCCGGCAGCCCTTAGTATAGCTGCGGCGAGAAGAGATCTCTCAAAACAAAATGATTCGCCGGTTTCCAGAGTCTCGAGAGGTCCTTTGAAAAAATCGAGAAGGTTTGTTATGTTGAGATCTCCAGACATGAATAGTCTGGTTTTCTCAGCGTCGTATTCTTGGGTCTTGTT
>JABAOH010006025.1_pt1 | contig 22042 bp, 14 predicted proteins | sample 7062181 | NCBI WGS metagenome assembly JABAOH01 (sample SAMN14538630, study PRJNA623070) | marine sediment metagenome | biome: marine biome [ENVO:00000428]; feature: marine pelagic biome [ENVO:01000023]; material: deep marine sediment [ENVO:00002113]; isolation source: pool of 5 deep marine... | reverse complement strand
CCAGAGGTACTGTTGTTGACTGTTGCGGGAGCTATTGCTTATCTGGGCTTCGGCGCAGCTGGTTGGGGACCTGGACCGAATACACTGCTACAGGGATTAGATGGGTTTAATCGTCCACTACCGTACTATGCTGATGTATTACATCGGGGTCCGGCAGGCGGAGCCTATAATGGGGCTTTTGGTGGAGATATTGATGGTTGTCCTCACTATGACCAGTACAGCAATGGTATCTTCGCTACAAAGCCAGGCGACGATGGATGTCTGATTACTCTCGGCTGCAAGGGTCTAAGCACCAAGACACCATGCAATGCGTATAAGTGGAATTACAAGCAGACCTGGTGCGTAAAAGCGAACCATCCGTGCTACGGATGTACCGAGAAGGGTGCACCAGATAAAACTTCACCCTTCGTAAAAGTCATATAAGAAAGGAGGTAAGATAGATGCCTTTAATCGTAAATGATCCTGTTGGTAGAATTGAAGGCCATATGGGCCTTGAGCTAACGACTCCTGGAATTCCGGGTCCGGTTGCAACTGCCAAGGTGTCGGGCACTCTTTATAGAGGTTTTGAGAACATTCTCTATAATCGTCCCATTCAGGACTGCATCAACTACCTGCAGCGTATATGAGGTGTCTGACCCACTCCTCATGGGTTAGCTGCAAGTTCTGCAGTTGAGAATGCTCAGGGATACGAGTCGGACGGTTCCACCTTTGATACCGCTGGTGGCGTTGGCCCTGGAATCCCTTCCTTGGCACTTCTGATCCGTAACTTAGTATTAGGTTCAGAACATGTAATGTCGAAGATTTCACACTTCTATGCTCTAGCTGCTCTGGACTATGTAGAAGGTCCTCCAATGCCTCCCTGGACTCCCTATTTTGGAGACAGTGGTCTCGTTGCAGCTCCAGGCTACTATCAGACAGTATTAGACGTGCCCGTTCCTGCTGTGCCGAACATTCTTGAATCGGCAACCCGGACTGTTGGTGATGGCTCTANNTTACCGACTATGTGCTGGCTCTTCACCATAGAAGGATAGCTCACGAGGTTACCGCTCTTCTTTCTGGTGGTGCTCCCCATGCCCGAAACTGGGTTCCGGGAGGAGTGTGTAAGGCTCCCGATGCTACAGAATGCGCCACTATGAGAAGCAAACTTCAGACAGTGAGAGACTTCATACTCACTCACTATGTGCCCCTGGCTTTGATAGTCACCTGGCTATACAATCCGTATGACAATGACATAATGAACGGAACTGGGGCTTCAGGGACTGGAGTAGGTGCCGGATACGGCAATTTCCTCTCCTATGGTGTGTACAATGAGCCCGGAGCAAACACCGCAACCGCTGAGAACGTAGGTCCTACTGGCAACCCTGCTAAAAGAGTAATTGCCAGAGGATATGACTTTGCTGCAAGCGGCGCGGTTATCTTTGAAACAGCAATAGGGCAGATAGAAGCGCAGATTAAGGAAGAAGTGGACAACTCATGGTACAACCAGGCCACTGACGGACTGGCTCCGTCTGTTGGAATAACTGACCCTGTACCAAGGGCGTCTAAGCCCGCAGCCTATTCATTCGCAAAGGCACCTCGCCTTAGTGGTAATCCTATGGAGGTAGGTCCATTAGCAAGACTGTGGGTAAGCGGAGACTATAGAGCTGGTGTAGTTATTCCAGCTCTGAATACATTGCCGCATGCAGGTAATGGTGGCGCACTTGCTGGTGCGAGCGCGAACGCTCTAGGCGCTCCTGCAAATGTCACCTGTGGAGTCTCTGTAATGGATAGACACCGTGCACGTGCAGTAGAGGCGGTAATTGTTATCAACCGTATGTTAGGTTACAGCCGGCTGAACTTGACTCCTGGATCCCCAGCGCAAGATGCAGCACCTGGTTGGCTTGACATGGTTGATCCTTCACACCCGTCATACGTGGGTGGTTCAACCGTTGGTAATCTTTCTCTGCCTGCATCAGGTAACAGCGGTTATGGTTTAACCGAAGCCCCGCGTGGTGCGCTTGGTCACTGGATAACAGCAGGAAGTGCTGGCCGTATTGCTCATTACCAGTGCGTTGTTCCAACAACCTGGAATGGTTCACCCAGCGATGGTGTCAATCCTGGTCCCATCGAGATGGCTCTTGTCGGAGGACTTTTCCCACCAGGGACTACAATTTCAGGAATTCTTTCCAGTGGACAGTTAGTACCGGTAGAGGCTTTGCGTGTTGTTCACTCATTTGACCCGTGCATCGCTTGTGCGGTACACGTAGTTGACGCCAAGGGTAACAAGCTTGGCGAGTATAAAAAAATACGATAAGAGGGAGGTGTGAAAAGCTATGAAGAAAATGATATTAATAATTATTGCGGTAGCAGTCTCCATGTGGCTGTTGACTGGAGTGGCATCCGCTAACTTCGCTATTCACGGCGGATATGTTGCGGATACTGATGCATGTGCTGGTTGTCACCGTGCACATACTGCAACAAGTGCCATTACCTGGGTTGACAATTCTGGTAGTAGAAGGAATGCCTTGCTCGTTGGCCCTCCAACGACACAGGTATACGTCTTCTGCTATGTATGCCACAGTGACGGCGCTCCCGGAGCGGCTACTAATGTCCAGAGTGGTTGGTTCGACAGCCTCTCTCCAGGCGGCGTTACAGAGTCTGATCCTGTAGCTGGTGGAGCCAACACCCTGAACGGCGGTGGTTTCGAAATACTGGGCGGCGATCCTGGCCGAATTGCTACTTCCTGGCATGAGTACAAGGGAGCTGCTTGGCCTGCTTGGGGAAATGGCACCAANNAGCAACTACCGAATCTTGAAGGACTATGTCAATGGACGCTGGGTCGGCGGTTATGTAGATCCAGGTGGTGGAACCCCGGGTGGAGCAGTTGATCCAGATCCGCTACCCATGGTTGTTTCAAATGAGATAGGATTCCCGCTAGTAGGTAGCCCTGACGGCTATCCCAATCCGTGGAGTCCTGCACCGAGCACCAGCACTGGAAGCAACCCGACACATGGTTTCCGTCTGCATCGCGCATATAACAACGCTGACCGTGTTGACGACAACACACTAGGGCGGTATGAATATATACCGAACTATACAACTGCCCGATATGCTCGAGGCGCTGATCCAAGAACTGGCGGTTTGGACTTCAATAAAGGAATGAGCTCCTGGTGTACTGCCTGTCATGAGAACTACATGGCTAAGGTAAGCATCAGCGAATGGGCTAAGTATGGTACTGAGAATCCGGCCAGTCCCAATCCAGCTCCTTGGCTTGCAGGTGCAGTTGATGGCGCATATATTTCGCCAATGCAGACAGTCGTAACTACCACAACGGCAGACATCGATGGTGATGATCTGGTTATCCCAGTAGCTGATACCACTGGATTCCCAGATCCCGTTGAGCCTAAATACATCGGTCTCTGGAATCCTGATGCAGTAGACACAAATGGTAATCCCATACCGGTATTTGAGATGGTTCAGTATACGTCTATGACTGGTACAAGCTTCAATGTGCCTTTGAGCTCCGCTCAGGATGCATCAGTAAATGGTAGGGGCCAATTTGGTACCGTTCCTAGGGACTTCCCGGCTGGAACCACTGTATACATGGGTTACGACGCTGGTGACGGTTACGGTGGTCTAGTGAGACACCGTCACCCCATTAATGTACCGTTTACCGTATGGCAGGATACTAAGTACAGTCCAACTTATATCGCTGGTGACCGTGCTTTGGTCCTCGAACCCAGTGATTGGCAAGCTTTTAGCACCTCAATTCCATATGTTGATATACCGCTTGATCATGAAGCTGGTTACTTGACACCAGGTTCTGAGCAAGCCAATCAAACCTATGATGTGGAAGATTGGATTGAGTGCTTAACTTGTCACCGTGCTCACGGTACAGATGCAACTATGACCGGCTATGCAAGGGCAATTCTTTCGCCTATGACTATAGACGATCAGTGGAGCACATTAGTACCGCAGCCAGTTGGACCTAGTCTCAATAGCCCAAGGGATGAAGGTGTTCCGCCGACTGGTGATAGTGCATTATTGAGGGCAAATAATCGTGGCGTGTGCGAACGATGCCACAACAAATAATTAGAAAGGAGGGAGAATTGAATGTCAAAAGCTAAAGATAAAAACAAGAAGTGGAAAATCTCACGAAGAGATTTCCTTAAGATAACTGGTGCTGGAACTGCTGGCGGTACGTTGCTCAACTGGAGTCTGGTTGGTCCGAACCCGGCGCTTGGTGCTACGGTTAGTAGAACTATAAAAAACATCTGTCCCTACTGTTCGATTTCTTGCGGTATAAAATGTGATGTGGATGATGCTGGACCTACAGTTGTAGATATATATGGAGACGAGGATAATGTTATTAGCCGTGGGCGTCTGTGCAGCAAGGGTTCAGCGCTCCTCCAGTTGCAGAACAGCAATCAGCGTCAGCTGGAGCCGAAGGTTAAGTACAATGGAACGTGGTACAAGCACAGCGGCGGTGGAGCTGCCGGTTGGGCCGATGTTTTAAAGACTGGCGTCGGTGCTGCAGCTCAATTTAGCCTCGCAAATTGGGAGGATGAGAACACTGCTACTCCAGGGCCCGCTGTATCCATTGATAGCGTTCCTAGGGCTATGGGTCTTGCACGTTTGAATGACCCGGATTCAGTAGCTTTCTGGGGAAGTTCTCATATGACTAACGAAGAGTGCTACCTATATAGAAAGCTGATTACAGTCTTCGGAACCCACAATATAGAGCACCAGGCACGTATATGACACTCTACCACTGTTGCCGGTCTCGGCAACTCGTTTGGTAGAGGAGCAATGACCAATCACTACATTGATATGAAGAATTCCAGTTGTTTCCTGATATTCAGCAACCCGGTTGAGAACCATCCTGTCTGCGCTCAGTATATCAATGAGGCAATTGACAATGGAGCAAAGGTTCTGGTAGCTGAGCCTCGCCGCACTAGAACGTCATCCTTGGCTGATCGGTATGTGCGATTTAGGCCTGGAACGGATATCGCGTTTATAAACGGTATCCTCAAGAGGCACTTTGCAAATGTGGATGCAGATGCAAGCGGTACAGCTTCCTTTAGTGGAGCTGGTCTTGCCGCTGGTCCAGGTGCTTACATGAGGACGACTTCAAACGGGTCTAACTGGTTCGATGACAACAATGGCATATTGACACATGTCATTGCAACTTTACAATGGCCCAAGTGGACAGACTCCTTGTTCCGCACGAACGAAGGCTTTGGTACGGCTGCGGCAGGTGAGCCCAATGACTACCTGCGCTACGGACGTGATGTAAATGCAACTACTGGTAATTACGTAGTCGCTGGTACACCTTCGGCTGAGGCGGCAAGTGACCCCAATAGCGCTACTTACTTGGCTAATGCTAGTGGGGAAGGTACTTTCGCTAATGAAAACCAGCTACCTGTTTTAGGTAATGATCTCAATGCTGGAGCGGCTGATGGTGGAACTCGGACGGTATACGAGGTATATAGGGATAGAGTCGCAGGATACGACGGCGCAACCGTAGCTGATATCTGCGGTTGTACAGCCACCGAGTTCGAGGCACTTGCAGATGAGTATCTGGCTAACAGCTGGGCGTACAATCACGAAAGTGGTGGTGGCGCAGACGTAACTAACTACAAGGCTGCAACAATCCTCTACGCTATGGGTACCACTCAGCATACCCACGGTGCTGCTAATGTTAAGTCCTACGCGAATCTCCAGATTTGCACAGGTAACATTGGTAAGCACGGTGGAGGAGTAAATGCCCTTCGTGGAATTGGAAACGTTCAGGGCTCGACGGATATGAACCTCTTGTACCATATCCTGATGGCTTATGTTGCAGTTCCGGCCAAATATAAGATTGTCGGCGTGGTAAACAATACTACCGTTGACGTCAGCGGCAAACCACCTGTACACAATTACGCACCTGACAATGCTTTGAACGCATATGGCGGTTCGGTTGCCGGACAGCCTGAGGTATGTTCCCGAGTTGTTCTTGGAAACAAAAACGGTTTCCTTAAAGCCGGAGCCTCAACCTACAGTTATAATGCCGCAGGACCATATGCGAATAGTGGAACACCTGTTGCTTCAGTGACCCCCCAAGGTGGCGGAATATACAGAGTCGTGACATCTGATCCGTTAACAGCGGGGCTTCCAGCAGTCGGGGATACACTATTTCCCGATTATGAAAGCTGGCTGTATCAAAAGAGCTTTGGTGGAAGAAGGCCAATGGCAGCCGGTGGAGCTAATGCTGTGTTCCCAGGCGGATGGTCCTTCAGCGGAGGACTGCCCTGGGGTCATCAAGGAAGCTGGGCTGTCATCAGGACGTTCTTCTCCGAAGGTCAGGCTGGTAATGTAGGTGGCTTAGCTGCAGATACTCCTGCAGTGGCTGGAGGCCATGTTAATGACCTCTATAACAACTACCTGGCAAAGGGTGCTGGTTACGACCACCGTACGATGGTGAACCAGACTGATGCCAGTATGCCTGGTTGGGTTGGCAGCAAAACCCAAATCAAAGGTATGGTCGTCTGGGGTATGAACCCAAGAGTTACTGTGGGCAATGCAACCAATGTTGGCGACGGCTTGCAGAACCTTGATTGGTTAGTAGTTGCAGACATGTTCAGGTCAGAGACTGCAAATGCAGCCAGGAAAGCAGGCGCTCCTACGTACTTCCTGCCAGCCGCTTCTCCAATTGAAACAGCAGGAACCACTTCCAATAGCGGTCGCTGGATTCAGTGGAGATTCCAGGCTGTTCCGCCTAGAGGTGACGCCAAGACAGACCTAGAGATACTATTTAAGCTGGCTCACGCTATGCATACAGGCTTTGAGACAGTTGATGGAACTGACAACTGGCTGAGCGACTTCGCCTATGGTGCTGGGGCAACTGCCTACAACAACCTCTGGCTTGAACAGTATGCAGGTTCAGGAGGTAATCCTGGTATTTTGACAGGCACCCAAGATGGGGCGTGGCAAGCAGCCAACGGCGCCTTAGCTGATCCTGCTACTGCCTGGAGCAATGACAATTACCGTGCCAGCTATCAAGGTGAGGATAATGGTATTGGCAATGCTGGGCTGGGTTATTCCGGCTATGCAGAAAGAGTCGCAATTCAGACCAATACCAACTCCAACGATATGTACGGTAATGCTGGTTGTAACTGGCTCCATGGAAGCAAGAGAGGTGGCGGCGGTCAATACGGTGCTTGGCATGACCCGAACGTACCTTTACAGGCGCCACCTATGAACACAATGCTAGATGAGCCGACTGACAATGCAGGGTATGCAGCACATGCCGATGATACCGTATGCAACAGGACTCAAGCTCAAAGCCCCAACGACAGCGCCGGTAATAAGGGACTCTATCCTGGATTCTCCTGGGTATGGCTCAGGAACAGAAGAGTCTTTTACAACAAAGGCGGTTTCTGCCCGGGTGACATCGGAGACATCTTCGTTTCTCCCGATGAGGTCGGAACTACCTTTATGGGCGTACCTGGTTACACTGACAGGCCTCCAGTGGTATCCTATACTGGATGCTGGAGAGGTTCGCGTAACCTCAAGGATATTCCCATAGTTGGCGCTGACGCTTCACAGTGGGCAAAGAGAGGTTACACTCCAGCTCACTGGGAACCACATGAGAGCCCAAGACCTGATTTGATTGCAGCTTACGGCCAGATCGGAAAACCATCGGTTGAACCCTATGCGAACACTCCAGCAGACCGTACGGACTATCCGTTCGTGCTTACTACGTTCCGTCATACGGAACACTTCCAAGGTGGACCGATGACACGAAACATTCCGTGGCTTATCGAGCTGATACCGAGAGCTGTAATTGAGATCAATCCGGTCGACGCTGCAGCGTATGGCATCAAGGACGGCTACAAAGTCTGGCTTTCCAGCAAGAGGGCAACCAACGTAGGTCCCTTCTATGCTGTGGTTGGCAATGGCCTTCCTTATGCAGAAAAAGTCGGCAAGGGCGTGTTGGCTATACCGTGGCACTGGGGTAGTGAAGGTCTGGCCACAGGGCCAACAGCTAATGAACTAACTACCGATGCGTTGGATGGAAACACTAATATGCCTGAAACTAAGGCATGTCTGTGTAAGATATCCAGCGTGTCACCTTAAGGAGGTGGGATAAATGGCGATAATGGCAGTATTGCAAGAAGTTGATAAGTGTACGAGATGCAGGGGCTGTGTGGTCGCCTGCCAGAGGAACTTCGCAAACGATGTGTTCAACGATACTGGAGGCATCTCCGGAACCGGAACAGCACTTGATGCAGACTTGAGCACTGACAGGATCAGAGCTGATGATCCGACCGTAGTTAAAGCTCAGGTCAACATCGACTTCCCACCTTATGTGAAGTTCAACTGTTGGCAGTGCCCCAGCCCACCTTGCATGCCTGCTTGTCCACGCGGAGCTATTAGCAAAAAGTCTGATGGGTCCGTATATATAAAGCGTCTTGCAGCGCCCGGTAAAAACGACAGGCAGTTCTGCAATCCTCTCGACCCAAAATGCTGGGACAATGCAGGTTATCTCAAGTGTGTATCAGCTTGTGGTAGAGGAGGCTATCCAGTCAGAGGCCTTGGTGACGGGGCAAACGATAAGATCTGGAAGTGCGATATGTGTTTCGGACGCAGAAAACCTGGTTTTATCACCGACTCAAGCGGTGCAACAACTCCAGGAAGCGTCCCGGCATGTGTTGCTACTTGCCCGGCCAATTCTCTGAAGTTCGGTACCTGGAGTGACATGAAGCAGTATGTGATCAACAAAGCATATCCATACAGATTCCCTGAGAGTATGGATGGGAGCTGGCTGTGGGCTCGAAGGAAAGGTCCCTTTGGTGCTCCAACAGCAGATCCTCTAGCTGAAGATCACATGGCTCCTATACTTCAGGCGCTACTTAATAGCCCTGTGGGTAAAGTGCTATTAGTACCGACACTAATGGCTGGAGGATTGTATGCTCTTTATGCTCGACGTGTAAAACTTGCCTCTGAGAAAGAGGAAGTGAAGATCGGCTAATATAGAGCATATAACAAAAATAAAGGTGCCGTGCGGTTATTCCCGCGGCACCTTTATTATGCACAGTTTCTTTGGTAAGATTTTTTGAGTGAGGAAGTAAAGAGTCAGGAATCGGAAGTCGGGAGTCAAAAAGAGAGCCGAGAGTTGGGAGCTGAAAGTTAAAAGCTAAATCAGAGGTCGATGCGCTAAGGAAAGCATAATTGGCAGAGAAGAGAATAAGGTCGTACAGGGATTTGCAGGTTTGGCAAAAGGCGCATAGCTTGGCGAAGAATGTCTTGAAAGCTTGCCAGGCATTTCCTAATAGCATTGAAGCTAGGGTTGTGCGAGAGCAACTGGTGAAAGCTGTTACTTCTGTAACGGCAAACATTGCAGAAGGTTATGGTGGAGTTAAGGTCGAGGATACAAGAATTACCTTACAATTGCCCGCCGATCGGCAAATGAAACAGACTACTGGTTGTATTTATCTCAAGATATCGGCTTCATTGGCTACGATAACTACTTAGAGTTTTCAAAGAATTGTGTCGAAATTATTCTTATGTTATCTGGCGTAATCAAAAAACTTTGAAAATTTGTGAAAGAGCTAGTTCTTCTGATTTATGACTTTCGACTACTGACTCTTTACTAATGAGCTTAAGCGAACAATTAACCATACTGACACAAGAGGTGCATTGTTCTGAAGTTTAAATTTATTATTTTGCTTATTGCTTTCGCAGTTACCTGGGCTCTATCTTTTCTTCTCATAATGCTTGGGCTGAATCGCATTCCTTATGCGACTTTAACCGCTCTTCGTGTTCTAATAGCGGCAATTTTTCTTCTCCCCTTTATTATACGATATTTTCCCAATCTCAAATTTAAGATCAGAGACTGGTTTGAGCTCTCGCTCTTGGCTCTTTTTGGAATTGTGCTTGCTCAATTGTTTCAAGTCATCTTTAGATATTCATACGCACCTCCAGCTACAAACATTTTATTTCTGCTCAACCTGGCTCCCGTCTTTATACTAGCGCTTGCTCCTTTTGTTCTGTCTGAGAAGGTACATTTTCTTAAGGTTATCGGCATCGGTGCTGCGGTATTGGGAATGGTTTCTATTCTGGCGAACTGGGAAAGACCAAGCACCTTCAGTCCCTTTAGCAGATATATGAAGGAAGAGGTGTTTATTCTATTAGCTGCCTTTTGCTGGGCTATGTTTACGGTATATGCACGAAGAATGCTTAGGCGGCACGATCCTTTAACTATTACTTTTCTCACCCTGGGTTTAGGTTGCGTCCCTCTTTTGATTCTAGCGCTGACCAGGGATGGTATAGGAGCTGCTTTTAAGATTTTGCCCATGGATTGGGTCATAGTTGTGTTACTTGGCGTTATTTGTACTGCGGTTTCTTATCTTCTATGGTATCAGGCTCTAAAGGAAGTCGAAGCCGCCGAAGCTGGGGCCGCAATTTTAGTTACTCCTGTATTATTAACGTCTCTGATCGGACTAGAAAAAAGAGTAGGTTTCATTGGTACTAATCCTATGGTTATTACACCCGTTATTATTGGTTCCCTGCTTGCTGTTTCGGGAGTTTATGTAACCTGGGCAAAGTGGATGAGGAATGAGCAAGAAGCTGAAACGCTAACAGCTATAAGCTCTAAATTTGATTTGTTTAAAAGACTGTTGGTCTTCTTTGCAGCGAGCGGACTTTTTCTTGGGGCAATAGCTTTCTTTCTGCCCGTAGAGGTCAACAATCTTCAGGGTATTTTGTTAAATGATGCGATTTATGAATCACAATGGCAAACAAAAGCATATGAAACTGTCGGCGGTTATCTAATCTTATTTTTGGGGACATCAAACCTAGTTGCTTCATTGAGATATTTAAGAGGAAAATTCAGGATACTGCAACTTCTGGGTTGGAGCGCTTTAAGTGGTTTATTTTTGGTAAGTGCACTTTTAGCGGGTGATACTGTATTTTTCTCCTGGGTTCCTTGGATTCCGCCAGAGATACAGCATGCAATTGGTACAGAGTATGTGCGGATTTGGCAAGTGAGCGTGACTAATATCCCGATGGTCTTAAGCACAATTAGTGGAGCGATCTACATTCTTATTTCAGCTGGTCTTGCTATAGTGAGTAAAGTGAAAAGTGAAAAGTGAAAAGTGAAAAGTGAAGAGTGAACTCGGCGCTGCCTCAGTGAAAAGTGAAGAACAAGCAGCAAAGAGTGAGAAGTGAAGAGTGAAGATTGAGCAAGGTGTTGGTGCGTGAAAAGCAAATCAAATAGTTCCAAAGAAAGGCACGGGATAAAAGCTACAAAGACCTGTTGATTTGGCAAAAAGCTCATCGGTTGGTAAAGAAGATGTTCAGGATTTGCAGGAAAATTTCTAAAAACAGGGAGACAGATATTATAAATAGACGGCTAATTAAGGCTGTTACATTCATTCCAGCCAATATAGCTGAAGGATATGGAGGGCATCACAGAAAGGGATTTGTGAAATATCTTGAGATAGCACGCGGTTCAACTACTGAAACGGATTATTGGACGTATCTGCTTTATGATGAAGAATATATACGCAAAGATGAATATGATGATGTTGTCAAGGATTGTCGAGAACTCGTCCTGATGACAGATAGCATGGTCAATAAGATTAAAGGAAGAGTAAAGACAAAAACAGTGAGAAGTGAGAGTAAGGCAGTGAAAAATGAAGAGTGAACTCGGCGCTTTGCGCTTGAGTGAAGAGTGGACTCAGCGATACCTCAGTGCAAAGTGGAGAATGAAGAAAGATCGTTTCACTTAGCGAAGCGAGTTCACTAATGAGCGCAGTGAACGGTTCACTATACACTGACTTGTTTCTTCACTAAGCGTAGCAAGTCCGCTGGCGCTAGCGGTTCACGTGTTCTAATGGTTCACTAGGCCTTCAGGCCGGTTCACTTTCTCCACTTTTCACTGGTTTTGGTTTGTAACAATAATTACATATTGACGCTCTTTGGATTTCGGGCTAAACTTTTAAATACTTACTTGCATCATTTTTAACAAAGAGGGGGGCTCTTTTATGGATAGGAAATTTGGGTTGCGCACAGGATTAGTGTTCCTTCTCATCTTGATTTTACTAGTAAGCGGTCTTGCCTGTGGTGAGAAAAAAATAAAGGTGAGGACTGGGACAAAGATTGTTTGCAAGTATGGTGATTTGATAAAAGACGATACACGGTTTGTCAATGTTCCTGCCTCTGAAGCATCGAAATATTCAGTTCGCACCGTTAGAAGACTTTGTGATAAGCACAAAAAAATCGAGGATCTGTATAGAATAGCAAAGCAAGCGCTTGCAGAAGGAAATGAGCCTGAGGCTAAAAAAGCTGTAAAAGAGATTATTAAGCAAGAACCTGAGATTAAGAAGAAGGTCGAGAAAGCTGAAGATGAGGATACGAAAACTCAGGTGGAAATAATTGGACAAGCACTTCTTGAATCTGAAAGACGAGCAGAAGCTAGCATTACCTTAACTGCTCCTGAGTCAGGAGAAGGTCAGTCTTCAACTTCCGGACAGCAACAGCCAACGGCAAATGAACCTACTTCTTCTACGCCAGGAGAAGGGCAGCCTGGTACGTCACCGGCACCCGTTAATCTGCTTTTAATTTTGCCAAAGGAGCTTCCCGGTTATTCTTTAATCTCAGAAGGTCAGTCCATATTGGCAGTAAGCAGACTATTCAGTGCAATAAATAATCCGAGAGTAAGGTATCTTTCTATGGGAGTCCAGCAATTTGGGACCATAGATGAAGTTCAAGGATGGATTGATGGGTCTGGAAAGCTGCATCATTCCGTTAATGCCAGGAATATAAGAATCGGTAACGCCATCGCCTATTTTGGGACAGATGGACGTGAGTTTGCCTATCTTGGATGGGCATTGGGTAATGTATCCGTGGAACTGGAAATGTTAGCGAAAAACGGTGTTCCACCAAAGGACCTATATGATGACATAATTGATGTGGCAAAAAAGATCTAGGCGGGAACACAAAATATGAGACTGTTGAAAAATAGTTAAAGGACAATTCCCGTAGAATGGGACNNTAGAATGGGACCTGTGCCCATCCGAACTAAACATGTCACGATGCCTTCTAAATCTGCCGGCGACCACAGGTGTCATCCCTACAGGATATTTTCAACAGCCCCGCATCTTAAATTGTTTGAAGGGAGTTGTAAATGGAAAAGTTTTTTGAAAAAAAAGAATATATATCAAAACCGTCCTATCCTCAATATTTTTTGCAGCACAATCCCTTTTATGTTAGCCAGGCTCTTTTAGAGAAGCAGGATGCAGGGGATACGAGATCTCTCTTTCTACGACATGTGTATCAGAAAGAGATAAACCGGATTATGGCCTTTATTGGAGATTTAGCCAGTCAACCTGGAATGCCTCGTCTGTGGATTCTCAAAGATGATTCAGCTTCTCCTGAACACAGTATAGCGGTTATAGGTGGAATTTTTCGAACACTTCTTAGAAGCGAATCTCCTCGGTTCTATGCTACCTATGCGCCCCTTCCCATGCTGGCAGAGAATCCGCTGCGAGAGGTGACACATTTATTGGTTGATAGATTTCAAGACCCGATATTTCGGCGATGCCTTTATTCTTTTATATATCAGGAATTGGAAAAAGTCCTGGAAAGCAACCAGGCAAATGAGGTACTACCAGAGGTGGATGTGGAAGACATTCTAGCGCGTATGAATGAGACTCGAGGAGAAGTTATCGAAGAGATTCTTTTCCCGAAGAAAGAGGAGGAAGAGGAGTCAGGAGTCGAGAGTCAAGAGTCGGAAGTCGAAAGTCAAGAGTCAGGAGAAGAGGAGGAGTCGGAAGTCGAAAGTCAAGAGTCGGAAGATACAGGATTAAAGGTGAAGGAGACGGAAGAGGAAAAGAAACAGAAGGAGATAGCCAGACGCTTGGCTGATTTTATAGTTGAAGTTTCTAAAAAAATGCAATTTGGGGCGCAGGTGGAAAGCGCTATAGAGGTTACTGTTCGAGAAAGCTTTAGCAAAGGCCTTTCGAACCTTTCTCAGTATTTGAAATATCGTGAACTAATTCCTGGGCTTATACAGTTGCTATTTTACGTCTACAAGAGGGTTGTGGTTCTTGTTGATCAATTAGAAATGTGGGGAATGTTTGAAGAAGCACAGAAGGGAAGGTTTATAGGAACCTTGTCAGAGCTTGAATGGCTTGCGAAAGACAAGGCTATTTTGATCTTTTCGAGTTACGCGGAGACACTTGAAGAAGTTGGGGAAACTTATACTGCCGGTTTTATAAAGCAGACCCTGGACTTAAAATTAGCAAATATTGATGTTGCTACTCCACTATCTGATGAACAGTTAACCGAAGTCTTAAGTGAGTTTATGGCGTCTGATCCATATCGGACTCAGAAAAAAGATAATTTAAAAAGGAAAAAACTAGATGATCTGTATCCTTTTACAGAAGATGGAGTTAAGCAGATTATTGAGCACGAATACAGTGATATTGTAAATGTTTTGGATTTAAGTGGACGGTTATTGGATGAGGGTAGACAGGCCGGTTACCCGATTATTGATAGAGAGTTTGTGAGGCAGATGTTCACTTAGGCAAAAAGCCTAGTGATTAAAGATTCCTCGGCTCCTACCCTTCGGCAGGCAGGGCGATTCAGAATATCTTGTGGCGGCAGAGTTTGCTATGTTTATATGTTTGGTCGAGCAAACCTGAACCCTAGATTTTAAATAATCCCGTATCCTGGAACCTGCGCGTCAATACAAGGAATCACTCCAGTTACCTTCTCACTTGAATGACTTTTAATGAGGATAGATTAGTGCAGGTAAAAATAGCAGGTATATATGATAAGTTGATTATCGGGGCTCTTGTGCTCCTTGTGGTTCTGGTTACGCTTGCTCAGACTGCTACAACCTATGCCGTGAATGAACCTGTCAAGGTTATGTTCATGCGTATAATCACATTGTTAATCATAGCTCTATGGTTAGTTCGGATAATTGAATCAGGTGAGCTTTCTTTAAGAAGAACACCCCTTGATGTACCTTTAATGATTCTGCTCTTCGTTATGGTACTAGCTACTTCAGTTTCAATTGATCCTCATTTGAGCACCTGGGGACAGCTCTATCGCTATGAAGGCCTGGTTACTGTAATCAACTATGTATTTATTTACTACGTTACGGTGAATTTTGTAAGAAAAGAGGGAGATCGGAACCTTCTGATTGGTGGTATACTACTAATTTCTGGCCTGGTTGCAATTTACGCCGTACTTCAGCGCTTTGGTATAGATATCATAACCTGGGATCCAGAAGTGATGGATGTAACCCGAAGTTTTGCAACTTTCGGTAATCCAGTATTTCTCGGTGCCTACCTAACTTTGGTGTTGCCTATTGCTGTCGTCTATGCTTTGTTCTTTCCCATATCTAGGCATTCTGGTATCCAGATAACCCGGTATCCCGAAGCTGATGTCTCCTATACGACACCTAACCTTGAAGCGCAAAAAGCTCAAGGCTCGAGACTCGAAGTTGAAAGTGAGGAACCAGGAACCCGCCTGTCAACGCCTGCAAGCGTAGCCAATCGCGGGCAGGCCAAGTACGAGGCACCGGCTGTCATTCAACGTGTACTGCGCATCGGTTCTATTTTACTTGTCCCTCTTTTAATTGCCGCTCTCGTTTTTTCTTATACCCGTGCAGCTTGGCTTGGATTCTTAGGTGCTTTTGTCTTTATTGTTCTATTTTCTTTCGGTGAGATCTGGAGGCAAAAGAGGATAGCATTAATGATAATTGTGTCACTTATTGTCTTTCTAGTTTTATTCGGTTTTGTGATTGCGAAAGGAAGCGCAGGGGAAGAACGAGACCTGATATCGCGGATCAAGTCGATAGTCAGAACGAGCGAGGGCTCCGTAGCTTCTCGTTTGGTTCTTTGGGATACTACGCTGCGAATGATAAAAACGAGGCCATTATTAGGATTTGGACCGGATACCTATGCGTTAGCCTTCCAGAGATATCAACCTGCAGATTGGTATAAAATAATAAAAGAAGAAGCTCAACCTGACAAAGCCCATAATGAGATGCTGCAAATTGCTGTGACTGCAGGTCTGCTTGGTCTGATAGTTTACACCTGGCTTCTACTAACTTTCATATTCAAAGGACTGAGCACTATAATAAAAACATCATACCCCTATCGCGCTATACTTGTAGGTCTTATAGGTGGTATTATTGGCTACCTAATCCAGATTCAACTGAGCTTCAGTATTATTTCAGTTGCCCCTCTATTTTGGTTGCTTATGGGATTAACCATGTCTGCTATGAAGACAGAGGAGGCTAAATCAATCGATGTAAGATTCTTTGAAGCGGGTACTCCGAAATTTTTTAAAGCAATTTCTTATCCTATTATTGTAGTGTTGACCGTACTGCTCTCATTCTCTGCAATTAGACCTTTTCTCGCTGATCAGCATATGCGAAAAGCCTGGGCAAATCTCGCTTTTAATTTTTGGGACGATGCAGTAGAGGAGTTGGAATATGCGGTTAAGTTAAATCCAGGAGAAGCACGGTATTTCATAAGATTGGGTGAAGCTTACTTAGCTAAGTATCGGGCTGATCATGAACCCTCGAGCCGTGAAAAGGCTTTTTCTGCTCTTGAGACTGCCCGCAAGATGAGTCCCAGAAATGAGAATATCTATTTCAACCTCGGTGGATTATACATAGAGATGGGTAAAACCGGTGATGCCCGCTATTATGATGAGGCGATTGCAAACTACAAGAAGGTTCTGGAACTTAGTCCCAATGACGTCAGTGCACACTTCGATTTGGGAATAGCGTATGCTAATAGAAACAAACAGGATTTGGCTATTAAAGAGTGGGAAAAATCACTCTCTCTAGACCCAAAATTTGTGCAGTCATATTTGGTTTTGGGCAGGGCGTATGAACTCAAAGAAGATTGGGAAACGGCTAAGAGGATGTATCAAAAGGCTCTTGAAATAGACTCCGGCAATGTCTACGCTCAAAAGGCGTTGGAAAACCTTGGTAATAAATAAAGTTTGTGCAGGCAAGATGTGCTATTTGCCGGATATGACAAAAGCAGTAAAAAAATGTATAATTACACAAAGCAACAACTAAAGGCTAGAAAGGAGTGTCTAGCCCATCATAAGGGAGAAGATGATAAAAGCATCTGTCAGAAAATGCCTAAACATCTTTCTCATTTTTTTACTAATAATCGGAGCAAGTTTCCTCGGGTATAGAATATTTAAAAGCAAACAAAAAGAAATCATTTCCACCAAAGAAATTGGTGAAAAAAGAACAAGTACAACCAAGGTCTTTAAGAACCCTGATAATACCCGGACATCAGTAATTTACGCATCACCTCTTCATTATCAAAGCGCGGATGGCAAATGGCGTACGATTTCCACAAAGATAAAGGACCTGGAAGTAAGGGAAGCTCCTTTCAAAATCAAGTTTGGGATCAATCCCCGGTTCCAATTCACCATGGTCAACACAACAGTTGAATTCATTCCCCAGCTAGCTGCTTCCGTGAAAGGTGAAGTAAAGGAAAATCAGATAACCTACCCCGGTGTCTTTAATGCTACAGACTTAAAATATACTATATTGCCTACCAAGGTAAAAGAAGAGATCATATTAAATGATTCGAGTGCTCCTAACGTATTCATATTCGAAGTCAAATCGAACAAAGCAGTACCCTCCCTTAAAAACAAGACTCTGGATTTTGGCTATTTTAGAACTCTTCCTCCCTTTGCTTCTGATGCAGAGGGGCGTACAAGTCCGGTCAAAGTTGCACTAAAAAAGGTTAAGGAAGCGCACTACCTAATATTGAATTTGGATCATAAATGGCGGGAGAGCGCAAAATATCCTGTAATAATAGATCCTACATTGATTATTCAACCTGATCCTACTGCAGGTAAAGATACTCACATTAGTCAGGAGCAACCCGAAGTTAATTACGGAACATACACGATTTTAGATGTCAGCGGGGGAAGCAACAATACCAGATCTCTGATTCAGTTTGACGTGAGCTCTATCTCTAAAGGTAGTGCTATTGCTCAAGCAACGATGTTTTTATATGTGGTAAATGCGTCAGGTGGCAATGTATTCGTCAGGAGAATTAATTCTGATTGGGATGAAAATTTGGTTAGCTGGAATAGCCAACCCAGATTTGAAGAAGTAGTTGCTTCTCAAGTTATCGATACTGCCGATGTATGGAAGTCATGGGATGTTACTGAAGTGGTGAAGGATTGGTATAGTGGCAGAATTTTAAATACAGGAATTGTTTTGCTAACAGATGAAGACCCATTGGTTAATTCTGGGGGCCAGTTTTACTCTTCTGATTATATGGCTGACGTAACCCTGAGACCGAAACTGGAAATAACTTATACCATAGAAACAATAGCTCCATCTTCAAATATCAAAATACCTTATGACGGAGATTTTATTACCGGGACTAGTTACACCATTACTGGGTCAGCAAAGGATAACTTGGGAGGAGCTGGTATTTCTAAGGTTGAAGTTAGCACCGACGGAGGGAGTAGCTGGTATGTAGCTAACGGAACTACCTCCTGGAGCTATGAATGGGTTTTTCCAGCTGACGGCCAGCATGAAATTTTATCTCGAGCCACTGATTTAGCAGGGAATATAGAGACACCTGGTCCCGGAATTTTCGTAACTGCAGACAATACTCTTCCTACCGCGCAGATAGTTTCACCTGCTTCCGGTGAGAAAATATCAGGAATCATCACCCTCTCTGGCACAGTGGCAGACTTAAACCTGAGCAACTTTAGAATTGAGTATGGGAAGGGTGTATCTCCTGTTTACTGGACTCAATGGGGTACCACCAGAACTGCTCCCATTTCAAATGCTGTCCTGGCTTCAGGAAAGTCTTTTCAATTGGATAACGGAACATATACTTTTCGCCTCATTGTAACTGATAAAGCTGGAAATACCAGTACGGCAGCGGTGACTATAAATATAGAGAATTAAGTATCGCATACTAACGTATTCTAAAAATTGCAGAGTTTTTCAGGATAATTTTTACTGAATCCTTATGTGGTGGTATCCCTAAGTTTTGTTAAGAGGAGTAGATTTTGTGGGAAAGCCCCATGATTTCAAGAAGAGAATAAGTTTACTACTCATCCTAACCCTTTTTGCTGCTAATTTGCTTTTCTGGATCCAATCTCTTCAAGCCCTGGCAATCACCAGCGGTATGGTTTCCTATGGGGAATTTCAAAATAGCCAGTATAGGCTTTGGGATGGAACTGATTTTGGACCCGAAAATTCAGCTTCGGTTTCAGGTGCAGCAATAAACTATACAGTCTTAAAATCCTCTCCCGAACGAAACGAGAAGGTAAAAGGAACCCTGTCTGATGATGGAGACATCCGCATGGAAAGCTGGGACGGTTCATCTTGGACGGATCATGGTTTTTTCACGGTAGACCTTAATCCTGGTCATAGCGACAAGCGTGCCTTTGATATTGAATACGAACAAATATCTGGAGATGCTCTAATCGTTTATGAGATTAATGATATTGCAGACCAGGCAGTAGGGTATCGAATATGGAATGGTACCAGCTGGACCAGTGAGGCTATTCTTACCATTCCTACTGCGATCGGCGGTGTTACCAGGTGGATAGAGCTTGAGCCAAAGCCTGGAAGCGACGAGATTATGCTTACTACCTTAGATACAAACTTCAATATCTATTCCATTGTTTGGAACGGCAATTCTTGGGTTGATGGTCAACTCATAAGTAGTTCGGCTTCGACAAATAGTGAACAGAGTTTTGACATTTCGTGGGAATCAGTTTCTGGTGACGCTTTGGTTGTATACGGTACGTCAACTACCACCGAGTACTGGACTTACAGCGGAGGTGTGTGGTCGGGTCCCGGTATTGGCTCCCCTAACCCTGGAGATGTTGTTTTTTGGTTGGAGCTTGCCTCAGACCCTACGTCGAATTATATCAGCTTTATTTGCATTGATAGGGGAGATAATGTCAATGCCCATGTGTGGGATGGTGCAGGATGGGAGTTAGGTAACCCATCTGGAGACCCCAGAGCAACTAATAAAAGTGGTCATCTTACCGATGTTGCCTGGGAGAGCACCACAGGCAGAGCGTTGTTTACTTATGTGGACAGAAATGCCTGGACGGTTAAATATTTCTTCTACACAAGAGGAACGGGCTGGTCAGTTTCCTCAATAGATACTGCATCAGCAGCACCAGATTTTTGGGTTAATGATGTTGAAACTTTCCAGCTTATCCCAAGCTCCTATGATAATCAAATTATGCTCTCAGGGATTGATACAAACCTTAACATCCGAAGTGTTTATTGGGACGGCCTTGCTTCGAGCTGGATTCAACCGGCTAACTATCATCTAGGGCTTGGGTCCAGTGGAACACCTCAATATCGCTCAGAATCAATTATGTTTGCCTATGACGCAGATATTGCTGCTCCTGATACTACAATTTCTGATCCTACCTCTGGTAGCATCTTAACTGGAACCGGTATCTACACAGTTCTGGGAACTTCAGATGATTTTGGTGGAAGCGGAGTGGCAGGTGTAGATGTGGCGGTAATAAGAGATGCCGATGGTTATTACTGGAATGGGACTGATTGGGGAATGACTGAGATTTGGCATGCAGCTACTGGTACAACATCTTGGTCATATAACTGGACACTCCCCACAAGCGATGGAGGTTCCTATACTATCCAGGCTAGAGCAACTGACAACACTAATAATACTGATTCCAGTCCAGCTACAGTCTCATTCTTTGTAGACAATGTTGCTCCTACGGTTAACAGTTTTGCCATAAACAGCAATGCCGTCTATACCAATACGACCTCTGTTACCTTAAATAGTGATGTTCTGGGAGCAGCCGAGATGAGGTTTGCTGACAGTCTGGCAGAGCTTGCTCTGGCTGCTTATGTACCTTATTCCTCCAACTATGCTTATACCTTACCCCCGGTAGATGGAGTAAAGACAGTCTATGCCCAATACAAAGATGCTGTAGGAAATGAGACTATATCCGGGGCAGCCGGTACATTCGATGACATTATCTTAGATACCATTGCTCCCGTAACTACCTTAACTACAGATCCACTTTCTCCCGACGGGGCAGCTGGCTGGTTTAGAACTGCACCCACTATCTCCTTAACTACCAATGAGCCTGCAGTAACCTACTACCAGTGGGATACAACCACCGGACCCTGGACTACCTATACATCTCCCTTTAAAGCTCTAGAGGGAACCCATACCTTATACTATTACTCGCAAGATACCGCTTCAAATATTGAGACTACTCAGTCAACCCTCTTTACGGTGGATACCGTAGATCCCTCATCATCCATTACTGATCCCAGCGAAGGAGCCAGGATAAGGGGAGCGTCCTATACCATATCCGGAACTTCTTCTGATACTGACTCACAAGTATCATTAGTTGAGGTCTCTACCGATGGAGGTAGTACCTGGAACCCCGCTACCAATACGGGGACAAATTTCTCCACCTGGGAGTATTCCTGGACTTTGCCCGCTGATGGTAGTTACAACCTAAAGTCGAGGGCTCAGGATACCGCAGGCAATACCGAGACACCTTCTGCCGGTATCACAGTTACCGTAGACAATACTCCACCGACCGTAACTTCTACTGATCCTTTAGAGGGACAAACAGAAGTAGCGGTAAGCACAACAATAAATGCAACTTTTTCTGAAGAGATGGATGCGACAAGTATAGATACCTCTACCTTCCTGCTCCACGATGGAGTAACCTATGTAACCGGAACTGTTACCTATGATAGTCCCAGCACAACTGCTACCTTTAGTCCGTCTGCAGCCCTGGCAACTGATACCACCTATACCGCGACAGTTACCACCGGGGTAAAGGATGTAGCGGGAAACAGTATGGTATCTGATAAGGTGTGGTCCTTTACTACCATAGATACCATTGCTCCCGTAACTACCTTAACTACAGATCCACTTTCTCCCGACGGGGCAGCTGGCTGGTTTAGAACTGCACCCACTATCTCTTTAACTACCAATGAGCCTGCAGTAACCTACTACCAGTGGGATACAACCACCGGACCCTGGAC
>JABAOH010021031.1_pt1 | contig 22049 bp, 21 predicted proteins | sample 7062181 | NCBI WGS metagenome assembly JABAOH01 (sample SAMN14538630, study PRJNA623070) | marine sediment metagenome | biome: marine biome [ENVO:00000428]; feature: marine pelagic biome [ENVO:01000023]; material: deep marine sediment [ENVO:00002113]; isolation source: pool of 5 deep marine... | reverse complement strand
GTCGTCGGCAACAACTCGGCCATGAACCAGATCCGCTACGGGCAGATTGCCAAGTACGGTAAGGAGCGCGGCGACATCGGCAACCTGCTCGGAGACGTGCCGTTTTCCAAGTTCGCCGAGATGCTCGGCGGCTACGGCGAGGAGGTGCGTGAGCCCGGCGCCATCGCCCCGGCGCTGCAACGCGCCCGGGAGGCGGTGAAGAGCACGGGCAAATCCGCCGTCATCAACATCTGGGTAGACCCGAACGAATACGCGCCGGGCACCAAGAACCAGACCATGTACAAGTAGTCACGCGCGACACATCCGCACGCAGCCCGCCAGGGTTGCGTTCGGTTTGTTTCGAGCAACGGAAAGATTCAAACGAGGTCAGGAAATGACAAAGGCGCTCGAAGGAGTCCGTATTCTGGATATGACTCACGTTCAGTCGGGACCGACATGCACGCAGCTGCTCGCGTGGTTCGGTGCCGACGTGATCAAGGTCGAGCGACCGGGCGTCGGAGATGCGACGCGCGGTCAGCTTCGCGACATCCCGGATGTGGACAGCCTTTATTTCACGATGCTGAATCACAACAAACGCAGCATCACCCTCAATACCAAGGACGAGCTGGGCAAAGAAATCTTCACCCGGCTCATCGAGCAATGCGACGTGATGGTGGAGAACTTTGCCCCCGGAGCGCTCGATCGCATGGGATTTACCTGGGAGCGCATCCAGGAGATCAATCCGCGCATGATCTACGCCTCGGTCAAGGGCTTCGGCCCCGGCCCCTACCAGGACTGCAAGGTGTACGAGAACGTCGCCCAGTGCACCGGCGGCTCGGCGAGCACCACCGGGTTCGACGAAGGCCCACCGCTGGTGACCGGCGCTCAGATCGGCGACTCCGGAACCGGGTTGAACCTGGCGCTGGGCATCGTGACGGCGTTGTTCCACAGGGAGAAATCCGGACGCGGTCAGCGCGTCACCTGCGCGATGCAGGACGGTGTCCTGAACCTCTGCCGCGTGAAGCTGCGCGATCAGCAGCGTCTCGCCCACGGACCTCTGAAGGAGTATCCGCAGTACCCGAACGGCGAGTTCGGCGAGGCCACGCCGCGGGCCGGAAACGCCTCCGGGGGCGGTCAACCGGGCTGGGCGGTCAAATGCGCGCCGGGTGGCCCCAACGACTACATCTACGTGATCATTCAGCCGCCGGGATGGGCAGCGCTCATGAAGGTCATCGGGCGCGAGGACCTCATCGAAGACCCGGAGTGGGCGACGCCGCAGGCGCGCCTGCCGAAGCTCGATCGGTGCTTCGCGCTGATCGAGGAATGGACTCAGACCAAGACCAAGCTCGAGGTGATGGAGACGCTCAATCCGCTGAACGTACCCTGTGGACCGATCCTTTCGATGAAAGAGCTTGCCGAAGAGCCTTCCCTGCGCGAGACCGGCACCGTTGTCGAGGTGGATCATCCCACTCGCGGTGCCTACCTCACTGTGGGTAATCCCATCAAGCTTTCGGACTCGCCCACGGAGGTTGTGCGCTCACCGCTGCTCGGCGAACATACAGACGACATCCTCAAGTCGGTGGTCGGCTGGAGCGACGAGCAGATCGCCGCTGCCCGCGACGCCGGCGCCATCTGATTTTCGCAACGGGGCGGAGCCAGGCATGCCCATCAAGACAATTCTGTTACCGGTGGGTGAGAAGGACCGCGACGACGCGTTGCTCGACGTTGCGCTGGCAACTGCCAAGCGCTTCAACGCGCACCTGGACGTGCTGCACGTCGAGCCGGACAGCGAGTCGTTGCTGCCCTACGCAACCATCGGCTTGTCGCAGAGCATGCGCGAGTCGGTACGCAACGCGGCGCTGCAGCAGCATGCCGAGGCCACCGCGGCGCTCCAGCAGGTGGTGGACAAAGCGTGCGTGCGCAACGGCGTCAGCATGGCCAGACGCGGCAAGTACCCCTCCAAAGCAACCGCCGACTGGCTGGTGGAAACCGGCAGCCAGACCGAGCTGGTGGCGCAGTTCGGAAGACTCGCGGACCTCATCATCATGCCGCGTCCTTTGCGCGTCTCACCGCCGCCGCGAACCGTCGACGCGGCGCTGCGCGAGACCGGCCGGCCGCTTCTCATCGTGCCCAGGGGCGCCGTCGCGAGCATCGGCAACCGTGTCGCCATCGGGTGGAACGGCAGCAAGGAGGCGGCCCAGGCGGTCGCTGCGGCGCGCCCGGTGCTGCGCGAGGCGGACGCTGTCACGGTGCTCACGACCGAGAAGAGACAGCGGCGCCGCCCCAGCGGCGACGACCTGCTGACCTATCTCTCCTGCCACGGCATATCGGCAACCCTGAGTCTGTTGGACACCCGTTCGCGCATGGTGCCCGAAGCGCTTCTCGCCAGCGCCGAGGCGCTCGACGCCGATCTGCTGGTCATGGGCGGCTACAGCCGCCACCGCCTGCGCGAAGTCATCATGGGCGGCGTGACGCGGCACCTGCTCGAGAAATCGGACATCCCGATTTTCATGGTGCACTGACAGCAACGAACGAAAGGTTCCCCCTCCCTCGATGGGGGGGGGCGGGTGTAGACTAAGGAGCGCTCGAAGTCCCTCCCCACGCAAACGCCCTCCCCAATACGGGGAGCGCGTCGCCAAAGTTCAGACAATCGCCTGAATACCGAACTCCGAGAACTTTTGCTTATCGAAATTGGCGCGGAACATATCGCGCAGCCTCAGCGCCGCCGTGTCGTAGGCTTCTTTGTCCTTCCACGCAGCGCGCGGATTGAGGATCGAAGCGTCGACGCCGGGACAGGTGCGCGGCATGCGCAGGTTGAACACCGGATGCACGTCGTACTCGATGTCGTCACTGTGCAGGTCGCCGCTGAGCGCGGCGTCGAGCAGCGCGCGCGTGCTCTTTATTGAAATCCTGTCCGCGGCGCCCGCCGGACCACCCGACCAGCCGGTGTTCAGAAGAATGCAGCGGGCCTTGTGCTGATCCATTTTCTCGCGCAGGAGATTCGCGTAGACCGACGGCTTGTGCGCCATGAACGGGCCGCCGAAGCAGGCGCTGAATGCCGCCTGCGGCTCCTTGAGTCCCACTTCGGTTCCCGCGAGCTTGGCTGTGAAGCCCTGCACGAAGTGGTACATGACCTCTTTCCCCTCCAGCACCGATACGGGCGGCAGCACGCCGAACGCGTCGGCGGTGAGCAGCACGATGGTCTCGGGGTGATCGCCCCGCGCGCCTTCGGCGACATTCGGGTTGCAGGTGAGAGGATAGGAGAAGCGCGTGTTCTCGGTAATGGAGGCGTCCGTGAGATCGAGCTCCTGGGGATCGGTCTCCTCGATGCGCTTGCCCGGCAGCGGCGGCACGTTCTCGATAATGGTGCCCTTCATCGACAGCGCGGCGGCGATGATCGGCTCTGCCTCCTTGTCGAGATCGATGAGCTTGGCGTAGCAACCGTCCTCGAAATTGGAGATACCGCTCACGGTCCAGCCGGCCTCGTCGTCGCCGATGAGACGACGATTCGGATCCGCCGACAGGGTCGTCTTGCCGGTGCCGGACAGCCCGAAAAGAATGGCCGTGTCGTCGCGCGAACCGATGTTGCCGGAGCAATGCATGGAAAGGTGCCCGTGATTCGGCAGCAGGTAGTTCATTACCGTGAAAATGGTCTTCTTCACCAGACCGCAGTAATCGGCGCGACCGAGAACGAGACAGAGCTTGTTGCGGAAATCCATGATCGCCGCGCGATCGGAAAGACTTCCGTCGCGCTCCGGATCGCACCGGAAGGACTGGATGTTCAACATCGTCCAGCGCTTGTCTTCCTCGTTCTCGACGCCGTCGACATGCTTTGGAAACATGTTGTGGGCGAACATCGCATGGGTCGCGTATTCGCCGACGAATCGATACGGCACCGAGTAGGAAGGATCCGCGCCTGCGTAGACATCCTGCACGTAGAGATGTCCGCCACGCTCGTTGACATGCTGAATCACGCGCTTCAGCAGACCCTCGTACTTGTCCGGATTGAAGGCTTTCATGTTGTCCTTCCACCAGACTTGCGCCTCGATCTCCGGCCATGCGACGGCGAAGGTGTCGTTTACCGGGCGCCCGGTGCAGGTGGGGTCGGTGTAGAAGACCAGCGGACCGTCGACGCCGAGCCGGGTGGGAAAAGCCTTCTGCGCGGTGTCGGGGCCATCCACCCGGACACGACCGCGATCGTTCTCGATCGCCTCGTGAAAGAGCTGATCCTTCGACAAATTGTACTTGTAGGTGACGGAAGTGAGCCCGAGCTTCTGCTCGAGCGCGTCGCGAAAATTCATCGTCTCTCCCCGCTCCGAGATGCGTGACTTCGTTATAGTCGAGTGATTTCCCGCCCCCATCCCCGGCGGCCGGGAGGCTTGTGGGAGGGAGAATACCGAGTGGTGGGAACTCCGGCAACCACGCCGGCGCGGCGCCCGGAGTTACATTCCCATGGGCAGCTTGGCGCGGACCTCCTCGAGGTAGGGGACACTGATATCCCCATAAGTCAGGCCCGGGCCTGGCGCTGCCTCGGCCACGATCCCGCCCCAGGGGTCGACCAGCATGGAGTGGCCGTGGGACGCGTACTTGGGATTGTGTTGGCCGGTCTGGGCAGGGGCGAGGACGAAGAACTGGCCTTCGATGGCTCGGGCGCGCAGCAGCACTTCCCAGTGTGCCGCCCCCGTGGGTGCGGTGAAATTGGAGGGAATGCACACGATCTCGGCGCCACGCCGGCGCAGATCGAGATACAGGTCCGAGAAGCGCAGATCGAAGCAGATGGTCAGACCAATTCTTCCGATTGGCGTCGCCACCACCGGCGGCGGCGCATCACCGGGCGCGATGCTGTCGCTCTCCTTTATCGTCAGAGTCGGCAGGGTCACGTCGAAGAGCTTGAGCTTTCGATAGCTCGCGAGCAGATCTCCATTGGCTGCGACGAGCACCGAAGTGTTGTAGACGCGGGAGTCGTCCTCCGGGATACGCTCGTAGATGCTGCCTAGCAGCAGCATGATGCCGTGTTTGGCAGCCGCCTCGCGAAAACGGGAAACGGTGGCGCCGTCGAGCGATTCAGCGACCTCGAGCTTGCCTCTGTAGCCACCCAGATAGAGGAATACTTCCGGGAACGCGAGCAGTGCCGCGCCGTTCCCGGCGGCTTCGATGACCATGCGTTCGGCAACGGCCAGGTTGGCCTGGAAGTCGTCGGTGGTCGTGGTCTGCGCGAGAGCAACCCGGGTCATCGCTCACCTTCCCTCTGGCTTGGTAGCATAATGGCGCAGAATGCGATGCGAAAGCCGTGACATGACGTTTGAAAGCAGAATTGAGCTGTGCGTCGAGGCGAGCGAGATCGACGCGCTCGGTCATGTCAACAATGCGCGCTTTCTGGAATACTTCGAGCGTGGGCGGATGGATTGGTACAATCGTTGCGATCCCGCCTTGAACAGTGACGGCGATCCCCGGCTCGGAACGGTGGTCGTAAATATCGATATCAATTACAGGCGGGAGTGTTTCGCGGGTGATCGGCTCACCGTCGTCACTCGTGGCCACTCGCGGGGGCGCAAGAGCTACGTGCTGCAACAGGAGATCTACGCCGCCGACGGGCACCGTGTCAGCGACGCGAAGGTCACGAGCGTGGTCATGGACATGGGCACCCGCGAGGTCACCGGCCTGCCGGAGAAGCTCGCGAGACAATTCGAACAATCGCAAAAGCGGGGGACGTCATGAAGATTATCGTCAACGGCCAGCAGGCATTCGGCAAGGCCGTGCTGGAAGCATTGCTGGAACGCGGCGAGGAGATCCTCGGCGTGTACTGCGGCCCCGACAAAGGTGATCGCGTCGACCCCATCAAGGAGGCGGCGCTTGCCCACAAGCTGCCGGTTTTCCAGCCGAAGTCATTCAAGAAGCCGGAAGTGTGGCAACAGATGGCCTCCCTCGAGGCCGACCTTTGCGTGATGGCCTACGTGACGTTGATTGTCCCGGAGGAGGCGCTCAACGTTCCGCGCCTCGGAAGCATTCAGTACCACCCCTCGTTGCTGCCGCTTCATCGCGGCCCGAGCTCCATCAACTGGCCGATCATCTGGGGCAGCGAAAAGACCGGGCTCAGCATTTTCTGGCCGGACAACGGCCTCGACACGGGCCCCATCCTGATGCAGAAGGAGGTGGTCATCAGAGACGACGACACGCTCGGATCGCTCTACTTCAATCATCTGTTCCCGATGGGCGTCGAAGCGATGCTGGAAAGCGTCGATCTGGTGCGCGAGGGCAAGGCGCCGAAGATCCCCCAGGACGAGTCCAGGGCGACCTACGAGGGCTGGTGCCGGCACGAGGACGTGGAGATCGACTGGAGCAAGCCCACCCAGGAGGTCTGGAACCTGATCCGCGGCGCCAATCCTCAGCCCGGTGCCTGGACGCGCCACGCCGGAGCCACCGTGGAGATCTACGACTGCGCAAAACACTTCGGCAGCAACGGTGCCAGCCCGGGCGAGGTCAGCGCCGTCAGCGACGAGGGCATCAGCGTCGCCTGCGCCGACGGCCAGATTCAGATCAAGCGTCTGCGCCCCGAGGGTGGCAAGAAGATCGCCGCCGCCGAGTACCTGGCGGCGACACCGCTCAGCGTGGGCGACCGGCTCGGATAGGTCGGGCGACCCCTGCGCGCTGCCCCAGCGGGCGGCGGCGGGGCGATGCGCACGGCTTGCCTCAGCCGGCCGCGCTGCCGACCAGCGCCGGCTCCTCCACCGGCACCACGCTCAGCGGCGGTGACGCGATCGCCTGAGCCTTCACGCACACCTTCTCCGCCTCGATGGTCCTGCCGAGCAGCTTGACGGCGGCGTAGATGGCGTCGATGTAGGGGGTCGGCGTGGCGGTGAGTCGGCCCATCTCCAGCACCGCACCGATGAGCGCCTCGGTCTCCAGGGCCCGGCCTGCCTCCACGTCCTGGAGCATCGAGGTCTTGTGCCGGCCGACCTTCTCGGCCCCGGCGATACGCTTCTCGAGCCCCACCCGGAAGGTCACGCCGAGCTTCTCGGCGATGGTCTGCGCCTCGGTCATCATCTTCGCGGCGAGCTCGCGGGTGGGTGCGAACTGGCAGATATCCACCAGCGTCGCGTGGCACAGCGCGCTGATGGGATTGAAGCTCAGGTTGCCCCACGCCTTCAGCCAGATTTCCGAGCGGATGTCGGCGAGCAGCGGGGATTTGAATCCGGCGCGGGTGAGCATCTCGGAGACGCGCTGCACGCGTTCGGACTCGGAGCCGTCGAGCTCACCCACCGGGAAGCGCGTTCCCTCGATGTGGCGGATGACCCCGGGCCTGGCGATGGTCGCGGCCGGATAGGCGATGCAGCCGATGATGCGCCGCGCCTCGATGCCGTCGGTCAGCCGGCCGTCGGGATCCAGGGTCTCGATGCGGTAACCGTCGAACTCGCCGCCGTGGCGCTGGAAATACCACCAGGGCAGCCCGTTCTGGGTGGTGAGCACCATGGTGTCGGGGCCGAAAAGCGTGGCGATGTCGTCCACCACCGGCGCGATCTGGTGCGCCTTGAGCCCGAGTATGACCAGGTCCTGGGGACCGCAGGTGCGCATGTCGCTGGTCGCCGGAACGTCGCGGGCGACCTCGCAGGTGCCGTCCGCGTACTCGACGCGAAGGCCGCTGCTGCGAATGGCCTCCAGGTGCTTGCCGCGTGCGATGAGGGTGACGTCTTCGCCGGCCAGTGCCAGCTTGGCCCCGAGTAATCCGCCGATGGAACCGGCCCCGACGACGCAGATCTTCATCTGGGTGTGCCCTCCCGTTGCTCACCGCGTCCCCTGGACGCATCAGGCGCTGCCTGTGGATAACTTCAGACCGCCGGGGACCTGCCCACAGCGATCGGAGTGCGTTGGAGCATTATCAAATCATGGGAGCAGGCACAGGTCCTATTGTTTTTGTCAATGCTTTGTATTGACGCCCGCGGCGGGGCGGGCTCAGACCTTCTTGTTGGCGAGAAACAGCCAGGTCTCGACCACCGAGTCGGGATTCAGGGAGACGCTGCTGATGCCCTCCTCCATCAGCCAGCGGGCCAGATCCGGGTGGTCCGAGGGCCCCTGGCCGCAGATGCCCACGTACTTGTCGGCCCGCCGGCACGCCTGTATGGCCTGGTGCAGCAGCACCTTGACCGCGTCGTCGCGCTCATCGAACAGCGCGGCGATGAGACCCGAGTTGCGATCCAGCCCCAGGGTCATCTGGGTGAGGTCGTTGGAGCCGATGGAGAATCCATCGAAGTGCTGGAGAAACGCGTCGGCGAGCAGCGCGTTGGACGGCACCTCGCACATCATGATGAGGCGCAGCCCGTTGCTGCCGCGCTCGAGCCCGTTCTCGGCGAGCAGCTCGACGACCTTCTCGGCTTCGCTGACGGTGCGCACGAAGGGCACCATGACCTCGATATTGGTCAAGCCCATGTCGTCACGCACGTGGCGAATGGCCNNNGGCTCGTAACGACTGCCGCCGATGAGGTTGCCGTACTCGTCCGACTTGAAGTCCGACAGGCGCACGATCACCGGCTTCGGCCAGAAAGCCGCACCCAGTGTCGCGATACCCTCCTCGAGCTTGGTCACATAGAAGCTCACGGGGTCCGGGTAGCCGGCAGCGCGCTCGTCGATGCTGGCCTTGAGCGCCTCGGGCAGGCGCGCGTACTCGATGAGCGCCTTGGGGTGCACACCGATGGTATTGCTGATGATGAACTCGATGCGCGCGAGCCCGACGCCGGCATTCGGCAACGCCTGAAAATCGAAAGCGCGCTCGGGGTTGCCGACGTTCATGGTGATCTTGAATGGCAGCTCGGGCATGGTTTCGACGTCCAGACAACGCACGTCGAACTCGAGCGTGCCGGCGTACACGTAGCCGGTGTCGCCTTCCGCACACGACACCGTCACGGCCTGGCCGTCCGGCACCGTGCGGGTCGCGTCGCGGGTGCCGACCACCGCCGGGATGCCGAGCTCGCGCGCGATGATGGCGGCGTGGCAGGTGCGCCCGCCGCGATTGGTGACGATAGCCGCGGCACGCTTCATGACCGGCTCCCAGTCCGGATCGGTCATGTCGGTAACCAGAACGTCGCCCGGCTGCACGCTGCTCATGTCGGCCACGTCGACAACCAGGCGCGCTGGACCGCTGCCGATGCGCTGGCCGATGCTGCGCCCGGAGCTCAGCACCTCGCCGCGCGCCTTGAGCGCGAAGCGCTCGAGACGCTGGGCGGCGGCCCGGCTCTGCACCGTCTCCGGCCGCGCCTGCAGAATGTAGAGCTCGCCGTCCTCGCCGTCCTTGCCCCATTCGATGTCCATTGGCCGCCCGTAGTGCTCTTCGATGAGCAGCGCGTAACGGGCAAGCTGCTCGACGTCGGCGTCGTCGATGGAGAAGCGGCGCTGCTCGCGCTCCGGCACGGGCTCGACGCGCACGCGCTCGGCTTCGTTCTCGGCGAGCACCATGCGCAGCGCCTTGCTGCCGCGCTCGCGGCGTACGATGGCCGGCCTGCCCTGGCGCAGTGCCGGCTTGTAGACGTAGAACTCGTCGGGATTCACCTGCCCCTGCACGAGGGTCTCGCCGAGACCGTAGCCCGAGGTGATGAACACGACCTGATCGAAACCGGACTCGGTGTCCATGGTGAACATGACGCCGCTGGCCGCGCCGTCGCTGCGCACCATGCGCTGCACGCCGGCGGAAAGCGCAACGTCGTCGTGGGCGAAATCGTGATGCACCCGGTAAGCGATGGCGCGATCGTTGTAAAGCGACGCGAACACGGCCTTGACAGCCTCGAGCACGGCGTCGATGCCGACCACGTTGAGGTAGGTTTCCTGCTGTCCGGCAAACGACGCCTCGGGGAGATCCTCCGCGGTCGCCGAGGATCGCACCGCAACCGCGATGCGCGCCTGGTCTGCGAGCAGCGTCTGGTACGCGGCGCGCACGTCCTGCTCGAGCGCGGCGGGCAGCTCGGCCTCGCTTACCCAGCGGCGGATGCGCTCGCCGGCGCCCGTGAGCGCCGCCACGTCGTCGACATCGAGATCCGCGAGCGCGCCGGCGATGCGCGCCTCGAGCGCATTGTGGCCGATGAACTCGCGGAAAGCGTCGGCGGTGGTGGCAAATCCCCCCGGAACCTTAACGCCGGAAGCGGCGAGTGATCCGATCATCTCGCCGAGCGAGGCGTTCTTGCCGCCGACCCGGGCGACGTCGTTCATGCCGATGTCTTCGAACCAGACTACGCGTTCCACGTCGTCTCCCAAACCCGCGCCTCGCGCCACGAGAGCCGCGAGCATAGCGTGGCGCAGGCCCGGGGGCCACGCCGAAGCGCTCGAGAGGCCGGATTCGGGTCTCGCGTGGCTCCCGCGCACGTCCCCGTAGCCGCGGGAACGGGTGTCGGCTGCTAGAATGGCGCAGAGGTGGAGCCACCGCAGCGGATGCCCATGCCTTTTCGCCACCAGCACGATCTCCTGGGGGTCTTCAGCCGGCACCGGGTTGCGTACAACCTGCTCATGCTGATCATGATCCTGGCCGGTATCTGGGCCCTGGATCGCCTCAACACGCAGTTCTTCCCCAACATCGCCCTGGATACGGTGACCGTGCGCGTCGAGTGGACCGGCGCCAGCGCCGAGGACGTGGAGTCGGCCGTCACCGATCCCCTCGAGCAGCAGCTGCGCTCCCTCGACGGCCTGCGCAAGATGACGTCGAACTCTGCCGAGGGCGCCGCCACCATCACCCTCGAGTACGAGGAAGGCACCGACATGGGCGTGGCGCTCGACCAGGTCAAGGAGCAGGTGGCACTGGTGCGCAATCTCCCCCCGGCGGCGGAAGCCCCCGAGGTCAGTCGCCTCATCCGCTACGAGCCGGTGGCGCGGGTGCTGGTGACCGGCACCGGTATCGACATCCGCGAGCTGCGCGCGCTGGTGCAGGAGATGGAGCACGAGCTGATGGATCGCGGCATCGCCAATATCGAGCTGGTGGGATTGCCCGAGCAGGAGATCGCCATCCAGGTGCCGGCGGCGATGCTGCACGAGCTGGACCTGTCGCTGGACGACATCGCCGACCGCGTGGCGCGCCTGTCACAGGATCTTCCCGCGGGCAGCATCGGCCTGAACGACGTCTCCCGGCAGCTGCGGGCGCTCGATCAGCGCCGCCGCGAGGTCGGCTTCGAGCAGCTGCCGCTGCTGAGCGACGAGTCAGGCCGCCTGGTGCGCCTCGGAGACATCGCCACCGTCGAGCGCCGCGCACGCAGCCGCCAGACGGCGGTCAGTATCAACGGCCAGCCGGCCATCGAGATGCGCCTCAGGCGCAACGAGAACGCGAGCAGTCTCGAGTCGGCCGAGATCCTCGAGCGCTGGCTCGAGGACAGCCGCGGCCGCTGGCCACCGGGGGTGCAGGCGATCGTCTACGACCAGGCCTGGCTGCTCATCAAGGAGCGCATTCAGCTCATGTTGAAAAACGGCGCCGGCGGCCTGGTGCTGGTGGTGCTCATTCTGTTTCTGTTCCTGAACGGCCGCGTCGCCTTCTGGGTCGCGGTGGGCATCCCCATCTCGTTCATGGCGACCCTCGGCGTGCTCTATCTGATCGGTGGCAGCATCAACATGGTGAGCCTGTTCGGCCTCATCATGGCGCTGGGCATCATCGTCGACGACGCCATCGTCGTCGGTGAGGATGCGCTCGCCCACTATCAGGCGGGCGAGCCGCCGCTCGAGGCGGCCGAGGGCGGCGCACGGCGCATGCTGGCACCGGTGATCGCCTCGTCGCTGACCACCATCGCGGCCTTTCTGCCGCTGATGCTGGTGGGCGGCGTCATCGGCAACGTGCTGTTCGATATTCCGTTGATCGTCGTGTGCGTGATCGCGGCGTCGCTGGTCGAGAGCTTCCTGGTGCTGCCGGGGCACCTGCGCCAAGCCTTCGAGCACATCCACGGGCGCCCCGTGAGCGCCCTGCGACAGCGCATCGATGCGCGCTTCGAGCAGTTTCGTGAAGGCCGGTTCCGAACCGTCGTCGGCTACAGTGTCGACAACCCGTGGACGACCCTGAGCATCGCGGTCGCTCTGCTGCTGCTGAGCGTGGGACTTTTCGCAGGCGGACGTCTCGCGTTCCATTTCCTGCCGAGCCCCGACGGCAAGCTGATCTACGCCCGCACGAGCTTCGTCGCGGGCACCCCGCCGGCGCGCACCGAGGCGTTCCTCGCTCACGTGAAACGGGCCCTGCGCGAGACCGAGGCGGCGCTCGGCGGGAATCTCGTCGAGGTCGCAACGACCCATCGCGGCATCGTCGGGGGCGCCGACGACATGCCCGGGCAGGTGGGCGATCAGTTCGGCACCACCGTCGTCGAGCTGGTGGAGCCCGATTCACGCGACGTGCGCAACACCCAGTTCATGCGCGAGTGGCGCGAACGAGTCCGGCTGCCGGCGGGCATCGAATCCTTCAGCATCGTCGAGCGCCGCCCCGGTCCGCCGGGCCGAGACATCGACATCCGCCTGACCGACCCCGGTAACGACGTCGCCAAGCTCAAAGCCGCGGCCCTCGACCTCGCCAGCACGCTCGGCACGATCAGCGGCGTAAGCGGCATCGACGATGACACGCCTTTCGGCCAGGAGCAGCTCATCTATCGCCTGTCGGCCGAGGGCCGCGCCCTCGGNNGTGGCGCAGATATTCCAGGACGGCGACGACGAGGTCGAGGTGCGGGTCGTGCTTCCCGACAGCGAGAGGCACAACCTCGCGAGCCTCGGCGATCTCAACATCGTCACCCCGTCCGGCGGCAGCGTGCCACTGTTCACCGTGCTCGACGTCACCACGCGACGCGGATTCGACATCTTGAGACACACCGATCGCAAGCTCTCCGTGCGCGTATCCGCCGCCGTGGATCCGGTGGTCAACAACATCAACGACGTGATTGCCGATCTGGAAGCGGGACCGCTGCAAATGCTCAAGACCCGCTATGGCATCGAGTACGCCTACGAGGGCCGGCGCTCGGATCAAACGGAAACCCTGGGAGATATGGCCCGCGGTGGACTGCTGGCGCTCGCCATGATCTACCTCGTGCTCGCCTGGGTGTTCGCCTCCTACGGCTGGCCGCTGGTGGTCATGTCGGTGATCCCGTTCGGCATCATCGGCGCGCTGCTCGGCCATTGGCTCATGGGTCTGGACCTCACCATACTGTCGCTGTTCGGGCTGTTTGGCCTGTCCGGCATCGTCGTCAACGACTCCATCATCCTGGTGATGTTCTACAAGCAGCAGAAGGAGCGCGGCGTTGCCTGGCGTCAGGCCATCGTCGAAGCAACCTGCCAGCGACTGCGCGCGGTTCTGCTCACCTCGCTGACGACCATCGCGGGCCTCACGCCGCTCATGTTCGAGACCTCCCGCCAGGCGCAGTTTCTCATCCCCATGGCGGTGACCATCTCCTTCGGCCTGGCCGTGGCGACCCTTCTCGTGCTGCTGGTGGTACCGAGCCTGCTGTGCCTGCACGAGTCGTTCGCGCTGCGCGCCGAGCGACCGGCACAACCCGATACCGCCGGCATCGGCGCCTGATGGCCGGCACGGTGCGATGCCCATCGGCCTCATCATCATCGGTACCGAGCTGCTCATCGGAAAACGCCGTGACAGCCACTTCGCCCACGCCATCGAGGCGCTCGGGCGGCGGGCCCTGGTGCTCGCCTGGTGCCGTTACGTGGCTGACGATGCCCGCGCCATCACCCGGGAGCTGCGCTTCGCGATGGAGGAGGACGCCATCGTATTCTGCTTCGGCGGCATCGGCGCGACGCCCGACGACCACACGCGCGCGAGCGCTGCAAGAGCCGCCGGCGTCGAGCTGGTGCGTCACCCGGAAGCCGCCGCGATCATCGAGGCACGCTTCGGCGAAGGCGCTTATCCGCAGCGCATTCACATGGCCGATCTGCCCCGCGGCTGCACGCTGATTCCCAATCCGGTCAACCAGATTGCAGGCTTCAGTCTCGGCAGGCTGCACTTCGTCCCGGGCTTTCCGCAGATGGCATGGCCCATGATGGAATGGGTACTCGACCATCACTACCCGGAGCTCCACGGCCGCGAGGCGCCCGTGGAGGCTCTCGTGACGCTGCCCGGCACAAGCGAGGGACAGCTGATCGGCATCATGCAGGAACTGGTGAAACGCTTTCCCGACGTGGACCTCTCGTGCCTGCCGCACATGTCGGGAGATTATCGTGAGACCGAGCTCGGCGTACGCGGCAGCGCCGCTGCGGTCGAGACGGCCGCCCTGTGGCTCACCGCAGAGCTCGATCGCACCGGGCTGCACTGGGAGAGGCGCGCCGCCACCCGAGCCGAGGGCGCGGCATAGCGCGCAGCGACCATGCCGGCAAAGCGCACAGCCCCGGCGAGCGAAGGCAAGCACGCGCCCGTATTGCGCCCACCGCTCAAGTGGGCGGGCGGCAAGCGCTGGCTGGTGCCGCGTCTCGCACCGCTGTGGAACGCGCAATCCCGGCGCCGCCTGGTCGAGCCCTTCTGCGGCGGCCTGGCGGTGGCGCTCGGCTTGAATCCCGCCAGCGCGCTGCTGAATGACGTGAATCCGCACCCGGTCAACTTCTATCGCCGTCTCCAGGAAGGCTTGACCATCCGCGTCGCGATGCGCAACGAGCGCGATCTCTATTACCAACACCGCAGCGATTTCAATCGACTCACGACGACCCGGCGTGGGTTGTTCAGCCGCAAAGCCGCAGAGCTGTTCTATTACCTCAACCGAACCGCTTACAACGGACTGTGCCGATTCAACCGCAATGGTGAGTTCAACGTGCCCTTCGGCCGACACCAGCGCATCAACTACGTGCGCGACTTCAGTGCCTACGCGGATGTTCTGTCACGCTGGCAGTTCACCTACGAGGATTTCGAGGATCTCGAGCTCGAGGACGACGACTTCGTCTACGCCGACCCACCCTATGACGTACCCTTCCGGCATTACTCGCGATTCGGCTTCGACTGGGAGGAGCAGGTGCGCCTGGCGCGCTGGCTCAGTAACCACAGGGGACCCGTGGTGCTGTCCAACCAGGCCACCGAGCGCATTCTCGGGCTTTACCGGTCTCTGGGCTTCAGAATCGAGGTGGTGGAGGGGCCGCGCAGCATCAGCCGTACAGGCGATCGTACCCCGGCCCGGGAAGTGATCGCCACGCGCGGCCTCGATTGAGAAAGGAACTGCAACGCTTGCGGTGACTCAAAGTAAATTCAGGAGGGAGGTGACATGTCATGAAAAGTTTCGAGCAAACCCGTCTGCGCAGGCACACGCGCCGCAGCTTTCTTGGCACCGCCGGCGCGTCCCTCGCGCTGGCAAGCGCGCCTTTGTCAGCCGACTCCACGCTCGCGCTTACCCCGCGTCAGAGCACCGGACCGTTCTACCCCGCGACCCCGCCGCTCGACACCGACAACGATCTCGTCCAGGTGCAGGGACGCGAGGGGCTCGCGCGCGGTGTCATCACCCACATCACGGGGCGCGTCGCCGACGAGCGCGGGCGCGCCGTCTCCGGTGCCCGCGTCGAGATCTGGCAGTGCAACGCCTTCGGCCGCTATCACCACCCCCGCGATCGGCGCGATGCCCCAATCGATCCGAACTTTCAGGGCTACGGCCGCAACACGACCAGCGGCGACGGCCAATATCGTTTTCGCACCATCCGCCCGGTGCACTATCCCGGACGCGCTCCCCACATTCACTTTGCGGTCAGCGGTGCCGGCATCGAGACCCTGGTGACACAGATGTACGTGGCCGGAGAAACCCAAAACGCCCGCGACTGGCTGCTGAACGGCATTCGCGACCCGCGCGCCCGCGCGCGACTCGTCGTCGAGCTGCTGCCGGTGCCCGGCACAGGCGGCGAGCTCATGGGCCGCTTCGATCTGGTGCTGGCTGCCGATGGAAGCCTCGGCCGGGCGGACCCGGGGCTGCTGAAGGCGCTACTTGAGGCCAATCTTCGAAGCGTCTAGGATGCGCGCAACGGGGCTGAGACAATGACAAGAACCCTGGGGGAAGGCGATGGCAGAAGCGCCGGCGGCAGGCCCGGCTGCATCCCGTGAAGAAGAAATCACGCCCGCCGACAGATTCTCTCCAGCTCTAGCTGTCTACTTTGCAGCCGTGCACGTCGGTGCGGTGGCTGCGTTTGCTTACTTCAGCTGGACGAATCTCGCGGTCATGCTGCTTCTCTACGTGATGACCGGCCTCGGCGTCACAGTAGGCTATCACCGGCTGCTCGCGCACCGGAGCTTTCGCGTGCCGCCCTGGCTGGAATACACGCTCGCGACGAGCGGCGTGATAGCCCTGCAGGGAAGTCCCACGACCTGGGTCAGCGACCATCGCCAGCATCACTTCCACTCCGATCGCGACCACGATCCCCACGACATCAATCGCGGACTGCTTTACGCGCACATGGGCTGGATCTTCTTCGAGCGTCCGCGGGAAGCGGAGCATCGACGCAAGCTGCGCATGGCCCGTGACCTGATGGCCGATCCCTACTACCGCTGGCTGGACCGATACCACTACGTTCCCGGTCTGGCCGTTGGTGCGGCATTGCTGCTCATCGGGGGGCTGCCGCTCTTTCTGTGGGGCTTCTGCCTGCGTCTGGTGGTGCTGTACCACTCGACCTGGCTGGTGAACTCGGCGGCCCACGCCTGGGGCTACCGTAACTTCGAGGACGCCAAGGGCGCCAACAACTGGCTGGTGGCGCTGCTGGCTTTCGGGGAGGGCTGGCACAACAATCACCACGCCCGGCCCGGCTCGGCCCGCCACGGCATGCGCCGCTGGGAGGTCGACGTCTCCTGGTGGCTCATCGCCACGCTGCGCAGGCTCGGCCTCGCCCGCGACGTCGCGGTGTCGCACCTGGAAACGCGCGCCCGAGGGCCGCTCGCGCGCGCCTGAGGCCGCCCGCCGGCGGGCGTGCCCGCGCGCGTCAGCGCCCGCCGACGCTGGGAAGCAATCTTTTTCCCGTTCCCGGTCGCCGGTCACTAAAGGTGGGCCGCCAGCGACCGATCCCTTTACTGAGCCTCCGGTTTCTCCCCCCGCCCGGCCCATGCAAGACCTGGAACAAACCACCCTCGGAAAGTACGACGTCGTCCGCGAAATCGGTCGGGGCAGCATGGGCGTGGTGTATCTCGGTCACGATCCGTTCAAGGGGCACGATGTCGCCATCAAGGTGGCCCTGCCCGAATCGCTCCACGACGACCGCGGCGGCGCCCGCTACCGGAAGCTGTTCTTCAACGAGGCCAAGGTGGCGGGACGGCTTCGCCATGCGAACATCGTCGGGGTGTACGACGCCGGCGTCGAAGGCGATATCTGCTACATCGTGATGGAGCTCATTACCGGTGGGCGCAGTCTCTACGACCACTGCCAGCCGAACAGTCTGCTGCCCATCGAGGACGTCGTGCGCATCATCTTCAAATGTGCCCGGGCCCTCGACTACGCCCACCGGCAGGGAGTGATTCACCGCGACATCAAGCCGCGCAACGTGCTCCTGACCGAAGACGGTGAGGTCAAGCTGAGCGACTTCAGCATCGCCCTGAGAACTCAGGGCGAGGCCACCGACACGCAGGTCCACGGCTACATCGGCTCGCCTTTGTACATGTCCCCGGAGCAGGTCAAGGACGACACCATTAGCAACCAGACGGACATTTTCTCGCTGGGCGTGGTCATGTACGAGCTGCTCACCGGCCGACACCCGTTCGCGGCCGATAATCTGCCGGCCATCGCGCACCGCATCACCCGCAAAATGCACACGCCGCTCGCGGAGATGCGCCGCGATGCGCCGCAGATACTCGGACGAATTCTCGATCGGATGCTCTGCAAGCAGGCCGCACGACGCTACAAGATGGGGCTCGATCTGGCCGCGGACCTGAGCCTCGTCTACGACCACATCAAGCTGCTCGAAGAGCAGCTACCGGGCGACGAGAAGTTCAAGCTCGTGCGCGGCCTGGCCTTCTTCGACGAGTTCACCGAGCCCGAGATCTGGGAAGTCATCAACTCCAGCGGCTGGCTGGACTTCGCACCCGGCAGCGAAATCATTGCCGAGGGCGAGCTCGACACGTCTTTCTACGTGATCATCTCGGGCGACGTCACCGTCATGAAGGGCGACCTGAAGGTCGACGAGCTGCACCAGGGTGACTGCTTCGGAGAGATGGGCTTCATCGCCAACCGCGAGCGCAGTGCCACCATCGTCGCCAAGACCAGTGTCACCACCATGAACGTGCGCCCATCGATGATCGAACGCACCTCGCTCAGCTGCCAGCTGCGATTTCACAAGGTGTTTCTGTCCGCTCTTGTCGCGCGGCTGTCCCAGGCAACCGAGCGGCTCTCGGTGAGCGCCACGGTGCACGCCTATCCCACCGCCAGGTAGTCGACTCCGCGTGCATATCCCATGGCGTCGAGGGCGGCCGCGATTCGCTCGCGAGCGCCGTGGCGCGCAACCCAGGTGAGAACGAACGGCCGCGGCCGCTGCGCCTCGAGCCACTCGGGGCCCACAACCGGCACACCATCAATGCAATGGCCGAGCTTGCGCGGATCCACGTCGATCCAGGCCGCTGGGACGATCCCACCGGCAAGGAAGTGACGCGCGCGGCGGCGGGTGCGACGCCCGGCACCCCATAACACAAGCGGCCGGCCCTGAGCGAGTCGCGGGTCCTCGAGCAGATAGCGCGCGCGCAAACGGTCGAAAGCATCGCGCGAGTAACGCGGGTCGCGGCGCGAGAGGCTCTCGTCATGCTGGCGCCAATCGAGCAGGCAGCGGTCGATCTTCGCCATGCGGCATCCAATTCGTTCGAGGCGCAGCCACAGCTCGTAGTCCTCCGGGAAGTCTCCGTCACGGTAACCGCCCGCGGCGCGCACCGCGTCGCGGCGATACATGACGCTCGCATGGGCAAACGGGCTCTCCACGTAGATTTCCTCGCGCAGCGCGTCGCCTGCGAGGCAGGCGTTCTGCCAGCGCAGGTACTCGCGCATGCCGGCACGCACCTGCTCTGGTGGGAATGCGCGAACGCGACTCGCCACCAGGTCCACGTGCGGATGCTCGCTCAGGTATTTCCGCTGAAGCGCGATGCGCTCACGGTCCATGAGATCATCGGCGTCCATACGCGCGACCAGCGGCGCGCGCGCCGCCGCGAGCCCGGCGTTGAGGCACGCCACCAGACCGCGCCCGTGCGGCGCCGGCAGCCGTATTCGCGCATCCGCTCGAGCGCGCGCGGCGACAATCTCGCCGCTTGCATCCCCGGATGCATCGTCGAGCACGAGCAGCTCGTAGTCGCCAAAGGTCTGCGCCCGAATGGAGTCGAGGCATGCATCGAGTGTCGCGGCCGCGTCGCGCACCGGCATGAGGATGGAGACCGCGGGAGTCGTGCTCATGGGCGCGAGCTTACCGCAGCCGGACCGGATCGGCTTACTCGCCGTCGTTGGACGCCTGGAACAGCTCCATGTGGCGCTCGCCCGCATCGGTCCTGCGGCGATACTTCATGCTCACGAACAGCACCATCAGGTAGATGAGGAACACCACGTCGACGATCGGCAGCACGACCCCGAGCAGGATGTCGTTGCTGAACACATCGGTGTAATAGAGGGACAGAACGCCGAGGACGATGATCAGGGCGCGGGCCGGACCCGGCCACCAGAACGGCGCCTCGTCGCTCACCTCGACCTGCGGTGTTTGCTGCGGCGGCGGATTCGTCATCGTTGCCGGGCGCGGCATCTGCAAATCGCTTCCGCTCAGCGTGTCGGCGTCCGCGCCGGCGGATAGCACCTTTCGATAGACGACTTTGCGCGCGACCTCCTCGAATCCCAGGTCCAGGTGAAGCTTCTGCTCCCACTGATTGTCGAGGCTGGTATCGGCGGCGAGCGAGCGGCAGCCGCGCGTCTGGGCCCACCTGGCAGCCGCGTCGGCAAGGCGCCGGGCCGCTTCCTCGCGCTGCTCGCCCGGCTCCACATAGAAGGTGTGCACGTAGCCGACGGCACCTGAATCGAACGGCCTCGTGCCCGGCTGACGCGAAACCTCCAGCATGCCGAGCAGGGCGCCGTCATCGCCGATCGATACGAGCGTCATGCGCTGGCCGCGCTGCTCCATCATCTGATTCCAATCGCGATCGTGCTGGCGGTCGCTCATTGCCGGCAGCAGGCGCTTGCGAAGCGTCAGCCAGGCGGGCTTGTCTTTGAGCGTAATGGCGCGGATTTCCATGCGGGATGACCTCGCTGTCACAGTTTGGCGGCGATGGCGCGGGCGAGCTCGGCGAGCCGCGCGGGGTCCGCGCCCGACTCTCCGTGAAGTCGCCTGCGCTCGCCTTCGTTGCGCGGCACGACGTGCACGTGATAGTGCATCACCGTCTGTCCTGCGGACGGGCCGTTCAGCTGCGAAACGACCATCCCGTCCGGCTCGAGCGCCGCGCGAATGCCGGCGGCGATGCGTCGGACCGCGAGTGCCACCGCCTGCATCGCCGATTCGCTGATGTCGAACACCGACTCGCAGTGGTCCTTCGGCATCACCAGGGTGTGCCCGTCACAGGAGGGATAGATATCCATGATGGCGAGCACATGGTCCGTTTCCAGCACCTTGTGACACGGCTGTGCGCCGGAGACGATTTGACAGAAGACGCAATCGCGAGCGGATGTCATCCTGGCAACCCCCTGCCGACGCTAGCGCGGCGCGCAGCCCGTCAGCAGAACCACGCCCGAGTAGGTGGCCCCGGCCGCCTCCAGCACGCCGCCGCCGATCCAGGCGCCGGGCCTGCCCGGCGCGGCCGGACCTGCACGACGAGCGCTGATGACCGGGTCGTCCCAGCGCGCAGGCCCGCAGTGGGCGAGATTCGCGAACTCCCGGGCGCTCGCGATCGCCGAGGGCGCCGCCTCGCCGATCTCGAAGGAACGCTCGACGAGCTTGTCGTTATCGCGCCACAGACGCACCTGCCAGATGCCGGGATGACGCGCCGGGGCGCTTCCGCGAATCGGCAGACTCGTTTCGAGCAGGTCGTGCCGAACAGGGTCGCGCCGCACGGACTTGCGCAGGTAGAGCCGACCGTCGGGAAACAGCCACTCCACGAAGAAGCGCTCGTCGGCGGAGAGCGGCGCGGCGAAGCGCGCCGACAAGGTGGCGTTTCGGTCCTCGATGGTAAACGCCGTCATCTGTGCTCCGGCGCCGTGCATTTGCTCCTCCACCACCTCGGCAGACCCGCAACCCGCGAGAGAAACCGCGGCGATGACACTCAGACCCATTCGGCAATTTACCGCTCGCCTCATGTGAGCTTTCCGGACAACGCGCTGGCCGCCGCGGCCTCAGGGCTCACGCACGACGCGGAAGCCTACCGAATCGTAGCCCTTCTGAGAGTCCCACTTGCTGCGCGCCTTGGCGCGGATGGATTTGCCGGTGTTCAGGAACGACCCGCCCCGAACGACACGCTGCGAGCAATCGCCGCCCTCCCACACCGAGCCATCGGCGGGCGCGCCGTTGTAGTCGGCATGCCAGCAGTCGCGCACCCACTCGGCGACGTTGCCGGCGGTGTCATAGAGCCCGAACGGACTGGGATTGAAGCGCCCGACGCGGGTGGGCTCACGCGGATTGAGTCCGCTGTCGCAGTCGAAGCAATGGGCACGCCCGCTGCCGAGCGGACGTCCCCACCAGTAATTCGACGTCGTGTTGCTGAGCGCAGCGTACTCCCACTGCGCCTCGGTGGGCAGACGGTATTTCTTGCCGGTCTCGCGCGACAGCCACTGGGTGTAGGCGAGCGCGTCGTCCCAGCTGACAAATGTCACCGGGTAGGTCTTCTTGTCGTAACCCGGATTCTTCGGTCTTTTGCGCCCCGTGGCGCGGGCGAAGCGCTCGTATTCGGCGTAGGTGATCTCGTGCGTGCTCATGGAAAAGGCCGCGATGTCCACGCTGTGCTCGGGCCGCTCCTCGGTCCGTACGGAATGACTCGGACTCCCCATCTGGAAACGGCCGGCGGGAACCTTGACCAGCACGGGACCCTTGCCGCCGGACCTGAGCGTGTCCTGAAAAGTCCGCGCGGCGACCGGTGGCAGCGGCGCGGGCGCGGGCGCGGGCTGGGCCGGCGCGGGCGCGGGCTGGACCGGCGCGGGCGCGGGCTGGGCCGGCGCGGGCGCGGGCTG
>JABAOH010027157.1_pt1 | contig 22052 bp, 20 predicted proteins | sample 7062181 | NCBI WGS metagenome assembly JABAOH01 (sample SAMN14538630, study PRJNA623070) | marine sediment metagenome | biome: marine biome [ENVO:00000428]; feature: marine pelagic biome [ENVO:01000023]; material: deep marine sediment [ENVO:00002113]; isolation source: pool of 5 deep marine... | reverse complement strand
GCCATAACGGTAGCACTGCGCAGTAATCTCTCTTCCACATGTGCACTGCCCCTATGTTTGCATTTGCATGAGCCTCTAATCGCTTGCTTCCACAGCGGCGTGCAACATCACGGGCTTCTCGGTGGAAATCTATGGCCTTGTCTAGTTCGAAATTACTGCGGTGGTTTAGCCCAACCCATTCAAGGCATATTCCATAGACATGTAGATGCTCGCCAGTTAGTGTAATTCCAACCTTTGGAACAGGTGCAGAGCACGATTTGTGGTTTTATTGCTTTTATGGTGTTCACCGATATGGAAAAGGCTGATACTGCAAAATGTGAGGGCGGTGGCAATGAGCACCTTCTCTTCCATTTTCTCTGCCAATCGGACGGCTTTATCCAAAACGTTTACAGCCTGTACTTTGCTACCTAACAGCTCATAGGTCCTACCCAGTATCAGGAGCAGATCGAAATGTTCCTTATTTGTGCCCACGTTTGCTCTCTTCATGGCTGAGAGAAGAAGTCTGCAGAGATACGCCAGTTCGTGATAGGCCTGTGCGCGAGCTGCAGCCTGCGTCGCCTTTTTTAAATGCTTAATTGCCTGAGCCGGCTCTTTCGCTCCCAAGTAAAGCTCTGCGATACGTACAGGGTTGTACATAGCAGGATCTGATTCTGAATATTGTTCCAATGCTTTAGCTGCTTTCTGATACAACATTTTAGAGAGTTGTTTGTTTTTGGTGGCACGCCCGAAGAATTCTTCATGGATGAGGGCATGGCGGAATCGGTACAGCATTTCCTCTTCGCCGCGCATCACGAGACGGTACGTGTCAATGGCCTCATCAAGGGATTCCATCACGGTAATCTCATCCAAATCGGTTAGAACCCCTGCAACTTTCGATGTAAATTCTTCTCCAGCTACACTGGCTCTGGTGTGGATTCTGTAGGCCTCTTTCGATTCCTTTTTGAGATGATCAACACGCAGACCAATGATGTGTCGTCCTTTTTTTGCTATGTCTGTGCCGATTTCTCTTAAAACCTCAATGGAGCGGACATCATCGCCAAGTACTCCCTTATTGTGCAGGTAAGACAGGGCCTCTTGGAGGATTAGGGGATTCCCACCAGTTTTTTTGTGAAGAGTAAAGCAGGTCTTTTGGGACGGTAAATCTGTCTCAGGGTATCGGGCTTTAAAAAATTTGACGGTTTCGCCCAGCGAGAGATATGTCAGTGGAATATTCTTGATCACCATGCCACCTTCTGCCTCTAGGGCAGGGAATTCTCGGTGTACAAGGTCTCGCAAAAAGGTTCGTCTTTCTAATTCGTCTGGCCGATATGTGCACACAATCATGATTGGCATCTTTCCGAGTGCACCAGAAAGGCCAAGAAGTAGGGCAGCAGATTCCCTGTCAACCATGTGGAAATTATCGGCAATCAACACGGTCGGTCTGAAACGCTTACGTACTAATGCCGTTCGCAAAATTTTAACGGCCTGCGCGAGTCTTGCTGCATTGGTTTTTGATATATCCAAAGGGAGCTCTATTTGTTGCTTCTCTTTTTTGATGTAGGCGGCGAACGCGCGATTGATTGGACTGATGAGCCTCTTGAGCAACTCGGACAAGATAGGCATGACACTGGAGAAATTACCGATCTCATTGAGTACCTCTCTCCATATTTCCGCACGATCGAGGCTTTTTTTTTCGCCCAAAAACATTTCGTCAAACAGCTCTCGAATTAATCGATATTGGTCATTTTCAGGAGATTCCTGAGTCTTGAGCTCAATTTTGCGATACAATATTCCTTCAGCCAAAAGATTGGATCCGAACGTTTCCATCAGCACGCTTTTCCCGAGCCCACCGACTCCTTCAACAAATGCCACGCATCCCATTGGGATTTCGGCTCGAGTTCCTGCGAGAGCCTGCATTAGCTCATTCATTTCTTGTTCTCTCCCGATTAATTTGTTGGGAGAATTACTATCTGACATTTTTCTTACCTCCTATGGCGATGTTGATGTTACACTCTGATATATCGAATAACGTAAGCAAAGAGGTGTAGTAAATGTTTATAGAGTTCTTTAAAAATTATTTTAAAATAAAACATTGATTTTAAATATCAATTTGCTGTGTTTTTTATTTGAACGTTTCCATTAGCATGGATTTTTTTATTTAAAAATAATCTTATATTTATGCTGATGATTTTTAATCAGATTGGGTAGGGTTCGATCTGGATCAAGAGTTGTGGTTTACCATTTAAAGTTCTTTTTTCCAGTACCTCATCCTTCCCATCCGATAGCTTACTTTTTTCGACTCTATGATCTTTTCTCTTAACTTAGTTGTATTCCCTATAAATTTCAGCGAGATTACCTAAAAATCAATCAAATAAGCTTCCGCCTTTCAAAGTTGTTGTGGAATCTCAACCCACTTTCGCCCGGCCAACTCAGTTTCTCTCCATCTGAACATTCACGGTTCCAATTCTGCACACGCTTCCGCCATTGAGGGTTGAGCACTTACAAACTCATCCCTTCTACCACTGCTAACAGTATTTGTGAATTTCCACTTAACCACTGCCTATCTTCCAACTCCGGCTTAAACAGCTTCAACAGAAGCTTTTAGCGTTTACTCTTCTCCTTCAACTCTTAAGTTCTCGAAAATATAGATTATCACACCAAAAATGAAATTTCAAGATATTTTTTAAAAAAAGGTAGAAATACTTATTGACAAATAGGTAAAAATACTTAGCCGATAGGAATCTTAACTTCCCTCATTGGAACTGAGAAAAGCACATATACTTATTGCTAAAAAATGTGCACGGTGTATGACTTTATGACTTTGCTCTCCGCATTTGCTGAAGAGACAGATCAGATTACTGTGCCTAAATTGTGCCCAGAACTTACAGCAATATAGAGGTATTTATGGTAATATATGGTAATACACGGTTTGAAGAAATATCAAGAAACGATTGTCTGATTTTTCTTTCCGGCTCCTGATGTGGGTTTTCAAAATCGAGTAAAAGAGTTGAACCCTGTTCTCATCAAACAACGGGCATGGAGAAGCTGTATCAAATGCCGCTAACCGAGTCTGCAGTAAATTATGACTTATCCCTGAGGATTTTAATTGTTTGCTGCAGCTTCAATGATTTGACAGCACCTGCTTTATCTCGAATAAAAGAAACTGCAGCATTTTTATCATGAGAAAAATACCACCTGCCTTTGTTATCGGGTGGGTTTAATTCGATAATTTCCTTGCCTCTATAATCAAGAACCAACTTCCTCCCTGCACCAAGGCTTTAAAAACCACTTCCCCCTTATGATCGATGTACTGCCCAACATAAGGCTTGTACTTTTCTTCCACGTCCTTTTGATCTTTTTCAACTGCCTCGCCTTGCTCTGCTGTCTTCTTAGATAAAAAATTTGTTTGGTGCAAGTTCATGGCATTTACTTTTCCACGCTCATCCCGGTTAAAAGAATAGGCGACAGTATTTGCCAATTTGAAGTACCATAAACCCTCGTCATCAGGGTCTTTTAGCTCCATGACTATTCTACCGGGAATGTCCACTGCCAGGTGACCGTTCACTACTTTTACTTTAAATTTAGCATTTTTAAAGGTCCCGAAGTTAGCATTGTAAATACCCACGTAGGGTTTGTATTTCTCTGGGATTATAAGATAACCATGATTAAAATTATTTTTTTTATTAAAGACATTCTCTTTTCCCTGAACTTGATAATAACAAGGGTTTCTATTCTTTCCTACTTCCTCATCCGGCTTAATTGATCCGTTAACTCTTCCTCTCTGGCTTCCAGGTTCTTGATTTTTTCCTGGATTTCTTTCATTTCCTGGTCCAGGTCTTCGCTGGATTCGTTATTACGGAGCCGTTTCGATTTTTCGTTGGACAGGTCACGCCGTTTCGTTTCCAGCTCTTGTATTTCCATGCGGATTTTAACCAACTCACCTTTAATCGCGCTTACTTTGCCGATAAAACCTGCTCCGCCGCCCTGGTCCCCGGAACCGGTGCTGTCACCGGATTTCCCGCGACTGCAAATGGCGTACCCGATAAAAAGAATGGCAATCAAAATAATCAAAACTAATAAGCGGTTCATTTTCATGGTTTACCTCCCTGACGTTTCCAGCCACAGACTCCACGGCGTGAAAACAAAAGTGAGTCGCGCCGCAGCAGTTCATCATTCATATGTGTATTATAATTTGTACAAAAACTTTTGTCAATTAAGAAAAAAAAGACAGTGAGGAAGAATTTTTTGCCTTCGGCGACCAGGAACCTTTTTATAAAAAGGTTCCTGGACCTCCAAAAATTTTTTATACATGGTCAGCCTGGGTTACGTTGTTTTAATTCATCCTACCCCATTGAAATCATCGTCTTCCTCTCTTCTGACCTTCTGTGTTCTTCCCTTCTTACTTGCCAACTGCCAACTGATTTACTCTATGCTTGCGGTTCCGGTTTTTTTACCCTGCCCAGGAACAATATGGCACCGGTTTTAATATCCCGGATCATATAAATAAATGGGCGGTTAATGAATATTTGCAGGGGGTCTTCCACGGCGGACTCGGTAAAAATCACGGCCGTGGCTGCGGCTGCTTCTGTTCCCTCTTCATCCACGGATATAAAGGCTTTGTGAACCACCGCACTTATAAAAAGTTGACCCACTCTACCATCGATACCGGAAAAATCAGCGGCTCCACCTGCAAACGCATTGGGCATCCCCATATCGCTGAGGGTTTTTGACAGGTCGAATTCCGATTCGTAACCGAACTTAGGCATCTTTAATATGATGGTTTCCTGTCTCAAATTGGCTACCACCTCCTCGATGAACGAATAGTCCAACTGCTGTTCAAAAGTGGCAAAGGTCCCCATGTCCGGGATTACAATGAGCATTGAAAATTCCCCGCCGTAATAAGGCAGTTCCACTGCCTGGTATCCCGGTCCCACAGCGGCGGTATGTACTTCATTATTTTCACCATAGCCGCCGGGTTCAGGTCTCATCATCGGGACTGTTACCGTGCCGCCGTCCATTAAATAGAAATCCTCTTCCTGTGTGTACTCCTTGTTGAAGGGAAGCGCCCAGGCACCGTTAAAGTAAATGACATTGGTTAAAACCAGTCGAGTCAATATATCGATCATTCCCCTGGCCAACAGGTCTTTGATTTTGTCTTCTGTTTCCCGGGCAACCCAATCGTTGATGGTAAGACGCGCCTGCTCCGGGTTGGACTGGAAATCCACCAGCCATATCCCTGCTCCGTAATTAACCGCCAGTAAATCCAGGTACTCATCAAGAATAGGAAAGTCTTGTTGAACCCATATGGCATTGGCGATGTTTAGTTTTAAATATTTGCCGCCCTCATCGCCTTCCTGTGTATCACTCTGTTTCCGGCTGGCCAACTCGAGGTCCAGGGCATTGAAAAGCGAATGCAGTTTATCTTGGGGGAAATTGAAATTTAATGTCGCTGCTATTTGGGTTTCGGTTTCATTCCTGGCACCGGCATAGGTCATGGCCAGGGCAACCGAAATACTGTAAGGGGAAAAAAACAAATTATCCCCTTTATCCTTAATCATATGATACAACTCAATGGCAAAGGTGTTGTTGTCGCTGACCAATTGCCTTAACTCGTTTTCGGTATAAACCGGTGACGTATCACGTGCCAGGGGAGACTTGAGCTCATTTCCTTCTACGATGGGCGATTCCCCATTGCTGCCCTGCTGGCAGGCACTGACGAAAAAAGCTAATGCTAATGATGTTAACAAACAAATCACACACCCTTTAAATCCTGAAAAATTGCTGTTCATTCTTACCTCCTACCTCATTGAATCATTGTTTTCTGTTCCTTTATCTTACTGACTCACTGACCTCCTGACCTTCTGTCATCTGACCGTCTGTCCTTATGTTTGCGATACCGGTTTTTTTACCCTGCCCAGGAACAATATAGCACCGGTTTTAATATCCCGGATCATGTAAATAAACGGACGGTTAATGATTACTTCCAGGGGGTCTTGGATCGACGTGTATTTTATTACCACGGCAGTGGCGGCAGCGGCTTCTGTTCCAGCTTCGTCCACGGAAATAAATGCCTGGTGGATAACTTTGCCAATGTATAGGTTCCTAAAGCCCCCATCCATTCCTGAAAAATCAGCAGCCCAGGAATTAAATGCATCGGGCATGCCCATGTCTGCAAGAGTTTTTGAGATATCGAACTTGGCTTCGTATCCGAACTTCGGCATCCTTAACGTGATAGCTCTCCCTTTCAAATTGTTGACAATCTCCTCGATCAACGAATAGTCCAAACGCTGCTCAAAGGTTGTAAAGGTCCCCTGATCCGGGATCACAATGAGCATTGAGAATTCCCCACCATAATACGGCAGTTCTACGGCCTGGTATCCGGGTCCCAAAGCAACGGTATAGTCTTCACCATTTTTACCGGAACCTTGCTCAGGTATCATCATGGGAACCATTATTGTGGTTCCGTCCGTGAGATGGAAATCTCCGTTATAGGTAACCTCTTTGTTAAAGGGAATTGCCCAGGCAGCGTTAAAGTAAATGGCATTGGTCAATACAAGCACGGTCATTTGGTCAATATCATTTTCCTCCAGGAGATCCTTAATTTTATTTTCTGTCTGCCGGGCAACCCAATCGTTGATGGTAAGACGTGCTTGCTCCGGGTTGGACTGGAAATCCACCAGCCATAACCCTGCACCATAATTAACCGCCAGTAAATCCAGGAACTCGTCAAGAAACGGATAACCCTCCTGAGCCCATATGGCATTGGCGATGTTTAGCTTTAGATATTTGCCGTCTTCATCGCCTTCATTGGGATCACTCTGTTTCCGGCTGGCCAGCTCGAGATCCAACGCATTGAATAGCGAATGCAGCTTATCCTGCGGGAAATTGAAATGTAATGTTGCGGCCATTTGGGCTTCGGTTTCATTCCTGGCACCAGCATAGGTCATGGCCAGAGCTACCGAAATGCTGTAAGGGGAAATAAACAAATTTTCCGCTTTATCCTTAATCATATGATACAACTCAAAGGCAAAGGTATTGTTATCGTTGACCAATTGCCTTAACTCGTTTTTAGTATAAACTGGAGACATATCACGCTCCAGGGGAGACTTGAGCTCATTTCCTTCCTTGATAGGCGATTTCCCATTGCTGCCCTGCTGGCAGGCACTAAAGAAAAAAGCCAATGCCAATGACGTTAACAGACACATTACACACCGTTTAAAGCCTGGAATTTTGTTATTCATTCTTGCCTCCTTTCATATTTCTTGTCTGCTCATTTTGAGCGTTCAATTTTTACCTTCCTTTTTGCATTCATTTATTTTCAGTAATATTATAATGCATAATGTCGCTAATTTCAATAAAAAAATTTATTTTTTCTCAGCCACGAAGGCACGAAGACGCAAAGGTTCACAAAATAATCACTTTTGCGGGGGGGATGTACATGTTCTGCAAATAAAATCTCCTGATTACTTGAAAAAAACTTGATTTTAGGATATAGTGATATGGATAAATATAAAAGAACAGAGGAGTTTCACAAGAGATGAATAAAAAAGAAATCGAAAAAAAATTAGAGGAATTGGGAGTCGAAAATTATTCGATTACCAATGATGGAACCGTTGATGTGAATGGCACGGTTGATATTAGTTTTAAAAATTTAACGAAAATCCCTGTTCAATTTGGAGTAGTCAAAGGTGATTTTAATTGCTCTAATAACAAATTATTGTCATTGGACGGTTCTCCTAAAAGCGTCGGTGTTTCTTTTTTTTGTCATAAGAATCATTTAACTTCATTGGCAGGCGCTCCTCGATTCGTTGGCAAGGCATTCATTTGTAGGAATAATCGGTTGACTTCATTAACGGGCTCTCCTGAATCCATCAATGGAAATTTTGATTGCGCTGAAAATGAGTTGGTTTCATTGGTGGGCTCTCCCCGGGCAATTAATGGAAGTTTTGATTGTTCTAATAACAAGTTAACCACTTTAGAGGGTATTCCTTTATATGTTGAAATGGTGCTATATTGCGGTGGGAATCCTATTCCCAAAGATGTAATGACTGATTTCAAAGGAATGAGTGCATTTCTAATTATTTCTGATGAAGATTAATAAGCGATACGGATGAAACCTATTTAATGCCAAAGAAAACCAGCAGACCGAAATAAGGAAATATCAAGCTTAAATATTTTCTTGTTTTAAGTGGAATTTTGTCTTGATGTTTAGTGGTTTTTCTGTATAATAATCTTTTAAACGGATTTTTCATTAAGGATTGCTTGATGGCGATGAAAGAAGAAATTTTTCAGTTCCATATTTCCTTAATCGACTCCGAACCTCTCATATGGCGGAGTTTTCAAGTTCACAGCAATATTACGTTCCATGAGTTTCATTACATTATCCAGGACGTGATGGGATGGGAAGCCTTTCACCCCTATGAATTCAGATTTAAAAAACACGGGATTCTAATGCCCGACAGCGATATCAATCCCTATCAGCAAGGATATGAAACCTATGCAGATGAGACTAATTTGTTTGACGTGTTTAAGAGGGTAGGACAGAAATTTCGGTATATCTATGATTTTGGAGACAATTGGGAGCATGAAATCATATTTGAGAAGCGGCTGCCTGTGGAGGAGAATCAAGTATACCCGGTATGTATCGATGGTGAGATGGCCTGCCCACTGGAAGATATTGGTGGTATCTGGGATTTTTACAACAAATTAGCCATTGCCCGTGGTGAAGAGGAATATGACGATGAAGAGCACGTAGAATTTCTCAAAAATTTCCTGGAGGATTACGACCCCGAATATTTTAATCTTGATGAGATAAATGATAGACTTCAGCAGGACCTGGAATTAGAAATAGATGAAGACTTTTACCTTGAAGAGAAGATTGACCAATACCTGGATATGGTGGACAGGCCCTTTCGCCTGGATGATTGTTTGGAGAAATTGAATCTGGAAACCACAGAAGAGAATGAAGCAGAGGTCTTTGAACTCATTGAAACCAGTGGTGATGTCTTACTTGACATGGATGATGGACTCTTTTATCCAAAAGTTTATTTTTTGAAAGATTTTGCCATTCGCATTATGCCCACCGATTATGAAATCCAGAAGGGAATACTGATACCTGGTCATCGGCTGCTGCCTTTTTTACCTGCCGGGAAATTTTCGGATGAAGTAACACTTATTTATAACAATAAGGCATTGGATGATAAAGATATCATTTTGACGGAAAGCCAATTGTATCCATATTTTGATTTATTGGATTCCGATGAAGTTCCCATTATTGAGGCGGGAACCAATTTGGATGAAGAGAATCAGTTTTCTCTTATTGTATTCGATTTATCGCGGTTTTACCGGGAGAATCATTTTGTCCAGGGCGATTCTATTATTCTAACCATGGAGGATATTTTTGAGAGTGTTTTCCATATTCACTATGATCCCATTGCCAATATCACTGCCCGTAAAGAAGAGATAAAAACCTGGGATAATCTTTTTATCGAAAGTTTGAAACGAGTACTTCGGGCAAATATCGAAAATAGCTATTTAGAAAAACAATTGATGTACACATATTTTTACATGAGCCGTTGCCTGACGCAGGAACAGAAGAAAATCCCGGGAACTGAAGTGGGAGTGCTTTTAAAGCGGTCCAAAGAAATTCGTTTCTCTGATATCGAAGATACCGGTAAGATTCTTCATTTTGCGGACCAGTTTGTGGTTTACCTTTCCCATTCTGATTCCTGAAATCGGGCCAATCCTTTTTGGTTCCGAATCGGCTGGTTTTTGTGTGGCGTGTTAAATAAAAAATATAAAAAAGACGGAGGTGAAATCATGAGAAAGAGAATGGAGTATTCTCAATGGGCAAATCGTTTGCCAAAAATCTTTTTTATGGTCTTGTGCGTATTGGTTTTATTAATGGCATTTCCGTTGGTTAAACCCGCGGTGGCAGGTGAAGTTGACAAGCAAGCCAATGCGGAAACTGCCCGGGCGGTTCTGGCAAATGCTGCTGAAATGCCTTGTATCCCAACCTGGGTCAAAGATTATGACGCTGCAATTAACGTGAATGAGAATTTCAATCGTTCCCAGGACCCCACTTCAATTTCAGTGTATGCCGTTAAATACAAATCATTAATGGAGGTTTCAATTCCTGGGGACGTATTTTGTACTTACTTTGATGGAGAGCAGCGTGTTACCAGGGTTTTTATCGGGGACTATCCCCATGATTGGGTTTTAGTGCATAATATTACACCGGAACTTATTGGTTACAGTCAGGTTTTGGACATTCCTTACGGATTGGCCTGGCTTATTGAGGACCTGGACAGGGATGGAAATATGGACCTTGTTCTGCAGCGGGGTGATGGCACACACGGTTATCTGGACATTCATTCAGCTCCATCCTGGGAACTAAGGACCAGGATTTTGCTGCCCTATATGAATGTATATTTTCATCCTATTGCAGTGAATGTGGATAAGGACACGTACCTGGAAATTTACCTGTCTCCCTCTTCCCTGGGGGGCAATGAGCATGCCATGATTGTTCAATACGATTCTCAAAATGATACGTTTGTGGTAACGGACAATCTGGTTGCCCCTGCGGGTCATTATGGTCAATCGGCGGCTGGTGATTTTGACGGGGATGGCAGAATCGAAATCATTACGGGAAATTATGGTGGATACGGGTTATTCGAGTATGGAGAGGGTGGAACCAGTAGTGACGATATTGGTCTTCACTATATCGGTGTGATCAGTGGAACCAATTCCGGTCATTGGGCCGAATCCTTGCGTCCACAGCCCCAACGATTGCCTTTAGTAATGGCGGGAAGCTCTCACTATACCTCTGGTTATACGTATCAATTGCTAAGAGCCTGGGGCGATAATAACTTCCAGATTGTACAGGTTTTTAACGAGAATCACGGGTATTTCGGAATTCATCCCACCTTTGCCCTTGATGATGATCGCGATGGTTTAGATGAATTCTCCATGAACTTTTATCCCTACACAAAGGTGTATGAATGGAATGCTGTTCTTGGACAATTTGTTCATATCTATACCTGGGATCAAATTGCCACAGGCACTTTTGTAAGGTTTGCCGGTACAGACCTTGACCAGGATGGTCGTAATGAACGGGCGATGGTGAATCACCAATGGCTATTGCGGTATTATGAACGCCAGTAGTCAATAAAGAAAGGTTGAGGTTAAGGTTAAGGTTAAGGTTAAGGACACACCCCGGCCTGGCGGCCACCCCTCTCAGGAGAGGAATTCTTTTTTTCAACTTCAGCCTTAACCTCAATCTTTTTGAAAAGTGACTCTGAGATATATTATCAAAATTCAATTTTGTTGAAACTTTCCGGGTCAGTTATTCGTTGTAATATTTTAAGGATGTTTTAAACGGAGGTAAAAAAAAATGAAAAAAATCAGTCTTTTTCTGGTATTCATGGTTTCAATAAGGAAAAAGAGGTGTACCGGGTAAAAAGTCCTGCCCAGGAAGGGAGAAAAATAGATCCCCTTATAATAACTCGTATAAAAGATATTTTTTTCAGGTATGTGCATAAAGGGAGATTTTTTCTTCCCACTTCTGATGGAATTATCCATGTGTTTGATGAGAATGGGAAAGAGGTTGCGGTTATCAAGCCTGAGTACAGGAAACAAGAAATAACTCCGGATCTCGAAAGTAAATTTGATAGGTTTTTCAGCACAGATGTTCGCTTTAAGCTGAATTACACACGTGATAAAAGTGGAAATCGAATAGAATTTCCCGACTACTTGCCGCTGTTGAGGGATTATCGGGTTGCAGACGGGAAGGTTTATGTGATTAGCAATAAAAGGAAAAATGGGAAATATGAATCATTTATTTTTAATCTGGGGGGCAACGTGTTAAAGAAATTGTGGTTATCGCTGGTGGAAAAAGATATGATTGAATTTTATCCCTTTACCATAACCGGAGGGAAGATTTACCAGCTGGTTGAGAATGAAGATGAAGAGCAATGGGAGCTGCATGTGACGGAGATAAAGTAGCGAAGAGACGAGAAGTAAGAAAGGAAAATACCTTTTAGAGCCTGAGCCGATAACGACGATTTTACCGGTGTTTTTATTTCCTCCCATTGTTTATCTGCGCTTTCGCTGGCATCCAGAATGACAGCCATGCTGTCGTGAGCCTTAATCTCAGGTCGAAAGAATGATTCTTTTAGGATCATGCTTCCTTTATTCTAACCTGAAAGTTGTCTTTAAGCAAGTTCAATTGACGCTTTAAGGATATTTCAAAATTTCAAGAAATTTTTCTATCGTTATTACCGGGACCTCTGGAAAATCAGTTGTTTCTAAAACGTTGAAGTGACTATCGTTTGATACTAAATAATCTGCACTACCGGCAATTGCACAATCTACAAATTTATTATCTTCTTCATCTACTTTGATTAACCCCCACCTGTAATAAATTTCTGTTTTTTCAACATTGGATAAGCTTATCAACATATTTGTAATATTTTGAGCTACAACCTCGTTCGCTTTCTGACCAATAATTTCTTCATATTCTGTCAGAATCTCATTACTTATAATTAATGTATATTTTTTCTGGATTAGGCCTTCAAAAATTGCCCTGTATTTTGAGAGCTTGGGAATAGAAACAAGCATTACATTGGTGTCTAGAACGACTCTCATTTTATATTTATTTGGATGTCGCTCTCAGGTGTTCATTTAACCAGGTGTCCATTGTCTCATTTGTAAGGCCTTTTTCTTGCCAGACTTTATCCATCTCCTGTGTGGCTTTATCTGCAAAATATTTGGCCAGTAAGTCTTTTATTTCCAGCAATTGCTTTTCATTCAGATTGTAGCTGAAAAGCTTTACTAGTTCCAATTGCAGATTGGTTAATCTATTTTTATTTGTTGCTTGTTCCATTTTCGCAACCTCCGTCACTATTATATAATATTTTTTCTTTTTCGTCTCTAAAAATCCTGATATTTTTTTACTCAAACCTGGTCAAGCATTTCTCCCTACACCACCGGATTTCTTATCACTATCTTAAAATTATTTTTTTCTCTTCGCACTTTTTATCGCATTGTAAATGCCTTCGTGTGTCTTCGCGGCTGCTTAAATTTAACGCCTATTTTTTATCGTTAATTCCGAAGGCAGTCCAGAGGGGTTGTTCCATTTCCACTTTGACGGATACTTTGCTTTCACTCACCTTTTTCCCCAGCGTTTCCAAAACTCTTTGAAGTTCCGTTGTGGTTACTTTAAGCTCAGACCGCAGATGGTTTTGCTTATTCTTGAGCTCGATTGCTTTACCGGTTAACGTTTCTATTTCTTCAACGTAATTCTCATCCACACCCATCCGTCTTAACTGGGTCATAAAACGTTTTAAACCCCCGGTCAACATCCGGGCCATGTGAATTTTTTGGGCATATGAAATCCGTGACCAACGCATTTACATCCTCCTTAAGAAATTTCCAACTTTAACTGGAACCGGGTCCAGGTGGCACAACAACAAATCCATGTGGCACAACGTTTGTGCCAGGCGCAAAAGGTATTTTTGCGCATGCTTTCATCCGTGTATTTTAAACCGAAACACATCCTCTTGTCAAGTATTGATAAGCTTTTTCGCACGCAAATATACTCTTTTTTCCTTCTACATTGAATACGGTGAATTTTCCAGGATAATCTTAAAATTATCCTTAAGCAAGTTCATTTTTGCCCGGGAAAGTTTTATCCAGCGGCCGGTTATCGTCTATCTTATTTGAATCTTTCTTAATTGTTCCTGGTTTGCCCGCTATTAATCTTCCACAATAATTTTATTGGTTTCTGCTTTCATTTTAAAGGTACTTGTTGATAAGCCGTCTTATTTCTTCTGAACCGATATCCTTGTATTTCTTAAGTTCTTTGATTATATTGTCCAGGGCGCGAATGTATAATCCGTCTGCCAGGTCGGAAACCGTGTCAAGATGAGGGTATTTGCTGCCGAGCCGGTGTTTAAGGAAAGCCAAGCGATCTTCCTTATCCGGTAGGGGTATGGGAATCAGGCGTGTTTTTGGGGAGTTGGTATACAATTCCACCGGTATCATACTGTCTTGCAGTGCCACCATTACCAGGCGGTTGTTGGGGGTGATATTCTCGATCAGTTTCTCCAAACGGAGAATGATTTCGCACTCTTCCGCCTGGTAGTTTTGCTTGTAAGCTGCCAATTTATCCAGGTAAAAAATAACAGCCAGGAGGTTTTCATTGGTGCTGCTCAATTGTTTGCTCCATTTTGCCAACACGCGGGAAGGAGGAATTTTTTGTTCTTTAATGTCTTTTGGGGAGGTTGGCGTTTTATCGGGTGCGGTTCCTTCCAGGTCATCTCTCCTGAACGCGGATATCCCGGTTTTAGATACTTCCGATGGATAAAAAACCGGCGGACCCGCGGTCCATTCTCCCTTTACCGGGTCATAAAACGCGACCTGGTTAACGATCAGCGTCGAAGTCAGGGTAAGGTCATTGCTTATATCTAAAATCAATTCCGTAAGATTGTTATAAATAAGTTCCTTTGTCCGGTTGATATACTTATCCCGCACATTCCCGTGAAGAATAACTACCTCTTTGTGTTCCAACACCATTTTAAAATTATTTATCCAAACAGACATTTTTCACCTCCTGGGTCTTGAATTTGGTTTTTACCCCAAATTCTGCCTCTAAATATTTTGATACCTTATCGAACTCATCCAGGCATGTTTTGTTTTCATCTATCCTGGTTTTGATAGTTCTTTGCTCCAGGCAGTTGGGACAAACAATCTTACGTCTCAATTTCATTTTTTTTTAGCCGCGAAGAACGCGAAGTGGATGAGGCACGCAGGCTGCGAAGGATTTTTTCTTCAAGTATCCCGGTGAAAGCGATTCCTTCTTTTCCAATCACCAGTTCCATCTCCGAATATTCCTTCTCATCCGCAAGTTCTTTAAAATCCTGCTGCGAATAAGCATCGGAAAGGAAATAAATTCTCTGGTTGGAACTGCCTCTCCACATCAGGTTGGTTTTTTTATCTTCTTCGTATTTCCCATCGATCAGGATGTCCAGGAGAGAGAGTAATTTCTTGATATACGGATCATCATGATCATTCAGCTCTTCCAGGGTGAAACCTGTATAGCAGGCAATGGTAAGGCCGTTTTTTTTCAAGATACGGCTGAGGTGATATAGACCTTCGGCCTGGGTCATGGGTTCGCCGCCGGTATAGGTGACGCCCTCGATACCATCAACAGCGAGTATCTTTTTAGCCAGTACTTCAATTTCAAATATTTCCTTCTTGATAGAGGCCTGGAACTCTTTATTAAAACAGCCGGCACACCTGAAGGGGCATCCCTGTACCCAGATTACATACCTGGTACCAGGGCCATTGACTACTGACTTTTCTAACCGGACAGCGATATTAAGTTCTTTTTCCCTCACCTATTCATTTTAAATTAAAAATGAGTTTATTTCAATAGACAAATACCCCAAATTTCCCATCAACTTTTTCACAAAGGACCTTAAGTGCCTTAATTATATCACCTCTCGAATTTGTTTCGAATTTCGTGCTGCGAATTTTGGATTTTCACGGGTGCGGTTGAGTTTTTAGACTTTGACACACCCAGTATTATTCACTCTTATCTGCCACATATAGGACAGGGCCGTGTCGGGAAATGCGGGTGCCTGACTGTGTCTTTTCCACAAGAGTTAAAATTTGCTTACCCTCAGGTGAACGAACCGGAGCCGCTAATTTGCTGTTAGCAGGCAGTAGGTCTAATATATCCGGCAGTTCATCCAGGGCATAACAAAATAGGATTTTATTATATCCCTCTTGCACAACTTCTTTTAGGTCAACTTCACCTGCGGTAACCTCCACATTCTTAAATTCCTTTAGATTGAGCTTTGCCAGTTCCGCCAACTGCGGTTCGATCTCCACGGTTCTGACTTTTCCTCGTTCGGTGACAAGCTGCGCAGCCACAGCAGCACCGTATCCCGTACCTCCTCCTAATTCCAGGAAATAGTCGCCTTCGCTGAGATCAAGAAGATGATAGTTCACTGCATAGGCATGAATCGCCGAAAGCGTTGACGTATTATCCGGCAGCAGCGGCAACGTACGATCCCCGGCGGATTCCCAGAGGTATTTCTCTTCTACAAAACGTTCTCGCGGGACTTCTATAAGCGCATGCTCCAGGGATTGAGAAATCGGACCGAACCGTTTTATCACATCCTGGAGAGTCCTCGTGCGTTCTTGCTTTAGAAGCCCTACCACTTCTGGGTCCAGCCTAACATCGCCGTTTTCCCGGCCCGTTAATTGCTGCCACAGGTAAAAGTGACCGATCGTTCGGATACGCGCCAGCGGTTGAAGATATTTGAGTTGATGTTTAGTTGGGGTCCGGAAATGCTCTTCTGCATAACCCTTATAGGAAAACTTACGGGCGATATCCTCGAGGATAGGAAGGAAAAGCTCGGCCATCATTCGTTCACGGGTACGAAAGTCCAGGGAACCAGAGGGATCGATCCACATGGAGGTAAACTCCGGTTCGGAATAATTCCACCACCTGGGCCTATAAAAGCATGTTCCATAATGTTCTTCATAGTAAGAAGAATTAACATCGATGGGTGAGCCGGGGTAAAAGCGATAGGGATCTACGGAAAGAAAACCGGTCAACGGCGAGGTGCGGCTAAACAGCTTATGAATCCATTGAGCAGAACGTTCCATGCTTTCTGGGGTTTCACCCGGATGGCCCACGATAATATTCGCACCCCACGGCACTCCCACTGCCGCAGTTCGGTGGGCAAGCCGTATGAAACGTTCAAGGTAATCCTCAGCCTCTCCGGGTCCACCTTTATGGATGATCTTAAGCATATCCGCATCACCTGATTCAAGCCCGAACCCCAGGCCGAATTTGGCACGTTTGAAGTAATCGAAATCTTCATCTTCTAAAATATCGGCGCGGCTCAATGCCCAGATGGCACCCGCCGGAAGCGCCATGCGTTCGATTCGCTCCAGCATTTCCAGGCGCCAATCCCTGTTCAAACCAAAAAGCGGGTCGCTTAAGAAAAGTCTCCTGTCTTTTAGATTAATCCACTGGTGAAATCTGCGAATCTCCTCTTCGGCCCGGTGGAGAGAAAAGGCCCGCCACGTACGGGAACCCTTGGCAGCTTCCATGCAGAACGAACAATTAAAGACACATCCGCGGCTCAGGTAAAGGGTTACTTCATTCGTCAGCCTGGATGAAACAGGAAGATACCTGTCCAGCAGGTGCCAATCCGGAAGCGGCAATTGATCCGGGTCCTCCACCGGTTCCGGTCCAAGGGTACGTTCTTCAAGTCGCTCTCCCTTCTGCAGGGCCTCAACGATACGAGTCAACGGCAGTTCCCCTTCACCCACCACCACATAATCGAAAGGGCTGTCCTCACCAAGGAAATCCGAAGGGCGGGCACTGGCGTGATAGCCGCCTACCACCAGGCATACGGAAGAATTACGCCGCCGGATTTCCACACCCAGGTAAAAGGATTTCAAATAATCGAAGGAACTGTAACAAGAAATACCAATAAGATCAAATTCACTGTCGAAAAGGATATCGTTGGCAGGCCGGGGAAGTAACGCCTCATAGTCCAGGTCTAAAATACGCACCCGGGCCCCGGTCCACTCCTGGAGCGCTGAACCCAGGGCAACCAGATGGTTGTCCCCAAAGCTAAAATGTTCCCGGGAAAAATAGCCGGGAGAAACCAAAAGTACATCGATGGGATTTAAACTCATATTCCTCTACCCTGTTATTCAACATTTCAATATTCTTTCTCCAAAACCAGGCATAACATGTTGAGCAACAAAAGGGTCAAGTTCAGCGGGGGAACCGAAGACCCATTCAGCGGAAGCGCCGCATCCTCCCAGGCACATTGAAGCAAGCGGACATTCCTTGCAGAAATCCGGGATCTGTTCCCGGAACCGTTTCACTGCTTCGCTTGAAATGATGCTGTCAAGTGGCGTATTCCACAGGGAACCCACCGCTTGTTTTTGCAGTGTACATAAACGGACATTGCCATCCGGTCCAATGGCAAGTTGTGCATCCACTATACCTGCCGAGCATTGGCTGAATTTAATATTGGGAAACTCCTGGTAATCGAATACGCATGGGGGAATAGGCATGGTGTTGTAAACCTTTAACTTATATTGTCCGCTCTTTTGGTTGGCCGCAGTAAGTGCTTGTAAAACCTGGGAACGGGTGGGCAGCAGGGACATGACAATTCGCCGGGGGTCCCCGGACGGGTTAAACCGGTTAAAGGCAATTTGTTTGACCCCCAGGGATACAAAAAGCTCGAAAACCTCACCAGCCTGGTGAAAATTATGGGATGTACACAGGTAGGAACCTCCCCCGGTGACGCCAAAAATCCGCAGGCTTTCCAGGGCCTTTTTCACTTTGTCAAAGGTGCCTTTTCCGCACAGGAAATCGTGTGTTTGTGCATCGGCCCCGGCCAATGTGATTTGTACATAGTTAACTTTCTGGCGGGCCAGTTTTTCTGCTGTGTCGCGGGTTATAAGTCCCCCGTTGGAAATTATGTTTACACCTATACCCTCCTGGTTTGCCAGGTCGATAATCCGGTAAATATCAGTCCGTAGAAAAGGTTCGCCGCCGGTCAGTGTAAGGGAGTAGAGCCGAACTTGATCCATAACCAGGCAAAGGAGCTTTTCGATGGATTCGGAGTTGGGCTCTCCGATCTGTAAACCATTGTCTTCCCGCCAGGCATTGTAACAATAAGCGCACTGCTGGTTGCAGCGAGGGGTTAATTCAACGGATAACGAGCGAATCAGCGGTTTCTCTTGCATCTAGGCACATTTGCTGGGATTAGACTTAATTAACTCCCAGCAGCGGCTCAAGTTGGTACATCAGGGGGATAAACAGGGGTAAATGCTTAAGCAGGGATCAATGCTTAAGCAGATGTTGATTCCGCCTTTAGCAGAGTCAATCTCATTCTTCGACAAAACGCTTTTTACAAAAGCTTCACGTCTGGCAAGGATTGCCTTCGTGTCTTCGTCATGCTTTTTTTTGTCCATTATACGTTCCTCCTTTAAGTGGCGTCTCAAACGCATCCGTGAAAATCTGAAACTGTTTGTTCTAACTTTTGAGAATTTGGATTTTGTAAAAAAGGGATGGGGAAGAAAAATATCCTTATGGTGATAAACATGGTGGATCAACAGGAACAATTGATAAACATATTCCAGGAAGGGAACCACCTTTAACAGAGCTAATCTCTTTACTCGATAAAGCTCTCTTTACAAACTCCTCACGTCTGGCAAGAATTGCCTTCGTGTCTTCATCGTGCCTTTTGTCCATTTTACATTCCTCCTTTGATTGGATTACCCATTTATTTTACCATAATATATATCTAAAAGCAATAGTTTTTATCGATTAATCTTCAAAAAGAACCACTTCTGCCTACCCTTAAAGACTACCTCCTATATCCCTCTTCTGCCCAAAACTGAATAGTTACTTTTTATCCACATAAAGCAACAACATAATCGCCTAAAATACGAAGTACGAAGTCACGGAGAGACCAAACAAATCCAAATATCCTAAATTCAAGAGGCCGAGAACCAATCACGGATTGAGAGGTAGAATTCTTTCAGGGAATCGGGCACCATTTCAATTGAAGCCAACCAATCCACTAACGTATCGATGTCTTCACCTTGAGGTATATTTTCAACCTTCCAGGGAAGCGCAGCAGCCAGGGCTTTACAGGTAGGAGGAAGGCACCCCTTAACCCAATTGCAAAACCGGTCTCGATATTTTTCCTTGAACAGCCAGGCTTCGATGGATAAGGCCATGATTTCGGGTGCCATATGATAAAAATACCCTTCCGTGTCTCTTCGAGTGCTGTGTAATCTCTCAGTGCCCATAAAAGCCCCCGGGAGGTTTATCACTTTACTCAAAACATATTCATGGCATCCCTGCATAACCGGTGCCCAGGCAGGAACATCCAATTCGTTGTCAGGCAGGCCGATAAAAATCAGGGGTTCTTTTCCAGGCCAGAGAAGACGGCCGAAACGCCTTAAAGGATGGGAGACCTTGAAACGGGAATCAGCCAGTCCCTTTACTTCATTGACAATTGTTGAAAACTCATTTTCCAGCACCGGGATTTGCTTTTTGTACAGGGGAACAATATGTTCCAGGTGCAGCTCCTGGTAACCCGCTTTCGCCTCGCTCCACAGGGCAATGCGAAATAACTCCAGTAATTCCACGGGAATATATTCAATAAGGAAATCAGCCATTTGTTTTTTCTTGGGGTCTTTCCAGGAAATTTGATCGAACGTGGATTCAATGGTTCCGTTAAAATCATCAAAGTTGTTAAAAAGCAGGGGAAATCGATTAAGATGAAACGCTTTTTCTGTCTTGTTATACAGTCCTGTAATAAGAGGAGCATCTGAAAGTAATGTTCGTTGTTCAGGTGCTGTTGGAGAGAATCGTTGATTTACCCAATGGATGTATTTGGAGTCGTAGAGGCGGCCGGCGTCCCTGGGATCCACCGGGAGATTTGCCAGCACATGAAAGACCAGGTCATACCAGCAAGAATATTCCAATGGATAAGTTAAACTCAACGCCAATTACCTCGAATAATAACTTACCATAAATTGGCAAGAATAGCAAATCCCGCGTACGGCGCATAGCGTGACGGGCCTAAGAATAAAAAGGAGACATAAAAAGGGGACAAAAGGGGACAAGTGAAAAAACGTGATCGATGTAATGAATGCGATGGGTTATGATGCAGCCGCCATAGGAAACAAAAAATTAAGAATCGTCTGAAATTACTTTTTCTATCCGCGTCTTGATATAAGAAAAAAATGGGTTATAACGAACCCTTATTAGATCGGAAGGATCAATGACCAGAATATCTTTCTCACCTTTTGCGTTAAGTGTCCCTAATATCGAATCCTGGCCATAATATTCATCTTTCGGTGATATTGGCATACATACATGCGAGAGTGCAAAAACATCTTCAGGCCACTTTAGTTCGCTGTCACTTTCTCCCTCGTTTGAAACAACTATTAGCCGGGGCTTGAAATCGGAACGTTTTTTTATTTCATCCAGCAGGTTGTCTGCAGGTTCTGAATTAATAAAATCTTTAAAATTGCGATTGATGTCAAAAAGTACAAGTTCGCTTTCTTCTGTGCCAATTTTATCCATCAAATCAACTAAATCTTCGGTACTAACAGTAGCATCCACAATCGATTGAAAAGCATAAATCAGGGGCTTGTTTTGAAGATTATCTGAATTTGAGACCAGTTTCTTAACAAGCTTTTTGTTCTCCTTTGTCAATTCATAGATCTGATCACCTGCATTTTTAGGAAACGAGTTGTATTTACAGGGATCATATTCCGGCTTTATATCTTTCCATTTGAATTTTCTAAAGTATGGTATCCAGCTTATCAGTTTATGCCAGTCGGCAAATTCCGCAAACCAGGATACACCGATGGCAGGGGAAAATAGGAACAGTTTATCAGGTGCACCCGATGTAAAAGTGTCCAATACATATCTTAAAGTTAATGCCCCACCAGTGGAAAATCCCCCCACAAAAAATTGAGGGTCTTTGTCCTTATATTTACTTATCTCTTTGCGGACCATATCAGCGACAAATTTAACGGCATCATACCAATCTTCCCATTTTACATCCAATAATGCCCCGGGAGTCGTCCCATGACCCGGCAGCCTAAGACAAATAACATAGTATCCGTTTTCTGCAAATATTTCCGCTATTGCCTTTAAGTGGTAGGGAGAATCAGTCAACCCATGAATTAGCAAAATACCGCCTTTCTTGTTATCGTCCGGGGGAAAAAGATGAAATGAGCTATTTAAATCATTACCGTCTTTATACGGTGAACATATGTTTTTTCGTATGTATCTGTTGAAGCCTTCCCCTTCCTCGACCTTAACTTCTTCATAGATTTTCTCAAGAAATTCTTTTTCTTTTGCCAAATAGTCTGAAAACGTATCGCAACTATTCCGGGTTAAGTTGTCTTTGATAGTCGGAGGGTTGTACCATTTTTGCCGGTCGTCTAGCCTCGATTTCCCCATAGGGATATTGCCCTAACGTATTTTGGTGGGCGGGAAGTAATTT
>JABAOH010024301.1_pt1 | contig 22053 bp, 21 predicted proteins | sample 7062181 | NCBI WGS metagenome assembly JABAOH01 (sample SAMN14538630, study PRJNA623070) | marine sediment metagenome | biome: marine biome [ENVO:00000428]; feature: marine pelagic biome [ENVO:01000023]; material: deep marine sediment [ENVO:00002113]; isolation source: pool of 5 deep marine... | reverse complement strand
GATGGTGATAACGTCTATCCGCATCGTCGCCCGCCTTTCCCGCCGGCCGCGCCGAGTCCGTGCCCGGCGCGCCGCACGAGGCTAGAAATCCTCGTCCCAGTCGACCTCGATCGTGCGTCTGTCGAGATCCACGTTGCGCACGACCGCCGTGACATAGGGAATGAGCCGCTCGCGCTCGCCCTGCACCACCAAGACGTCGTTGGCGCCGGTCTCCATGAGCCGCTTCACCACGCCGAGCTCGGCGCCATCCACGGTTACGACCCGCAACCCCTCGAGCTCGGCCCAGTAGTAGTCGCCGGGCTCCAGCAGTGGCAGCTCGTTCAGCTCGACGGCGATCGCCGCGCCCGCGAGAGCCAGTGCGGCATCGCGGTCGCCGATGCCTTCGAGCTGCGCCACCACGCCCGTGCCGTGCCCGCGACCCTGCACCAGCCGCAGCCGCCGCACGCCGGACTCGTCCTCGAGCAGCCAGCTGTCGTAGTTCAGTATGTCCGTAGCGCGTTCGGCGTAGGATCGCACCCGGACCCAGCCCGCGACGCCGTAAGCGCCCACGACACGACCCATGATCACGCGGCGCGAAACGTCCCGCCGGTGCGCCCCCGCTCCGCCGGCCGCCCTACGCTCGCTGCGCACCGCGCACGCCGTTCGCGCCGGGCGCCGGTGGCTTACGCCGCCGCTTGTGCCTGCTTGAGCAGACCGGCGACGCGCTCCGAGGGTTTGGCGCCGTTGTCAATCCAGTGGCGCACGCGCTCCGCGTCGACGCGCAGCTTCTGCTCGTTGGCTCTGGCCAGCGGGTTGTAAAAACCGACCCGCTCGATGAACCTGCCCCGCGGCGCGCGCCGCCGATCCGCCACCACGATGGTGTAGAAGGGCCTCTTCTTTGAGCCCCCGCGCGCCAGGCGAATTGTCACCATTTCGATAATGTCCTCTGCACTCTGATTGCGACACAAAATCGGGCAGCACCACGCTGCCCGTTGCCGCACGACTGTCGCTTCCCCGTTGACGTCCGACGGCCCGACCGAAACCCGCCGTGGCCCCGCGGCGCCGCGGGGACTTGCCCGCAAGGGGCTTAGCCGGGGAATTGTATCGCCTGCGACGCCGAATTGGTAGGGCACGCGGCCCTGCGGCGGGCTGCCTAGAAGGGCAACCCGGGCATGCGCCCCTGCCCGGCACGCAGCATACGTGCCAGATTGCCCCCCTTGCGCATGCGTTTCATCACCTTCTGCATCTGCGTGAACTGCTTCAGCAGCCGGTTGACGTCCTGTACCTCCGTNNCGTTCGTGGGTCGTCATCGAGTCGATGATGGCGACCATGCGCCGGGTCTGCGTGTCGTCGATGCGGCTGCGGGCTGCGTCGGAAAGGCCGGCCATTCCCGGCAGCTTCTCCACCAGGCTCGCCATGCCCCCCATCTGCTCCATCTGCAGCAGCTGACCGCGCAGGTCGGTGAGATCGAAGCCTTTGCCCTTGGAAATCTTCTTCGCGATCTTTTCGGCCTCGCCGCGATCGACGTTACGCTGAACCTCCTCGACCAGCGAGAGCACGTCGCCCATGCCGAGAATGCGCGAGGCCACGCGATCGGGGTGAAACGGCTCGAGCGCATCGAGCGCCTCGCCGGTGCCGAGAAACTTGATCGGCTTTCCGGTTACCTGGCGTACCGACAGCGCCGCACCGCCACGCGCATCGCCGTCCGTCTTGGTCAACACCACTCCGGTCAACGGCAAGGCGCGGTCGAAGGCCGAGGCGCTCGTGACCGCGTCCTGGCCCGTCAGACTGTCCACCACGAAGAGCGTCTCCACGGGCTCGATCGCCCCGTGCACCTGCTGAATCTCCTGCATCATCTGATCGTCGACGTGCAGCCTCCCGGCACTGTCGACGATGAGGACGTCCATCGACGTACGCCGCGCCTGCTCCACCGCCGCGCCGGCGATCGCCACCGGCGCTTCGCCGGCGGGGGGCTCATAGAAGCCGACGCCCACATCGTCGGCCAGCTTGCGCAGCTGCTCGATCGCGGCCGGGCGATAGATGTCGACGCTGGTCAGCAGAACCCGCTTGTGCTCGCGCTCACGCAGATGCCGCGCCAGCTTGGCCGTGGTGGTGGTCTTGCCGGAACCCTGCAGGCCGGCAACCAGCAGCACCGCCGGCGGGCGCACCGACAGGTTGAGGGAGTCGTTGAACTCGCCCATCAGCCGCACCAGTTCCTCGTGAACGATCTTGACCACGGACTGGCCGGGAGTAAGGCTGTTCATGACATCCGCGCCGAGCGCACGTTGTCGGACGCGGTCGATGAAGTCCCGTGCGACGCTCAGCGACACGTCGGCCTCGAGCAGTGCGACGCGCACCTCGCGCAGCGCATCGGCAACGTTTTTCTCCGTGAGGCGACCGCGGCCGCGCAACTGGTTGACGGTCTTCTGCAGGCGTTCGCTAAGTTGTCCAAACATGGTTAAACTACTCTGAGCGTTGCGATCAGCCGGCGTAATCGGCGGCGTGAACCCGCGAGTCCCGTTTGCGACGAGCGCGAGCGTCTTGTGTGCAATCGATGAATCCCGTCCCGGGGCAGTCCGACCCGCCGAGCCCGTGAACGTGCTCCCGTGTCGGCACCGCCGCCCGCGTGCGTGCCGATGGCCGGCGCTCTGAGCGCGATCGCCGCGGCGCTGTATCTCGCGGCGGGCGCAGCGTTGCTCGCCGCACTTCGTCGAGACGCCGAAACCCGACCACCGCGCGGCGCCCTGACCCTTGCCGTGCTCGCCGTGCTCGTGCACGCCGCCGTATTATATGCGAGCGCCTTCGCCGACGGTCGCGTCAACATCGCCCTGCCGACGACCGTATCGCTGGCGGGCTGGGCCGCGGGCGTGTTGTTTCTGGCGGCGGCACTCACGCGCGCGATCGTCAGCCTCGGTATCGTCGTTCTTCCCCTTGCGGGGGTCGCCGCACTGGTCGGCGGCTTCGTTCCGGGCCAGGATCACGTCGTCACCGGCCTCACGCCCGCGGCCGGCGTGCACATGATCGTTGCCGTGCTGGCCTATGCCTGCCTCACACTTGCCGTAGCGCAGGCGGTGCTGCTTGCGGTGCAAGACCATCAGCTGCACGCCAATCCGGCGGCACCGCTGCTGCAAAGGCTGCCGGCGCTGGAGACGATGGAGTCGCTGCTGTTTCAGCTGATTCTGGCTGGCTTCCTTCTGCTCACGGTGACCGTCTTGAGCGGCACCCTGTTCAGCGAGCAGGTCTTCGGTCGGCCATTCGTTCTCTCGCACCATGTCGTGCTGTCCGTGCTCGCGTGGATGACTTTCGCCGTCCTGCTGGCGGGCCGGCGGCTGTTCGGCTGGCGCGGGCGCAGCGCCATCCGCTGGACGCTGGCCGGCTTCGTGCTGCTTGCGCTCGCCTACTTCGGCACCCGATTCGTGCTGGAGGTCGTGCTCGGGCGTTGAGGTCCGCACGCGGGCTCCAGGACGGGACCGCCCCGCCCCGGCAAGCACCGCGGCGCGACATTGGCAACCGGGGCGTGTCCCGTTAGACTTGTTCCTGAGCACATAGACGCGGGTCTGCCCCACTTTTGGAAGACATTCCGATCGGCGCGCTGCTGGGCGCGCTTGTCATTCTCATCCTTCTGTCCGCGTTCTTCTCCGCCTCCGAGACGGCCATGATGGCCCTTAATCGGTACCGGCTGAAGCACCTCGCCGGAACCGGGCAGCGCAGCGCCCGCATCGCCGCCCGCCTGCTCGATCAGCCGGAACGGCTGCTGGGCACCATTCTCCTGGGCAACAACCTGGTCAACAACGCGGCCGCCGCGGTGGCCACGGTGATCGCGCTCAAGCTCTACGGTGAGGTCGCCATCGCCTTCGCCACCGGCCTGGTGACCCTGGTCATCCTGGTGTTCGCCGAGGTGCCGCCGAAGACGGCGGCGGCGCTCTATCCCGAGCGCATCGCCTACCCCGCCGCCTTTATCCTCGACATCCTCATTCGCGTGGCCAAACCGATCGTCTGGCTCGTGAACGTCGCCGGGGCCCAGGTGCTGAGCCTGCTCGGGATCGAGCGGGATCAGCGGGCGGACACGTTGAGCGCCGATGAGCTGCGCACCGTGGTTCAGGAGGCGGGGGCCATGATACCCAAGTCCCACCGCAGCATGCTTTTGCGCATCCTGGAACTCGAGGAGACCACCGTCGACGACATCATGGTGCCGCGATCGGCCATCGAGGCCATCGACCTCGACGCGGACTGGGACGACATCGTCGCCGAGCTGGCGACCAGTCACCACACCAGATTGCCCGTTTATCGCGGCTCCCTGGACAACATCGTCGGCGAGCTGCATCTTCGCCGCGTGCTCCATTTGAGCCACAGCGACGAGTTCAACCGCCGCAACCTCGAGCGCCTGGTGCGGGAACCTTATTTCATTCCGGAGGGCTCGAAGCTGACCCAGCAGCTCCTGGCCCTGCAGGCGCAGCGCCGCCAGATGGGGCTCGTCGTGGACGAGTACGGGGATCTCATGGGTCTGGTGACGCTCGATGAGATCCTCGAGGAGATCGTCGGCGAGTTCACCCAGCAGCTGCCCGGGATCTCCGAAGCCGTGGCGCCCCAACCCGACGGCAGCTTTCTCGTCGACGCCGGGATCACCGTGCGCGACCTGAACCGCAAGACCGGCTGGCGCCTGCCCACTGACGGCCCCAAGACCCTGAACGGCCTCATCCTCGAGTATCTCGAGGACATTCCCGAGGCCGGCACCAGCCTGCTGCTGGCGGGCTACCCTGTGGAAATCGTGCAGACGCGCGGGACCGCGGTGACCGTGGCGCGGATTCAGCCGCGCGCCGCGAGGCGCGCCGTGGCGACGGGCGCCTAGGAGAGACGCCACCGCATGCCGTCGCCGGGACCACAACGACCGTCAGGCGGCCCCACCCGTCCGACGGCACTTTTCTTTTCGGGGAAAGCCTCTATACTCCTTACACATCGGTTTGAGTAGTCCGTGCAACCCTCTGTAAACTAAAGAGATTGCGATGTCGACAATCAGAAATCTCATCATTCTGGCCGCCATAGCCGCCCTGTCCGCCTGCAGCAGCGGCTCGACCGCAACGGGAGTCGGGGCAGCCATCATCAACGTGGCCGGGACTTGGTCGTTTACGCTGTGGCCGTCTCTGGGCCGACCCGCCATCGAAGTGACAGGTCGCATAGTCGACACCACCGGCACCCTCAGCGGCACCGCGGCTGCAACGCGCAATCCGGCCTTTGCACAGTGCTTCCAGGGGGGGGCGATCGCGGGCTCCATTGACGGCAACCAGCTCGTGCTGTCGCTCACCGATGACGATCTCGGTTCCGTCATCAATCTCTCGGGCACCGTCAGCGCATCTGCGGGTTCCGGTAACTGGTCGCTCGGGTCGGGCCCCGCCGGGTGCCAAAACCTGGCCGGCGCGTGGTCGGCCACCAAGACGTCAGGTTAAGTCTGCGCTGCGGTGCGAGGGGTCTTTCCCAGGCTGCGGACTGGACGAGCGTGACTTGCGGGACCGTGAAAGTCCCAATCCTCGGCGTGCTGACCGGAACGGCGTTTCTTCTGTCGGCGGTCGCGGCCGCCTCGCCCCAAATCGACATTTACCTCACCGCACAGGCCGACAAGGGCGTACCGCAACACCGGCCGGCCAGCAGCTTCGACTGCACCGAGACCGTCTACGGCGTGCTGCGGATGAGCGGTCTCGAGGCGGCTCGGCATCGCCTCGACGTCGTCTGGCGGGATCCCGGGGGCAAGAGCCGCGAGCACACGAGCCATGAATTCTTGGGGAGCGGCGCCGAGCAGACGCTGTGGGTCTGGCTTCGCATGCACCGTCCGGCGGGCGCCGGCCTCCTGCGTGCGTTCAACCCCTCCGTAGGCATGGATGACTTCATCGGCGAGTGGTCGGTCAAGTTCGCCATCGACGGCCGCCTCGTCGAGACCAAGCGTTTCTCGGTCCTCTGCTGAGGCTCGCGCCGCCCGCCGCAGGGCCTCTCACGGTTTGCCCCGCGGCGACGGCCTCGCCGCTACGTCGTCACGGAGATAGTGCGGCGCCGCCGCCTGAGCGGGCTCGGCCTGGCCGGCGGCCAGCAGGCGCGCTCCGATGGCCGCCACCTCCGCCGCGCGCGGGTACTGCTCCGGCACCCAGCCCTCCAGGCGCTCGTCCAGGAGTGCGCCGAGCACGTCGTGGTAACGATCCCAGCCGCTGCCCGCGCCGAGCCACGCCCTTCCGGGGCCGAGCCTGACCTCAGCGGGCGTCGACACGGACTCGCGGCCGGCGAGCACCATGCCGCCCGAGGCGTTTCGCGTGTAGCAGCCCCAGTAAAGCTGCCCCAGTCGTGCGTCGAACGCCGCCAGCGTGCGCTGCGCGGGCTGACGTTCGGCGACGGCGGCGAGGGAGGACACCGCCACCACCGGGATGTCCACCCCGTAGGCCAGTCCCTGGGCCACGCCCACGCCGATGCGCACTCCCGTGAACGACCCCGGCCCGCGACCGAAGGCCACGGCATCGCACTGGCCCAGCGCCAGTCCCGCCTCCGCAAGCACCTGCTCGATCATCGGCAGGATGCGCTGCGAGTGCCCGCGGCGCAGCAGCTCGAAGCGCTCGACGCTTTGCCCGTCGAGCCACAGCGCCACCGAGCACGCCTCGGTGGCGGTATCGAGGGCGAGCAGCGTCGTCACGAGAAAAAGGCCCTCACGTCGGCGATGTCGTGTGTCTGCCGCATCTCCGGCAGGCTGCGCAGGAAGCGGCGCCCGTAACCGCGGCTGCGCACGCGCGGGTCGCAGAGCATGAGCACGCCCCGGTCGTCGACGTCGCGGATGAGGCGCCCGACACCCTGCTTGAGCGCGAGCACGGCCTGGGGCAGCTGCAGCGTCATGAACGGATCTTCGCCCCGGGACTCGAGATGGGCCAGCCGCGCGCGCAGCACCGGGTCGTCGGGCGAGGCGAAAGGCAGCTTGACGATGATCACGCACGACAGTGCCTCGCCGCGCACGTCCACCCCTTCCCAGAAGCTCGCCGTCCCCAGCAGGACGGCGTTGCCGAGCGCGCGAAAGCGTTCCAGCAACCGCATGCGCGGGGCGTCCCCCTGGACCAACAGTGGGTAGCGGCACTTCGACTCGAGCCCGCGGCGCGCCTGCTGCAGTGACCGGTGGCTGGTGAAGAGCATGAAGGTGCGCCCGCCGCTTGCGTCCAGCACCGGCAGCGCGCGTTCCACCACCGTCGCGATGTAGTCGCCGGCCTGGGGCTCCGGCATGGCGTCGGGGAGATAAAGCAGCGCCTGGCGCCGATAGTCGAACGGGCTCTCCCAGCGGGCCGTCGTCGCCGCCTCCAGCCCGAGCGCCCGCTGAAAGAGACCGAAGTCGTCGCCGACGGCCAGCGTCGCGGAGGTGAACACCCACGCACGCTCGCCGGCGGGCACCTGCCGCCAGAACGCGCTGCCCGCCTCGAGCGGCGTGGAGCAGAGCCGGAACGACTGGGGAGTCGTCTCGTACCATTGAACGCGGTCGCTGTGCTCGCGCTCGGTGAGCTGCTCGAGGTCGTCCGCCAGGCCGGCGCCTCGCTGCCAGCAGCGCTCCAGGCCGGGCCCCGTGGCGGCGGCCTGCTCCAGCAGCCCGCAGAAGTCGGCCAGACGCTGCTTGACGAGCTCCACGCCGCGGTGGAATGCCGGCGAGGCAAGGTCCTCCATGGCGCCGCGGCCCTCGCGCTGCGGAAACTGCGCGCCGAGCTCGGCGACCGCCTGTTGCAGCGCGCCGCCGGCCGGCGCCAGCGCGACGGCGGAGTGCGCCTGCGTCTCCTCGGCGAGGGCGTCGCGCACCAGATCCGTGAGCTGGCGCCCCGAGACCGCGGTGGCGAGCAGCGAGCCGGCCGTCTCCGGAAGTTGATGAGCCTCGTCGAAGATGACCGCGTCGACGTCGGGCAGGAGCTGGCCGAAGCCCTCCTCGCGCAACACCAGGTCGGCACAGAAGAGATGGTGGTTGACGACGACGACGTCGGCCTTGAGCGCCCTGGCGCGGGCCCGGTTAACGTGGCAACGCTCGTAGTCGGGACAGCGCGTGCCGAGACAGTTCTCTGAAGTGGACGTGACCCGCGACCATACCGGCGAGTCGGCTTCCACCTCTTCCATTTCCTCGATGTCGCCGCTCGACGTGCGCGCCGCCCACAGCGCGACGCGCGCCAGCGCTTCGTTTGTGTCCGGCCACGGGTCCGCCCCGCCTTCGGCGGCGCGGGCGAGCCGCTGCCGGCAGAGATAGTTGGCGCGCCCCTTGAGCATTGCCGCCTCGACGGGCAACGCCAGGGCATCACGCACCAGGGGCAGATCCCGCCGGAATATCTGGTCCTGCAGATGCCGCGTCCCCGTCGACACGATCACCCTGCGCCCCGACAGCAGCGCCGGCACGAGGTAGGCGAGGGTCTTGCCGGTGCCGGTACCGCACTCCACGATCAACCTGGCGTTGGCCGCCAGTGCGTCCTCCACGGCAAGGGCCATTTCCCGCTGGCCGGCGCGCGCGGCAAAGCCCGGAATCAGGGCGGCGAATGGCCCGTCGGGGCCCAGGAGCTCTGCGCTGTCCCGCACCGGCGCCCGGTCCTGTTACGCCACCGCCGCCAGGCAGCGACGCAACCCCTCTTCCCAGGGGCCAAGGCGCACGCCGAAAACGCGGGCCAGCTTGGCGTTGGAGAGGACGGAGTAGCGCGGCCGTGCGGCGGGCGTGGGGTACTGCGAGGTGGGTATGGGCACGACGCGGGTATCGAGTCTGGCCTGAGCGACGATTGCGGCGGCGAAGCGACACCACGTCGTCACGCCGGACGCGCTCATGTGATAGATGCCGGCGTTCGCATCGCACAGCGCGGGGTCGCGCAGCCATCCGCGCACCACCTGGGCGGTTGCCGCTGCGATCTCCGCCGCGCTGGTGGGGCTGCCCCACTGGTCGTCGACAATGCGCAGCTCCTCGCGCTCCCCGGCGAGCCGCAGGATCGTGCGCAGAAAATTATGACCGTATCGCGAGTAGACCCAGCTCGTGCGCAGGATCAGGTGGCGCGGCGTGGCGGCACGCACCGCCGCCTCGCCCTCGAGCTTGCTGCGCCCGTAGACACCCAGCGGAGCGGGGACGGCGCTCTCCGCATAAGGCTCGACGGCGCCGCCGTCGAAGACGTAGTCCGTGGAATAGTGAACGAGGGCGGCGCCGACGCGACGCGACGCCGCGCCCATTGCGCCGGGGGCCTTCGCATTGACCGCGTGCGCGATCTCCGGCTCCGACTCGGCGCGATCTACGGCCGTGTACGCGGCGGCATTGACGACAAGGCCGGGGCGCTCGGCCGTGATGCGGCGCTCGATGCCCGCGAGGTCCCGCAGATCGACGTCGTCGCGGCCCAACGCGACGACGTCGCCGACTTCGCCCAGGCTGCGCGTGAGGTGCGTTCCGACCTGGCCGTCGCGGCCGAAGAGGAGAATCCGCATCACGCGGCCCGCCGCCCCCCGTTTCCGCGCGGGCCGCTGCCCGCGGACGGGCTCAAGGCTTCGCGACGCGCGCCTGCGCCCCGACGCGCGGGAACGCCTCGCGCAGCCGCAGTCCTTTGGCGTCCTTATCGGAAACCAGAGGCGCCTCGAGCGGCCACTCTATGCCGATGTCGGGGTCGTCCCAGCGCAGGCAACGATCCTCGCTCGGCACATACAACGCCGTGCACTTGTAGACGACATCGGCCTGCTCGCTGGTCACGCAGAAGCCGTGCGCGAAACCGGGCGGTATGTAGAGCTGGTTGCGGTTCTGCGCCGACAACGTGGTGCCGTACCAGCGGGCAAAAGTCTGCGAATCCGGGCGCAGGTCCACGGCGACGTCGAACACCTCGCCACTGACGGTGCGCACGAGCTTGCCCTGCCAGGTTGGATACTGATAGTGCAGACCGCGCAGCACGCCGCGAGTCGAGCGCGAGTGGTTGTCCTGCACGAACTCTACGGGCAGACCCGCATCGGCGAAGCCGCGCGCATTGAAGGTCTCCATGAAGAACCCGCGTGCGTCCTCGTGCACGGTGGGGACAATGAGTTTTACACCGTCGAGCGACGTGTCCAGAACTTGCATCGGCCGATACCTCGCGCAGCGCAGGGCGCCGCCTGCTCGATTCTACACGAGCCGGCAATGCCCGGGGCACCTGCGTGCCACCGTTACGCAACGAGATCGTCGAAGAACGACTTGAGGCGATCGGTCCACGAGCTCTCGCGCGGTTTGTGCCGCGCGCCGCCCTCGTGGGTGAGGCGCTCGAACTCGCGCAGCAGATCCTTCTGACGCTTGGTCAGGTTTACCGGCGTCTCTACCGACACGCGGCAGTACAGATCGCCCAGTTGCCCCGAGCGCACATTGCGCACGCCCTTGCCGCGCAGCCGGAAGACCCGCTCGCTCTGTGTCTCGGGCGGGATCTTGAGGCTCGCGCGACCGTCGAGCGTCGGAATCTCCAGCTCGCCCCCGAGCGCCGCGGTGGCGACGCTCACGGGCATTTCGCAGTACAGATCGTCGGCGTCGCGCTTGAAGATCGGGTGCGGTCTGAGGCTTACCTGCACATACAAATCGCCGGGGCTGCCGCCGCGCCTCGGCGCCGCCTCGCCTTCCCCGGCCAGGCGTATGCGATCGCCGTCGTCGACGCCGGCGGGAACCTTCACCGAGAGGGTTTTGGTCTCGCGCACCCGGCCCTGACCGTCGCAGCGGTGACACGGGTCGGTGATGACCTGGCCGGAACCGTGGCACTGGGGACAGGTCTGCTGTATGGAAAAGAATCCCTGCTGCATCCGCACCTGTCCGTGCCCGCCGCAGGTGCGACAGGTCGTCGGCGCAGTGCCGCTGCGTGCGCCGCTGCCGCCGCAGTCGTCGCACACGGTGGCGCTCGGTACCCGGATGCGCGCCTCGGTGCCCCGCACCGCATCCTCGAGACTGAGCTCGAGGTCGTAGCGCAGATCCGCGCCGCGGGCCGCACGGGTGCCGCGCCGCCCGCCGCCGAAGATGTCGCCGAAGATGTCGCCGAAGATGTCGCCGAAGCCCGGACCGCCTCCCCCTCCGCCCATGGAGGCCTCGACCCCGGCGTGTCCGAACTGGTCGTAGGCGGCGCGCTTCTGCGAGTCGCTCAGGACCTCGTACGCTTCCTTGGCTTCCTTGAAGTTGTGCTCAGCCTGCTCGTCCCCGGGGTTGCGGTCGGGGTGGTACTTCATGGCGAGGCGCCGGTAGGCCTTCTTCAGCTCGGCGTCCGATACGTTGCGCTGTACGCCGAGGACTTCGTAGTAATCGCGTTTCGACATCGCCTGCGGTCGCCCTGCCCCCCGATGGACGCGCTACTCGCCCCTGGCACGGGGCAGCGGTGCACGCGGGCATGACGGTTCCGGCACCACGCCCGTCGCCCCGCGTGCCCTGGGTTCCGCGCCGCGCCCGCCGACGCGTCAGCGGTCGGACTTGTTCTCCTTGACCTCCTCGAACTCGGCGTCGACAACATTCTCCTGTGCCGTGTCCGCACCGCGCTCGCCGGCCGTGCCGGAACCGCTGTCGCCGCCGGAACCCGCCTCGGCGCTGCTCTGACGGTACAACTCCTCAGCGAGCTTGTGGCTCGCGGTGGCCAGGGCCTCGGTCTTGCTCTTGATGGCCTCGGTGTCGTCGGAGTCCATGACCGACTCCAGTTCCTTGATGGCGCCCTCGATGCGCTCCTTGTCCTCGGCGGCGAGCTTCTCGCCCATCTCTTTCATGGACTTGCGCACGCTGTGAATCATGGCGTCGCCCTGGTTGCGGGCGTCGGCTCGTTCGCGCGCACGCCGATCCTCGTCCGCGTGCTCTTCGGCGTCCCTGACCATGCGCTGAATCTCGTCGTCGCTCAGCCCCGAACTCGACTTGATCACGATCTTGTTCTCTTTGCCGGTGGCCTTGTCCTTTGCCGAAACATGCATGATGCCGTTGGCGTCGATGTCGAAGGTGACGTCGATCTGCGGCACGCCTCGCGGAGCGGGCGGTATGTCGCTCAGGTCGAAGCGGCCGAGCGACTTGTTGTGCGCCGCCATCTCGCGCTCGCCCTGCAGCACGTGAACCGTGACCGCCGTCTGGTTGTCGTCCGCGGTCGAGAACGTCTGCGTCGCCTTCGTCGGGATCGTGGTGTTCTTGTCGATGATCTTGGTCATGACGCCGCCCAGCGTCTCGATGCCGAGCGACAGCGGCGTGACGTCGAGGAGCAGCACGTCCTTGACCTCGCCGCCGAGCACCCCGCCCTGGATGGCCGCACCCACCGCAACGGCTTCGTCGGGATTGACGTCCTTGCGCGGCTCCTTGCCGAAGAAATCCTTCACCGTCTCCTGGACCTTGGGCATGCGGGTCTGCCCGCCGACCAGCAGCACATCGTCGATCTCGGCGGCCTTCAGGCCGGCATCACTGAGCGCGATGCGGCACGGCTCGATGGTGCGATGGACGAGATCCTCCACCAGCGACTCGAGCTTGGCCCGCGACATCTTGATGTTGAGGTGCTTCGGCCCGCTGGCGTCTGCGGTGACATAGGGAAGGTTGACGTCCGTCTGAGTGCTCGAGGACAGCTCGATCTTCGCCTTCTCGGCGGCCTCTTTGAGCCGCTGCATGGCCAGCGGGTCGCCGCGCAGGTCGATGCCCTGCTCTTTCTTGAACTCGTCGGCCAGGTAGTCGATGAGGCGCTGGTCGAAGTCCTCGCCGCCGAGGAAGGTGTCGCCGTTGGTCGACAGCACCTCGAACTGGTGCTCGCCGTCGACCTCGGCGATCTCGATGATGGAGATGTCGAAGGTGCCGCCGCCGAGATCGTAGACGGCGATCTTGCGGTCGCCGCGACGCTTGTCCATACCGAAAGCGAGAGCCGCGGCCGTCGGCTCGTTGATGATGCGCTTGACGTCCAGCCCGGCGATGCGCCCCGCGTCCTTGGTGGCCTGGCGCTGCGAGTCGTTGAAGTAGGCCGGCACCGTGATGACCGCCTGCGTGACCTCTTCGCCGAGGTAGTCCTCGGCCGTTTTCTTCATCTTCTGCAGGACCCGGGCCGAGACCTCGGGCGGCGCCATCTGCTTACCGTCGATTTCGACCCAGGCGTCGCCGTTCTTCGCCTTGATGATCTTGTACGGCATCAGGTCCAGGTCGCGCTGGACCACGTCTTCGTCGAACTTGCGTCCAATCAGGCGCTTGGAGGCGAAGACGGTCTTGTGCGGGTTGGTGACGGCCTGGCGCTTGGCGGACTGCCCGACGAGCACCTCGCTGTCGTCGGTGTAGGCGACGATCGACGGCGTCGTGCGACCCCCCTCGCTGTTCTCGATGACCTTGGCCTTGTCGCCTTCCATCACGGCGACGCAGGAGTTGGTCGTTCCCAGGTCGATGCCGATGATCTTTGCCATTTCCTGTTCCTCTTGCGAATCCAGAGCCGCGTTTGTTGGGGTGCCGGTCAGTACGTCAATGGGGGTTCGGGGGACGGTTTCAAGAGCCCTGCTGACCTTCCTCCGGGGGCGCCGCCGTGGCCACGATCACCATCGCCGGGCGCAGCAGGCGATCGTGCAGCCGATAGCCCTTCTGAATGACCCGGACGATGTGATTGGGCTCCATCTCCCGCGAGGGCTCAGTGGTCATGGCCTGATGCCACTCGGGGTCGAACTTCTCGCCCGCCTCGGCCGCGACCTCCTCGATGGAGAATCGCTCGAACACGCCGTCCATCTGCTTGAGGGTGAGCTCCAGACCCTCGAGCATCTTCGCCAGTGCCGGCGAGTCCTCGGGGTCGAGCTCCACGCCGCGGGCCAGGTCGAGGCTGTCCTTGACCGCAAGCATCTCGCCGGCGAACCGCTCGACTCCGAACTTGCGCGCGCTGGCGACGTCCGCCTCCGCGCGCCGACGGGTGTTCTCGGTCTCCGCTTTGGCCCGCAGAAAGCCGTCCTTGTACTCCTCGGCGAGCGCGCGGGCCTCGGCGAGCTCGGCCTCGAGGTCGGGCCCTGCGCTCGGGGCCCCGGCCTGCTGCGGCGCCGCTTCGCCCTGCTCGACGTCTGCCGGTGTCGCGGGAGTGGCCTCAGCCGCCGTTTTCTCTGCCTCGCTCTCGTTCATGACGTCTCACTGTCGCGTGTGTTGCCGGGATCGGGGGGGTATGGGGACTCGCCCCGCGGCTTTCAAGCCGAGGGCTCGTCCCGAGACGACGCAGGGAGCGCCCCGCGCCGCAGGCGCTTACTTGGCGTGGGTGATGGCGCTCAACGCGCTACCGAGAAACCGCGCCGTGACGTCGACGATGGGAATGACGTCTTCGTAGGACATGCGCGTGGGACCGATCACCCCGAGGGTACCGATGCAGCGGCCGTCGACCTCGTAGGGGGCCGTGATGACGCTGCAGTCGTTCAACGCCTGGTAGCCGGACTCGTCGCCGATGAAGATGTTGACGCCGTTGGCCTTCATGCTCTTGTCCAGCAGCTCCAGCAGATCGTGCTTGGCCTTGAAGGCATCGAAGAGCTTCCGGAGCTTCTCCAGTTCGCAGAGATCGGGGACGTTTAGCAGGTTCTCCTCGCCGCTCAGCAGAACACCCGTCTCGGGTGGCTCGTCCTGCGCAAAAAGCCCCTGGGCCATTTCCACGGCCGTCTCCATCACCCGGCTCAGCTTCTCGCTGTCCTGCTTCATCTCGCCGAGCAGCACTCGCCGCACCTGGCTCAGCGAGTGGCCCGAGAAGGTCGCGTTGAAGTAGTTCGCGGCCTCGACGAGTTCGCTCGGCGTGTAGCCGCGCTCGGTGGCGATGACGCGGTTCTGAACGCGGCCGTCCTCGGTGATGAGAATCACCAGGATGCGGCCTTTGGAAAGGGACAGGAACTCAAGTTGCTTGAACGCGGTGTGGTGCTCACGCGGAACCAGCACGACACCCGCGAGATGGGTCACGTGGGAGAGCAGCTCCGATGCCCGCTCCATGAGATGCCCGGTATCCAGATCGCCGGACAACCGACCCTCGATCTCGCCCAGGGCGTCGTGATTCAGGGTCTTGACCTTGAGCATGGTATCGACGAAGAAGCGATACCCTTTCTGCGTGGGTATGCGTCCGGCGGAGGTATGCGGAGAGCGGATGAGCCCCAGCTCTTCGAGGTCCGCCATGACGTTGCGCACGGTGGCCGGGCTCAGGTCCAGCCCCGTCTCGCGGGCGAGCGTCCGCGAGCCGACCGGCTGGCCGTCGGCGATGTAGCGATGGATGAGGGCGCGGAGCAGGACCTCTGCTCTTTCCGTCAGTGCTGGCGTGCCGTCGTTGCTCATCTGGAAGCGTATGGCACTCTCGCGCGGCGAGTGCTAAGGTGACGCTATCAACGGCCGAATAAGGTGTCAAGCCAAAATAGGACAGCTGGAGGCAGGCACCTTACGGCGGCGCCGCGCCGGGCTCACACGGCGCCGCGAAGTCGCCGACGGCGCCCGCGCTGCGCCGCTTCGGGGCATCGGGCGCGCACGGCGGCGGACGGCGACGGCGGGTGTCACGGGCAATGAAGACAGGGATCGAGACCGTCGGGGTGTTCGGCAAGTACCAGGATTCGAGCGTGCGGGACATGCTCGGCGTCCTGCGCGCACACCTCGAGAAACGCGGCGTCAAGGTTCTGCTCGGCGACACCACGGCGCCGGACATCGAGGGCCCGCGGGCCGAGTTCAGCCGCGACGCCGAGACTGGGGACCCGATCGATCTCGCGATCGTGGTCGGCGGCGACGGCACGATGCTGCACGTGGCTCGCTCGCTTGCGAGCGATTCCATTCCGGTGGTGGGCGTCAACCTCGGCCGCCTCGGCTTTCTCACGGAAATCCCTGCGGATCAGGCCGTGGCCGACCTGGACTGCATTCTGCGGGGAGAATTCAAGGTCGAGCACCGCATGATGCTGCGGGTGGACATCCGCACCGCGGACGATACGCTTCACAGCGCCACCGCTTTCAACGACGTGGTCGTCAGCAAGGGCGAGGTGGCACGCCTGATCGAAATCGAAACCTTCGTCGACGGCGAGTTCGTGACACGCGCGCGCGCCGATGGCGTCATCGTCGCCACGCCCACGGGATCGACCGCCTACGCGCTGTCGGCGGGGGGGCCCATCCTGCACCCGCTGCTGCCGGCCATCGTGCTGGTACCGATCTGCCCGCACCGACTGAGCAATCGCCCCATCGTGCTCGAGGGTTCGAGCGTCATTCGCCTCGAACCGCTGAACGTCCCGCCCAGGGGTGCCCATGTTTCCATCGACGGGCACATCGAGTTCTCCCTGTCGGGGCCCGAGCACATCGAAGTGCGCCGCGCCGAGCAGGTCGTCAAACTCGTGCACGTGCCCTCGCACGACCACTACGAGGCACTGCGGTACAAGCTCGGCTGGGGCGCGTGACGACCGGCATGCTCGCCTCCCTGTCTATCCGCGATTTCGCCATCGTCGATAGGCTCGAACTGGAACTCGATCCGGGCTTCACCGTGCTGACCGGTGAGACCGGTGCCGGCAAATCCGTCGTCGTCGGCGCACTCACCCTGCTCCTCGGCGCGCGCAGCGACGCCGATCTGATCAAGCACGGGACGGAGCGCGCCGAGATAGTCGCCTCGTTCGACCTCGGGCAGACGCCGCGGGTCGCGCAGTGGCTGAAGGACAAGGATCTCGACGACGCCGGCGAGTGCATCGTGCGACGAACGATCTCACGCGAGCGCGCATCGCAGGGTTTCATCAACGGTCGCCCGGCATCGATGCAGACCCTGCGGGCACTCGGCGAACTGCTCGTCGACGTGCACGGCCAGCACGAGCATCAGTCCCTGATCCGCCGCGCGGCACAGCGGCAGATCCTCGACGATTACGCCGGGCTCGAAGAGCCGGTGCGGCGCCTAGGCGGACTCTACCGCGAGCTCAAGACGTTGAGTGCGCGGCGGGCGGAGCTCGACAGCCGCCGCGCGGAACGCATCCAGCGCCTCGAGCTGCTGCGCCACCAGCAGAGCGAGCTCGAGGCCGCCGAGCTCAAGCCGGGGGAGTATGCCGAGCTCGAGGTCGATCACAAGCGTCTCGCGCACACGGAGGAGCTGCTGGCGGGCATGCGACACATCGCCGAGGTGCTCTACGAAGGCGACGAGGGCACCGTGACCGGCGCCCTGACGCGCGCCGGCGACGATCTCGCGCGCCTTGCCGCGTACGATCCGCAGGCGGTTTCGATCGCCGAGCTGCTGGAAGAGGCGCGCGTGCGTGTGGACGAGGCAGCGCGTGCGCTCAGAGCCCGCTGCGATCATCTCGAGCACGACCCGCAACAGCTGCAGCGGGTCGAGCAGCGTCTCGAACTGCTGCACGATCTCGCTCGTAAATACCGGGTTCAGCCGAACGAGCTGGACACGGTCCTGGCGGCCTGTGCGCGGGAGCTCGAGGAGCTGGACGAGAGCGATGCCCGCGCGCAGGACCTGGCGCGGGAGCTGGAGGCCGCGCGCGCGCAGTACGACACGCTGGCGCAGTCGGTTTCGGCCGAGCGGCGCGAGGCGGCCGCACGCCTGGAGCGCGCCGTCACCGAGCAGATGCAGGATCTCGGCATGGCCGCGGGCCGTTTTGAGGTCGCACTGCAAGCACTTCCCTGCGGCGAGACCACCGCTTACGGGCTCGAGAAGGTCGAGTTCCTTGCCACGGCCAACCCCGATCAGCCCCCGCGCCCGCTGGCGAAGGTCGCCTCCGGCGGTGAGCTGTCGCGCCTGAGTCTCGCCGTGCAGACGGTGACCGCGGCGGTGGCCCGCATCCCCACGCTTGTTTTCGACGAGGTGGACGCCGGCATCGGCGGCCGCGTCGCCGAGATGGTGGGGCACCGGCTGCGCGCCCTCGGACAGCGGCGACAGGTGCTGTGCATCACCCATCTGGCGCAGGTCGCGGCTCAGGGCGACCACCAGCTCCAGGTCGTCAAGGACCCCCGCGGCGGCACGCGCGTGCGCATCCGGCCCCTCGAGCCCGCCGAACGAGTCACGGAGATCGCGCGCATGCTGGGCGGCATCGAGGTGACGGAGCGCTCGCGTGCCCATGCCCGCGAGATGCTCGAGCGGGCGGCGCCGTGAGCCGGCCCCAGCCGGCCGCGAACGGGCCCGAAACCCGCATCGCGCGCATCGACGACGTGCCCGCGCTGCACGCGCTGCTGGAGGCCTATTCCTCGCGCGGCAACCTGCTGCCACGGCCGATGAGCGAGCTGTACCGGCACCTGCGGGATTTCTTCGTCGTCGATGTCGACGGGCATCCGGTCGCCTGCGGGGCGCTGGAGATCTTCACCGCCGAGCTCGGCGAGGTGCGCAGCCTGGCGGTGGCCGAAGCCCATGCGGGTCGCGGTCTGGGGAGCCTTCTCGTGCGCCGCATCATCGACGAGGCCCGGCTGCTGGGGCTGAGCCGGCTGATGGCGCTCACCTACGCACCGGCGTTCTTTCACCGGCTGGGATTCGAGACCGTGCCCAAGGAAACGCTTCCGGAAAAGGTGTGGGGAGTCTGCGTCACGTGCTACAAATTCCATCACTGCGACGAGATCGCGGTGCTGCGCCGCCTGAGCTGAGAGCGTCCGGCGTCGCTTACGTCGCCTTTCGCGTTCGGCTATCATCCGGGAGGGAGTTCGAGGTGCGATGATGAGACGTGTCTGGCGGAATTACCCGGCGTGGGTGTGCGTAACGGCGAGCCTGTTTCTCACAGGCTGTTACAAGATCGACATCCAGCAGGGCAATGTCGTGAACCCGCAGGTCGTGGCGGAGCTGCGGCCCGGCATGACGAAGCGCGAGGTGCGCTACCTCCTCGGCACACCCCTCCTTGTCGACCCCTTCCACGAGGATCGGTGGGACTACTTCTACACCTTCCGCAGAGGCGGGGAAAAGCAACGCGAGCAGCAGCGGCTCACCCTGACGTTCGAGAACGATCAGCTCGTGACGATCGACGGCGACGAGTCCGTCATCACGGTCGACGCCAATACCCTCGAGGTTCCGGACACCGACGAGGGCGTCCCCGGCGAGGAGAGCCCGGGCTTCTTCGAGCGCACGTGGAACAAAGTGCGCGGCAAGAGCCCGTCGCCGTGAGCGCGTGCGCCGACGACGGCATCGCTCAGGGCTTCGCGCCGGCCTCGCGTCGCCGCCGTCTGGCCGCCGCCCGCAGGCGGCGTGCTGCGTCGGGCGCAATGAGAAGCGGACGATAGATCTCGATCCGGTCGTCGTCCTCGAGGCGTCGGCCCAGCGTCACCTTCTCGCCGAAGATCCCCACCTCGACCCGACTGAGCTCCAGCTCGGGAAAAGCCTCCAGCACCCCCGAGCGCTCGATGGCCTCACCGACCACCGCCCCGCGCGGCAGGGTCATCTCCACGGTGTGTTGACGGTGCGGCCCGGCGTAGACGACCTCGACCCTCAGGGTGCTGGCGCCGCTCGTGTGCGTCATCGCACCCCCTCAGCGGCTGCCGTAGCAATCACGGGCGCGTTCGTGAAACGAGTCCACCAGGCCGTTGGCAACGTGGTCGAAGACGGGTCCGACGACAGCGCCCAGCAGGCGCGACGAAAACTCGAACTCCATTTCCAGCGCCACCTTGCAGGCCAGCGCCTCGAGGGCGTCGAACCGCCATAGGCCATGCAGGTGCTTGAACGGTCCCTTCAGGAGCCGCATTTCAATACGGCGGCTGGGCGAGAGGAGGTTCTGCGTGGTGAACGACTGCTTGACGCCTTTGAAGTCGATGGCCACGCTGGCGATGATGTGATCGTCGACCTGCGACAGGACGCGCGTGTCGCTGCACCAGGGCAGGAAGTCACGGTACGACGCGATGTCGGCCACGAGATCGTACATCTCGCAGGAGCTGTAGGGTACGATTGCCGAGCGGCTGACTTTTCTCACGGCGGGATAGGAAACAGACCCCAGGAAGTATAGCTCATTCGCTCAAGCGCAGGCCCACCGCTTCACCCACAAGCGGCGTGGGCCCGGCGCAGCGACGCAGGGCGCCACGCTCACGGCAGGCTCATGGCCAAGAAGGAAAAACGCTCGCCCAGCACCATCGCGGAGAACAGAAAGGCGCGCCACGACTACGCCGTTGAGGAGCAGATCGAGGCGGGGCTTGCTCTGGAGGGCTGGGAGGTCAAGGCGCTGCGCGCCGGTCGCGCCAGCATCAAGGAGAGCTACGTCATCGCCCGCGGCGGCGAGCTCTACCTCTTCGGGGCGCACTTCTCGCCGCTGCCCTCGGCCTCCACGCACGTGCACGCCGACCCGGTGCGCACGCGCAAGCTGCTGCTGCACCGCCACGAGATCGATCACCTCACCGGCTCCGTCGAGCGCCGCGGCTATGCCCTGGTGCCGCTCGCCCTGTACTGGAAGCAGGGCCGTGCCAAGCTCCGGCTGGCTCTCGCCGTAGGCAAGAAGCTCCACGACAAACGCGCCGCCATCAGACAACGCGAGTGGGAGCGCGACCGCCAGCGCCTGATGAAGGTCACGCGCTGAGCGCACCGCCCCCCGACTTGATCGGCGTGGCTCACGGCCCCATGTTTACTCATTGAGGGACGCGGTTGCCGCGTACTATACTGTGGTTGGCTTAACGGATACTCACGGGGGCGACTGGCTTCGACGTGGGTCGCGAAGCCGCCGGAGCATGCCGAGGTGCAGATTTCCTCGTAAATCCAGCTGCAAACCAATAGTTGCCAACGACGACAACTACGCCCTGGCGGCTTAATCCCCGCCAGCCTCTCACCCGGTGTTCCTGTGCGCTGGGACTCGAGGGGTCGATACATGCAGGATCGCGTCGCGGACGGCTCGCCGGCCGTAACGTTAAACTTTAGGCGGGCTCGCCTGCCGCAACCCCGTCCGTCGGGTTGCCGCCGGCCAAATCGATGACGGACTAAGCATGTAGCCGCCGGTGTGTGTAGGGCTTACGGACGCGGGTTCGATTCCCGCCGCCTCCACCATCACCGAGTTTTCAAGGCCTTGAAAACTCAAGAGAAAGCGCCCTCAGTGGCGCTTTTTTCTTATCTAAATCAAGCAAATACGTTTAGCAAAAGCATCACTTGGGATAGCTGGCAATCTCCGGCCTTCACCGCTTTACTGGGGGTATTTTTGGGGGTATAAAAAAGCCCCAACAGAAAATACCCCCAGATGCTCAGCATTCAGGAAGTCAAGAACGCCAAGGCCAGCGACAAGGCGCGAAAGCTCTACGACCGGGACGGGCTGTACCTGTTCGTCACCCCCGCCGGCGGCAAATACTGGCGCGGCAAATACCGCGTCAATGGGCGGGAGAAGACCCTGAGCCTCGGCACCTACCCCAAGCTCAGCCTCGCCGAGGCACGCGACATGTGGCAGGACGCCCGCAAGCTCGACGACCCCTCCGCGGTAAAGCAGGCAGAGAAGCACGCTCTCGATTCGTCGACGCCGACCTTCCTCGCAGTTGCCAGGGCTTGGCACACACGTCAGACACCCGCCTGGACGCGCAAACACGCTTCACAGGTTTGGCGGTCCCTGGAGATCGACATCCTGCCGACGCTGGGTGCGCGCCCTATCGACGAGATCCAGCCGCGCGAGATCATGGCCCTGATCGAGGGCATCGAGGACCGCGGCGCCGGCGAGATCGCGACCCGCGTGCTGCAGCGTGTACGAGCCGTGTTCTCGCGGGCCGTCGCGCTAGGCTACCGTGAGGTCAACCCGGCCAGCGAGCTCCGCAATCACCTCAAGCCGCGCAAGAAGGGACAACAGACCGCGCTCGCTGCCGAGGAACTCCCGGCGTTCCTGCACGCACTCGATGCCTACAACGGCGACGCGGCAACACGCCTGGGTCTGCGCCTGCTGATCCTCACCCTCGCCCGCACCAGCGAGGTCCGCGAAGCAAAGTGGCCCGAGTTCGACCGGGAGCAGGGAGTGTGGACGGTTCCGGCGGAGCGGATGAAGAACCGCCGCGAACATCGCGTGCCCCTGTCGCAGCAGGCCCTCGCCACGCTCGAGGAGCTGCACAAGGTCACCGGCCATTCCCAGTGGCTGATGCCCGGCCGCCTCGAGGACAAGCCGGCGAGCCAGAACACCATGATCTTCGCCGTGTACCGGATGGGCTTCCACAAACGCACCACCGTCCACGGCTTCCGCGCCGTTCGTCGTCTTCCCGATTCTCTACCTCCTGCCGGTCAATCCGATCTACTCCGG
>JABAOH010085457.1_pt2 | contig 22062 bp, 21 predicted proteins | sample 7062181 | NCBI WGS metagenome assembly JABAOH01 (sample SAMN14538630, study PRJNA623070) | marine sediment metagenome | biome: marine biome [ENVO:00000428]; feature: marine pelagic biome [ENVO:01000023]; material: deep marine sediment [ENVO:00002113]; isolation source: pool of 5 deep marine... | reverse complement strand
TCGTTGATCAGCTCGACGACCTCGCCGATCCGGACCGCCATGTCGGCGAGGCCGCGCACCGTATCGTTGGTCGCCTCGGTCTCGGCCACCGCGTTGGCCGCGATCTTTGCCGACTGGGTGACCCGGCGGCCGATCTCGGTGGTCGACACGCTGAGCTCCTCGGCCGTTGCGGCGACGGTCTGGACGTTCGCCGAGGCCTGGTCGGAGGCGCTCGCCACATTGGCCGACTGGCGGCTCGATTCCTCGGCCGTCGACGACATCTGCTGCGCCGTCGCCTGCATCTCCGCCGCCGCCGAGGACACCCCGTCGACGACCTGCTTGACCGAATGCTCGAAGCGCTCGGCGACGGCCAGCATGGCCGCCCGGCGCTCGTCGGCGCGACGCCGCTCTGCCTCGGCCTGCTCGGCCTCGAGCCGCGCCTTCTCCACGGCGTTGTCGCGGAACACGTGGACCGCCCGCGCCATCTGGCCGATCTCGTCGCCGCGGCGGGCGGCCGGGATCTCGATGTCGACGGTGCCGGCGGCAAGGCTCGCCATCGCCCGCGTCATCAGATTGACCGGCCCGACCACGCGCCGCGAAACGATCACGGCCGAGGCCATCAGCGCGGCGGTTCCCAGTGACAGGACCGCGAGCAGCGTCCACAGCTGGTGCAAGGCCCCGGTCGACGCGCGTTCGGTTTCCGTCCTGCTGGCTTTGATGATGGCATGCTGGACGTCGTGGATAACCGACGCAGCCTGCTGCGATGCGTGCAGCCATTCCGCGTCGGAGATCGGATAGGGTTGACCCGACAGCCCGGCCGCATAGACGCTGCCGCGGACCGCTTCGAAGTCCTCGAAGAACGCCTTGCGCGCGCGCTCGACCGCCGCGGTCACGGGCGCGCCTCCGACGCCGGCCGCCGCCGACTCCTCGAGGGCCTGCCAGGCGAGCTCCAGCCGACCGCGCCAGGAATACAGCTCCGGCAGACGGTTCGGCGGGATCGGGAAATCGTCGGCGATCAGCTGCGCCATCGTAACCCGCTCGCGCGACGCGAAATCGATGATCACGTAAGTGAAGTGCTTCGGCATCGAGAGGCTGCCCGTGATCGCGCGCTTCGCGTTGACCCGCGTCGAGTTCAGCCGGAGCTCCTCGATTTGCCGCAGCAGTCTGGCGGCGGTTCCGCGCCACTCGACCGCCTGCTCTGTCGTCGCGCCGCCCGGCGCCGAGCCGATCCGGCGCCTCAGTTCGTCGAATTCGCGCTTGGCTGCGTGGACCGCGTCCATCAGCGCCCGCCGCCCTTCGAAGCCCTGCACCGCATGCAGCTCCTCCATGGCTTGGGCGAACGGGCCGCCGCCGTGCCCGGCGGCGTGGCCACCACCGCCGGCTTGCCCGGTCGCCACGGCGCCGTCGTGGCCATGTGCGTCGCCGGCCGCGCCGAGCACCACGGCTTCGCGCTGCGCCACTATGTCGTGGGCCACCTCGAGCAGCAGGTCGGTAGCGGCGTTGACCTGGCGCGACCGGTCGGCATCGCCCCAGCGGACCCAGGCCTCCACCCCGTCGTAGATGGCGAGCGCGGCCAGCAACGTTGCAAGGATGCCGAGCACGCCATACAGCATCATCCGAATCGTCATAACGCCACTCCCGGGATCACGGATCGTTGGCCTGCGCGACGTCGCCTAATGAGTCGGGTCGTCCGGCTCGACGACGGCCTCGACGGCGATGCGGCCGGCGCGCTCGAAGAACAGGGTGACCGGAACCCGCGCGCCGACGGCCGGTGCATCCTTCGGGTCCGTCAGCATGATGTGGGACTGGCCGTGCCGCAGCGTGACCGTGCCGCCGGGCGGCACCTCGATGACGGCGGCCGGCATGTGCATCGCCGCCTCGGAGTGCCCGGAGGCGTCGTGCGGGGACGCCCCCGCGGCACCGTCGTCCTCCTGCGCCACCGCCAGAACCGTCTTCCGGGAATACGTGCTGCGCACGGCGTAGAGGCGGTCGCGCGTGGCCCCGGCATTCTCGATCGTCATGTAGACCTCGATGCGGCGCCCGTTGACCGGATCCTCCATGAGATGGGCGGTCGCGTTGCTGACGCCGACGTCGGCGGCGCCCGCGCCGGCTGGCGCCAGCACGGAGAACAGCAGCGCCAGGACGATGGCGGCGGGTCCGCGAACGGTTTCGCGACGGCACATACATGTCGGCATCATGGTCGAAGCTCCTTTCAACAGTGTCCCCGCCGTCCGGGATTGCGGCGCCAATCGGCGCTCCCCGAACGGGTGCGTCGGCGCGTCTGCATGCACTTCCTTCCAGTCCCGCGCAACGGGCAGAGCGGCATCGCGCCGAGTCGATCGATGCGATCTGAATCGCCTGCTGCCGATGCGAGGGTCTTTCTGCCGAGTCTCCCGCGTCGGGTTCGCTTTTCTTGCCGCCTCGGCCGGTCACCCGGCGCGCCGCACCGCTTCAACGCGACGCCATGAACAGGCAGCGACGGCGACACTCGATATTAGCCGCGCTGACGTTAATGTGACGTTAAATTCTTGATACCAATTATTAATTACCATATTTTTTGTAGTGTTATGCTTCGTAATTACTATGTGAGTGCGTGTGCGTTATTGCACCGCCTGCGCCCAGCGTTGCCGTCGGAATTGCCGGAACGCCGTGACCTCGACCGGACGCGCACCTATATTGTCGCCATGCCCGTCGCCACGCAGCCACACAGCGCGCCCGCCCGTCCCCGCTCCGAGGGCGGGATCGCGTTCGACCTCGTCTCCGACTACGCGCCCGCGGGCGACCAGCCGCAGGCGATCGCGGAGCTGTGCGAGGGCGTGGCCCAGGGCGAGCGGGACCAGGTGCTGCTCGGCGTCACCGGCTCCGGCAAGACCTTCACCGTCGCCCACGTCATCCAGCGGACCCAGCGTCCGGCGCTGATCCTGGCGCCGAACAAGACGCTGGCGGCGCAGCTCTACGGCGAGATGAAGGGCTTCTTCCCGAACAACGCGGTCGAGTATTTCGTCTCCTACTACGACTATTACCAGCCGGAAGCCTATGTGCCGCGCACCGACACCTATATCGAGAAGGAATCGTCGATCAACGAGCAGATCGACCGCATGCGCCACGCCGCCACCCGGGCGCTGTTCGAGCGCGACGACGTGATCATCGTCGCCTCGGTGTCGTGCATCTACGGCATCGGCTCGGTCGAGACCTATTCGGAGATGACGATCCCGCTCNNTCCCGCTCGCCGAGGGCGGGCGCGTCGACCGCGACGACCTGCTGGCCGGTCTCGTCGAGCTGCAGTACCGCCGCAACGACACCGACTTCGTGCGCGGCACGTTCCGCGTGCGCGGCGACGTCGTCGAGATCTTCCCGGCGCATTACGAGGACCGCGCCTGGCGCATCTCGCTGTTCGGCGACGAGGTCGAGGCGATCCGCGAGTTCGACCCGCTGACCGGCGAGAAGATGGCGGCGCTGGGCGAGGTGCGGGTCTACGCCAACAGCCACTACGTGATCCCCCGGCCGACGCTGCAGCAGGCGCTGCGCACGATCAAGACGGAGCTCAAGCAGCAGCTCGCCGAGCTGCACAGGGCCAACAAGCTGCTCGAGGCGCAGCGCCTGGAGCAGCGCACGACCTTCGATCTCGAGATGATCGAGGCGACCGGCTCCTGCGCCGGCATCGAGAACTACTCGCGCCACCTGACCGGGCGCGCGCCCGGCGAGCCGCCGCCGACCCTGTTCGAATACCTGCCGGACAACATGATCCTCATCGTCGACGAAAGCCACGTCAGCGTACCCCAGGTCGGCGCCATGGCGAAGGGCGACTACGCCCGCAAGTCGGTGCTCGCCGAGTTCGGCTTCCGGCTGCCGTCCTGCGTCGACAACCGGCCGCTCACCTTCGACGAATGGAACCGCATGCGCCCGCAGACGGTCTACGTCTCGGCGACGCCCGGCCCGTGGGAGCTGGAGCGCACCGGCGGCGTGTTCACCGAGCAGGTGGTGCGGCCGACCGGGCTGGTCGACCCGGTCTGCGTCGTCCGCCCGACCGAGCACCAGGTCGACGACCTGCTCGCCGAGTGCCGGTGCGCCACGGCAAGAGGCGAGCGCGTGCTGGTCACGACGCTGACCAAGCGCATGGCCGAGGACCTGACCGAATACATGCACGAGGCCGGGCTCAAGGTGCGCTACCTGCACTCCGACGTCGACACGCTGGAGCGCATCGAGATCATCCGCGACCTGCGGCTCGGCGCCTTCGACGTGCTGGTCGGGATCAACCTGTTGCGCGAGGGGCTCGACATCCCGGAATGCGCGCTGGTGGCGATCCTCGATGCCGACAAGGAGGGCTACCTGCGCAGCCGCACCTCGCTGATCCAGACGATCGGGCGGGCGGCGCGCAACGTCGACGGGCGGGTGATCCTGTACGCCGACACCGTGACCGAGTCGCTGAGCTACGCCATCGGGGAGACCGAGCGCCGGCGCGAGAAGCAGCAGGCCTACAACGCCGCCCACGGCATCACGCCGGAATCGGTGCGCAAGCAGATCGCCGACATCCTGACGAGCGTGTACGAGCGCGACCACGTCACCGTGTCGACCGGCGACGTTGGCGCGCCGCACCTGATCGGCATCGACCTGAAGACCTACATCGCGCGGCTCGAGGAGCGCATGCGCGCGGCCGCGGCCGACCTCGAGTTCGAGGAGGCGGCGCGGCTGCGCGACGAGATCAAGCGGCTCGAGGCGTTCGACCTCGAGATGCCGGTCGACGCGATACCGGTGGACCCGGCGATCGCGGCGACGCTGGCCGGCGTCGACCGCGCCCTGCAGCCGAAGGGTGCACGCCGCCGGCCGTCGAAGGGCAGGTCGAAGGGCAAATACAGGAGACGCTAGACCGTTGTCCGCTTGAATGGGAATTGGCTCCGGCCGGCGGCGCGGCCTCATGCTTCGAGACGGCGCTCCGCGCCTCCTCAGCATGAGGACAGAAACGTTGGAGCCTCATGCTGAGGAAGGCCGCGAGGCCCGTCTCGAAGTATGAGGCCGCGCCGATCCGGCCGCGTCAAATTTAACGGTTTTCGCGTCGGTGCGGGACGCCGGACGCGGCGGCACCGAACCGAATGCCGGCCCCGTCGTCCCGGTACCGGTCCACAAGGGGGGAAAGAGCGATGTCGATTCTGGGACTGGCGACCGTGCTGATGGTCGCGGCGGTGGTCGCGGTGCCGATCGCCAAGCGGCTCGGGCTCGGCTCGGTGCTCGGCTATCTTGCGGCCGGCGCGGTGCTCGGCCCGGCCGGTTTCGGCCTCGTCCGCGACGTCGACAACATCCTCCATTTCGCCGAGCTCGGCGTCGTCCTGCTGCTGTTCGTCATCGGCCTCGAGCTGCAGCCGAGCCGCCTGTGGACCATGCGCCGGCCGGTGTTCGGGCTCGGCGGCGCACAGGTCGGGCTGAGCGCCGTGCCGATCGCGCTGGTGGCGTGGGCCGCCGGCCTGCCGCCCGAGACGGCGGTGGTGGTCGGCCTGGCGCTGGCCCTGTCGTCGACCGCCTTCGCCCTGCAGATGCTGGCCGAGAAGAAACAGCTGACGACGAAACACGGGCGGGCCGCCTTCTCGATCCTGCTGTTCCAGGATATCGCGGCGATCCCGATCCTCGCCCTCACGCCCCTGCTCGCCCTGCAGGACGGCGCGGCGCCGGATTTAGCCGAGACGGCGCTGGCCGCCGGCCGGGTGATCGCCGTGGTCGCCGCCGTCGTGGTCGGCGGCCGCTACCTGCTGCGCCACGTCTTCCGCATCGTCGCCGCCACCGGGATCCGCGAGGTGTTCACGGCGACGGCGCTCTTGACGGTTGTCGGCACCGCGTTGCTGATGGAACTGGCCGGCCTGTCGATGGGGCTGGGCGCGTTCCTCGCCGGCGTGCTGCTGGCCGATTCCGAATACCGGCACGAGCTCGAGGCGAATATCGAGCCGTTCAAGGGCCTGCTCCTGGGCCTGTTCTTCATCGCCGTCGGCATGTCGGTCGACCTGCGGCTGATCGGCGAACGGCCGCTGCTCATCGCCGGCCTGATGGCCGGGCTGATCGTTCTCAAGGCAGCAATTCTGTATGGACTCGGCCGGCTCTATTGCGAGACCGACGCGTCGTCGCGCCAGCTCGCCCTGGCGATCCCGCAGGGCGGCGAATTCGCCTTCGTCATCTTCGGCGTTGCCGTCGGTTCCGGAGTCATGGAGCGCGGCGTCTCGGACCTGCTGATTCTCGTCGTGTCGCTCTCGATGGCGGCGACCCCGCTGCTGATGGGCGGCCACGACATCATCCTGCGGATGCGCTCCGGGCCGGCCTCGACCGCACCTTACGACACCCCGGACCCGGAGGAGCACCCGGTGATCATCGCCGGATTCGGCCGCTTCGGGCAGATCATCGGCCGCATCCTGCGGGCCCGCAAGATCGGCTTCACGGCGCTGGAGGCGAGCCCCGACCAGGTCGATTTTGTCAAGAAATTCGGCAACAAGGTGTATTACGGCGATGCCTCGCGGCTCGACCTGCTGCGCGCCGCCCGTGCCGACAGGGCGGCCGCCTTCGTGCTTGCCATCGACGACGTCGAGGCTTCGCTGCGCACCGCCGAGACGGTGGCGCGGCACTTCCCGAACCTGAGGATCTACGCGCGGGCCCGCAACCGGGCCCATGCCTACAAGCTGATGGAGCTCGGCGTCACGGTGATCCGCCGCGAGACGCTGCTGTCCAGCCTCGACATGGCGCGCGAACTGCTCGAGGCCCTCGGCCTGCCGGCCTACGAGGCCGAGAAGACCGTGCAGACGTTCCGCAGGCATGACGAGCAGCGGCTCCAGGCCCATTTCGACATGCGCGACGACGAGGACCGCATGGCGGAGCTGGCGAAGGAATGGGCCAGGGAGCTCGAAGAACTGTTCGAGCAGGATTCGACGGGCGAAACGGCGCAACGCTAGGCCGCAAGCGTGACCGTGCGGGTGGTTGCCACGGCGGACAGGGGCCGGATCGCGCGCGAGGGATTCGTTCCAACCCGGTTGCCCGGCTGCCCCCTGACCGCTAGACAGGGGTGACGGACCCGAGCACCCGCAACCATTCGGATCGACCTGCGCATGCCCTCCGGCCTCCTTTCCCTCCTCCGTCTGGTCCTGGGCAGCCTGCGCGATATCGCGCCGATCCTGCTGGTCATCGGCTTCTTCCAGATCGCCGTCCTGCAACAGCCGTTCCCGCATCTCGAGCGGATCGCCGGCGGCGTCCTGCTGGTCATGTTCGGCCTGACGCTGTTCATCCAGGGGCTGGAGATGGGGCTGTTCCCGATCGGCGAAGCGATGGCCCAGGCCTTCGCCCGCAAGGGCAGCCTCGCCTGGCTGCTCGCCTTCGCGTTCTGCCTCGGTTTCGGGACGACGGTGGCAGAACCGGCGCTGATCGCCGTATCCGCGGAGGCCGCGCGGGCGATGGCCGAGGCCGGGGTGGTCGCCGCGGACGAGACGGCGCAGCGCTCCTATGCGCTGGGCCTGCGCCTGACCGTCGCCCTGTCGGTCGGCGCCTCGCTGGTGCTCGGCGTGTTCCGCATCCTCAAGGGCTGGCCGGTCCATGTCCTGATCATCGGCGGCTACGTGATCGTCGTGCTGCTGACCGTCGTCGCGCCGCCGGAGATCGTCGGCGTCGCCTACGATTCGGGCGGCGTGACCACGTCGACCGTCACCGTGCCGCTGGTCACCGCCCTCGGCGTCGGCCTCGCCTCGTCGATCCGCGGCCGCAACCCGCTGACCGACGGCTTCGGCCTGATCGCCTTCGCCAGCATGTTCCCGATGATCTTCGTGATGCTGTACGGGATGGCGGCGTGATGGGCTTCCTCGCGCAGCTGTGGATCACGGCGTCGGCGACCGTCCTCGACGTCCTGCCGATCGTCGCGATCCTGGCGTTCTTCCAGATCGTCGTGATCCGCCGCCGGCCGCGCAACCTGCGGCGCATCGTGTACGGGTTCCTCTACGTGCTTCTGGGCCTCACGCTGTTCCTCGTCGGCCTCGAGGAGGCGCTGTTCCCGCTCGGCAAGATCATGGCCCAGCAGCTGACCGATCCGGCCTTCCTCGGCGTGGAGCCGACGGCGGTTCGCTGGCAGGACTATCTGTGGGTCTTCGCCTTCGCTGGCGCCATCGGCTTCGCCACGACCATCGCCGAGCCGTCGCTGATCGCGGTCGCCGACAAGGCGAACCAGGTCTCGGGCGGCACGATCTCGGTCTGGGGGCTGCGGATTACGGTGGCGATCGGCGTTGCCGCCGGGGTCGCGCTCGGCAGCTACCGCATCGTGACCGGCACGCCGCTGTACTGGTACATCATCGCCGGCTATGCCGCATTGATCCTGCAGACCATGCGCGCGGTCCGCGTCGCCGCGCCGATCGTGCCGCTGGCCTACGATTCCGGCGGGGTGACGACATCGACGGTCACGGTGCCGCTGGTCGCCGCCCTGGGCCTCGGTCTGGCCTCGACGATCCCGGGCCGCAGCCCGGTGATCGACGGCTTCGGCCTGATCGCCTTCGCAAGCCTGTTTCCGATGATCTCCGTGTTGGGTTACGCTGACCTGTCGACCTGGCTCGGCCGCAGACGCAAACCCCGCGACGCGGAGCAGCAAGGGAGTTAAGACATGAGGTTCAAACTGATCATGGCCCTGGTCGACGAGGACCAGACCGAGGACATCCTCAAGGCGGCGCGCGAGGCCGGGGCGACCGGCTGCTCGGTCATCACCAGCGCGCGCGGCGAGGGCCTGAAGCCGGAGAAGACGTTCCTCGGCCTCGACCTGGCCGTGGCACGCGACCTGCTGCTGTTCCTGGTCGCCGAACCGTTGAGCCGCGATATCCTGGAGACCATTGCCGAAGTCGGACAGTTCGACGAGGAGCCGGGCACCGGCATCGCCTTCCAGGTCGACATCGAGGACGCCGTCGGCCTGTCGTCGCAGATGGAGACCCTGTCGCAAGAGATCGAAGAGCAGATATGAAGCAGGAACCCCACATCAAGGTCGCGGAAATCATGAGCCGCCACGTGCGGACCATCGACAGCATGGCGACGGTCCGCCAGGCGATGGAGACAATGGCCCGCGAAGGCGTCACCTCGCTGGTCGTGGACCGTCGGGACGAGAGGGACGAATACGGCGTGATCGTCGTCACCGATATCGCCCGCGAGGTCGTGGCCAGGAACCTGTCCTTCGACCGTGTGCAGGTCTACGAGGTGATGAACAAGCCGGTCCTGACGGTCGACCCCAACATGGACCTGCGCTATGCGATCCGCCTGCTGGTGCGTTTCGGGCTGCGGCGCGCCCTGGTGCTGGGCCCGGACCGCCAGATCCAGGGCGTCGTGACCATGCGCGACATGGTGTTGCGCTATGCCCAGTCGCAAGAGCGGGAGGGCGAGCCTTGAACGGCGCGATCGACGCGTCCATTCCGCGCACCGCGCTGGTCACCGGCGCGGCCCATCGCATCGGCCGGGCCATTGCGCTCGATCTCGCGGCGCAGGGCTTCGACGTCGCCATCCACTACAGGGACTCGCGGGATGCCGCCGCCGCGCTCGCCGCGGAGATCGAGAGCGGCGGCCGGCAAGCCGCGCTGCTCGACGCGGATCTGGCGAACGAGGATCACATGGCGGCTCTGGTGCGCCGGGCCGCGGACGCCTTGGGCCCGGTCGGGTGCCTGGTCAACAACGCGTCGCGCTTCGAACTCGACGTCTGGGATACCGCGACCCGCGAAAGCTGGGATATCCATATCGAGACCAACCTGCGCGCACCCTTCGTGCTGTCCCAGGACATGGCGCGCAGCTTGCCGGAGGGCGCCGAAGGCGTGATCGTCAATCTGATCGACCAGCGAGTCTGGAACCTCACCCCGTATTTCCTTACCTACACCCTGTCGAAGACGGGCTTGTGGACGCTGACCCAGACGCTGGCGCTGGCGCTGGCGCCGCGAATCCGCGTCAATGCGATCGGGCCGGGGCCGACCCTGAAGAGCGAGCGCCAGTCTGAGAAGCAGTTCCGGATGCAGTGGGACGCAACGCCGCTGCGGCACGGCGCGACGCCGGAAGAGATCGCAGCCGGTGTCCGTTACATCCTGTCCGCACCCTCGATGACCGGACAAATGATTGCGCTCGACGGCGGCGAGCATCTCGGCTGGGCCCAGCCATCCCGCGGGGTTGTGCCCGTCGAGTAGAGTCCGGCCGTTCCAGTCGCAACGACACGCTCACACGCGACAGGGGAATTGTTAACGAATCCGGAACGAACAGAGAAAACTTTGCACAGCCCGCAATGGCGGATCGCGGCTGGCGTACAATCCCGTGAAACGGCGCGGCTGGCCCCCGCATATGAGCCCGATCCAATCGTTAAAATGATTTAAAACAACGAGTTAGATGGCAGTGCCCAAATTTTGTGCAACCGGCACCAAGCCGTGGGATTCCAATATCGAGCGCCGATCCCCAGCAAGTTATCGACAGTGTTATCCACAGATTTCGTGGATTGATAGTTAAGCTTCTGAAAAACAACGCAACGGAATGCTGCCATGTGGAGCGACCGACGGCGATACCGGCATTGACGGGACGGCCGGGTGCCCCGAAATTAGCACAGATGACGGACCACGCAGCCAGCACGAACCCGGAACGCGACGGCGCGGCCGTCAGCCTCGCCGAGGGGATCGCGCTCATCCGGCGGAAACTGCGGACGATGCCCGGAAATTCGGGCGTCTACAGGATGGTCGACCGACGCGGCAAGGTCCTCTACGTCGGCAAGGCGCGCAACCTCAAGAAACGGGTGGCAACCTATGCCAATCCCGGCCGTCTGCCCGTGCGTCTGCAACGCATGGTCGCGGAAACCCGGGACATGGAAATCGTGACGACCCACACCGAAGTCGAGGCGCTGCTGCTCGAGGCGAATCTGATCAAGACGCTGAAACCGCAGTTCAATATCCTGCTCCGCGACGACAAGTCGTTCGCCGACATCCTGATCGCCACCGACCACGACTTCCCGCAGATCCTCAAGCACCGGGGGGCGCGCAAGCGCCGGGGCAACTATTACGGCCCGTTCGCGTCGGCCGGTGCGGTGAACCGGACGATCACCGCGCTTCAGCGTGCCTTCCTGCTGCGCAACTGTTCCGATTCGGTGTTCGCGAGCCGCAACCGGCCGTGCCTGCAATACCAGATCAAGCGCTGTAGCGCCCCCTGTGTCGGCCGCATCGACACGGCCGACTACAATGCCCTGGTGCGTCAGGCGCATGCCTTCCTGAGGGGCCGCACGCATGCGGTTCAGGCAGATCTTGCCGNNGTCGCATCAGGACATCAACCCCGAGGGTATCGGCGATACCGACGTGATCGCGCTGGCCCAGGAGGGCGGGCAGTCCTGCATCCAGGTGTTCTTCTTCCGCGACGGCCGCAACCACGGCAACCGCGCCTATTTTCCGAGCCACGACCGGAGCGCGGACCCGGGGGACATCATGTCGGCCTTCATCGGCCAGTTCTACGACGGGCGCCAGGCGCCGAAGCAGATCCTGGTCAGCACCGATGCCGCCGAAGCGGACCTCCTCGCCGAAGCGCTCGCCGTCAACGCCGGCCACAGGGTGGTCATCCGCAGGCCGCGGCGGGGCCGCCTGTGCAAGCCGGTCGAACATGCCCTGCTGAACGCGCGCTCGGCGCTCGCCCGGCGCATGTCGGAGAGCGCCTCGCAGCGGCGCCTGCTCGAGGGACTCGCCCGGACACTGGCGCTGGATGCCGCGCCGGAGCGGATCGAAGTGTACGACAACAGTCATATCCAGGGCGCGAACGCGGTCGGCGCGATGATCGTTGCCGGGCCTGACGGGCTGAACAAGGCGGCCTATCGCAAGTTCAACATCCGCACCGCGGGCACGGCGGACGGCACCGCCGGCGGCGACGATTATGCGATGATGCGCGAAGTGCTCGGCCGGCGCTTCAGCCGCGCCCTCAAAGAGGATCCGGATCGCGAGGACGGCAGCTGGCCGGACCTGGTTGTGATCGACGGCGGGCCGGGCCAACTGTCCGCCGCCGAAGCCAGTTTGCAGGAGCTCGGAATCGACGACGTCGAGCTGCTGGCGATCGCCAAGGGGCCGGACCGCAATGCCGGACGCGAGCGTCTGCACCGGCCCGGTCGGCCGTCATTCCTGCTCGAGCCCAAAGATCCGGTGCTGTATTTCCTGCAGCGGCTGCGCGACGAGGCCCACCGCTTTGCCATCGGCACGCACCGCGCGCGCCGCGGCAAGGGGATCACGGCCTCCCCGCTCGACGAGATCCCGGGTGTCGGCGCCCGGCGCAAGCGAGCATTGCTGCAGCATTTCGGGTCGGCCAAGGCGGTCGCCCAGGCCGGCCTCAACGACCTCGAGGCGGTGGCCGGCATCAGCGGCACGGTGGCCCGCAAAATCTATGGCCATTTCCATGACGAACGTTAGAATGCCGCCACGCGCGCGCCCGTCGGACCAGACAAGGTGACTGTCCCGGAGAGCCGATGATTTACAGCCTGCCGAACCTGTTGACCGTCTCGCGAATCCTCGCGATACCCCTGATCGTGGGGATGTTCTGGATCGGCGGAGACATCGGCCGCTGGATCACGCTGGCCCTGTTCATCATGGCCGGCGTCACCGACTATTTCGACGGCCTGCTGGCGCGCTCGATGGGAAAGATCTCCAGCCTCGGCCGGTTCCTCGATCCTGTGGCGGACAAGCTGCTGGTCGCGTCGCTGTTGCTGATGCTCGTCTGGTCCGGCAACATAAGCGGGCTGTTGATCCTGCCGGCACTGGTGATCCTGTGCCGGGAGATCATGGTGTCCGGCCTGCGCGAGTTCCTTGCCGGCATCAAGATCGGCGTCCCGGTCAGCAAGCTGGCAAAGTGGAAGACCGGCGTCCAGATGACCGCCCTGGGCTTCCTGATCCTCGGCGACGCCGGACCGGTGTTTTTCCACCCACTGCTCACGACGGCGGCGATCGGCGAGGCGCTGCTGTGGATCGCCGCCATGCTGACCATCGTGACGGGCTATGACTACATGCGATCGGGCTTGAAGCATATGGCCGAACACAGACCGGCCGGCACGAAGAGCACGAAGAAAGAGAGTGCGATCAAGGCCGAATGAACGGGCCGATCGCGGCGGGTTCGGGACGACGGATGAAGATATTTGGACTTGCGGGTTGGAGCGGCAGCGGTAAGACGACCCTCATGGTGCGCCTGCTGCCGGAACTCGTCGGCCGGGGCCATTCGGTCTCGACGATCAAGCATGCGCATCACAGCTTCGAGATCGACAGGCCGGGCAAGGACTCGTTCGAGCACCGCAGCGCCGGCGCCACGGAGGTGATGATCAGCGGCGGCATGCGGTGGGCGCTGATGCATGAGAACCGCGACGCCGGGGAGCCCGCCATCGAGGATCTCCTGCGCCACATGACGCCGGTCGACCTGGTCTTGGTGGAAGGCTTCAAGAGCTACAACCACCCCAAGCTGGAGGTGCACCGGCCGGCGACCGGCAAGCCGCTGATCTGCAGCGAAGACAGCCGCATCGTCGCGGTGGCGAGCGACGCGGCCATCCCCGGACTCGCGATCCCGGTCTTCCACCTCGACGACATCCCCGCGATCGCCGACTTCATCATCGAATATTCCGGGCTTGGCTCCCGGGCGAAACATGGCGCAGCTTAGCGACGACTGCTTCGCCCACGGCGGCGCGCTGATGCCGCTCGACGAGGCGCTGGCCCTGCTCGACGAGCGGCTGCAGCCGGTGTGCGAGCCGCAGACCGTGCCGCTCGCCCAGGCGGCCGGCCGGTTGCTCGCCGAGGACGTGGTGGCGGATATCGATGTGCCGCCGCACGACAATTCCGCGGTCGACGGCTATGCCGTGTTCCACGACGATCTCGACCCGGACGGCGAGACGCGCCTTCCGGTGACCGGACGGGCCGCCGCCGGCCACCCGCTGGGCCGTCCGGCCCGCCGCGGCGAGGCGATCCGCATCTTCACCGGGGCACCGATGCCGGCGGGACCGGATACCGTGATGATGCAGGAGGACTGCAGCGAGGACGGCGACCATGTGGTGCTCGCCCCGGGCATCAGGCGCGGCGCCAACCGGCGCAGCCGCGGCGAGGACGTGACGCGCGGCCACACCATCCTGCGACGCGGCCGGCGGCTGCGGCCGCAGGATCTCGGGCTCGCAGCCGCGGTCGGCCGGACCGCTGTGTCGGCGTACCGGCCGCTGCGGGTGGCGGTGTTCTCGACCGGTGACGAGGTGCGCGAGCCGGGACGGCCGCTGCCCGATGGGGCCATTTACGATGCCAACCGGTACACGTTGGTGGCCGCCGTCTCGCGCCTCGGCTGCACGGTCAGCGACCTCGGAATCCTGCCGGACGACGCGGACGCCATTCGCCGCGCCCTCGCCGGCGCCGCCGCAGCGCACGACCTGCTCCTGACGTCCGGCGGCGTTTCGGTCGGCGACGAGGACCACGTCAAGGGCGCCGTCGAGGCCAACGGCCACATGCATTTCTGGCGTCTTGCCATTAAGCCCGGGCGGCCGGTCGCGATGGGCCAGGTCGGATCGACGCCGATCGTTGGCCTGCCGGGCAATCCGGGCGCCGTGCTGGTCACCTTCGTGCTGGTTGCGCGGCCGATTCTGTTGCGCCTGGCCGGGGCAGCTGACATCGCGCCACAGCGCTTCCCGGTGCGACTCGACTTCGATTACAAGAAAAAGGCGGGGCGCCGTGAATTCGTGCGCGCCGTCCTCCGGCCCGGCCCGGGGGGCGCGCTGTTTGCGGTCAAGCACGGCAGGAGCGGCGCCGGCATCCTGTCCTCGATGGTGGCGGCCGACGGGCTGCTGGACTTGGCCGCGGACTCGACTTATCTGGAGTCGGGGAGCACGGTTGATTTCCTCCCCTTCAGCGAGGTTCTGGCATGAAGATTCTGTATTTCGCCTGGTTGCGGCAGCGCGTCGGCGCGGGCGAGGAAACCGTCGATTTGCCGGCCGACGTCCGCGACGTCGCCGGGCTGATCGACTGGCTGAAGAGCCGCGGGCCGAACTACCGGGAGGCGCTGCGCGACACCTCGGCGATCCGGGTCGCGGTCAACCAGGAGTTCGCGGGCCTGAACGCCGCCGTCGCCGCCGGCGACGAGGTCGCCCTGTTTCCGCCGATGACCGGCGGCTGAGCCATGACGGTGCGTGTCCAGCGCGAGGATTTCGACGTCGGCGCGGAAATCGCCGCGCTGACCGGCGGGCGCACCGATATCGGCGGCATCGCCACCTTCCTCGGGCTGGTGCGCGACTCCGCCGGCGGCGAACGCATTGCCGCGATGACGCTCGAGCATTATCCCGGCATGACCGAGAAGATGCTCGGCGAGATCGAGGCCGAGGCCCGTGCGCGCTGGCCGCTCGACGCGACGCTGATCATCCACCGATACGGGAGGCTCGAGCCGGGCGACCGCATCGTGCTGGTCGCCACCGCCAGCGCCCACCGCCAGGCGGCGCTCGAGGCCTGCCAATTCCTGATCGACTGGCTGAAGACCAAGGCGCCGTTCTGGAAGCTGGAGGAAACGGGCGCCGGGGCGCAGTGGGTGTCCGCCCGAGAGAGCGATGATGCGGCCGCGGCGCGCTGGGAGGAGGTTCCCGACCCGAAATCCAAGGCGGCAGAGTAAGGGTCGCCGGTTCCTGCCTCCGGGGGGTCCATGAAAGACACATCCGGCGTGCCCAGGCGAGCCGCGCTCGTGCAGCTTGCGCTCACGCTTGCGGTGTGGCTCATGTTTGCGGTCGCGGCGCACTCGATGGTGCACCGGTTCCTGGCCGATGTCGGGCCGGTCCCCGGCGCGGGCGTGCCGGTCCTGGCCGCGCAGGCTGCCGCCGTTGCCGTCGCAACGCTCATCCTGCTTGCGGTACTGGGCCCGATGAACATCCTCAGCCTGCGCGCCGTCGTGGCCAGCGCAATCTGGGTCGTGCTCATCGTATTCGGCCATTACCTGTCCCATCTCGAGCCGATCGACATCCGCCAGACCCTGACCGCCCTGCGCGAGGCGATGGGCATGGGCGCGCTGGTCGCCGGTGCCGTCGTGCTGGCGATCCTGCTCGGCCTGCCCTTCGTTCCCAGCGTCGAAATGGGGTTGATGATGATGGCGGTGTTCGGCCGCGACGGAGCGGTTGCGGCGTGGCTGGCCACCATCGTCGGGTTGTCTCTGGCCTACGCGGCGGGCCGCTACATGCCGGTCGACTGGGTGCGGCAATGGCTCGAGCGTTGCGGTCTTCTGAACGCGGATTCGCGGCGCGGCCGATCGGTCCTCGCGCGCTTCGTCAACCGCACCAACCTTGCCAACACCCGCGCCCGGCGCATCGCAACCTTCCTGCTGCGGCACCGCTATCTGCTGTTCGCAGTGCTGATCAACACGCCGGGAAACTCGGTGATCGGCGGCGGCGGCGGCATCGCACTGGTCAGCGGCTTCGCCCGCCTGTACCGCTGGCCGCGCTACCTTCTGACCGTCGCCCTCGCCTCGCTGCCGATCCCGTTGCTCGTGTTCTTCGGGCTGATCCAGGTCGATGCCTGGCTGGCCGCTCTGGCCGGTGACTGAGCAGACGGCGGAACGGGCCCGATCGGCCTCGATTGACAATTGGCCGGCGCCATGCAACATGCGCCGCGAATCTCCTGGCGGTTTCGTTTCATGCAATTTGTGCACGGTTTTCGCCGCAACAATGTCCGCGGCGATGTGCTTGGCGGATTGACAGCCGCGATTGTGGCCCTGCCCTTGGCGCTGGCCTTCGGTGTAGCCTCGGGCGCCGGCCCCGTGGCCGGTCTTTACGGCGCCATCGCAGTCGGCTTCTTCGCGGCGGTCTTCGGCGGCACGCCCGCGCAGATTTCCGGGCCGACCGGGCCCATGACCGTGGTCATGACGGCCGTCGTCGTCCAGTACGCCGGCAATCCGGCCATGGCCTTCACCGTGGTGATGCTGGGCGGCCTGCTGCAGATCCTGTTCGGGGTCGTCAAGCTGGGACGCCTGATCAATCTGATGCCGTTCCCGGTCATCTCCGGGTTCATGAGCGGCATCGGCTTCATCATCATCATCCTGCAGTTGGCACCGCTGCTCGGTCATGCCAACCCGGCCGGCGGGCCGCTATCGGCACTGTTGAACCTGCCGGCCCTGGTGGCCGCCCCGCAAAATGACGCGATGGTGCTCGGGGCCGTCGCGCTGGCGATCATGTTCTTCAACCCGGCGCCGGTGAACCGGATCCTTCCGGCCCCCCTGGTCGCCCTGGCGGTCGGCACGGTACTGGCGTGGCTGGTGCTGACCGACGCCTCGATCCTGGCCGACGTTCCAACCGGCCTGCCCCAGATCTGGATACCGGAGATGNNGGAGATGAGCATCGAGGCGTTTCCCGACATGATTGGCTCGGCGCTGGTGCTGGCCGTGCTCGGATCGCTCGACAGCCTGCTGACATCTCTGATCGCCGACAATATCACGCGTACCCACCACGATTCCGACCGGGAACTGATCGGCCAGGGCATCGGCAATGCGGTCGCCGGCCTGATCGGCGGCCTGCCCGGCGCCGGGGCAACGATGCGCACGGTTGTGAACGTGCGGGCCGGCGGACGCACGCCGATCTCCGGCGCGGTGCACGCCCTGGTGCTGCTCGCCATCGTGCTGGGCCTTGCGCCGCTTGCCGAGCATATCCCGCATGCCGTGCTCGCGGGCATCCTGTGCAAGGTCGGCATCGACATCATCGACTGGGACTATCTGCGACGCACCCGCCGGGCGCCCCGGGTCGAAGTCTTCTTCATGCTGGTGGTGATGGGGCTGACCGTCTTCGTCGACCTGATCGTGGCCGTCGGCGTCGGTGTGGTCATGGCCAGCCTCCTGTTCGTCAAGAGCATGGCCGATCTGCAGAATCGCAGCATCCGCGCGATCACCGGAGATACCGAGGATGCGCCGCTTAGCGACGAGGCGCGGGAGATTCTGAAGTCGGCGGGCGGACGGCTGCTATTGTTCCACCTTGAAGGACCGATGAGCTTCGGCGTCGCAAAGGGCATGGGGCGGAGCTTTTCGATCGCCGACAAGTTCGAGGCCGTGGTCCTCGACCTCACCGACGTGCCGATGATCGATTCGAGTGCCGCGCTGGCCCTCGAGCTCGGCATCCGGCATGCCCACGGCCAGGGCCGCCCGGTGTTCGTGGCGGGGGCGCGGGACCCGGTCGAAAAGGTCATGGACCGACTGGGTGTGCTCGAGCATCTGCCGGTGGACCACCGCTTCCGCACGCGCGCGGAGGCGCTGCGGCACGCGCTCGAGCACATCGACGCGCCGGAGGGCGCGGAACCGGAGCATACCGGCACGTATCCGTCGAACAGCAAAACGGGCCGCGACACCGGGGTCCCGTCCGGCTGACCCGGCCGCGATCAGGCGGCGTTGAGAGTGGCCGGGATCTCGCGGCGGACCTCCGCGTCGTAGTCCTCCATCAGGACGCGGGTCATCTCGCCCGGCGTGAACCGGTAATCGTCGATTTCGCTCACGGGCGTGACCTCCACCGCGGTGCCGGTGAGGAAGACCTCGCTGGCGTCAGCCAGCTCCTCCGGCATGATCGCCCGCTCGACGATCTCGATCTGGCGCGCCCTGGCCAGCGCGATCACCGTGCGCCGGGTGATGCCGTCGAGGAAGCAGTCCGGTGTCGGCGTGTGCAGCGTGCCGTCGATGTTCAGGAAGATGTTGGCGCCGGTCGCCTCGGCGATCTGGCCGCGCCAGTCGAGCATCAGCGCGTCGTTGTAGCCGGCCGCCTCGGCCGCGTGCTTGGACAGCGTGCAGATCATGTACAGGCCGGCCGCCTTCGATTTGGCCGGGATGGTCCGCGGATCCGGACGCCGCCACTTCGAGACCTGCATACGGATCCCCTCCATGCGCGCCTGCGGCGAGAAATAGGCCGGCCATTCCCAGGCCGCGATCGCCAGGTGGATCTTCGTCTTCTGCGCCGAGACGCCCATCATCTCGCTGCCGCGCCAGGCGATCGGGCGCACGTAGCCGTCGGAGATGCCCTGCGCGGCGACGAGTTGGCGGCAGGCCTTGTCGATCTGCTCCGTGGTCCAGGGAATCGTGAAGTCGAGCTGGCGCGCCGAGTCGTGCAGACGTTCGGTGTGCTCGGTCAGCTTGAAGATCCGACCCTTGTACACCCGCTCGCCCTCGAAGACGGCAGAGGCGTAATGCAGCGCGTGGCTGAGAACGTGCAGCTTGGCGTCCTTCCACGGGACCATCTCTCCATCGAACCAGATATGGCCCGGGCGGTCGTCGAACGGCAACATGGACATGGCAATCACCCCTGCGGCTCTTATGTCTGTTGATCAAACGCGGCCTCGATCGACGCCTGGAACGAACGGATCGGTCGAAATTCCGGTCTTTTTTGTTCGTTTATGTCGTTTGGTCTTGCTTTGAGATACCATTTCGTATCATATAAGTCAACATGACTGACGTAAAATTGCCGCCGCACGGCACATCCAAACACGGCATCAACCCGCTGTTCCTGCGCGACGAGGAATTGCGGCAGGCCATGGAGCTGCTGTTCTTCGCCTATCGCGATTTCACCGCCGAGCCCGACGCAATTCTGGCGCAATTCGACTTCGGGCGCGCGCACCACCGGGCGCTCCACTTCATCGGCCGCAATCCGGGCATCACGGTCAGCGAGCTGCTCGGCATCCTGCGGATCACCAAGCAGAGCCTGAACCGGGTTCTGGGGCGGCTGATCGACCAGGGCTACGTCGAACAGCGCCCGGGCACCCGCGACCGGCGGCAGCGGCTGCTGACGCTGACCGCGGCCGGCCACAGTCTCGAGGAGCAGGTGTCGGCCGATCAGCGGGCACGTATCGCCAGGGCCTATCGCGAAGCGGGCGCGGAAGCCGTCGAGGGCTTCCGGAAGGTCCTGCTGGGCATCATTACCGAATCCGACGACCGCACACGCTTTGACCGGCCAGGCGCGCCGCGCCGCTAGGCGCTGCAGGCGTCCGGCCATATAATCCCGGCGATGGACGAGATCCGGCATATCCTGGTGGTCGACGACGACCGGCGCCTGCGCGAGCTGCTGCACCGCTATCTGAGCGACAACGGATTCCTCGTGACCTCGGCCCACGACGCAGCCGAGGCGCGACGGTTGCAGCAGGGGATGGCGTTCGACCTGATCGTTCTCGACGTCATGATGCCGGGCGAGAGCGGGCTGGAGCTGGCGCGCGCGTTGCGGGCGATTCAAAATCACGTGCCGATCCTGATGCTGACCGCGATGAGCGAACCAGCGGACCGGATCGGCGGTCTCGAGGCCGGCGCCGACGATTACCTTCCCAAACCGTTCGAGCCCCGCGAACTGCTGCTGCGCATCCGCACCATACTCAGACGCACGATGATGGGTGCGCCGGAACCCGAGCCGGCACGGGACATCGGCCTGGGACCGCTGCGCTTCGACCGCGATCGGGCGATCCTGCTCGATCAGGGCGGCGGCGTCGTGCGGCTGACGACGGCGGAGGCCAGCCTGCTGAACGTTCTGTCGGAGGCGCCAGGAGAGGTGCAAAGCCGCGAGACCCTCGGCGAGCGCTGCGCGATCGACGGCGGCGACCGCGCGGTCGACGTGCAGGTCGCAAGGCTGCGGCGCAAGATCGAGCCGGACCCGAAGGCGCCGCGCTACCTGCAGACCGTGCGCGGGCGCGGATACGTCCTGCGCCCGGACTGACGCACCGCAATGCTGCTGAATCTGATCAAGAACAGCATCGTACCGCGGTCCCTGTTCGGACGGTCCCTGCTGATCATCGTCATGCCCCTGATCCTGCTGCAGGTGGTGTCCACCTGGATCTTCTACGATCGCCATTGGGATACGATCACGCGCCGCCTGTCGAACTCGATTGCCGGCGACATCGCGCAGGTCATCGAGCTGATGCGCCAAAGTCCGAGCCAGGAGTCGCGCGCCGTGATCTTCGGCATGGCGGAGCGCAATTTCGGACTCACCATCTCGCTGCGGGAGGGTGCGATTCTGCCGACGGACAACAGCGCCAACAATGCGCGCATCGACTTCTTTCTGTCGCAGGCCCTGACCGGGCGGATCCGCCGCCCGCACCAGATCGATTCCTCATCCTACCGCGAGCGCGTCGTCGTCGACATCCAGTTGCAGGATTCCGTGATGACCGTCGTCGTCCCCGGCAAACGCCTGTTCAGCACGACCACCTACATCTTCATCATGTGGATGGTGGGCACGTCGCTGGTGCTGTTCGCGGTGGCCTCGATCTTCATGCGCAACCAGGTGCGGCCGATTTCCCGGCTGGCGCACGCCGCCGACCAGTTCGGCAAGGGCCGTGACCTGGACATGAGTTTCAAGCCTGAGGGTGCACAGGAGGTGCGCCAGGCGGCGGCGGCCTTCAATGTGATGCGCGAACGGCTGCGCCGACAGATCCGCCAGCGTACCGACATGCTGTCCGGCGTCAGCCACGATCTGCGCACGCCGATCACCCGCATGAAACTTCAGCTCGCCATGTTGCCGGACAGCGCGGCCGTTGCGGAGCTCAAGGATGACGTGGCCGAGATGGAGCGGATGATCGAAGGCTATCTGACCTTCGCGCGCGGCGAGGACAACGAAGCCGGCAAGCACGTCGATGTCGGTCTGATCGTCGAGGACATCGTGGCCGCCTGGCGCCGCAACGGCGTGAAGATAGACTGTCACGTCGAGGGGACCCTCGAGGCCTGGCTTCGGCCGGACGCCATACGGCGGTCGCTCGACAATCTCCTGGTCAACGCCCGGCGCTACGGCGAGAACATCTGGGTGCGGGCCGGACGGCGCGGCGATGCCATCGACATCACCGTCGACGACGACGGGCCGGGCATCCCGAAGGCGCACCGCGAGGACGTGTTCCGGCCGTTCTACAGGCTCGACGAATCGCGCAACCCGGACACCGGCGGCACCGGCCTGGGCCTTGCCATCGCCCGCGACCTGATCCGCAGCCACGGCGGCGACATCACGCTTGACGATTCGCCCCATGGCGGTCTGCGGGCGCGCATCCGCCTGCCACTCTGAAATCGCCCGGGGCCGCTGCCGGCAGACGTCGGCATGCTGCCATGCACGTCCGGCGATCAGTACATGCGGCCGCCGTCGGGTACCGCGTGGCTCGGCCCGAG
>JABAOH010033705.1_pt1 | contig 22062 bp, 15 predicted proteins | sample 7062181 | NCBI WGS metagenome assembly JABAOH01 (sample SAMN14538630, study PRJNA623070) | marine sediment metagenome | biome: marine biome [ENVO:00000428]; feature: marine pelagic biome [ENVO:01000023]; material: deep marine sediment [ENVO:00002113]; isolation source: pool of 5 deep marine... | reverse complement strand
TATGAGGTAACATGAAGATGTGATGTACCTCCAAAGGGTGTCTATATTGTGATAGATTACCCTTGGACTCAAAAAATAAACAAAAGGAGGTACATCAAATGAATTATATGGGGATTGACCATCATAAGCAATACTCACAGATGACATTAATGGATAAGGATGGAAAAGAGCTTAGGAATGATAGGGTGTTGAATTTTCGAAGTGAGGTAGAGAAGTTTCTTCGGGGAGCAGGAGATGAGGTTAAGGCAGTGATAGAGGCTGGGCGCTCGAGCTATGTGATGGTTGATTTACTGGAGGAGCTTGGGGTTGATGTGAAGATAGCGAACCCGAAAGAAGTGAAAGCGATTGCCAAAGCGAAGATCAAGACAGACAAGAGGGACTCGCGGATTTTAGCTCATTTGCTTCGGACAAATTTAATTCCGGAGGTTTATCAGCGGTCAGGGGAGAACCGAAGGAGGCAGCGGGTTCTGCGGCAGAGGGCCTTTTTTGTGGCGATGAGGACACGGGTGAAGAATAAGATACGAGCATTATTAGCCCAGCAGAAGGAAGAGATACAAGGAGAGGCAAGCCGGGTGAAGAACTTATTCAGCAGGAAAGGGTTAGAGGCATTGAAGGGATTAGACTTACCGGATACAGATAAGGAGTTGCTTGATGGTTTATTAAAGATGTATCAGCAGTTGGAGGAGAGGGGTAAGGAGTCTGACGAGCTGGTAGAGAGTCTGTACAACAAGATGCCGGAGGCGCAGCTGATCAGAACGGTCCCCGGCTTTGGGAAATTCTTTTCTGTATTGGTGGCCACTGAGATAGCGGATGTTGGCAGGTTTCCAAGGGTAGAAAAACTTCACAGTTATGCGGGAGTTATTCCATCGACTCACTCTACGGGAGAAAGACACTTCCATGGCAAGATCACCAAGGAAGGCAATGTCTGGCTGAGATGGGCAGCGGTGGAAGCGGTATGGCCAGCTATTAAATCTGATTTTGATCTGAAGGTATTTTACGAGAAACTTGCCAGGAGAAAAAATACTAACGCAGCTAAAGTGCCCACGGCCAGACGGCTGTTAACGATTATCTACAGGATATTAAAAGAAGGCCGTTGTTATGTGCCTTATAAAAGATAATAAAATGATCGGCCGCCTTCTAGCAATCTTAACGAGCCTTTAGGGCTGTGTTCTCTATGAGGTTAAGGGGCCGAGACCTGATAATACAGTGTGTGTTCAAAGAGCACGGATAGAAGATTGGTTCACAAGACCTAAGAAAATGAGAAAAAAGAATGGAAGAGAAAAAAGTGCTTGCATCACATCTTCATAGAAGATTGCCACACTCCGTTCGCAATGACACCCAAAAAATGCTACCAAATTACTGAGCACGTACACTTGTCCTTTTTTTTGCAAATAACCTAATCATTCACCAAACGGTTTGTCTATCGCAGTCGAAGCCATTCCGCCGAGAAAGCGCCCTCCATCTTCGGTCACAACGAAACAGTCTTCCAGCCGGACGCCGAACTCCCCATAAATGTAAATACCCGGCTCATCACTGAAGGTCATACCGGGTTGGAGTTTCAGTTTGTTCCCTTTGACTAAGTAAGGATACTCATGTCCTTCCATGCCAATCCCATGGCCCACACGGTGTGTAAAGTATTTATAGTTCGGACCATAGCCGGCATCTTCGACGACTTTCCGGGCCACTCGGTCGATATGCTCGCAAGAAACTCCGGGTCGGACCGCCTTCAATGCTTCGGATTGAGATTTTTTCACAATATCCCAGACTTTCTTCAGTTTATCCGAGGGCTTTCCCAACACAACCGTGCGTGTGACATCGGAACGAAATCCTTCGACACCGCAACCGCCGTCCACGATGATAGAATCTCCTTTATGGAGATTGCGCACCACAGATGAGCCATGAGGGAAAGCTGAATTGGGGCCGAACTGCGGCCCCCCGCCGCCCCTGACACCCATTTCCTGGTGAGCTCGTCTGATTAGACCAGACAGTTCTCCTGCGGTCATTCCTTCGCGCAAATTTTTGAACGCCTCCTTATAAGCCAGCTTGGTGATCTTATTCGCCAGGTCCATGTAAGCGATTTCTTTTTCTGTCTTGACTCCACGGCATCCTTCGGTGATGACAGCACCGTTGACCAGTTCGAGGCCCGGGGCGTCCTTATGAAGACCATAATAGATAAAATTCCTGACCGTGGGACCCAATGCCAACCGACTTTGTGCGGCTCCGAGGTCTTTCATGACACCGGCAATGAGCTTATAGGGGCTGTCATCTTCTTCCCACGTACGAACTTCATGGCCTTTCGGAATTCTCTCTTCAGCTCTTTTTCTCTCAAAAGCCGGGCAGACCCACACAGGATTGCCTTTGCGGTTTATGACCGCACCGAACGTTCGCTCGCTCCTCCCCCAGCTGACATTGGTGAAATAAATAAGATTGGTGCTTCCGGATAAGAAAAGTGCGTCAATCTTGTGCTCGGCCAATAACCGCTGGGCCTTTTCCATTCGTTTCTTATAATCTCCAGGAGTGAGGGGCTTTACACCGGCAACCATATTTTTCAACTCCGATTGCTTGGATGCCTGGGAACGGGAGAACAGAATATCTGAAAATCCGAAAGTCGAAATCGAAAGACCACCGATTTGCAAAAATTTCCGTCGTGATAGTGACATATTTCCTCCTTCTAAGATTATTCAGTATCGGGCATGGGCCGGATGAGTGCCTTGTGTGTTAATTTCTTCTCCCCAATTTGGAGAATCACAACAAATTCACCCGGGGACACCACTGCTCTGGACCGCCTCCTCGCTCTGCCTCTCTCTTGCTCCTCCTTTGTCAATCTCCTTTGCATGTTCCAGATAACTCTGCTAATTCCTGCTTTATTATTCCCTCTGAGATTGGTAAGTTCTTTTCCATAAGGGTCCGTTATGATTATTCTGACATCCTCCTTCACACTGTTCTTCAAGTAATAATTGATAACAAGTCCATCCTTCTCATTCGGTGCGTTAAAGTGCCTGTGTCCCCAAGGCCCTCCAGGGTATCTGTATCTCCACTGGATCTTTGGCTCAACTTCGAAAAGATAAACATCCTCCGCTAGAACCTTTTCATTCAATTCCTGAAGAGGAGAAATATCGGTAACGTATATTCCGAAACCATAGCTTCCCACCACCAGGTCGTTTTCTCGGGGATGAATCAGGAGGTCATGAATCGGATTGGTGGGCATGTTGTTCTTCATGCTCATCCATTTCTTTCCTCCATCAAGGGTGACAAATACACCCACATCTGTTCCGACAAATAGCAGATTAGGATTCTTCTTATCCTCGAAAATGACGTAGATGATTTCCTCCGGCAGATTCCCGGCGATCGACTGCCAGGTTTCACCATAATCTGTTGTCTTAAAGACCAAAGGTTCGAAATCATCTCTCTGGAATCCAGTCTTCACCACATACGCACTGCCTTCCTCGAAATTGGAGGCAAACACGCGGCTCACATAATAGTCCTCATCCGCTCCTGCCTTCCCAAGATTCGGAGTGATATCTGTCCATGATGCGCCTCCGTTTTTAGTGAGCTGAACCTTCCCATCCACTGTCCCGACCCAGATGATACCTGGAGTGACCGGTGACTCTGAAAGCGTGGAGATGACGCAGTATTCGATATTTCCCTTCATTTTCTCCGGGTCGTTGGTCGTCAGGTCAGGACTGATCTCCTGCCAGTCATCCCCCCGGTTCATGGAACGGTGGAGAACTTGTGACCCGAAGTAAATGACCTGACTGTTATGAGGCGATATCTGAATCGGAGCACACCAGTTAAACCGGAGCGCTGGCTCCCCTTTCTTCCTGGAAGGACGAATACTCCTTCGAATGCCCAGTTTCTGGTCAAGTCTCTGGATGCTTCCGAACTGAGACTCGTTGTAGAGCCAGCGGCTGTCGTTGGGGTCTGGCTGGTTGTACATCCCGTCCCCTCCGCCGACATATACCCAGTCATTCCCGATAATTTGTCCTGTGGGGCCATTGCTCGGGATCCTCATGGAACCCGTGTCCTGCGTCCCTCCATAAATATTGTAAGGCTCCTCCATGTCTACGCCGATCGCGTAAAACTGGGCCACAGGAATATTCTCGAAAACATCCCAGGTCTTTCCCCAGTCATAGGTGATAGCCAGGCCGCCATCGTTTCCCAGGATAACATGGTTGGAATTCTTGGGGTCGATCCAGACCGCATGATGGTCAACATGGACACCTCCCGCGATATTCCGGGTCCATGTTTTTCCGCCGTCAGTGGACCTGAACAAAGGAGTGCTCTGGACGTAAATCACTTTATCGTTATTCGGGTCAATCTTGATCTGGCCGTACCATTTGCCGCCGCCAACCCTGTCCTTTTCAGAGTTCATCTTTTTCCATGTTTTTCCGGCATTATCAGAGCGGTACACCTCCCCTCCGATCCTCTGTCCTGGACGGTCCGGCTGGCCCTTTTTCTTAGGGGAAGGCCTCGTGTTGTAGTTGTCGATCGTGGCATAGACAATGTTCGGATTCCTTAAGTATATATCAATGCCAATACGGCCAAGTGGACCTGTCGGGAGTCCTCCTCCCAGTTTTGTCCATGTCTTCCCGCCATCAGTTGTTTTGTAGATGCCGCTTTCCTGACCGGCTTCCTCGAAGTGCCAGGGCTCGCGCCATTTGTCATAGGAAGCCGCATAGAGGACTTCCGGGTTTTGAGGGTCCATGGCCACTTCCACGACTCCGACTTTATCGCTGATGTAAAGGGACTTTTCCCATGTCTTTCCGCCATCCGTTGTCTTGTACAGTCCCCTCTCCTCGTTGAAGGAAAAGTGAAAACCAAGGGCCGCCACATAGACGATATCCGGGTCTGTGGGATGAATGGCGATCCTTCCGATGTGTCGAGTCTCCTTGAGTCCCATATGCTTCCATGTCTGGCCGCCGTCAGTGGATTTATAAACTCCATCTCCTAGGAGAGAAATACGGCCTGAGGCCGCTGTTCCTGTGCCGACCCAGATGATATCGGGATTTGAAGAGAAAACAGCCACATCGCCGATGGGCATCTTGCCGGGATTGTTGAATATGGACTTGAATGTTGTGCCGTTGTTCTCCGTCTTCCACAGTCCTCCGGAAGCCGTGGAGACATAGAATGTATACGGCTGGGATTCAGGAACGACCACATCCAGAATTCTTCCACCCTGCTTGGCCGGTCCGAGAGACCGATACTCGAACACTTTTAATAAATCCTCGTTGACGAGCTCCTTATCCTTTCCGGCAATATCTGATACCAGGAATAGGGCGCAAACAACTAGAAGAAAAGGCAAACATTTGTTCAGTTTCATTGCTCCTCCTAATTACAATCCTTATTTTATTTGATTAAAAACAATTTTGTTTGATGTCCGTCGATAAATGTGCAACCTTTTTCTGTAAAAACTCCGGTTTCCTCAAAACCAATCCGCACATCCTGATTATCCCATTCCGGAATGCTGGACGTACAGCTGTATTCGATCGCATAACATGTATTCGGATAAAGAGGATATTCCCCGCGCAGCTCAACGCCCTCCGGAGCCCTTTCCGGAGGCCGCGCATCCATCGGGGGTCCGGCTGCATGTCCATGAAATCCGATGGGATGGGAATAGATCAACGGTCGCAAACCTTTGGCTTCCGCTTTTTTCATCGCCGACCAGACAATGTCATTACCGGACCTTCCGGTCTTGAATTCATTCCTAAAAATATCGCCCAGCCTGTTTGTCCGTCTCAGAGCCTCCTTCAATCCTTCCGGAGCGTCATCCTCTCCGATCTTGCAGACATACGCCTGCAACTGCATATCTGTACAGAGGCCAAGATACTTGATCCCCACATCGCAGTGAAGAAGGTCGCCTCGGCGGATAATCCTCCTGTTACCTTTGTATTTGGCAGCTTCTTTTTTATGCCTCTGAATGGAGATCGAAGGGTTAAACCAGGGTTCAAGGCCTAAGTCTGTGATCTTCTGCCGAATCCACCAGACGACGTCTTGTGTGGTCGTGATATCCGGAGTGATGACTTTATTGGAATAAAACTCAGCAATGATGTCATGAGCGATCCCACAGATATGCCTATACACGCTGAGTTCTTGAGGGCTTCGGGTTTCCAGCCAGCCCACGCAGAGATTCTCCGCAGAGACGAACCGGGAAGACAACTCGGGCCCGAGCGCTTTTTCCAGCTTTTCCTTCAAGCTGGCAGATAAGCCATCCCCAAAAGCCCAGGTCGAGGACACGTTTATCCCGATCTTTTTGGGGTTCTTTTTTTTGATGACTTCAGCCAGGCTTTCAAACTGTTTCTTTTTTTTATCCACCCATGTTCCTCTATACAAGTTTCCCACACCATAATAACCTCCTGATAACCTTTCGACTCCAAGTTTCTCACCTCTATCAAAGAAAATCAGGATCGATGTTCGCCTAGCCGCCATGGTCGGCTCCGGAACAAGAGTCAAATAAACGGGATCCTCGTTATACTCTCGGTTGATGATGAGCCACATGTCGATCCCTTCGCGCCTCATCAATTCTGGGATGATGTTGTCCAGCCGCCATGTGAGCCAATCGTTCATCACCTGTGCTCGCTCTCTCTCGGGTAAAATCTTGTGGCTGTCATTGACTGCGGATACTCCATGCTCCTGAGCAAAAGAATCAGCAGCGAACAAAAGAATAAAAACCAGAGGAAAAATCCTGAAAAATTGAAAAAGCCTTTGATAAGACATCTCTCTCCTCCTTTTTTATCTTATTATTATTTAATTGAACACTTTCTTGGCTTTCGGGTTACAGGCAATGAGCCTGGACTCTCCCTCTCCAACCAATATTCCTATTCATAATCTTATGACTTCGAGTTTTCTCGTCATTCAATCGTACATCCCGATAGGAGCGCCTTGTGGGGGACGAGAGGGAGCCGCGAGCTTCACTTGACTCGGGTCAGTCTGGAACAGTTTAATCTGTGAGAATGCATAAAAATAATGCGCCTTTTGACTTTCGTCTTTAACCGATTTCGAGGAGGCCTGCTGGAACAACCAATTTTTCAGCTCATCTAATTTGAGCAGAGCCAGAGCCCGAACCTGAGGATTGACTTCTTCATCAGCCGCTAGGCTCATCATGTGGTAGAGCAACACATTATTGACCACTCTCTGTATTTCCGCAAAGTAGCCGGATTTCGGAGATGACTTAAAAGTCGATAAGATGAGGCTATCCATCACATCAGCCAAACCAGGAACATCTTTTCTCCGGGAATGATACTCGACAAGCCGTGCGGCCCGTTCTGGCCTCAAAACCAATCCAATCGTCAGGTTAGCAGCAGTCTCTGCGGCTCCAAATGGATCAAACGTCTGGCCTGTGTAACCAGGAAAGAGCTCCCGAGTCTCGCGATATCCCGGAGGGCGGGGCGGGATGAGATTCAATATTCTCTCATTGATGGCTAAAAATTCAGGCTGAATGGTCTTGAGTAAGACCTCCAGAGCCCGACGCTGTTCTGGCCCTGGGACTATTTCCTGATTCTTCTGCACATCACCCCGCAGCTTATGATTATAGTAGAGCCCGCCGAGCACGCTCGCTGCCGCCTCGACCTGGTATCTGTGAAACAGATAAGCGAGGACCAGGGTCTCTTCCAATGTGGCCAGGGGTGCGCCGACCCGTATTCTCTTTTCGGAAAAAGAATCGAGAGCGATAGAGCGTATTCTCATGACTCGTTCCAGCTCATCCACCGGGTGCTTGCCGTTATCCCAAGTGTTCGCTAACGGGTGCGCGCTGCGCGGTCCGGCATCCTGGCCGGCAAGGAAAAACAAGCCGCGGGAAAAGGCGTTGTCCAGTATGGCTTTCAACTCTTTCTCTTCATCGACTCCAACAGGAAAGTCCTGATAGCCGTAGGCAATTGAGACCTTATCCCACTCTCCGATTCCTGTATCATAGGCAGCGGATAAGTCTAATGAGCCGTCTTTTTTAATCTTGATCAAAGGATGGGGATAATCCATGACAGAGGCTCTATCGTTTACACTCGAGGCATAATTATGTCCCATCCCGAGCGTATGCCCCACTTCATGGCAGGACAGCTGCCTGATCCGGGCCAGGGCCATCTCCAGCATCTCAGGAGAGACTTTTTTCCCGGCTTCATAATCGGCGACCAGGGCTTCTGCAATCAGAAAATCCTGGCGGACTCGCAATGAGCCAAGAGCGACATGCCCTTTGATGATTTCCCCTGTTCGCGGATCCCTGATCCCCCCGCCATAGGACCAGCCTCTTGTCGAGCGGTGAATCCAGTTAATCATGTTGTACCTGACATCCATCGGGTCGGCTCCTTCCGGGAGCAATTTTGCCTGAAATGCATTCCTGTACCCAATGGCCTCAAAAGCTTCATTCCACCAACTGGCTCCCTCGATGAGCGCTGACCGAATCGGCTCGGGTGTGCCGCGGTCCACATAATAAACGATAGGCTCCACGGGGGCACTTATTTTCGCATTCGGGTTCTTCTTCTTCAACCTGTGACGCGCGATAAATCTTTTCACGATTGGCTCTTCGACTGGCGTGGCATAATCCTGATAAGACGCCGAGGAAAAGTTTGATCTCGGATCATAGATTCGGGGCTCATAGTTATCATCCGGCAATTGGATGAAAGAGTGACGCTGCCTGAGTGTGATCGACTCTGCGTCCGGGCTGACTCCCCTGACATACATTCCGGGATTGCGGCTGGTGAAGGTCAGCAGGGCTTCAATCTCAGTGTTATGGGGGAAATTTTTTGTTGCCGGTAAATACACAGAGGATCTTGTCTCATCTAACCTGTAATCCCCTTGATTCCTCCGCCTCAGATTACTGATGGCACCGTAGGCATCCCTGAGGATGAATGAACTGGCATCAACCAGTACTCGGTTTTCTTCTTCGGCTTTGACTTGAAAGCCCCAAATCACGGACTTGGCGAAAGCATCTTCCACGGCCTTACGCTCGTCAGGGTTATCGCTGAGTGCCCGGAAAGAATAGTTTTGTTGAACAAGAAGGACTTTGGGACCGATCCTTTGAAATTTGACGACTCTGCTCCTTCCCATTTGATTCCGGTCGAGTCCCACATCATTCGAGCCAAGGCCTGCGGGAAGAGAATTGACGTATAAAAATTCTGTGTCGAGCTTATCAATTTCAAGCCAGATTTTTCCGGTCTTCGCTTCCCAGTAGAACGTGAGATACCCGGGAAATTTTTCCATCCTCTCTGTTGCTCTGCTGATCTTTGTCAGTTGAGCATTCAGAAAGGAACAGATGACAAGAAAAAAGGTTAATAAGATTAGTGTTCTTTTCATGACAAACCTCCTTTATGCGAGCTTTATGCGAGATGGTATTAGCATAAGCCATATGTGAAGTCAAACATAGAGTGCCAGCCACATCCTGATGACTGAGCACGGGGATAATCACTTGAGGATGAAAGATTCCATAGATTGTTTGGAATAAAAGTTCTTGGTCTAAGAATCCTCTTCTATTTTCCTTTAAACTTGCCTTTTCTCTTCTCCAGGAATGCAGCGACTCCTTCCTTTTTATCCTCTGTCGTGCATGTCAGGGCATGAAGGTATGATTCAAGAGCAAATCCTGAAGCTGTGTCCCCCTCCTGGCTTCTGTTCACGGCCTCTTTGGCATAGCGGACTGCGAGAGGAGGCCTGGAGGCAATCTTCTTTGCCAATTCCATCGCTGTGTCCATGAGCTTCTCAGGAGGCACAACCTCGTTCACCAGCCCGATCCTGTAGGCTTCCTGGGCATCGATAAAGTCACCGGTGAGTATCATCTCCATCGCCCTGCCCAACCCGACCAAGCGGGGCAGCCTTTGTGTTCCGCCATCGCCGGGAATAATACCCAGTTTGACTTCGGGTGCACCGAATTGAGCCTTCTCAGAGCAGATCCTGATGTTACAGGCCAGGGCTATTTCCAGGCCTCCCCCTAATGCGTATCCGTTGACCGCGGCGATGACCGGGACAGGAAGATTCTCTATACGGGAGAAAATTTCCTGTCTTTCGCTCGAGACCTGTCGTCCGAGCCTTGCGTCCCGTTCCACAAGCTCCTTTATATCTGCGCCAGCCACAAAAGCTTTATCCCCTGCTCCGGTTATTACGACAGCTCTCAGGTCATTATCTTTTTCCAGCTCATCCAGGAGACTGCGTAATTCTGTTGTTAATTCATTGGAAATGGCGTTCATTTTATCCGGCCGGTTGATGGTCAGAAGGCCGATATTATCTTTTTTTTCATAAATGAGTGTCTTATACATGATTCCACTCCTTTTCATACTTTATAAAATTTAAGACTACCGCGCTTTGCTCTCTGTGACATTCTTTGACATCCGTATTTTAACTGAGGTCTCAAGAAAACGCCTTGATGCCGAGCTCGAAGGCCCCTATGATGAGCTGTTGAATCTGGGATGTCCCTTCATACAGAGTGTTGATCCTGGCATCACGGTAAAAGCGCTCCACATCGTATTCACCGGAGAAGCCATACCCTCCATGAATCTGGATAGCCTTATAGGCCACACGGTTGACCATCTCACTGCAGTAGTATTTAGCGATGGACGTCTCTCTTGTGTTGGGCACTCCTTTATTCTTCATATCGCCCACGCGGTAGACGAGCAGGCGTCCGGCCTCGCATTCGACAACCATGTCCGCAATCATCTGCTGGACGAGCTGAAAGCTGGCTATAGGCTTTCCAAACTGGATTCTCTGTGTGGCGTATTCCTTACAGATATCGATACACCCCTGAGCCGAGCCGACACATCCCGCAGCCACCGTAAAGCGGCCGAAATCGAGCGTCCCCATGGCGACTTTAAAACCCTTGTTCACTTCACCCAAAATGTTTTCTTTGGGGACACGGCAGTTCTCCAGATAAATCTCTCCTGTGTTGGAGGCGCGAAGACCTAATTTGTCATGGAGGTCTTTTGTCGAAAATCCCTCCATTCCTTTTTCCACCAGAAAGGCTGTGATTCCTTTGGGACCTGCCTCTTTGTCTGTTTTGGCATAGACGATAGCCAGGTCAGCCACACCCGCGTTGGTGATCCATGTCTTTTGACCGTTAAGAACATAATGATCTCCGTCCTCTGTCGCTGTCGACTTCATGCTGGCGGGGTCGCTTCCCGCGTCCGGCTCTGTCAAGCCAAAGCAACCGATCCATTCTCCACTGGTCAGTTTGGGAAGATATTTTTTCTTCTGTTCCTCATTGGCAAATTTAAGAATGGGTAACTCGACAAGAGAAACCTGGACAGAATAAGTCCCCCTAAGAGAAGAATCCACCCGGCCAACCTCTTCAGCCACTATGGCATGACTTATGTAATCAAATCCGGCACCGCCGTATTCTTCAGGAATGGGCGTGCCCGCAAACCCCAACTCAGCCATTTTATTGAAAATTTCGCGCGGGAAATGACCCTTTTTATCGTTCTCACTGGCGACAGGTGCGATTTCTTCTTTGGCGAATTTACGGATAGTCTCCTGTATCATTTTTTGTTCTTCACTCAAATCAAAGTCCATGACTTTCTCCTTTTTTTTATCTAATTCTTAAAACCACGATTTAAAGTTCTCAGTTCAAGGGAATGAAATGGGGCATCAGTCGCTCTCCAATTGTGGCATTCTCAAACTTCTCTAATGAATTCAAAGCAATGCAAACTAAATGAACCTGTTTTTCTTGTTTTTCTTTTCCTGCTACCTGCTCTGTCTTCTTATTCTCAGTATTTGTAAAATCCTTCGCCTGATTTTTTTCCCAATTTTCCCTCAGCGATCATCTTCTTGATCACCTCCGGAGGTTTGTAGCGTTCATCTTTCAGCTTTCCATACAGGGTTTCCATTTTCGCCTGATGAATATCCAGTCCGATCATATCGATCAGGGCCAAAGGTCCCATCGGGAGTCCGGCACCGAGCTTCATGGCTTCATCGATATCTTCTGCGGAAGCGATCCCATCCGAATAGACGACAGCCGCCTCATTCAGAAGCCCCGCCAGAACGCGGCTGACTATTCCGGCAGGCGCTTCCTTCGCTGTCGTGATCGGAACCTTGCCCAGGCTTTCGGCGAATTTCTTGGTCGTCTCAATGGTCTCATCAGAAGTACTATCCCCGCGGATAATCTCGACAAGCTTCATGATGACAGCGGGGTTGAAGAAATGCATCCCGATGACCTTATCCGCACGGGAAGTGGCTGTGGCAATCTCGCTGACCGATAGAGCTGTCGTGTTTGAGGCCAGAATCGTCTCGGGTGGACAGATCGAATCCAGAGTCTGGAATACTTCTTTCTTTAAATCCATATTCTCATAGACAGCTTCAACGACGAAATCGGATTCTTTAGCCAGCTCGAATCCTGCGGCCCAGTTCATGCGGGAGAGGACCGAATCCATATCTTCTTGTGTAATTTTCCCTTTCTCAACCCGTCTGCCCAATCCGGCAGAAACTTTTGCCTTGGCTTTCTCGACTATTTCATCAGAAATATCGACTATTGTCACATCATAACCCTGTTGAGCGCAGAGCTGTCCGACCCCGGCACCCATGATTCCTGCGCCCACCACAAAAGGCTTTTTCACATCCATAGTTATTCCTCCATTTTTAAATAAAATAATGTAAAACCAAAAAAGGGGGGATTATTCTCAGACTTAAAAGAGTGCGGCGTTCCCTCCAGCCGCTCGCATTGATATTCAAATTGAATTATCCTTGCTTCGTATTAAAAAAACGAAGCCTTTATATTCTAGTCTTGTTTCGAACTTGATCAGGCTCTTGTGAAGATTATCTCTGTCCGAAGCGTCTGTATCGATAAGAATATCTGCTGAACACAGAACGAATTTTATCCGCTTTGACTTCTTTATTCCTAATCTCTCTTGAATCCCTTGTTATCAATAAAGACAGATTGAATTTGCAGCCAGTCTAATCAGTTGAGTCTTTCGATCACGATGGCAACACCCTGGCCTCCTCCGATGCACAGGCTGACCAATCCCATGGTTTTATCATGTGTTTTCAAAGCATGGATCAGTGTAGTCAGTATCTTCGCCCCTGTGGCTCCCACCGGATGACCGAGAGCTATGGCTCCTCCGTGGACGTTGACTTTAGAACGATCCCACTTGAGTTCCCGCTCGACTGCCAGAATCTGGGCCGCAAAGGCCTCGTTGAGTTCGATGATATCGATGTCCTCAAGCTTGAGCCCTGCCTTTTCAAGAGCCTTATTCACAGCCGGCACAGGTCCTATACCCATGACTGCCGGATCGACTCCGGCATTAGCGTAGGAAATTATACGAGCTAGAGGTTTGACACCCAGCTCCGATGCCTTTTCTTCCTTCATCACTAGGACTGCAGCGGCGGCATCGCAGAGAGCGCAACTGTTTCCGGCTGTGACCGTCCCATCCTTCTTGAAAACTGCAGGAAGTTTGGCCAGCTTCTCGATTGCCACTCCTTCCCTGGGGATCTCTTCGGTGTCAAAAATCTGAGTTTCCTTCTTCTTCAGAGGAACTTCGACAGGAAGAATTTCTTCCTTGAATTTTCCCTCTTTAACGGCTTTGACCGCTTTCTCCTGGCTTTCCACAGCAAAAGCATCCTGCTCCTCACGGCTAATGCTGTATTTCTCAACAAGAGTCTCCGCAGTCATTCCCATCAAATGTCCCGCTAAAGGACACATGAATCCATCCTTGTGCAAGATGTCGATCAACTTGCCGTCACCCATTCGATTTCCCCATCTTGCACGGTCTGCAATATAGGGGACCTGGGTTGAATTCTCAGCTCCGCCGACTAAAACGACCTCTGCGTCTCCGGCTTTGATTATCTGAGTCGCCAGAGTCACCGCCCGAAGAGAAGAACCGCATCGCTTGTTCACTGTGAACGCAGGCACCTCATGGGGCAATTCCCCCTTGACTGTGGCCAAACGCCCTATGTTAGGACCGAGACCGGCCTGCCAGCCTGTTCCAAAAACCACCTCGTCCACTTGATCGTGTTTAATCCCGCCCCTTTGGACCGCCTCTTTGAGGATGAGCGCGCCTAATTCTACAGCGGAAACTCTTTTAAAAGAACCGCCAAAGCTTCCTCCGGCTGTTCGGACAGCGCTGGTGATGACTATATCACTCATGGATGACCTCCCTTCTTGATGCTTTCATTTCCTTAAGGATAAATTAAGAATGATTTGAGGATTTACCATTATAGTTATCGATTCTTGGGACTGTCAATAAAAAGACTTATTTTTTTTCTTTTTCTTTTTTTGGTTTCCGGAAAAGCTTGAGAAGGTCGGAAAGTTTTCCTTTGATATAGCCTTCCCTGACAAAGTAGGGACCTTCCTCGGGCTTGATCCATTTAACGAACTTTCCCCTTTTCAGGCCTTGTGGGTCTCTGGCCAACCCGATCCTGAAATCGCCGTCCTTAGTCTGGATGATGGCCACATTTACCTCTTCCTCTTCTGGAGATTTGTACTGAGTGGCCGCGATGATCTTATCCTTAGGTGGGATCTTCTTGTAGATAAAATACTCATCTGGAATAGGCTGCGGCAGGTTCGCATCCTTCAGCCCTTCCCGGGCTCGAGTCGGCTCAGCTCTTTCCACGATACCGACGATGCATGTATTCCCGAATCCGCTCATGTTGAACCAGAGACCATAATTCAGGTTCTTGTACCCTTCTTCAAACATGTTCTTGTACTGGTTGTGTCCCCGCAGTTGAAAGACCAGCTCCACAAGCTGGGCTCCTCCCGAGGCCCCCAGAGGATGTGTCCTGGCTAAAAAACCGCCTGAGCGGTTGACGTATATTTTTCCCCCTTTTTTGTTTTTTTCTTCAAGAACAAGTTTGTGCCCCTGTCCTCGATCAGCCATAGCCAGGTCTTCAGCCGCTATCCAGGGAACGGATTTGAACGCATCATGGAGTTCACAGAGGTCTATTTCATGAGGATTGAGGTCCGCCTCTTTGAAGCACTTACTCCCTGCCAGCACCGCCGCCTCAAGGGAGATCAGAGTTTTTCGCTCCGCGATCTTGATGTTGTCAAAGGCAGATTTAACGCTGGTTAGTTTGATATCTGTGGGAGTCGGTACAAGATAGACAGCCCCGGCTCCGTTGTACGAGCCGCTGCAGTCAAACTTTGTGAGGGGCTTGGCTATAATCCGGTTGATTTCAGGATTGTCATATTCTTTCCGGGAAACAGGTTCTTTGAAATACGCATACTCGTTAAAAGACCCGAATCCCAGGCTTTGAACACTCATCTCGTAACAGATATTCCTGAATTCCTTCTCCGAGACCTTATAGGCATCCATGTATTCGTAGGAAGCCAAGGCAGCGACTGCTGGCATCTCCCCGAGCCCACGCTCTCTTTCTTCTTCGGCGATCACAGTGGAAATCTGAGAAGGAATCTCTTCATTCTTGAGTTTCCCCTTCATCTTTTCGCCAAAACAGACCATGACCTTGAGCCCGGAGGACGCCAGCCGCTTCCCCAGCTCCACTGCCGCCGCACCCGTGGCAGAGCCCAGTTCCACATGGTAGATCTCGGTGTCCCGGGCCAGCTTCATCTCGATCCCGACCAGAGAGTCGAGTCCGGTCTGGCGGGCAAACCCGATGGGGTCCATGCTGCCGATCACCAGGCAGTCCGGAACAAGGTCTAATGTGTAGGCTCGGGAATTCTGGAGTGCCTTCTGACAGGCGTCAGCCAGGATCACTCCGATAGGTCTAAAATCCTTCCCAAAGGGAGTGAGAGACACACCGGCGACAAAAACATCAGGCATCTTAACTCGAGTCCTTTATTTCCATTATTTCTATCGGTTTTTTCTTTTGCCTCTTCCCTTTTTGTGTGAATATGCAAAAGGGCTGATAAGCGATTTTATCATCTACAATTTTATTATCTTAAATAGAATCGAAGCAAGTCAACAAAAGGAAAGAAGAAAAGATAGCAAAAAACATTTGACTTCTCGAATATTCCCTATTAATATTATAGAATATATATATATTATAGTATTAAAATATCTGAGTTTTTACTTTTTTGAACACGACCTGATAAAAAGATGCCATTTATCAGATGTGCTCGTTGAAAATTTATTAGAGTATCAGAGATGATTTGGCCAGAACAGCCAAAATTCGAGATAAAAACCAGAAGGAGGTTCATGATGATGAAGAAAAAAATATTCTGGGCAGGGATAATCCTTTTAGGTGCGCTGACAGCGTTTCACTGTGATGGAGGTAACGGAAATGGTGGAGACGTACCAGAGACACCAATATCAGACCCCTCTTTTTCCAATCACATTCAGCCTATATTCACGAACAACTGCGCGCTAGGCGGCTGCCACAACAGTACTGCTCAGGCGGGATTAAACCTAACTCAAGGAGTCGCATACTCAAACATCGTTAACGTGGCTTCCACTCAAGTACCACAAAGTATGAGAGTGCTCCCCGGGGATGCTGCAAACAGCTATCTTGTGAAAAAAATCGAAGGCACTCAAACTGTTGGAACTCGTATGCCTCAGGGAAGAAGCGCTTTGAGCAGCGTTACTATTCAAAACATCAAAAATTGGGTAGACAGAGGAGCCAAGAACAACTAGACTTTTAAAATCAGGTTTTTAGGAGGGAAACAAATGAAGTCTAAAATCAGTGTATTTCTCTTTATATTCTTTGTTGGGGCTTTTTTTCTCTATTCTTTCAGTCTTCAAGACCCTTTAGACAGAGGAGAATCCAACTCCAGTGACTTTGGGAACGATAAACTGCAGGAAAACGTCGCGCGAATTCTCAAAAAGAGCTGCAGTGTGGCTGGCTGCCATAGAGGGAATTATCCGCCGGCGAACCTGAATCTCGGGAAAGATAGATTCATAAAATCTTTAGTGAACATCTCCAGCCAGGAAATTCCTTCATTGAAACTGGTCGATACAGCTAATCCTGAGAAAAGTTATCTCTTAATGAAAATTAAAGGGGATGACACAATCGTCGGACAACGCATGCCTGCCGGTTCTTCTCCGTTAAAGGCAAGTGAAATAAAGACCATCGAAGATTGGGTATCGAGTTTGAGTGAAACTCAGGCCGAGGGAGAAAACATCCAGCCTCCGAACGGGAATTCCGCGGAAGAGCCTGAGCAAAGAAAATTCACCAAGCCGGCTTTCTGGGGAACACGGCTTATCAACCTTCCCACTACCCATTCCATCGGAAAAGGTGAACTTCTATTTAGAATCTCTCATCGCTTTTACCCATCTATCACAGAAGGCTATGACTCTTTCTACGGATTGGACGGGCCCGCCGTGATTCTCCTTAGTCTTGGGTATGGGCTGAGTGACAATTTCAGTTTGACGCTCGCTCGAACAAAATTAGACAAAGAAGTGGAGCTCTCGATGAAATGGGTCCTGTTTCGGCAGGAAAAATCAAAAATGCCTCTATCCGGAGCTTTGAACATCGGAGGAAGCCTGGTCACTGAATCTCAACCGGACAGAGACGTTTTCGATGCGGACAACATGAAATTCAACATACAGGCTATTTTGTCTTATCAGTTGAGCGATGCGCTCTCCTTTGCCCTCGTCCCGGCCTACTCCTCCAACACCAACCACTGGGATCCATCGCCTGAAGGGACTCTCGCTCTGGGAACTGGCGGGAGAGTTATGGTCTTCAACGACTTTTCAATCATCTGGGAATGGAATCCCGTTCTTTCCGGCTATAAAGCCAATTCGCACGGCTGGGCGCTGGGAATCGAAAAAAAAGTGGGGGGACATGTTTTTCAGGTCTTTCTACTTAACTCGGCAGGTTTGACCTCCTCTCAGTTCCTTCCTGGAGGAGACTTGAGGTTGCAAGATGGGGATTTCCGGATAGGATTCAATATTTTCCGATTATTCTAGCCTGAATTATTCATAAAATCTGCCAACACCATTTCTAAAATACCTTTGAAGGATGACAAATAATCTTATGTCGGCATCTTTTCCCCTTCGGGCGAGCCGATCTCACCGCATCTACTTCGTTACAGCGCAAGCGCGGTGGACGACCACAGCATCTTGCCCTGTGCCTCGTATCTCCTGCAACCTCGACTCGTGAATAACTCAGGTGCCCTGAATTATTCATAAATATGGTGTCTTAGCGTAAAGAAAATGTTAGGTTGCCTTTTTTTTAATACTGCCTTTTAATGTTCTGCTGCTTTTTATATAGGAAATTCTGCGCTAGATAGAGCAATCCCTCCCACATAAATTCACAACTGGGGTGTACAGAGACTCCATTAAAAAAGAAATCCGGTTTCCTTGCTTTTCAGGTACAGCACGATCATACGCACAACCATAAAGATGATCCCGCTTGCCAGGACCAAGGCATAAAGAGTGAGAAAAATCGTATTCACGAGAGGCACCTTTCCCATGGTCACTTGAGGGAAAAGGAGGTCGAATATCGTCTTCCCAAAAAAAATGAGCAACAGAGCGATTCCAAAAGCAGCCCTGTACAAATATTCCTTTGCGTTCTCCATCTGCACAGTGTCCAGGTTGATCAGGGGATAGAGCAGCCATGCCGCGATGATCCAGAGAATAATGGTGAGAGCCCAAACCCCTTTTTTCCTCAATCCTTCTGCTTTTACATGATTCATCTTTTGCTTTTTTCTCTTTATTAACTGAGCCCATTGGCAAATGCTTTCAGGCCATAATGCTGTATCAGAATAACAATTCCTCTGGAGTTGAATTCAAATTTCCTGATTATCTTCTTCCGGGGCACAACAAAAAACTAATATCACAGACAAAATTTCAAGTCAAAAGCTAGAGCGCAATTTTCAAAAGTCATCTCTCCAATATTCTCACGAAGAGCTTTTATTAAAGTATCAATTGGATACATGTAGCGGAAAGATAAGAGAACGGTTTGGTCAAGCGTAATCTCTTTTTGAAAAAAATCCGGCCGATTTCACGATAGAAATCATAAAAGGGAAAGTTTGATTCCAAAAAAAGGGGCTTTTTATCTATGAGTATTTCTCTCTTCCAAGCAGTCTCTTTATACCGAAGTTTTCCCTTCAAGAAAGCCAATCAAATCTTCCTCATTGATCCACCACTGTCGTCCTATTTTTTGAGCCTTGATTTTGCCTGAACCAACGAGTTTGAGAGCTGTCACCTTGCTGACCTGGAGCTTTTCCTGGATGTCTTGCAGAGAATACTGGTTGATGATTTTGCTCCCTAACCAAATAGTTCTCATTTTTTAAGTTTACTTTAATTTATTTAATTTTACTTAATTATACTATAAAATATTTCTCTTCTGTCAAGAGATTTTTTTTAAAAAAAATGATTTAACTTTTTTAATATTTTGGTTTGAAATTACTTTTCCCCTGCAGGATTTATTTAATGTTTTCCATATAATTGCCGAAAATATCGGGAGACTCGTTCTATGTTACATAAGGTTCCCTCTAAAATGAAGTTACTTGAGGCATGAAATCTTTGGTGGGTCTATATCTAGATAACGGGAGCGGATTGGAGAGGCCCCCTTTTTGGTTCCCATCATCCCTAATCGCTGACGTGAGAATTGCTATTGCTGGATATCGCCTTGTACCTCTTTATGCCAAATGTATCAAACGATTCAGTGAAAATTTATGGAAGCCATCTCATGGCTTAGTGAAAATGGAACTCTCTTCCCACGGCAAATTCACCTCGATCGGTTGAGCATCCGGCAGGCGATGTCCAATTATCGGTTTAAGAGCCTCTCCGACATATCTTTCAACACCATCACAATCATCCTCCGCCACTTTTGCCCAAGTGACATAAAGGCCATATTGACCATACGCGGCCACTATATAATCCTCTTTATTTTCAACTAAACAATCGCGGATTAAACCCTGCCCGACTTTCAAAACAACTGGTTTCTTCCCTTCATGCCAAATGATATAAATTCCTCTTGTTCCGTTAAAATGATTATGATTTTGATTGATTTCGAGTAAATCACACCAGCTATTTTCAAAGCTTTTGAACCACTCTAAATGTAGAGCCATGCGGCTATTCCCTTACTGTAAAGATAGATTCCTTTGGCTGAAAATATCAACATAACCGATGCAAATGTCCTTTTATTCCCTATTATGCCCTTTTTTTCCCATTTAAATGGGCTTTGTCCGGTCATAAAATAGGCAAAAAAGCGTTGCAATAGAATTTTCCATTATCCTGACTTTTTCAATTTCTTGTTTTTTTTGAAAAATTTGATTGAAAAAAAATTTTTTTTATATCAAAATGGAAAGACCCCTAAAGAGGGTTGAGATGAGGAACGAAGAAATATTAGATTCTTGGAAGGCCATTTCTGATTATTTAGGCAGAGACATTCGAACCTGCGCCCGATGGGAAAAAGAACTGGGATTGCCCATCTTCCGAATAGACCAAGATTCTCCGCGTTCCAAAGTGTTTGCCTACAAATCCGAAATCGAGGAATGGCTGAAAGAAAGGGCGAATCATAATGGAATTAGCCAAAAACCTCTTAAGGGAAAAAAATGGGTAATCGTCGGTTTAGTGTCAGTCGTGGTTCTGTTAATTTCTGTTTCTGCTTCCCTATACATAACCAACGGAAAATCTTCATCTGCAAATACAGAAAATCTTTCCATCGCCGTTCTTCCTTATGAAAGCTCCAACTTCACAGAATATGAGGAATACATTCCACAGGGAATAAGTAATAATATATTTGACAGCCTTTCCAGATTGAATAATATTAGAGCCATTCCTTCAACATTATTGGCAAGAGACAATAATCCCAGCAAAAGTTTAAAAAACATAGGGGAAGAACACAACGTGAATCATGTCCTAAAAACAAAGCTGAAAAAAAATGAAGACAAAATGAGTATCCAAGTTCAACTTATACGAATTAAAGATGAAAAAACCTTGTGGAAAGTTGAATCAGAAAGGAAACTGGAGGAATTCTTTTCTTTACAAGGTGACATATGCCTGAAAATCCATAAAAAATTAAATTCAAACAACAAAATAATGGATGCCATGGCATTCAACAAGGGACAAACAGAGGATTATGCAGCTCTGGACAGAGTTTTAAGAGGAAATCATATACTGAGCAAGGCAAACTCTGGTAATAACGACACATGGACTCTTTACAATCAGGGTAATTACTACCAGAAACAATGGGGTAAAGAGAGCAATAATCTTGCCATAAATTTCTTTTGTCAGGCTATCGAAATAGACGAAAACTTCGCCCCCGCTTACATCGGATTAGCCCGATGCTATGCGAATTATGTCAATTTTTACTGGGATTATAATGAAGGATGGTTAGATAAGGCCGAGGATCTTCTCAAAATTGCACAAACAATCAATCCGGAATGCCCTCAATATTACTCAACTTTAATTCAGCTCTATCTGGTGAAATACATTGGCTTCGATGATGACACAAAAGATAAAGCCTTCCTGATAGCCCAAGAAGCGATAGAAAAATTTCCAAATCATCCGCATTTATACGCTCAAGTTGGGTACTGCTATCGTCTCCAATTCGGAGAATCCGGAGATTCATCAGACTTTAAAAAGGCTTTAGAACTCAATAACGAAAATTATCTCACCAATCCTTTTCATGTCAACAATATCGTGTTTGCAGAGCTGCTCATGCTGAACAAAGAATTCGATAGGGCCTTGCTTATATGCGATGACATCCAAGGAAATGAATCTTCCTTAATGGCTGAGTTTCGTAAGGGAGAGATTTACTACTACATGGGTGAGCTGGATAAAAGCGAATTTGTATTTTCTCAATTTGATCATAAGTTTGATTATAAGGTCGCTTCCTTGTTCCATCTTGGTATGATCGCTGCACAGAGGGGAGATACGGATGAAGCCAGGAGAATAATCCAAAAAATCGATTTCAGGGCTCCCCATGAATTCAAATTTTTTGAAGACAAGTTAAAGCTGGCTTCCATTTACATGGGAATAGGAGAAAAAGAGCTAGGATATCAAACCCTGGAAGATTTTTTCGCTCAGGAAAACACGAATAAAACCAGATATATCTATCACAAATTTATCGAGATTGACAAAAATTTTGATAACTTCAGAGAAGAAGAGAGATTCCAAAATATTATAAATAATATGGGGGGAGGAATTAGCAATGACTGAAAAAATCGATATAACTCCAAATGTCTTGAAATGCCTGGAGCTATTACGGGAAGCTGTGAATGCGTTGCCCGAAGGTGACGTCAAGACACAGGCAGCG
>JABAOH010013158.1_pt3 | contig 22074 bp, 18 predicted proteins | sample 7062181 | NCBI WGS metagenome assembly JABAOH01 (sample SAMN14538630, study PRJNA623070) | marine sediment metagenome | biome: marine biome [ENVO:00000428]; feature: marine pelagic biome [ENVO:01000023]; material: deep marine sediment [ENVO:00002113]; isolation source: pool of 5 deep marine... | reverse complement strand
ATAAACGGCACGGGCATTATTGTCCACACCAACCTCGGGAGAGCTCCGCTCCCGCCGTTTACCATGAAGAGCATCGTGGAAACCGCAGCCTATTACTCCACGCTTGAATTCGACATCGAATCGGGAAAGAGAGGGAGCAGAAACGCTCACATCGAGGATCTTTTGAGAGAGGTCTGTAAATGCGAGGCGGCACTGTCGGTCAACAATAACGCTGCTGCGATGCTGCTCGTATTATCGGCGCTTTCGCGGGGGCGTGAGACTGTTGTATCGAGAGGCCAGCTCGTTGAAATTGGTGGATCGTTCAGGATTCCTGAAATTCTGGAACAAAGCGGCGCCATACTTAAGGAGGTGGGAACGACCAACAAGACGAGGATCGGCGATTATGCGGCAGCCATAACGGAGAACACGGCCCTTTTCCTGATGGTGCACAAGAGCAATTTCTACATGGGGGGGTTCGTCGAAGAGGTGTCACTCGAGGAGTTGTGCTCGCTGGGAAAGCGATATTCAATCCCTGTCGTGTACGACTGGGGGTCCGGGTCGATATTCGACCTTGCACCACATGGGTTTCCCGAGGAGCGGGGCGTGAAGTTTGCCCTGGAATGCGGTGCCGATATCGTAACGTTTAGCGGCGACAAGCTCTTCGGTGGACCGCAGGCGGGAATTATCGTGGGGAAGGGGGAACTCATTGAAGTGCTGAAAAAACACCCGCTTGCAAGGGCCCTCCGGATAGATAAACTGAGCATCTCCGCCCTGAATTCGATTCTCATCAAGTACCTCGACGAAGAGATTGCCAAGAGGGAGTTGCCGGTCCTCAGAATGCTCCTCCAAAATGATTTGGAAATAAAAAAAAGGGCCACCAGGGTTATGAAAAAGGCTCGCCAGGAAGCAGAGGAAAAATATATTCGCTTTGAAATAGTGGAAGAGGAGGCGGAGTGCGGAGGAGGGGCTCTGCCCGGGGTGAAAGTAAAAACGTGGTGCCTCGCCATTTATTCCGATCGGCACTCCCCTGACGTTATGAGTCGTGCCTTCCGTCTGGGCGATCCCCCGGTAATTGGCAGGATATCGGGAGATCGTTTTCTCATCGATTTCAGAACGGTGTTTCCGGAAGAGGAGAAACTCCTCTTGGCCTCGATTAGTTTGGTTTTTTCCGGTCCTACTTGATAAAATGTTCAGGAAAACTATAATAAACACTATTATTTGCCCGATGGTTTGAAATGATTAACTCATCCGTCCTTGTACTGAACAGATCTTTTTACCCTGTTCACGTAACCACAGTGAGAAGGGCGTTCTGTCTGCTCTACAGCGGAATAGCGAAGGTTGTTGACGCACAGTACAACCTCTTTGATTTCAAATCCTGGACTGAAATTTCCCTTTCACTTTCAGATGAGGTAATCGGCACGGTGGACAGGCTCATCAAGGTCCCCAGAGTTATCATAATCCTCACCTTCGATAGATTTCCCAAAAGGGGCGTGCGGTTTAACCGGTACAACATTTTTACCCGGGATCGCGACACCTGCCAGTACTGTGGAGAACATTTTCCCAGGGGTGAATTGAGTCTCGATCACGTTGTTCCCATTTCCAGAGGTGGAAGGACCACCTGGTCGAATGTAATCTGCAGCTGTGTGGAGTGCAATAAGAGAAAAGGGGGGAGGCTTCCGAAAGAGGCAGGCATGAAATTGCGCAAAAAGCCGGTCAAGCCTGCATGGAACCCCGAATTTTCCGTTTCGTTCAGATACACCGTATACAAGGAATGGATACCCTTCCTGAACATCGTTGACTTCACCTACTGGAACCTTGAACTGGAATCCTGAGCTCTCCCCGCATGCCTTTACAGTTTTTCATCATAGGAGATCCCATCTCCCACTCCATAAGCCCCTGTATCCACAACACTCTTTTTGAGCATTACTCTCTTGACGCAAGGTATGACGCGATCCGCGTGAGAGCGATCGAGCTCGACGCTTTCTTCCGAAAACTCCGTGAATCTTACCGGGGAGGAAACGTAACGGTTCCACACAAAGTTGCATCGATCCCGTTTATGGATGAACTCGGCGAAGAAGCGAAATATTCCGGTGCCATCAACACGGTCACCCTTCAAGATGATGGAAGATTAAGGGGCAACAACACTGATTCCACGGGATTCGTTTACTCTCTCAAAGAGGAACTGGGTGGCAAGATACCGGAACCCGTGGCGATTATCGGGGCAGGGGGCGCTGCACGAGGAATACTCTACGGGCTCATCGCGGCGGGGTTGAAAAAGTATTTTTTGTTTAACAGGACGCTTTCCCGGGCAGAGGAGGTAATCGGGCACATGTCTTCTCTTTCCGGGGGAGTCGACATTTCCATTCACCCGCTGGAAGAAGATACGCTCGGCAGGTCGATTGCCGGGGCGGGCCTCATCGTAAACGCATCCTCGCTGGGACTCGTGGAAGATTTTAAAGATTTTCCTTTTGGCAGGTTAAAGATGGAAACAACGATTGTCGATATAGTGTATAAAAAGGGCGGCACGTCCCTGATGAAGGAAGGCCTGAAAAGAGGATTTAGATGCGTAGGTGCCTTGCCAATGCTTGCGGCTCAGGCGGCATATTCTTTTCATCACTGGACCGGGATCATGCCCGACTACAATTTGGTGAAAGATATTGCGTCAAAGTGCCTCGAGAACACATAGGATAGAAATAATAGTTAAGTTACTTGACTTTTAATATAAGTTATATAAAAATTATGCTTAATTTATATTATTTGGGGTAAATGAAAAATGTCTGTATTGAGTCTGAAAATCGGAGAGATGCTCCTCAAAGTAAACCTCATCAATCAGGAACAGCTGAAATCAGCTTTAGACGAGCAAAAGAAGACCAAGGACCGCATCGGCACGGTTCTCGTTAAACTCGGCTATATAACAGAGGAGGAACTGCTTGCGTTTCTCGGGCAGCAGTTCAATATCCCCGTGGTAGACCTTTCCCAGTATGAGGTGAACCCCGATCTTTTAAAACTTCTCCCTGAGGACCTCATGCAGAAAAATCTCGCCTTTCCCATCAACCGGGTCGGATCCAAGCTGATCGTGGCGGTTGCTGACCCCACCAATATGGGAATCATGGAGGCGATAGGATTCAAAACAGGATACACGGTCGAACTGGTGCTGGCATCGGAGACATCCCTTCTCGACCTGGTCAGCTCCCACCTCGAGCAGAGCTCCGAAATCGATGAGATCATCATCGATCTCGACGACGAGTTCGAATTGATCCAGGAAGAAGAGGAGATCGATGTACAGGAAATTCAGAAGACCGTTGAGGATGCTCCCGTTGTTAAGCTGGTTAACTTCATACTCAGCGATGCAGTAAAGAAGAGAGCGAGCGACATCCACATCGAGCCCTACGAGAGGGAATTCAGGGTCAGGTACCGGATTGACGGGGTGCTCTACGAGGTGCTGAAACCACCCTTCAAGTTAAAAAATGCCATCGCTTCGAGAATCAAGATACTTTCCAGCCTCGACATAGCAGAGAGAAGGTTGCCGCAGGACGGAAGAATTAAACTGAAACTGGGGAAGAAACGGGAAATGGATTACCGTGTCTCCGTTATGCCGACCCTGTATGGCGAGAAGATAGTCTTGAGATTGCTTGATAAATCGAGCCTTGAAGTGGAGATGACGAACCTTGGATTCGAGAAGCAGCAGCTCGAGGAGTTCAAGGATGCGATATACCGACCTTACGGTATGGTACTCGTCACGGGGCCCACCGGTTCAGGAAAGACCACGTCTCTTTATTCTGCAATCGCCGAGCTGAACAAGACAACGGACAACATCTCCACGGCAGAAGACCCCGTCGAGTATAGTTTTGCCGGAATCAACCAGGTCCAGATGAAAGAGGAGATAGGACTCACCTTTGCTGCGAGCCTTCGCTCCTTCCTGAGGCAGGACCCCGATATCATCATGGTGGGTGAGGTAAGGGATTACGAAACTGCAGAAATTGCGATCAAAGCTGCGCTGACAGGCCACCTCGTTCTCTCCACGCTCCATACGAATGATGCACCGAGCACGGTGAGCAGGCTGCTCAACATGGGCATTGAGCCTTTTCTCGTTTCGTCGTCACTAAATCTCGTTCTCGCCCAGAGGCTTGCGAGGAGAATCTGCGACAACTGCAGGGAAGAGGTGAAGGTGAATCCGAAGGTCCTTCTCGATGCGGGAGCAAAAAAGGAGATGATCAACGGATTCAAGCTCTACAAGGGGAAGGGCTGCGATCAGTGCTCCAACATCGGATACAGGGGCAGGGTCGCTCTTTACGAAGTCATGCCGATCCGGGACGAAATCAAGGAGTTGATCCTCCGCGGTGCCTCTTCCATAGAACTCAAAAAGGAGACTATGCGGTTTGGCATGAAAACACTCCGCCAGTCCGGTCTCTCAAAGGCCAGGGATGGCATAACCACACTGGAAGAAGTGCTGAGAGTATCAGCGAGAGACTAAATCAGGAGATGGAATATGGCAACGATGCATGAATATTTAGGAATGATGCTGGAAAAGGGAGCCTCTGATCTCCACATAACAACCGGTATTCCGCCGACCATACGGGTAGACGGCAAATTGACTCCTCTTCCCTTCGAACCGATGAACCCGCAGGAAACGAAAAAACTCTGCTATAGCATCCTGACCGATGCACAAAAGCAGCGGTTCGAGGAAGAGAGGGAGCTCGACCTTTCGTTTGGCCTGAAAGGACTATCGCGGTTCCGAGCAAATATATTCATGCAGAGGGGAGCCATAGCCGCTGCTTTCAGAACGATACCCTTCAGGGTTCCCTCCTTCGAAGAGCTCGGTCTGCCTCAGGTTGTTTTGGAATTATGTAAGAAACCGAGAGGGCTTGTACTCGTAACCGGACCGACGGGATCGGGTAAATCGACCACTCTTGCTGCGATGATTGACAAGGTCAACAGCGATAGGCAGGAGCACGTTGTCACGATCGAAGATCCGATCGAATACCTTCATCCACATAAAAAATGCGTGGTAAACCAGAGGGAGGTGGGCAGCGATACCGACAGTTTCAAAAAAGCCCTGAAGTATATCCTGCGGCAGGACCCTGATGTGGTGCTCATAGGAGAGATGAGGGATCTGGAGACGATCGAGGCAGCGCTGACCGTTGCAGAGACAGGGCACCTCGTATTTGCGACCCTTCACACCAACTCAGCCGTTCAGACGATAAACAGAGTTCTCGATGTCTTTCCCCCCTACCAACAGCCACAGGTGAGAGCCCAGCTCTCATTCGTTTTGCATGGGATCTTATCGCAGCTGCTTCTCCCGCGTGGCTCGGGAATAGGAAGGGTTCTCGCGATGGAAGTGCTCGTGCCGAATGCTGCTGTCAGAAACCTTATAAGGGAAGAAAAGATACACCAGCTCTACGGTCAGATGCAGATAGGGCAGGCGAAATACGGGATGCAGACGATGAACCAGTCGCTTCTCGCCCTCTATCTGAAAAGGGAGATCACTCTGGAGGATGCAATGGCCCGCTCCCCCGAACCGGATGAGTTCAGGCAGATGCTTCAGGGTCAGCAGGCTGCCCAGAGATAAATTTTTTTTGGGGGGTACTTATGCCCACGTATGTATGGGAAGGAAAATCCAAGACAGGGTCACCGATTCAGGGTGAGATAGAAGCACCGAACGAAGCGGTTGTCATGGCACAGCTGAGGAGACAGCAGGTCTATCCGACGAAGATAAAGCCAAAAAGTCTCTCTCTCGAACTAAAGATTCCGGGTCTGAAGAAGAAAGTCCCCGAGAAAGATATTGCCATATTCACGAGGCAATTTGCCACCATGATAGACGCGGGGCTCCCCCTCGTTCAGTGTCTCGATATCCTAGGAGCACAACAGACGAGCAAAACGTTTAAAAGTGTCATCGATAAGGTGAAGGAAGATGTGGAAAGTGGATCCACCTTCGCCGATGCCCTCCGGAAGCATCCGAAGGTTTTCGATGAGCTGTTCATCAACCTGGTGGAAGCGGGCGAGGTGGGAGGTATCCTCGATACGATACTCTCCCGTCTTGCAAATTATATGGAGAAGGCGATCAAACTGAAAAAGCAGATTAAGGGAGCGATGATATATCCGGCCACGATCGTATCCGTTGCCCTTATAGTGACGATAGTCCTTCTGGTTTATGTCATACCGATCTTCTCGAAAATGTTTCAGGATTTCGGCCAGGCCCTTCCCGCCATAACTCAATTTGTTATTAACCTCTCAAATTTCGTAAGAAAGTATTTTTACCTTTTCATTATCGCCTTTGTTGCTCTGATTTTCATGATACGGTTAACGTACAAAAATCCCCGGGGCAGGCTCTTTATAGATAAGATCCTCCTGAAGACGCCTATCTTCGGTGACATTCTCTTGAAGATTTCCGTAGCGCGCTTTTCCAGGACCCTCAGCACAATGGTTTCATCGGGGGTTCCGATACTGGAGAGCCTGGAGATCGTCGGGAAATCTGCGGGAAACAAAGTTATTGAAGGGGCTATTTTCAATGCACGGGAAAGCATCTCTGAAGGAAAGACGATCGCAGAGCCTATGGAGGAAGGAAAAGTTTTCCCCCCCATGGTTACGCAGATGATTTCCGTCGGAGAGACGACGGGAGCACTCGACCAGATGCTTTCAAAAATAGCCGACTTCTACGAGGATGAGGTGGACGCCGCCGTAGCCGCTATGACATCACTCCTTGAACCGATGCTGATGATCTTTCTCGGTATTATGATAGGCGGACTCGTCGTATCGATGTACCTGCCAATATTCAAACTTGCTGGAGTCGTAGGAGGCTAGAGCTTTTGCAGAAAGTCGAGCCGCTTTATGCAGCCTCTGTCTCGTTGGAAGGAGTGCAGCATAAGAGAATTCTGCTGCTCATCCGGCTTGTAATTGTTTTTGCCTTATTGATATCGACGGTTTTCATTTCCTTCGGAAACAGATCATCTGATCTCATCGATGTTCTGAAATACCTTTATTATGGGGTTGCCGCATACCTTCTCGTTATTCTCGGAAGGCTATTCGTAAAGGGAATAAAGGCGAACGTAGCGGGGGGGTACTTTCAAATCATAGCCGATGCAAGCTTCGTTACCCTTCTCGTCTATTTGACCGGTCTCTACGAGAGCTTTTTCACTTTTCTCTACATCATCGTTATCATTCTCGGAAGCCTCGAGATGTATATGGCAGGGGGGTTTGCGGCGGGCCTCGTTTCGTCTTTGTTTTATACCTTTCTCGTTTTTTTCCAGTATCACGGAAATATACAGCTTCCCTTCGGGGAAGCGCAGACGCCCATTCCGTTTCAGGAACTGCTTACCCACATAATGGCGAACGACTTCGGATTTATCCTGAGCGGCATACTGTCCGGTTTTTTGGGGAACGAGCTGAAAAGGAGCAGAATTCAGGTGGAGAAGCGGGAAACCGATATCCAGGTGCTTGAGGATTTCAACAGGAATATAATTGAAAATATAGCGAGCGGAATCGTTACAACCGACAGAGACGGGAAGACATCGTATAGTAACAAAATGGCACTGAAAATACTGGGCATTTCCCAGGAAGACGCTATTGGGAAGAAACTTGAAGATATCATCCCGGGGCTTGACGGAAGGACGGGAAAAACAGATGGAAAGGGCGGGCGACATGAGCTCATTTTCAAAAGAAAAGATGGGCAACAGCTTTTTCTGGGGTTTTCTTTTTCTCCCCTCAGGGATCTGAGAGGCAACGAGCAGGGAAAGATCCTCATATTTCAGGATTTGACGAAAGTAAAAGAGATGGAAGAACGGGTGAGGCTGGCCGACAAGCTCGCCATGCTGGGTGAACTGGCCTCGGGTTTAGCCCATGAAATCAGGAATCCTCTCGCGTCGATAGCCGGGTCCGCCCAGATTCTCAACGAGGGAGAGAAGGTAGACAGGGAGGATAAGGTCTTACTCGAGATCATCGAAAAGGAGAGCTACCGGTTGAACAACTTGATAAAGGACTTTCTGACTTTTGCCAAACCCGATATCAGTAATATCGGGGATGTGGACCTGGGAATCCTCTGTGAGGAAGTCATCAAGGCTTTATCGATGTCCGGGGTTTGCAGCGAAAAGGTTCTCTTTACGCTCGATGTGAACGGGAAACCCGTCGTTCAGGGTGATTCTGAGAAGTTGAAACAGGTTTTTTGGAACCTCCTTTTGAATGCCGTGCAGGCCGTCGGGGATGAGGGGAGAGTGGAAGTGCTCGTCGATGTGAAATCTGTACAGAACAGGATATACGGTTGCGTTACCTTTTCCGACAGCGGTCCCGGGATAGCCCCGGAAACCATCGACAACATTTTCGTGCCTTTCTTCACTACGAAGGAGGGAGGAACAGGGTTAGGACTCGCAGTGACATCACGCCTCGTTCAGTTTCACAATGGATTCATAAAGGTGGATAAAGATAAGAGGGTTGGGGCCAGGATAACGGTTTTCCTGCCGGAAAAAATAGAAGCACAATGATGGAAGTAAATGTGATAGGAGCGGGACTGGCAGGCTCCGAGGCCTCCCTTGTCCTCTCTGCTGCAGGAATCAAGGTCAATCTTTTTGAGATGCGCCCGGCGGTAACGACTCCTGCCCATAAAAGCGACCACTTCGCAGAGCTGGTCTGTAGCAACTCCCTTGGATCGATGGACCTATCTGACGGCAAGGGGCTCTTGAAGGGCGAACTGGAGATCTTCGGTTCGAACCTTCTCAAAATTGCCGGGAGGGTCAGCGTGAGAGCAGGGAAGGCTCTGGCAGTTGACAGGTGGGCATTTCAGACTGCGGTTACAGAAGTTATCTACAGGAGGCGGAATATTGAAATTGTAAGGGAAGAGGTATCTGCACTGGACAGAGAGGGGGTGACGATAGTTGCAACGGGCCCCCTCACGTCCGAAAAGATGTGCGAGTCGATCAGGAAACTCCTGGGGGAGGATAACCTCTACTTTTACGACGCCATTTCCCCGATCGTTTCGGCAGAATCGCTCGATCTGGAAAAGGGGTTTTTCGGGACGCGATACGCCGAAGGAGACGATTACCTCAATTTCCCTCTGACAGAGGAGCAGTTTGCTGTTTTCTACCGCCAATTAATTGAGGCTGACGAAGTGGCTGCCCACGAGTTTGAAGACGAAGCCCATTTCGAGTCCTGCATGCCGATTGAAGTTATTGCTCGAAGGGGAAAGCAGACGCTCCTCTTCGGTCCCATGAGGCCCGTTGGCCTCATAGACCCGAAAACGGGAAAGAGGCCATTTTGCGTGGTTCAGCTCAGAAGGGAGAACGAGCAGGGAACTATGTACAATTTAGTTGGATTTCAGACGAGACTTAAGATTTATGACCAGAAGAGGGTCTTCTCGCTCATACCGGGTTTTGAGCGATGTGAGTGGTTGCGGTTCGGTAGCGTGCACAGAAACACGTATATCAATTCTCCTGCGTTTCTTCTGCCCACCCTGGAACTCGAGTCGGAGAGGCGGCTTATGTTCGCGGGTCAAATTTGCGGCGTTGAAGGTTACGTCGAGTCGATAACCGCCGGTTTCGTCGCCGGGTTGAATGCTGCGATAAAATTGACGGGAAATGAGGTTCTTCCCTTCCCTCAGGGGACCATGATTGGAGGACTCTTGCAGTATATTAGCGACCGGGGAAAGGGAGAATTCCAGCCAATTAACGCAAACTTCGGTTTGCTACCCATACCGGATGTTTCACACAGGAAGCGTGATCGGAGGGCTATTCAGGTAAAGAGAGCTCTGGAAAAAGCAAGAGAGTTTAAGGATTTACACTTTAAATTCCAACCTCTATGTGTTATGTAGTTATATTTCCTCATCGGAAAGGAGCGGGTTTGTGGATTCCCTGGTCGATGAATTTGTCGCGTACATGAAGGATGTAAAAAATGCGTCGAAAGAGACTATCAGGAGCTACAGGAGAGATTTGGAACTTTTTTTCGACTACATTCGGGAGCATAGTCCCGCAGGATCAACAGGCTTTACCGAAGGAGATAGCGCTGAAACAATTGAGGGGTTGGCAAGGAGCTATGTTGCATTTCAGTACAGAAGAAACGCGGAAACAACGGTTGCGAGAAGGCTTTCGTCGCTGAAGTCCTTTTTCCGGTACCACGTTAAAAAGGGAAACTTCGAGAAGAATCCCCTGTCCCTGGTGCGGTCTCCCAGGGTCAAGAGAAAGGTTCCTTCATTTTTGACCCTTGATGAGGTCGAACTTCTCATATCTGCAATATCCTCGAAGGACTTCGTTACCACGCGGGACAGCGCGATAATAGAACTGCTCTATTCCTCGGGGCTGAGGGTGGGGGAGCTCGTATCACTCAATTACCGGGATTGCTCATCCGAGACGGGGATAATGAGAGTTAAGGGAAAGGGAAACAAGGAGAGATTGGTTCCGGTTGGAAGAGCTGCAACAAACGCTTTGGGAAAATATTTCGCCGAGAGGGAATTGAAGTTCGGTGAACGGGGTAAATCCGGGTCGCCGCTGTTCGTCAACCGGGAGGGGGAAAGGCTGACGCGAAGGAGCGTGGACAGGATGCTGAAAAGGAGGGCGAAGATAGCGGGAATATCGAAGAACGTGAGCCCCCATGTGCTTCGCCACACCTTCGCCACCCATCTTCTGGGAGCCGGGGTCGATCTGCGGTCGATTCAGGAGATGCTCGGCCATGCGAGCCTTTCGACGACTCAGAGATATACCCAGGTGGACGTTGTCCGGTTGGCGAAAATATACGATGACGCATTCCCCCGGGCGAGGAGGAAAGATGGATAAAAAGGGTGATTTTCAGGGAACAACGGTTATTGCCGTCAGAAAGGATGGAATAACTGCCGTCGCCGGCGATGGTCAGGTGTCCCTGGGTGGCACCGTGATAAAAAAAGGGGCTCGGAAGGTACGGAAAATATACAATGATAGAGTCGTCGTCGGGTTTGCGGGCTCGACTGCTGACTCTATGACGCTCTTCGAACGCCTCGAGAAAAAGCTGCAGGAATTCAGGGGGAACCTGAAAAGAGCGGCAGTCGAACTGGCAAAGGACTGGAGAACCGACAAGGTCCTCAGACAGCTCGAGGCGCTGATGCTGTCTGCCGACGCTGAATCGCTGTTCTTGATATCGGGTGCCGGCGATGTGATCGAACCTGACGACGGACTTATAGCGATAGGGTCAGGAGGGCCGTTTGCTCTCGCTGCTGCGAAGGCACTCCTCAGGCATTCAGCACAGGGTCCAAGGGAGATTGCCCTCGAGTCGCTGAAGATAGCATCTGAGATCTGCGTGTATACGAACGATGAAATAATCGTGGAGGAGATATCAGGTTGACGAAGGACATTCCCGATAAATACCTCACGCCCAGGCAGATTGTCGAGATTCTTGACAAGTTCATCATCGGGCAGGATGAAGCGAAGAAGGCTGTCGCCATAGCCCTCAGGAACAGGTGGCGAAGACAGCAGGTATCATCGTATCTAAAAGATGAAATCGTACCGAAGAACATCATCATGATAGGGCCGACAGGGGTAGGAAAGACAGAGATAGCGAGAAGATTGGCCAAGCTGGCAGATGCGCCGTTTATAAAAGTCGAAGCTTCCAAGTTCACGGAAGTGGGATACGTGGGCAGGGATGTTGAGTCCATTGTAAGGGATATCGCCGATACGGCAGTGAGCATGATAAAAAAGGATGAATTCGAGAATATTAAAACCAGAGCAAGGGAGATTGCGGAGGACAGGATTCTCGATCTTTTGCTGCCCGGGCAAAAATTGAGAGTACAGGCCACAAGGGAGGATGAGGCGGCTGACGAGCAGGCTACCAGGGAAAAGCTGAGAAACCTTCTTTACGAGGGGAAGCTCGATGACAGGGTGGTGGAGGTTGAGGTAAAAGAAACCCACGTTCCCGTGATTGACATCGTCGGGGTAGGCGCTGGCCAGGAGATGGATGAGGGAATACGCGAGATGCTCGGCAACATTTTCCCGAAGAGGACCAAGAGAAAAAAGGTAAAGGTTAAAGAGGCGCTCGAGATACTGACCATGGAAGAGGCGAACCGCCTCATAGATATGGAAAAGGTCAAGAAACTCGCAGTCGAGAAGGTGGAACAATCTGGCATCGTATTTATCGACGAAATCGATAAGGTGGCAGGGAAGAGTTCGGGGCTCGGCCCGGACGTTTCCCGGGAAGGCGTGCAGCGCGACCTTCTTCCCATTGTTGAAGGGTCGCATGTCAATACCAAATACGGGATGATCAAGACGGACCACATTCTCTTTATCGCCGCCGGTGCGTTCCACGTTTCTAAACCATCGGATCTTATTCCTGAAATGCAGGGGAGGTTCCCGATTCGGGTCGAACTCGATTCGCTCAGCAAGGATGATTTCATAAGAATTCTCAAGGAGCCTGAGAATGCCCTCGTGAAGCAATACCGTGAGCTGTTGAAAACGGAATCCGTTGAGCTCGAATTTACCGATGATGCGATCGAGATGGTCGCTAAAATGGCCTACGATGTCAATGAGAAAACGGAGAACATCGGTGCAAGGCGCCTTCACACCGTTATGGAGAAACTTCTCGAGGAAATTTCATACGAGGCCCCCGAACTGTCGGGCAGGAAAATAATGATCAACGGGAAATATGTGGTAGAAAAACTGCAGGATCTGGTGAAAGATACCGACCTCAGCAGGTATATTCTTTGAAGCGGGGAAGGCGACATGGAGCAGGAAAAAAAGATGGCGGAAATACTGATCGAGACGCTGCCCTACATAAGAAAATTCTGGGGCAAGACCATTGTTATAAAGTATGGTGGTGCCGCGATGGTGGAGGAAGATCTGAAAAACTCATTTGCCGAGGACGCGGTACTCCTCAGGTATATCGGGATACTTCCCGTTATCGTGCATGGGGGGGGCCCCCAGATAGCATCGACGCTGAAAAAAATGGGGAAGGACTCCACCTATGTCAGGGGCATGAGGGTAACCGATGACGAGACGATGGATATCGTGGAAATGGTTCTTGTAGGGAAGGTGAACAAAGAAATAGTTGCCCTAATCAACCGTTGCGGAGGAATGGCTGCAGGTCTATCGGGAAAGGACGGGAAGCTTCTCCAGGCGAAAAAGTATGTCCTCAAACCGGAAAAGGGGGATTCCGTTATTCCCGAGATAATCGACATAGGGAAAGTAGGAGAGGTCGAAAGGGTGAACCCTCAGATTGTCTCGGTCCTCATGGAAAAAGGGTTCATACCGGTTATCGCACCTGTGGGAGTGGGAGAGTCGGGCGATACGCTCAACATCAATGCAGACTTCGTTGCTGCGTCGATCGCGAAGGCACTCAAGGCGGAGAAACTAATCCTCCTCACGGATGTGGAGGGAGTTCAATCGGAGGGAGGATTGATTTCCTCCTTGGACGCGGACCGGGCCGAAAAAATGCTGCGCAAGGGGAGCGTGTCGGGGGGCATGATACCCAAGCTCGAGTGCGCAATTGATGCCCTGAAAGGCGGTGTGGGAAAGGTCCACATTGTTGACGGAAGATTAAAACACAGCGTTCTCCTGGAAATATTCACCTCCAAAGGTATTGGAACCGAGATTGTGATGAACGATTAGGGAAGGAAACGGTATCGATGGGTGAAGATATCGATGTGACAGACAAATTTCACACTCCCAACTACAGCCGCTTCAAAAGGGTTTTTGTAAGGGGAAAAGGTATCTATCTCTATGACGAAGATGGCAACAGATATCTCGATTTCCTCTCGGGCATTGCAGTCAATGTTCTGGGACACGCTGACCCGGCGGTAACCCGCGCGATCGGCGATCAGGCAAAAAAACTTTTACATGTGTCGAACCTCTATTATGCTCCTCCGCAGGCGGAACTTCTCAAATTGCTGTCCGAAACCCTGCCTTGGAGAGGGAGGGTGTTTTTCTGCAACAGCGGCACTGAGGCGGTTGAAGCGGCCATAAAGCTGGCAAGAAAGTATTTCAGGGACAGGGGGCGGGAGGAATTTAAATTTCTTTCCTTCACAGGGTCATTCCATGGAAGAACCTACGGTGCCCTCTCAGCCACGGCCCAGAAAAAATACCATGCCGGCTTCGAGCCGATGCTGCCAGGTTTCGTCCATGTGGAGGTAGGAGACAGGCAGGCCTATGATAGTGCCCTCCAAGATGGCGTCTGTGCGGTAATGTTCGAACCGATCCAGGGGGAAGGAGGGGTCAGGCTCTTTGAGCCCGATTTTCTGCGTTATGTCTGTGAAAGGGCGAATGAGAGAGAGCTTCTCCTGATCTGCGATGAGATTCAGACAGGCATCGGCAGGACGGGGAGGTTTTATTCCTTTGAGCATTACGGGGTGATCCCCCACATCATAACGCTGGCAAAGGGCATCGCGAACGGTCTTCCCCTCGGGGCTATGATTGCCAGGGAGGATATTGCTGTCGCTTTTACACCGGGAGCCCACGGGTCGACGTTCGGAGGAAATCTCGTTTCGTGCGCTGCAGCAGTCGAGGTCGTTAAAAGGGTCAAGGAACCCGGGTTCCTGGAGAAAGTTTATGCAAAAGGAGAGTATCTAAGGGGAAAACTGGAAGACCTTTCCGAAAGATTTCCCATTGTCAATGAAGTGCGGGGCAGGGGGCTCATGCAGGCCCTGGTTCTCTCCGTTCCGGGCAAAGAGTATGTGAACCGGTGCCTCGAGTTGGGACTGATAGTCAACTGTACCGAAGAAGTTGTTCTGCGGATGCTGCCACCGCTTATCGTGGAGAACGAGCATATCGACGCTGCCATCGATATAATACAGAAGGTACTTTCCGGAGTGAAAGGATGAAAAAGGATATTCTGAGGCTCTCAGACCTGGAGAGAGGTGAGATTAAGGTTCTCGTCGATAGAGGAATCGAGCTGAAGAGGATGGCAAAAGAGGGTGTTGACCACCGCCCGCTTGTTGGGAAGACACTGGCAATGATATTCAAGAAATCTTCGACGAGGACGAGGGTTTCCTTCGAGGTTGGTATGAACCAGCTGGGAGGTTCCGCCCTGTTTCTGAGCCCTCAGGACACCCAGATTGGAAGAGGTGAGCCGTTGCGGGACACTGCCAGAGTCCTTTCGAGGTATGTGAGTGCCATAATGATTCGCACCTATTTTCAGGAAGAGGTGGATGAGCTTGCGCGCTACGCATCTATCCCGGTAATTAACGGGCTCTCAGATATGCATCATCCCTGTCAGGTGCTCGGGGACCTCATGACCGCGCAAGAGAGGGGGAAAGACATATCGAGCATGAAGGTTTGTTATGTTGGTGACGGAAACAACGTTGCCAATTCCTGGGTTGAGGCAGCGTTGATTTTGGGTTTTGAGCTCATCGCTGCCTGTCCGGCGGGATATGAACCGCATCCATCGGTTTTGGAACCGGCGAAAGGCGGCACAACAGTTTCGCTGGAGCAAGATCCCCGAAAAGGGGCCCGGAATGCGGATGTTCTTTACACGGACGTATGGACGAGCATGGGCCAGGAAGATGAGGTTGCGAAGCGGGAAGCCGACTTCAAGAACTACCAGGTGAATAAAGCCCTTGTGGCCGTTGCTGCCCCGGATGTGATCGTCATGCACTGCCTGCCGGCATACAGGGATAAGGAGATAACCGAAGACGTCATGGAGGGGAAAAACTCCGTCATTTTCGACCAGGCGGAGAATCGGCTTCACATTCAGAAGGCAATACTGGAAATGCTGTTGCAATAGCGGGCACAGAAGAACCGTGGTTGAGATTTGTCCGTGAAATATCGTATCGTGTAACCCTATCATAATGGGCAGTTCTCTGAATGCCTGCGAACGATTTCAGGAGGATTTCATGAATCGTGTCGAGAAAGTAGTCCTCGCTTATTCCGGTGGGCTTGACACATCGGTGATATTACGGTGGCTCGTGGAAACCTACAACTGCCAGGTCATCGCATTCGTGGCCGACCTCGGTCAGGGGGAGGAACTCGACGGGGTGAGGGAGAAAGCGCTGAATACGGGTGCATCGAAGGTCTACGTGGAAGACGTAAAGGAGGAGTTTGTCCGAGAGTATGTGTTCACCGCCCTGAAAGGGAACGCTGTATACGAGTCTTTCTACCTACTCGGCACTTCACTGGCGAGACCCCTCATTGCCAAGAAGCAAATTGAGATTGCGAGAAAAGAGGGAGCCGACGCAGTCTCGCATGGAGCCACCGGGAAAGGAAACGACCAGGTCAGATTTGAGCTAACCTATTATGCCCTCGAGCCCAGAATAACGGTCATAGCGCCCTGGAGGGAGTGGGAGCTGAAATCGCGTACTGACCTTATTCACTATGCCGACAGATTTTCTATTCCCGTCCCGGTTACAGCAGAAAAACCATATTCATCCGATAGGAATCTGATGCATATAAGCTTCGAGGGGGGAATCCTGGAGGACCCTGGCCGAGAACCGCCGGAGGATATGTTTGTTATGACGGTATCTCCGGAAGAGGCGCCAAATGAACCTGAGTACGTTGACATAGATTTCAAGGCGGGAGAGCCCGTTGCTGTCAACGGTAAGGAGATGAGGCCCCACGATCTTCTCGCAAAGCTGAATGAAATTGGGGGCAAGCACGGAATAGGAAGGGTGGATCTGGTGGAGAACAGATACATCGGAATGAAATCGAGAGGAGTGTATGAAACGCCGGGAGGGACGATATTGTTCCACGGCCACAAGCACCTTGAGTCCATAACGCTGGACAGAGAGGTTATGCGCCTCCGGGACACGATGGTGCCCCGATTCTCAGAGTTGATATATAACGGATACTGGTTCTCTCCAGAAATGGATGCATTACGGGCGCTGATGGATCAAACGCAGGAAGATGTTACCGGCACGGTGAGGCTGAAGTTGTACAAGGGGAATGTTATCGTCGGCGGAAGAAAATCTCCGAATTCCCTCTACAGAACAGATTATGCAACTTTTGAGGAGGAGGAGGTATATGACCAGAAAGATGCCGAGGGGTTTATCAAGATAAATTCGCTCAGGCTCAAGATCAGAAAATCTTGAAGAAAGAGGGCGTGATGTCACGAAAATTATGGGAGGGAAGGTTCCGGGGAAAAACGAGCAGGTTTCTCGAGGAGTTTACCGCTTCGATAAAGAGCGATGCGAGAATGTACAGGGAAGATATCGAGGGAAGCATCGCGCATGTGAGGATGTTGAGGCGCCAGGGGATCATTACCGCACAGGATGAAAAGAAAATCGAGAGGGGACTCCGGGAAATAATGAAGGAGATCTCGAAGGGGAAATTGGATCTTGATCCTTCCTCCGAAGATATTCATATGTATGTGGAGAAAGTGCTCCATGAGAAAATAGGAGACGTGGCCGGCAAGCTCCATACCGCGCGGTCGAGGAACGACCAGGTTGCAACGGACCTGCGGCTGCACCTGGCAAGGGCCGGAGACGATATCGCTGGACTCATAGAGAAACTTCAACGCTCTATAGCCGAGACGGCTCACCGAAACCGTTCCGTGGTGATGCCCGCGTATACCCACCTGCAGAGGGCCCAGGCGGTGCTCTTTGCTCACCATTTCCTGGCCTACCATGAGATGCTCTCACGGGACAGGGAGCGGTTTTGTCAGACCAGAGAGAGAATCCTCATTCTGCCCCTCGGGTCTGCGGCGTGCACCGGGACGAGCTTCAGCATAGACAGGGATTTTGTAAAACGGGAGCTCGGTTTTCGAAAAATTACCGAGAATAGCGTTGATGCAGTTTCGGACAGAGACTTTGCCCTCGAGTTCCTCTTTAACTGCTCCGTCCTCATGATGCACCTTTCCCGGATGTGTGAGGAAATCGTTATCTGGACGAGCACCGAATTCGGTTTTCTCGATCTGCCCGATGAGCTCTGTACCGGTTCGTCCATCATGCCCCAGAAAAAGAATCCCGACATGGCTGAACTGGTGAGGGCGAAGACGGGAAGGGCATACGGCCATCTCATTTCCCTGCTCACGGTCATGAAAGGCCTCCCCCTGTCTTACAACCGGGACCTGCAGGAGGATAAGGAGCCCGTATTTGACACTATCGACACTGTTGTCGGTTCCCTCAGGGCCGTGGAACTGATGGTTTCCGGGATGAAGCTCAACGAGGAAAAGCTTTCTAAGGGCTTGGAGGAGGGATTTTTGACAGCGACAGACCTGGCCGATTACCTGGCTGCGAAAAAGATTCCTTTCAGAAAGGCTCATGAAATGACGGGACAGATAGTACAATACAGTGTCGAAAGGGGAAAAAGGCTCGATGAATTGACGCTCAAAGAATTGAAGGGTTTTTCTGCGTTAATCGAAAAGGATGTTTTTTTGCACCTCTCACCCGAGCGGTCTGTAAGAAACAAGGATGTGCCAGGCGGCACGGCCCCGGGCCGTGTTACGAGGCGGTTAAAAAAAGCCCTGAGGAAAAGTGATTGAAGAGAACCATGAGCATAGTTCTCCTCATCCTGGCAGTGTTCATAATTTCAGGATGCGGAAGAAAAGGGGAGCCGAGGCCTCTCTGGCCGGAGAGTAAGATCGGGAAAAGTTTCCATAGGGGAGGATATTGATGAACTTTTTCGCATACAGAAAAAACAGCCTCTACTGCGAGGATGTCCCGGTTAAGGATATTGTACGAGAGGTAGGGACTCCGGCCTATATATACAGCCTGGCAACTCTGAGAAGGCATTTCCAGGTTTTTGACAGGGCTTTCGATGATATTCCCCATTTCGTCTGCTATTCGGTGAAGGCGAACTCGAACATATCCATCATCAAAGTATTCGCAAACATGGGAAGCGGGGTGGACATCGTATCTGGGGGGGAACTTTACCGGAGCTTGAGGGCGGGGGTCAAACCCTCGAAGATCGTTTACTCCGGCGTGGGTAAAAAGGACTGGGAGATAGTGCTTTCTCTCGAAAAGAGGATATTGATGTTCAACGTGGAATCCTGGGAGGAGCTGAACAATATCGATGCCATCGCAGGGAAAATGGACACGAAGGCTCCCGTTGCATTCAGGGTGAATCCAGACGTAGATCCGAAGACCCATCCCTACATATCCACGGGAATGCGGGAGAATAAATTTGGAATTGATATCAATGAATCCCTGAAATTGTACAAGAAGGCGAAAAAACTCAAAAACATCGAACTTATCGGGGTCGATTGCCACATAGGTTCCCAATTGACGGATGTGTTACCCTTCGTTGAGACTGTTAAGATCATTTCGGGATTCGTGGAAAAACTGTGGAAGATGGGGATCAATATACGGTACGTCGACATCGGTGGAGGACTGGGTATCACTTACAGGGATGAGCGCCCTCCGGATCCGGTGGAATATGCGAATGTGATAGTATCCGATCTTAAAAACCTCGGCGTCACCCTCATTCTCGAACCGGGAAGAGTTCTCACGGGAAATGCCGGGATTCTCGTCACGGAGGTGCTTTACACGAAGGCCACGAAGGATCGTAACTTTTTCATCGTCGATGCTGCGATGAACGATCTTCAGAGGCCGTCTCTGTATGGATCTTACCATGAGATAGTGCCCGTTAAGAGGGGGGGGAGAAAAACGACCGTGGCTGATGTTGTCGGCCCTATCTGCGAATCGGGCGACTTTTTGGCCAAAGAAAGGGAGATGCCGATGTTGAAAAGAGGCGACCTCCTCGGTGTTTTCTCCGCCGGGGCCTATGGTTTTGCCATGTCTTCCAATTACAATTCAAGGCCGAGAGTGGTGGAAGTTTTGGTCGATGGAGCGAGGTACGAGATAATCAGAGAGAGGGAATCGTTAAGGGATATCGTTCGGGGCGAGAATATCTCGTCGTTTCTCAAGAAGAGATAAAAAGGAGAGTTGGTAAATTTGTCGGGTGTCTGGTATTGTTGTAATTTCCGAGGAAGAGGAGGCCGGACAGGGTGGAATGAAAATACCTTTTGTCAAGATGAACGGCACCGGTAACGACTTTATCCTCATTGACGCGAGGAGCGGGGATCTCGACGGGATCAACAGGCCTGAGTTCGTTCGAAAGGTCTGCAGAAGAAGAGAGTCAGTCGGTGCAGATGGCGTGATCGTCATTGAAAAATCCAGAAGTGCAGATTTCTCATGGGATTTTTACAACTCCGACGGGAGCGTTGCGGAGATGTGCGGCAACGGTGCGCGGTGCGCTGCACGATTTGCGCATTTGAGGAAAATTGCAGGGAAAGAGATGACCTTTGAAACTCTGGCGGGAACAATATCGGCAAGAGTAACGGGACCTGTCGTGAGGGTGAAACTGACAGACCCGGTCGATTTCATAAAGAGGGGAACATTGAAAGTAGATGGAAAAGTCCACAAGTTCAGTTTTATCAACGCCGGTGTTCCGCACACCGTTTTGGTTGCCAACAACCTCGACAGGGCGGATGTGGGGGGACTCGGAAGGAAGATACGCTTCCATCGGAGGTTCAAGCCGGCAGGGACAAATGTGAACTTCATAGAGGTGAAAGAAGGGAATGTCCACGTGAGGACCTATGAGAGAGGGGTTGAAGGAGAAACGCTGGCCTGCGGAACAGGGGCTGTGGCTTGCTCAATTGCGGCATATCACATCGGCTTGTCCGATACGCCGGTTACTGTCATATCCCGGAGTAATGAAAAGTTAAAAGTTGACTTCGTGCCTCTTCCCAGTGGCGCAAAGCGGGTGTACCTGGAGGGCAGGACCGCTTTTGTTTGCGCGGGCAACATCAAAGAGGAGGCATTAATTTAAAGAAGGGGGGGGTTATGTTTCATGGAGCAATAGTAGCGACGGTCACTCCGTTCAAAAAGGGAAAAGTCGATTTTCCAACCTTGAGGAGATTGATTGACAGACAGATTCAAAATGGGACCGACGGTATTGTCCCCTGCGGGACGACGGGTGAGTCGGCGACGCTATCTCACCAGGAGCACAAGAGGGTAATCGAGGAAACGGTGAAAATCGTGAAGAAAAGGGTGCCCGTCATAGCGGGAACTGGATCAAATAATACCAATGAAGCGATTATGTTGACGAGACACGCCAAGAAAGTAGGTGCAGATGGGGCACTGGTCATAACGCCCTATTACAACAAACCCACGCAAGAGGGGCTCTTCCTCCATTTCAAAAAAGTTGCTGAGTCGGCGAGTATTCCCATCGTCTTGTATAACGTGCCATCCCGAACGGGCGTGAACATGTTACCAGAAACGGTTGCCAGGCTTTCTAAGATTAAAAATATCGTCGCCATAAAAGAAGCCTCTGGTGATTTGAACCAGGTGTGCGAGATAATCAGAAGAACTTCGGCATCTTTTGCTGTCCTCTCGGGGGATGATTTTCTTTTCTATCCCATGCTGTGTGTTGGCGGCAGTGGGGTCATCTCCGTCACATCCAATGTCGCTCCCGGAGAGATGGCCGGGATCTACGATGCATTTTCGGAGGGGCACCTGGAGAAGGCGAAAAAATTACATTACCGGCTCATGCCCCTTTATAAGAGCCTTTTCATCGAGACAAATCCCATACCGTCAAAAACGGCCCTCGGGATAATGAGACTCATAACACCAGAGCTCAGGTTGCCCCTCACCCCCATTTCAACGGGAGGGAAAAAGGTTCTCGTTAACGTCCTCAAGTCCCTCAAGATAACGTGAACGGGAGGATCTCATGATCAAGGTTCTCGCTGTGGGAGCCGCCGGGAAAATGGGAAGGGTACTTTCACGGTTAATCCTGCAGGAATGCAGTGACATGCAAATCGTCGGTGCCCTCGAAGCAAAGGGGGCAGGATATCTGGGGCAGGATGTTGGCCTCATCGCAGGGACAGATCCGTGCAACGTTTTGGTTTCGGAAAACTTTTCTGATGCTGCCGCTGATGCATCGGTAATGGTTGATTTTACTGAGGCAGGGGCCTCGGTAAAGAATGTGAGAGATGCCTCCGAGGCTGGTATCGCTTCTGTTGTGGGAACAACGGGATTCACAAAGGAGCAGAGATCTGAGATTGCCGGATACGGAGAGAAGATACCCCTCGTTCTCGCTCCAAACATGAGTGTCGGTGTGAACCTCCTGTTCAAGGTGGTAGGGGACGTGGCGAGGGTGCTCGGCAGGGATTATGATGTGGAAATGTTTGAAATTCACCACCGCTTCAAAAAAGACGCACCATCAGGGACGGCTGTCCGGCTCGGAGAGATCGTAGCAGAAGAGATGGGATTGACCCTGGAGCATA
>JABAOH010154236.1_pt1 | contig 22086 bp, 13 predicted proteins | sample 7062181 | NCBI WGS metagenome assembly JABAOH01 (sample SAMN14538630, study PRJNA623070) | marine sediment metagenome | biome: marine biome [ENVO:00000428]; feature: marine pelagic biome [ENVO:01000023]; material: deep marine sediment [ENVO:00002113]; isolation source: pool of 5 deep marine... | reverse complement strand
GAACAGTAGCTTTCCGGTCCAAAAGGGCTCACCCTCCACCTTCACGTCCGGCTTGGGCAGCGACCTGTCACCGATGAGGGACATGAGGTGAGAAGCCTCCTCCCGGTTGAACTTGGCATCCCGGAAGGTCATGAGGAAGATGCCCGTGATGTGGTCATGAATGGCTCCGATGACGGGACGGCCGTCTCGCGGCGAGAGGATGTGCTCCTGCACCCTCATGAGGACCTTCGCCTCTGCTCTCGCCTCCTCACTCTGGAGTACGTGGAGGTTCATCTCGTCGCCATCGAAGTCTGCGTTGTACGGCGGACAAACAGCGAGGTTCAACCGGAAAGTCTTCCCGCCCATCACTCGAACCTCGTGGGCCATCATGCTCATGCGGTGTAGGGAAGGCTGTCGATTGAAGAGGACGATGTCGCCATCCACAAGCTGTCTCTCCACCACGTACCCGAGCTCGATGGCGTCCGCCACCACTTCAGCGTTCTTGTCCGTGACGCGGATGCGCCGTCCGTCGGGCCGAATGACGTAGTTCACGCCGGGCATGTACTCCCCGTTCTTCCCCACGGCCTCGGGGCCCCTCTTCACCCACTCCCTCACGATGTCGAGGTTGTAGGATTGGGTGTGCACGGGGACAGTGAGCTCCCGGGCGGCGTTCACAGGGATGCCGACCTCGTTGATGCTGATGAGCGGATCCGGCGAGATGACGGTTCGAGCCGAAAAGTTCACCCTCTTGCCACTGAGGTTCGAGCGGAAACGCCCCTCCTTACCTTTCAGCCGCTGGACCAAGGTTTTCAACGGCCTCCCTGAGCGGTGCCTTGCAGGGGGAATGCCACTCGTCTGGTTGTCGAAGTACGTGGTGACGTGGTACTGGAGCAGCTCCCACAGGTCCTCAACGATGAGCTGAGGGGCCCCGGCGTCCCTGTTCTCCCGGAGCCTCTGGTTGATGCGGAGGACGTCCACGAGCTTGTGGGTGAGGTCATCCTCTGACCTGTCCCCCGACTCCAGAGTGATGGAGGGGCGGACAGTGACGGGCGGGACGGGAAGGGCGGTCAAGACCATCCATTCTGGCCTCGCCACATCAGGGTTTATCCCTAGGGGTCTCAGGTCCTCGTCGGGTATCCTCTCCAGTCGCTCCCGCACTTCCTTAGGCGTCAGCTTGTGACCGTTCTCCCTGAAGGCCGTAGGCTTGTCCAGGGTGACCTTCATCTGCTCAGCGTTGCAGTGGGGGCAGACCTGGCGTCGGGTCGCGTCCTTTGCGGTGAGCTTCGACAGCTCCAGAGTCTCCATCGCCTCCGTGCCACTGCTGAACTCGTCGGCCCTCTTCATCTCCTCCAGGTACCGATCCGCCTCCTCCTTGGTGAGCAGGAGGCGACCGCAAGAGCGACAGGTCGCCTGAAGGAGGGTCTTGACCTCCTTGACGAACCCCACGTGGATAACGGGCATAGCCAGGTCGATGTGGCCGAAGTGTCCGGGGCAATCATCGACTCGGCCCCCGCAGGTCTTACATCGAAGTCCTGGCTCGATGACCCCCAGATGGAGGTCCATGAGCCCCATGTCGATAGGGAAGCCATCATCGTCGTAGGTGTCTGCGGTGATAACCTTGGTAGCGCTCATTCGCCGGATCTCATCAGGGCTCAGCAGGGCAAACCTGATGGCCTTGATCCTCTTGGAGACGCCACGCATCGCCATCATCGTAAGTCCTCCAGCTGGAGCCTCATAGAAACCCCAAGAGAGAGCAACTCATCCACTAGGAGCTTGAAGGCGTAGGACGTCTGGACAGGGTAGATGTTGGAGTTATTACCGCAGACGGTGCACCGCAGGTTCCCCTTGCGGTCCTTCATGGCGAAGTGGCCGCAGTCATGATTTCCACAGACGTAGAGGAGAATCCCATCTGACTCGTCCAGGAGGCGGTCCTTGATAACCATGGCCGCCCCGTGACCTATGAGGCAGTCCCTCTCCATCTCACCGAACCTCAGGCCACCCTGCCTCGACCTTCCCTCGGTTGGCTGCCTGGTGAGGATCTGGACGGGGCCGCGACTCCTGACGTGGAGCTTTCCCGAGACCATATGGTGGAGTTTCTGGTAGTAGATGACACCGATGAAGATCTCTGCCGGGATCATCCGTCCCGTCTTCCCGTCGTAGAGCACCTCCTTGCCGTTGGTCTTGAAGCCGTTAGCCAGGAGAGCCTCCCTCAGGGCTTCCTCTGTCTCACCACTGAAGGGGGTTCCATCCACCATGGTGCCCTTTGCCGACCCCACCTTGCCCCCGATCATCTCGAGGACGTGGGCCACCGTCATTCTCGAAGGAATGGCATGGGGATTGATTAGCAGGTCAGGAACGATTCCATTCTCGTTGAAGGGGAGGTCTTCCTGCGGCGCAATGAGCCCTATGACGCCTTTCTGGCCGTGCCTAGAGGCGAACTTGTCTCCGAGCTCAGGCACGCGGAGGTCCCTCACCTTCACCTTGGCGAGCTTGCTCCCGTTCTCCGACTCCGTCAACATCACGGAGTCGACCCAACCGGACTCTCCATGGCGGACGGTGACACTGGTCTCACGCCTCTTCTGTGGCGTCAGGAAGTCCGTCTCCTCTTCTAGGAAGCGAGGAGGTGAAGTCTTGCCGATGAGGACGTCGCCCCCGTCCACGATGACCTCAGGGCTGATGAGGCCGTCGTCAGGCGTCAGGCTCGCGTAGGCCAGGTCCGCCCTGGCTCCACGGACGTCAGGGCTGGGAATCTCGAAGTGATCCTCCTGGCCACCAGGATAGCGACGCTCCTCAGCCTTGTAGGTCCTCATGAAGGTCGACCTTCCAAGGCCCCGCTCGATGGAGGCCTTGTTTATGACCACCGCATCCTCCATGTTCCAGCCGTGGTAGGACATCACTGCAACGACGAAGTTCTGCCCTGCAGGTCGTCGGTTGAAATGAAGGTACTTCATGGCCTCCGTCTGGACCAGGGGTATCTCAGGGTAGTGGAGAAGGTGCCCCCTGGTGTCTGGTCGGATCCTGTGATTTGAGGCCGGAAGGCCGAGCGATTGCTTGATCATCCCTGCACCCATGGTGACACGCGGCGACGAATTGTGCTCGGCATAGGGAACTAGGCCAGAGCTGACGCCGAGGATGACCAGTGGATCCACCTCCATGTGCGAGTGCTCCTTGGTGATCAGCGAGCGTACCTCGAAGGCCTCCTTACACAGGAGGCACTGGAGCTCCACCATCTGGTCCATCCTTCCCAGGTTGGTCCACTCGACGTCCCTACGGGACAACGGCTTGCGACAGTTTGGACAGGCCTGAGGCACGTCGTACCCGTAGACCGCTATGTAGGTGTCCTCCTCCTCCTCCGCGTCGACCCACTCGATGATGCCGTTGTCGATGAGGTCGGTCCACCTGAGCTTCCCGATCCGCAGGTCTTCCAGGTCCTTGCGTGTGAGGACCGGCCTGCCATCGGTCAGTACCAAGAGAGGCCTCCTCATGCGGCCTTCGTCGCAATTGAGGATAATCTCGTTCATGGAGCGGTCGAAGCGTACGTTCACCTCGTGGCTCAGGAGGCCCGAGCGTCGCCTCTCCCGCACCTCACGGACGAGTCTCTCGGCGTCCTCATGGAGGCCGACCAGGTCTCCGTTGACGTAGACGCGGGTCAGCTCGGTCTGCTGGCCCTTTACTTGCTTCGTGCCTAGGTCTGCAAGCAGCAGTTTGACAGTATCCTCATCAAAGCCTTCAGAGACATCAATAACCAGGGCGGCGTTCTTGACAAGTCCACAATTCTGACCCTCGGGAGTCTCGTTGGGACACAGCCGCCCCCACTGCGTCGGGTGGAGATCGCGGGCTTCGAAGTGGGGTTGGCTCCGCGTGAGAGGCGAAGTGACACGGCGCAAGTGGCTCATAGCGCTCATGTGGGAGGTCCTGTCAAGGAGCTGTGAGACTCCAGCGCGGCCGCCCACCCAATTGCCCGTCGCCAGAGCGTGCAACAACCGCTGGGACAACAGGTCTGGCCGGATGGCAGCGGAAATCTTCAGACCCTTCCCGCGAGCGTAGCTCCGCTCCAACTGGTACTTTAGGTCCTTAATCAGATTCGCGAAGGCCACACGGAAGAGGTCCTCCATGAGATCCCCCGCCAGCTTCAGCCGCTTGTTGGCGTAGTGGTCCTTGTCGTCCTCCCTGCGAATCTTGTATGAAAGTTCCAGGATTGTCCTGGCAATCCTTCCGAGGAAGAGTGACTTCTTTATCCTGTCCTCACTAGTGTCTCCGAGATGGGGAAGCAACGCCCGGTCCAGCATGGAGTCGACCTTCCTAACACGATACTCCTTCGCTTGTCCCGTGGCGAACCTCTTCTCGAGGAAGAGTAGCGCGTCCTCCTGGCTGAAAATCCCTGTTGGGGGGTAGAGCTTCTTGTTCTGGATCTCCTCCAAGTTGGCGAAGACTATGTTCCCCATCCTGTTGTCGGAGACGATGGAGTTGAAGATCTCCTCGTCGTTCTCCATGCCCAAGGCCTTCATCAGGATGACCAGCGGGATCTGGCCGGAGGCGGTAGGCACGGTGACCATGAGTATGCCGTCTTTCTTCTTCTCCACGAGGGTGAGTGCCCGATACCCCTCTTTCTGGGAGAAGACTTTGGCCACCTCGAGCTGTCTCCCGTACCTTTCGTTGAACTCCACCAAAACCCTGTTGGGCGCTAGGTCCTCCAGCGAAATGAGAACCCGCTCGGTACCTCCTATGATGAAGTAGCCACCTGCATCGAAGGGGTCCTCCCCTAGCCTGGCGAGCTTCCGGTAGTACTCCTCGTCCGTCAGATCATAGCCGTCTTCCAGGTTCTCTCGGTAGACCCTGCACTTCCTCGACTTGATCATGACGGGCAGGTTACCGATGAAGACGCGCTCTGGCTCCCTCTCAATGCCGTCCTCGACGATGGTGAAGTCCAGGTAGACAGGAGCCTGGTAGGTGAGGTTTCTCAGGCGGGACTCCAAGGGGGTCAGGGGGTGAGAGGCGCCATTGGCCTCCTTCACCTCCGGAAGCTTCACGTGGATGGTGGGTTTGGCGTCGGGGGAAACCCTTCCCCGCTCTTCGGTCCTACGGCCGAATCTGATCTCCACCACCCGCCCTTCCGTTCGGTCCTCGTCCAGCTTGATGATTCCTCTCCTCTCGTCCTCGAGGGAGGCCCTCAGGCTGTCGACGATTCTCTGCATCCGGCTACTGGGGTTGTCCTCTGACGCCAGGAAGTCGTTGAAGCTGGCAATGTGATGGTTGACGATGCTCCTCTCCTTGAAGAAGGCCTCAACAAGCTCTCGCATGCTTACCTCACCACTACGACCCTATAGGCTACGAAAACGCCCGCCGTAGGGCTCCTCCGGACCACCTTCACGACGCGGCCTTCTTCGATAGACTCTCCCAGGCTCTCCTCAAGGAACTTGATGGAGGGGTCGCCCTTCTTGATCTTCGGCAGCTGCTCCTTCTCCACTTTGAGCGCTGCCAGGACCTCCGTGGCTTCCTTCTCCGAAAGGAGGTAGTGCTCGGGGACCAACTCGTGCTCCATCACATTGAAGGCCAAGGCTTATCCTCCTACTACTCGCTGCCCGACGGGCCCGCGGGGACTTTCGATGCACCCCTCTGTGAAGCGCAATTTCGAACCCCGGACCACCTGGTTTCTCTGCAACGTCCTCTCACCGCTACCTCGGGGACTTTGCCTAAAAGCCAGATGCTCTTTCTAGGGACCAGCCTCCGGCCGTCCAACCTAGCTGAGCTACGGGCCCACGGTCAGCGGCGGTGGCGTTCAGCTTTAGTCGAAGTGAGAAGTAAGTCATAAACCTTACGGTATGCCGTCCCAAACCAAGTATAGGCGTGCCTGTTGCTACACGGGAATCCATACGCTGTTAATTAAGTTTCCCGTCGAGACTTGTTCCCCGACCTCCCTTGGTCGCGATGAGACCCGTCTCGGTGAGGAAGTAATCCCAGAAGGTGTTGACATGGAGGACCTGCAGCCCTGCCGCCTCCACCTCCCGCACCAGCTGCTCCCGCGGCAGGGGAACCTCATCGTGATAGGGCCAGATGTTGAGGGCCTCGGCGACGTCGCGCCAGAACCGATAAGCTGGTGTTGGGGTCGGAGCGTAGACGACGCAATAGCCACCGTCGAGGAGGAAGGAGGCATGGAGCCGCAGGAGTTCAGCCCTACGAGGTTTCTCAAAGTGCTCGACCACACCGGCGCTGTGCACCAGGTCGAACCCCTCGTCTAGGTCGAGCTCGAAGAAGTCAGAGCGGATGAATCGCTTCTCGCAGTTCACTGAAGCGAGGGTCTGCTGTGCGATCTCCAGCATCTTCTGGTTAGAGTCGACAAGGGTGACTCTCCGAGTCGGTAGGAGACGGCAGATGCGCTGGGTGATGTATCCTGTGCCGGACCCGAGCTCGAGTATGGAGACGGGCCGGTTGAAGGACCCGTGCCTAAGGAGCCCGCGGTACGCCTTGAACATGGCGTCCAGGAACAGCTTTCTCACGAACGGATTCGACGGATCGAAGTGGGCATAGCTGTCCCAATCAGTCGTGGCACGGCGCGGAACAGATTCACCTCCTCATGCGGCCGCTCGTGGGCACGTCCCCCTGCTCATGACCGAGGGGCATTCTCCCGTCGGACCTTGAAAATTACGAAGCGCTGCGACATAGCCTGAGAGCGACGACCGTTCCGACAGCCAAGATTTTAATAAGGGCCATCCCTAGGCCGTTCTGTGCTGGCGTGGATTGAGAGCCGATGCATCTCGTGTGGACAACCCCTCACGGAGAAGGGGTCCGTCCTCTTCCGGTGCCCCAGCTGTGGTAAGGCGACGGTGGGGCGGTGCGGCCAGTGTCGTGATCAGAGCGTCACGTACGCCTGCCCGGAGTGCGGCTTTGAGGGCCCCTAGGTGATTTCCTGGCCAAGGTAGCCGTCACGTTCAGAATCATGCCGACAGACGCTAGCGTGGATATGAAGGATCTGTGCCAGCGATTGAGAGGGGCCTTCGGTGGGGAACTCCGAGAGGTGGTCGAGAAGCCCGTAGCCTTCGGGCTGGTGTCCCTGGAGGCGATTATCATTATGGACGACGTTGCCGGGCAGCTGGATCAAAGCGAAGAGGTTATAAGGGGCCTGGGGGACATCGGCAGCGTGGAAACGGTGAGTGTGGACCTCATTTGACGGGACCACGCTGTTGAGGGAGGACTCTATTAGACCGCGAAAGGTGCGAAGTCCTCATCTCGAACGGCCTGGCCCCTTCGGTGCTCAATGGAAGAAGCCGATTCTTTCACAGGCCTACGAGGCGAGCTAGTGGAACTATGGGAGATATCGACGGAAAAAGGATTAAATAGCGACCCTCTGTTGATTGCGTTCGTGCTCCCACCCACGCTGGCCGCCCAGGACCTGGCGGGGTTCCTGGTCTCGGCCTGGCCTGCTTTTGTCATAACCTTCTTCTTGGGCGTGGCAATCCTCTACCTCGTCGCGTACGTCAGTAGGTTCTTCGAGTACCTGAAAGCACAGGAGAGCAGGTATCTCGATAGACGCACCCTCGACCTCACCAGAAAGATCCTCGTCGGTACCTGGATCGGCCTCGTTGTCATACTGATCCTCGTATCCTTCGCAGCCAACATCTCGGAGATGCGTGGGACGGTGCGCGCCGTCGTTCTTCACGTACCCTCAATCCTCCTCGTGGTCTTCGCCCTGACCGGCTCCGTCATCGGCGTCCGAGCGGTGACGAGACACCTCTCCTACAGACGGGGTCTCTTGGAAGAGAAGCCTGAGGCGGTGCTGCCCTCTCGCTCCTTGGCCACGATGGAGGTCATTGCCAAGTACTCCATCTACGGCCTTGGCGTCCTCGTAGCTATCCTAGGCGGGCTCGGTCTCCTGCCCCCCGAGGATGCGACCATCAGGCAGTTGATTGATGACGTCATCTTCGCGCCCCTCGCCCCCCTCCTCAATCCGGGTTACCTTACCCTCTTGTTCACGACCGTCATCCTCCTTGTTATCGGTCTTCGTCTAGCGGACTCCATATTCGACGACTTCAAGGCGAGGACCAGCAAATTCACTCCGCTGGTCATCGACCTCTTCAGGACCTTTTCGAAGTACGCGCTCTATGGGGTGGCCGCCCTGGCGATCATCTTCCTCACGCTCTCCACAGGGTTGTCGGCGGATCAGCTCATCCTCATAGGGCTTACCCTTGTGTTGGTCGCTCTTTTGGCGGTCCTCGTGCTTTACGATCCTATCAGGAACATCCTCTCAGGTATTGCTCTCATCAACACCGACCCCTTCCATGAGGGTGACCGGGTGAAGGTGGGGGAGTCGATGGTCTGCGACATCCTGGAGATTAGCCTCATAAGCACCCGTGTCAAGACCCTCAAGGGCGAGATCGTGAACTTCCCGAACAAGGAACTCCTCTCCAGCCCCATAATGAACTTCAGCAGGTCCAAGCCCTACGCCATGACGGTGGACGTGACAGTGAGCTTCGACGTTCCGCACTGGAAGGTCGAGAGCCTCCTTACGGATGCAGCCCGACGGACCGAGGGCATCTTGAGCGAACCTGAGCCGGAAGTCTACGCCAGAAACCTCGAGGGGAACACTGTTAGCTATCAGCTCTGGGCCTACATCACGGACCCTGGGGAAATGAAAAGGATGAGGAGCGAACTCATCGCCAAAGCTCAAGAGCTCTTCCACGAGGAAGGCTTCAAGCTGCTGTTTCTTCAAGTTTAGGCCGCTCCGCCATCTTGCGGAACATCAGGACTGGGCAGGACACCCTCTTGGCAATCCTGTCCTCTAGGGGCCCGAAGGCGTACTTCCTGAGGACCCACGTTGTACTGGCTCCCATCACAAGAAGGTCCGACTTGGCGGACTCCTTGGCCACCGCCTCCACTATCGATCCTGAGTAGACTATCTTGTGCTCCCCCTTGACCTCCATCTCCTCCAAAATCCCCATCAGTCTGTGGCCGTCTGCTATGGTGGCCTCCTCCACGGACTTGTGGGGAATGACGCTCATGATGGTTACCTCAGCGTCGTGATCCTTGGCCAGAATGGCGGCAAGTTTCAGAGCGTGCGTAACGTGCCACGCATGACCTGCAAGGACAGTGATCCTCTTCAGCTTCTCTTTGATCCCAAGGGGCTTGAACACCGCGACGTCGCACTGGGCCCTCTGGACAAGGTAGTCGATGTTGCTGCCAAGAATCCGGCCACCCCGCGCGGGCCTCTCCCCCCGCCAGCCCAACACCATTGCCTCCACGCCCTCCTGCTCGGCGGTCTCAAGGATGGTCTCGTAGACCCTGTGTGCAATCTTCACGACTATGGAGACCTCGACACCCAGCTTTCGAGCCAGCTCCCTCGGCTTCTGTAGGGCGGCGATGCGATCGTCCACATATCCAAACCTAACGGACTTTGGGGGGAGGGTCCTGGGAACCTCGATGACGTGGAGGAGCACCAAGTCGGCCTCCCGTTCCTTGGCGACTTGGGCCCCCAGCTTCACCACTTGGAGGTTGTTGGGATCCCTGAGCGGCACGAGGACACGTTTCCCGAGTTTCTCAGCCCGCCTGAAGGGTGCGGCGATGACCTCCAGAATCTCACGCCTGAGGGGCGGGACCTCCTCTATCGCTTCCCTGCCGCCCCTGAAGTAATGATACACGAGGCCCACGCTAAGCCAGAGTATTGCCACATACCACGCAATCTGGCCCGGTCCCAGCTCCCCCGCCTGTCGCCCGGGGAAGTTCCATATGAAGACCGCCAGGAACAGATTGGCTGCAATCCCCAGGAGGGGAACGATTGGCACAAGGGGGACCCAAAAGCCTCTTTCCAGGTCTGGCCTCTTGTTACGGAGGCTGAGGAGGCTCAGGTTGGCAATGACGAAGAGGAGGAGGAACAGGATGTCGGCGGAGGCGGCGATCTGCTCGATAGGGAGAGTGAGGGCGAAGACCGCGATGATAACCCCGCTGATCACGACGGCGTTCCCGGGCGACTGACGCAAGGGGTGGACCCTTCCCAGGATACGCGGGAGGCTCCCATCGCGCCCCATTGCGAAGCTCACCCGCGAGGAGGAGTAGACGGTGGCGTTCAGGGCTGAGGTGGCGGCCAGGAGGCCGCCCACCACCATGATGATAATCCCGACCGGTCCCAATAGGGATCCAGCCGCATTTATCATTGCAAGCTCAGGATCATCTCCGCCGAGACACAAATACGCCGTGGACTGGTCGGGACACCCAACGACCCCCAGGGCCACTATGAAGGTCATGATGTAGATGACTACCACGACCCCGATGGAGATGAAGATCGCTCGTGGAATGTTCTTCTTCGGCTCTTTGACCTCCTCCCCCGATTGAGCGATAATCTCGTAGCCCTCAAAGGCGATGAACGTGAGGCCCATTGCCAGGAGGATGCCCGCCAAGCCCGACGGAGCGAAGTCATCCAGAAAGCGGCTCGGAGCTGTCGGGTCCCGGAGCATCGCCACGGAGCCGAAGGCGATGAAAATGATGAGGATGACAATCTTCCCGAGAGTGATGAAACCCTCAGTCCTTCCGGTGGTTTGGACGCCGATATAGTTGACGACAACGAAGAAGAGGATGATGAGGACTGTGATGATCTTCTCGAGGGGGCTAATGGTAATCCCAAGCATGGTGACTTCGGGGAAAGCGATCCCGAACTCGCCTAGGGTAAAGTGGGCGAAGCTGGCGAAGGCCGCGGCGTAGAGGGCGCAGGCGATGACGTGGGCGACCCAGGAGAGCCAGCCGCTGAGAAAGCCCGCTGGGGGCGGTAGCCCCTCCTTCGCCCACAAGTAGCCGCCACCGGCCTCTGGGTATGCCGAGCCAAGTTCAGCGTAAGTGAAGGCCGTCAGGAGCGTGACGATGCCATTGATGGCGAGAGCCATGACCGCGGCGGGGCCTGCTACTCGAGCGGCACTTCCTGTGAGAACGAAAATGCCCGCGCCGACCATGGCCCCGATGCCAATCATCGTGATGTCGAAGAGCTTCAGGTCGCGACTCAACTCAATGCGGACGGGGGCCCCGAGTGGCTTTTCTGCCGCAGTGACCTCACTTGCCATGGGTTCACTCGCACAAGATGGGGTTCGGATAAAAGGTTTGCCAGGTGATTACAGTGGGCAGAAATAGGCTTGCCCGGCCGACGTCTAGGCTCCGGCTCAACCTTTTTAGGCAATGATTGAATCGAGCCTTGTGGTCCTGTTCTTCGCGCGGATACTCGTCGGGACCGTAATCCTTTCCTACGCCTCCTTGGGGGACTGGAGGACACGGACCGTGTCGGACCGGGCCTGGGTCCTCATGGGGACTGGAGGACTGCTTCTGTTCAGCGTCGAGATCGTCACGAGCACTAGCGACGCCAGGACCTACCTCATCCTCGTGCCGCTGGGACTGATGTTCCTTGACCTGATGTGGGACCGCGAACCGACCCAGTCCGATAGGCTGTCAACCCTCCTCATCTACGTGGCTAGTGCCTTGTCAGTCATCCTTCTCCTGGCACGCTTTGCCACCTTCGAGGCAGTGGCCCAGGGCATCCTGAGGCGCGGATTCGGTGCGCTCTTTGTGCTGCTCTTGACTTACCTTCTCTACTACCTGGGGTTGATAAAGGGGGGGGCCGATGCCAAGGCCCTCATCGCCATTGCCTATCTCGTGCCTGGCTATCCAGAGTGGGAAGGCTTACCCCTCCTACCACTAGACCCGCAAGTCCTGGGGGCCTTTGAGGTCTTCTTTCCATTCGCTCTCTCCACGCTCATGAACGCCGCTCTTTTCCTGGTGTTTTTGCCCCCATATTTCCTCATCCTCAATGCGACTAGGGGAGACTTCAGGTGGCCTCAATCACTCCTCGGCTACAAGGTCCCGCTGGACGATCTTCCACGATTCGTATGGACCCTTCAGGAAACTGAGGAAGGTCGCATCACATACTACACTGTGCCTCGGAAGAAGCCGGAGGAAATCGACCTGGATGAGCTACGGGACATGGACATCGACCGTATTTGGGTCACACCACAGCTACCGTTCCTAATCCCCTTAACCCTGGCCTTCGTCGTGACCATGCTTGCGGGAAACCTGCTCCTCGCGTTCTTTTAGAGGCCGAGTCGGGCTCCGGGCTATTTATAAGGTCCCTGGCCATGGGCACCGCTGACAACACCTGGAGGTTTCCCACTGGCGACCATTACAGTGCTCGCTATCGCATTGGGCGTGGCCTTCCTAACACTGCTCTTCGCAGCGGCTCTAATACGTTCCGTCCTACGGCAGCCAGAGGGCACCGAGCGAATGCAGGAGATCAGCCGTTCGATTCAGCGAGGGGCCGCCGTGTTTCTTCGAAAGGAGCTCAGGGCCATCTTCACTTTCTCAGGAAGTATGGCGGTGGCTCTAACCCTGCTAGTGGAGCCCGGGAAGGTCCTCGTTGAAGAGGGACTCGCCTTTCTTTTGGGAACGGCTGCCTCCTTCGGTGCGGGCTACATCGGCATGTGGATCGCCACGAGGGCGAACGTCCGAACGGCCCACCTGGTAAGGAAGAGCTTCCCAGAAGGCATGCGAACGGCCTTCTTCGGTGGCGCCGTTATGGGCACTATCTCCGTGGCCCTTGGGCTCCTAGGTCTAGCCGTGGTCTTCGCCCTCTTCCCGACCTCCGAGGGGCAGCGAGTATGGCTCGCCTATGCATTCGGGGCCAGCTCCGTGGCCCTCTTCCTTCGCGTGGGAGGAGGCATCTTCACCAAAAGTGCCGACGTGGGGGCGGACCTCGTAGGCAAGGTGGAGGCGGGTATTCCGGAGGACGATCCGCGGAACCCGGCGGTCGTCGCGGATAACGTGGGCGATAACGTGGGGGACGTGGCTGGAATGGGATCGGACCTCTACGAGTCCTACGTCTCGGCACTTGCAGCCGCCATGGTCCTGGGAATCACCCAGCCAGGACTTGGACTCAACTTCGCCCTTCTGCCCCTCCTCCTCGGTGCGGTGGGCCTCATAGCCTCTGTGGCTGGCATCATGGCCGTTCGGCCCCGACAGGTCGAAGGCTATGAGGCGGAGACCCGGGCGGCTCGGAAGGCGCTGAACCTCGGCGTGTATGTGAGCACAGGTCTCATGGTCCTCCTGGGCTTCTTCGCCTTTGCAGGTCTCTTAGGATCTCAGTGGCTGGGGCCTTTCGTTGCCATGGTGGCTGGCCTTCTCGGGGGTTTTCTGATAGGTTTGTTCACCCAGTACTTCACATCCGAATATAGGCCAGTACGCACTCTTGCGGCTGCCAGCGAAAGCGGGGCGGCCATCAATTTGGTCGAAGGGCTCGCCCTGGGGATGCTCAGCACGGTTCCCCCCGTTCTCATAGTGGCCTCTGTTTCGCTGATATCCTTCATGGCAGGGGGGCTCTACGGAATCGCCCTGGCTGCTGTGGGAATGCTCGTCACCTTGGCTATGCTCCTGTCCACTGATGCTTACGGCCCTATTGCCGACAACGCCGCGGGAATAGCGGAGATGAGCGGTCTAGGTTCTAAGGCCCGAGAGCGCGCAGAGGCCTTGGACGCCGTGGGCAATACGACGGCGGCCATCGGGAAGGGATTCGCCATTGCCTCTGCCGCCCTTGCGTCCCTGGCCTGGATTGCGACCTTCTTCGTTGTGGCAGATCTGGAGGACGTAGGGGTCACGGAGGTTCCGGTCGTAGCCGGGCTCTTCATAGGTGCAATGCTTGCCTTCCTCTTCAGCGCCTTGACTCTGCGAGCCGTAAGCTCTGGTGCCTTCCTTGTGGTAGGGGAGGTTCGCCGGCAGTTCAGGGACGTTCCTGGCCTGAGCGAGGGCACGGCTGCACCGGATTACGAGGCTTCTGTCTCCCTAGTGACGGAGAAGGCCCTGAGATCAATGATACTCCCTGGTCTCCTGGTCGTCCTTGTCCCTCTAGTGGTCGGTTTAATCCTGGGGCCGAAGGCTCTGGCGGGCCTCCTCAGCGGGGCCCTGCTAACTGGCTTCCTCCTTGCTGTCGCCATGGCAAACTCAGGCGGGGCCTGGGACAACGCCAAGAAGCTCATTGAGTCGGGAATCCATGGGGGAAAGGGAGGCGACGCTCACAAGGCTGCTGTCATCGGGGACACCGTGGGCGATCCCTTCAAGGATACGTCGGGACCGTCCCTGAACATCCTCATCAAACTCGTGGGCAAGGTCGCAGTCCTCTTCGCTCCCCTTTTCACGCTGGCAATACTAGTCCTAGCCTGAGCGTGTGGAGTGGGACACAAGGTTTAATATCGCGAACTTGCTGATGCTCGTCGGAAGGGTTTGACGGCCAAAGCGGCGGGGATACACCCGGTCCCATTCCGAACCCGGAAGTTAAGCCCGCCTGCGTTCCCTGAGGTACTGCGGTGCGCGAGCCCGTGGGAAGCTTGGCCCCGTTGAGGGGTCGTGGATCTCTGGCCTAGGTACGGAGCCCTGTGCCTCTAGGCTTGCCTGGGGCGCAACGGTAAACCGTGCCGCTCTAACGGCCTCTCGGTCCGCGGAACGCTGTCAGCCCTTCCCTAACGATTCTCAGTAGCGGCCTGCAGAACCTGGGCCATGTCGGTATCGTCCAGGCCCTGCATGTATCGGCCGTCCGCGCGGGCGACCACTTGCCCGCCTTCGAAGAGTATCAAGGTCGGGACGACCTCGATGCCATAAGAGTCCCACAGCGGGCTGTCGTAGTCGCTGATGTCCACCTCCACAAGCCTGACCCTGAGGGCTTCAGCGCGCCGGAATATGGGCATGAACGCCCTGCAGAAGCCACACCACTGGGCGTGGAACAGGGCAATGACTGGTTCCTCGGAGCTGAGGACATCTCTCTCAAAGTCGGTTTCGGGAGTCGAAGCCACCCTCCGTGACTAGCCTCTGCCCCTTATATCAAGGGTACCTCTTACAGTTGAAGTGGGAGAGCCTTTATAGGCCACTCTCCATTGCCCTTCGCATTCTTGAGTGGTGGGATGGGGAACCTCCATTGCAGCAAGGAGATAGGCGACTACCTCGAAGGTCTGGACAACCAGGCTCAGAGGTGCTACGATATCGCCTCAGAGGCGCGGTCTAAGGGGCTCGACCCGGAACTCTACGTTGAGATTCCGCGGGCTGAGGATCTCGCTAGCAGGGTGGAGAGGCTTCTCCGAGAGTACAGGTTGGGTGGCGTCGCAGATAGGATACGACAGCTGAGCAAAGACTACGACCGAGAGGAGACCTCGCTGATCATAGCCAAGGAGCTTGCCGTCCGGCCAGCCCGCAGCATGGAGGAGGCTATCGAAAGGGCCGTTCGAGCGGGCCTCGCCCTACTCACGGAGGGGGTCGTCGTCGCCCCGTTGGAGGGGCTGGCTGGAGTGAAGGTAAAGAAGAATCAAGACGGCAGCACCTACCTGGATGTCTACTACGCCGGACCCATCCGCTCAGCAGGAGGCACGGCCCAAGCCCTGAGCGTACTCATAGCGGACGTTGTCCGTCGGGAGCTGGGCATCGGTGCCTACCGGGCCAGCAGGCAGGAGGTGGAGAGGTTCAAAGAGGAAGTGCCGGTCTACAAGCAGCTCCAGCACCTTCAATACACGCCCACGGAGGAGGAGATAGAGCTCGTGGTGAGCAACTGCCCCGTGGGGATCAACGGTGAAGGGACCGAGGAGCAGGAGATCAGCGGATTCAGGGACCTGCCCCGCGTGGAGACCAACAGGGTGCGAGGAGGGGCGTGCCTCGTCGTCGCCGAGGGCCTGTGCCTTAAGGCCCCCAAGATCCTGAAACACGTACGGAAGCTGGGCATCGACGGCTGGGAGTTTCTGAGGTCGTATGTCAGGACCAGAAGGGGAGAGGAGGAGGGGCCTGGAGTGGAGCCGAGCTACAAGTTCATTCAAAACATCCTGGCGGGCAGGCCGGTGCTGTCTCACCCCAGCCGGAAGGGTGGATTCAGCCTTCGGTATGGGAGATCGCGAGCGACGGGGCTCGCAGCCATTGGCCTTCATCCTGCGACAATGCACCTCCTGGATGACTTCATCGCCGTGGGCACTCAGCTGAAGATCGAGAGGCCCGGGAAGGCGGGAGCAGTCGCCCCATGTACCTCCATCGACGGGCCCTTAGTCCTCTTGAGGGATGGCAGTCTGGAGGAGGTCTCCAGCCTTGAACGCGCCAGAGAGCTTCGTGCTGAGGTTGAGACAATTGTCAGCCTCGGCGAGATTCTCATCTCCTTCGGGGAGTTCCTAGAGAACAATCATCCCCTTGTTCCCGGAGCCTTCGGCCTCGATTGGTACAAGGCGGAGCTTGCGGCCGCCACGGGAGAGCTGCCCGAGAACTGGGAGCGACCCAGCCCTGAGGAAGCTCTCGAACTCTCCGAGCTCCACGGTGTGCCCCTCCATCCGCTCTACAACCTCTTTTGGCACGACCTAGAGGTCACGCAGCTCGCGCACCTGCGGGCACTCGTGGCGGGGTTGGGGAGGCTGGAGGCAGGACATCTCATACTCCCTGCCGACGAGGAGTTGGTCGACCTCATAACGACCCTGGGCGCCCCCTTCAGGCGCGACGGAGACGATATCCACATCGGGCGTCACTCCTTGGTCCTCCTCCGATGCCTCGGTGTCGACGCCCGCGGAGAGGTGTTCGCCCTTGATAAGGAGGTTGAGGCATCGGACGCGCTTAAGTACGTCTCTGGACTCGCGCGCATCACCGTGCGAGCCCGGGCCCCGACGAGAATCGGGGCTCGAATGGGGAGACCCGAGAAGGCCAAGGAGAGGCTTATGAAGCCACCTCCACACGGTCTCTTCCCCATTAGCACCAAAGGGGGTCCCCAGAGGCTCTTGTCCAAGGCGTTAGGAAGTGAACAGGTCGCCGTGGAGGTCGGGGTCAGGAAGTGCGAAGCCTGCGGCAGGACCTGGTTCCTGTCTCGGTGTCCCTGTGGTGGGCACACAGCTCACACGGGGCGCGTCCTAGAAGAGTCCATTCCGCTTAGGCAGCTCTGTCATCAGGCCACGGAGGGGTTGGGCCATGACAGGTTTGAGGGCGTCAAACTCGTCCAGGGAATGATCTCACGGCCCAAGACCCCTGAAGCACTTGAGAAGGCACTCCTTAGGGCCAGACACAGCGTCTTCGTCTTCAAGGACGGCACCACGCGCTTCGACATGACGAACCTCCCGCTAACCCACTTCAACCCCGCTGAGATTGGAATGAGCGTCGAGGAGGCCCTCCGGCTGGGATACACGACCGACGCGGAGGGACGTCCCCTGGAGACAGAGGACCAGCTCCTCGAGCTGAAGCCCCAGGACATCATCGTCTCCCGAGCCTGCGGGGACTACCTGCTACGGGTGGCTCAGTTCGTGGACGACCTACTCGTCAGGGTCTACGGTGGGGAAGCCTACTATAACGTCGAGAGTGTGGAAGACCTGGTCGGACATCTGGTCCTAGGGCTCGCGCCCCACACCTCTGTCGGGGTCCTCGCCCGGATCATCGGCATCTCCCCTGCCCGCGTCTGTTTCGGGCATCCCTTCTACCACGCGGCCAAGAGGAGGGATGCGGACGGGGATGAGGACTCGGTCATCCTGCTCATGGACGGCCTGCTGAACTTTAGCCGCTCCTTCCTTCCCGAAAAGCGGGGAGGGCTCATGGACGCTCCCCTCGTCCTCAGCACTCGAATCGACCCGCGGGAGATCGACAAGGAAGCCCAGAACATGGAGGTCTGTCCCTCCTTCCCCCTGGAGTTCTACGGGGCTGCGGAGCGCTTCTCCCACCCTCGTGACGTGGAGGGGATGTTGGACACCGTGCGTAAGCGGATCGGGACACTGCTCCAGTTCGAGGGCTTCGCCTACACCCACCCCGTGGAGAGCATCATTAAAGCCCCGCTGCGCTCCTCATACAAGGAGGGGAACATGATCGCGAAGATGGATGGGCAGCTCGCCTTGGCAAGGAAGATCAGGGCCGTCAACGAGGAGGACGTCGTCTCGCGGATCATCAACTTCCACTTCCTGCCTGACCTCGTGGGGAACCTCAAGGCTTTCACGAGTCAGCAGTTCCGCTGCACTAAATGCAACTCCAAGTATCGGCGCATTCCGCTGAAGGCAAAGTGCCTGAACTGCGGGGGAAATCTGACCATGACCGTCCACCGAAGCAGCGTGGTCAAGTATCTCGAGGTCTCCAAAAGGATCTCCGAGGAGTACGGCATCTCCACCTACCTCAGACAGAGGCTAGGCCTGGTGGAGGAGGCTATCGAGTCCATCTTCCAGGACGAGAGCAAGCAGGTCTCGCGGCTAGAGGACTTCCTCTAGGCTCGCCGGGATCTTCCAATCATCCGTCCCGCCACGAGAATGGCGACCAGGCCAGCTACGATGGCCCCTATGCCCCCTGCCATGGCTTCCATCCACATCTCATTCAGAAATAACGTGCCTAGAAGGGCGAAGAAGCCCGCAACCATGAGGAACGCCCCCAGCTTTCCCACCATCGGAAGCCGAAGGGTGTAGCCACAGTTGGGGCACGCAAGGAGCCTGGAGTCCTCGAGTTTGAGGCGGCAGCGTGGGCACCTGTCTGCCATGAGCGACGACTCAACTCCTCCATATACAAAAACCTGTAGGCCACCCTGTCAAGCAATGTCTCGAAGGGTTAATGTTCGGAGGGGGATTCTGTTCAGTATGTTCGCCAAGCGAGCCCGCGGCCTTAAGATGTCAGGTATCCGCAAGATGTTCGACTTGGCAGGCTCTAGTGCAGTCAACCTCGGTCTGGGCGAACCCGACTTCCAGCCACCTTCTACGGTTGTTGAAGCCATGAAGAAGGCCCTAGACGGAGGCTACAACAAATATGGCCCCACGGGAGGTCTGCGGGAACTGCGAGAGGCCCTCGCCAAGATGCACTCCTCTCAAGCCGACGTGAGGGCAGAGAACGTCCTGATCACCGTGGGAGCCACCGAGGCCTTGGCGATGACAATGCAGGTCTTCGTCGACCCTGGAGATGAGGTGTTAACGCCCGACCCTGGCTTTGTTCTCTTCGCGCCCCACGTACGCCTTGCGGGCGGCACTCCCGTATTCTACTCCGTGCTGGAGAAGGACTACTTCCTTCCGACGCTCGACGAGCTGGAGTCCCTCGTTGGCCCGCGGACGAAAGCCATCATCATCAACTCGCCCTCCAATCCCACGGGAAGCGTCATGCGGGAGAAAGAGGTCGAGGCCCTAACCGCGTTTGCCGAGGACAACGGCCTCCTCATCATCTCCGACGAAGTGTACGATCGCATCGTCTACGAGGGGCAACACGTATCCTTCCTTGGGCGAACTGAGAACGTGATCTACGTGAACTCCTTCTCCAAAGTCTTCTCTATGACAGGGTGGCGGCTTGGCTACCTGATTGCTGGGGAGGAATTCGTCAAGACCATGGCGAAGGTTCACTACTACATGGTAGCCTGTCCGCCCACGCCAGCCCAGTACGCCGTCCTCACCGGACTCCTCAACTCGCAGGAATACCTCAGAGAGATGCTAGATGAATTCCGACGGCGACGGGACTTCATCGTCAGTGGGCTGAATTCGATAGGTGGGTTCCACTGTATCACGCCTGGAGGTGCGTTCTACGCCTTTCCCTCCTTCGAATTCGACATCGGTTCTGAGGAGCTGGCCATGAGACTCCTCGAGGCGGGGGTCGTCTGTAGCCCGGGGTCGGCCTTCGGGGAGAGAGGGGAGGGTCACCTCCGGTTCTCCTACGCCGCCTCTTTGGAGTTGATAGGTGAAGCGCTGGTAGTTGTCGATTCCGTCGCTCGCGACTTGGATGTTGAGGGTAGAGCTCCTTCCCCCTGAACGCCCGACTGAGCTTACGCTGATGCCATCATGGACCCACAACATCCTCCAGGATGGCTCGCATTTGCTCCACGAAGCGGTCCTCTGAGAAGGCCTGGGCTCGCGACTCGCAGTCAGGCCTCATTCGCAGGAGAGTCTCATCGTCCAGAGTCCTAATCCTCTCGGCGAAGGCCTGCGCTTCTGGCGGTAAGAGCCATCCTGTGACCCCGTCCACCACGCTCTCCAAGTACCCGCCCTCCTTGGTCGCCAGGACAGCCTTGCCCGCGGCCATTGCCTCCACAGGAGTCAATCCGAAGTCTTCGTCGACGGCGGTCGCAATGAGACCGCGGCAGCGAGCGTACAGGTCCGCCAGAGGCACTTCACCCAGTTCACCGACGAACGCTACGTTAGGCGGTGGGTCAAGGCCGCGCGCATAGACGCCGCTATGATCACCTCTCGTCCACCCGCCGACGACGATCAAGTGTTCCCTCGGCAGCAGTCGAAAGATCTCGAGCTGGAGGTCGACACGCTTTTCCGGATACAGCCGATTCACGCTCAACCAAAAGTCGCCGACCTCCTGGAAGTGAAAGTCGTGGGTCGGCACCGGAGGATGAACGACCGTCGCCTCTCTTCCATAGAACCTCTTGATGCGTCGACGGACATTCTCGCTATTCGCGATAACACGGTTGACGCCCTGTACGGAACCCGCGTCTAGGCTGGAGTGGAGGCGTGTCCAGACTCGGTATGCTGGCCGTTGCCACGATGGAAGTCGGGAGAGCATCTCCTCCCTCTGATCGTAGAAGGCGCGTACGGGTGTGTGGCAGTAAAGAACGCTGGGCGAATGCTTACTGGAGGCGTAGTGGGCCCAGTTGCCGGAGAAGACATAGACATCGTACTCTGGAGCGTGGCAGCGGCGAAATCGCCATGACGCATGGACCTGCTTTAGCGGCGGGTAGGGCAAGAGGCCGCCCAGGTCGTGGACTCGGACATTTTCCCCGCCCATTCGCTCCACGATATCCAGTCGGACATTCGTCGTGAATAGATCGGCGTTGAAGCGCCTTCCCAGGGTGAGGGCTACCTTCTCCCCGCCCCCTACCTTGTCCAGAAAGTCGTGGAAAACGGCTAAGCGCACGAGTACGGAGCGAACTCGTGTGCCTTATACATTTTCGGGCCCAGTCGAAACCCTGAGGCACATTTATTATCCATTCCCCGGTTGGGGCGCCGTGCGGCGGTCCACCGCGTTTGCCCTCCTCTCCATCACGTTACTTTCAGTCTACCTTCGGCTCGTTCCAGTCATGCAATACCTCTACTGGGGTTCAGACTTCGGAGAGTACTACGGCGTCACAGTGCCCCTGGCTCAGGGACTGCCTCCTCCCGAGCCTTACCTGGGATGGGGTGTGACATACCCAGAGTTCCCAGGGTTCCACGTCCTAGTGGCTGCGGTTTCGTGGGCAGGCTTGGATCTGGAAGCTGCGGCGGTCTTGGTGGGCCCCATGCTGGCCGCTTTGATTGTCATCCCAGTCTTCCTCATAACCCGTGAGGTAGTAGGTACGGACGGACCCGGGATTCTCGCTGCAGCCGTCGTCGCCGTGGCAATGCCCCAGGTCTACACGACATCCCACGCCATCCCTGGGGCTCTCGGCGACCTCCTCTTCACATCTTCTCTCCTTCTGGTCTTCCGCCTCCGGGAAGATGGACGTCTCTTCCTTCTCCTTGTCCCACTCGCCCTTGCCCTCGCGGTGACTCACCACCTCTCCAGTTTCTTCCTTATCGTCGTGACATTTATGGTCATACTCCTCCGGATTTTTCTGAGAGGGGTGCCCTTCGCCGACGTAAGGAGGGAGGCAGGGTTTCTGACCTTCCTGGTAGCGTCCAACCTCGTCTTCTGGGGCCTCTTCACACAGCGGTTCAGGGAGTTTCTGGGCTTTGAACGGGTACCCTGGTGGGTCACGGCCCTCCTTCTCCTGGCGCTGCCCGCTGCGCTGCCACTCCTCACCTTTCTTCGAGGGCGAGTCGCGTGGAGATACCGGCCCTCCCTGCGGCCTCCGGCCCAGAGCTGGAGGCTGTACCTCGTATCCGTTGCACTTGGCTTCGCGGTGCTCTTCGCCATGCTCTTCACGGCTACCCCTGGAACGACCATAGCGGCGACTCCCGAATTCCTCCTTTTCGCCGCTCCCCTGATTCCCTTGTTAATGCTGGCGGCCCCGGCGCGCAGACTCTCCGATTTCCTCCCTGGGGGGATTCTGCTGACGGCGGCGTTTACCGCCCTTCTTCTCTCCTGGGCAGTCGGAGCCGTCGTAGCCCCGACTTTCCTGATTCCCTACCGTCACCTGGAGTACATTGCGGTGGTGATAGCCATATTCGTTGGTGTGGGCGCCGCATCCTTGCTGAGGGCGTGTCCCCCACGGTG
>JABAOH010115358.1_pt4 | contig 22086 bp, 29 predicted proteins | sample 7062181 | NCBI WGS metagenome assembly JABAOH01 (sample SAMN14538630, study PRJNA623070) | marine sediment metagenome | biome: marine biome [ENVO:00000428]; feature: marine pelagic biome [ENVO:01000023]; material: deep marine sediment [ENVO:00002113]; isolation source: pool of 5 deep marine... | reverse complement strand
AAATCCGACCTTGCTTTGAATTTTCATTGATCCAAGATTTTTTGGGATTCATAAAAAACTTGTCATTAATTATGAAATTAAATAAAAATTCACTGCTAGAGTTCCTATTTTTTTAGGCCATTCTGAATAATTTCATTTATTATTTTTGAAAAGCTTACAGAATCGGTTTGATTTTTTAGTTTTTTTGCTTGAATGTTTCTTAACTTTACCATGATTTTATCTTCGATAGTCACGGTTACTCTTTGAGTCAATTCATCACTCGATAAATAGAGATAATATTTAGATTTTTTGGTAATTTTGAGTTATTGTTTATTTTTTGGATTTATTGAATCCAATTGCAATTTACTGGATATAATCAAGTTGGATTATTTGATTGATGCCTTATAGGGAAAGCAGAAGGTACATGCTTCCTGAAAACCCCTTCTTAGTCAAATATCTCCTTATTTCTTCTCCGAAAACTTCTGTCAAAATTAATACTGACATGTCTTTATCTTTTCTACTGATTTTTAGATTTTATGAATTGTAATGCATGTAGAATATTAAAAATACAAATGAAAAAACATCCAGAATCTCCATATTATATATCTCACGAAAGTGCCTACCTAAAATCAAACAAAAAATACAAAATGAAATAAATTTGAAACTCCTCTTGTTTTTGTGATTATTTGCTAATTTTTTGTTTGAAAGAGATTAAAACTATAGATGTTATGAAAATAGCGTGCGAGTTTTTGATTCTATGATTTTTTTTGGGATTGCCTTATTGATTGCGGGCATCTTCTTTTCATGGGATGCCTTTAATTTCTCACAAAATTGTGATGTGGGACAAGATGGAATTGAAGTATTAACACAATGTCCTTCAATTGAACCTCCCTGGAATTTGATTGGACTCTATCTCTTGCCGGGAATAATTTTGATAGGTTCTGCTATTATTTTAAAAAAGAAAAACAAGTAGAAAAAATCAGTCTGTGGGAGTCCTAGACTTGTTCAAGAGATTATTTGGTCATAATTTATTAAGGTTCGATTTTTCACCATATTGATAAAAAATTATGAAACGAATAGATGCCTTAGTGCCTAGCATAAAAAGAACTGAAGTGGTAGATAAGGCTCTAAAGGCTGGTGCCGAAGGTATTACTTTAGTTGAAAGTCGAGGAAAAGGCTCTGGTGAAAGACCTATGGTTGGAGGAGCACGAGGTACGGCCCGATATATTGCTGGATATAACAGAATTGACACAGTAACAATTGTTTGTGCTGATTCGAAATTAGATGAAATAGTTGATGCAATAATGAAAGCAGCATATACTGGTTCTAGTGGCGATGGAATCATCTTTGTTTCTACAGTAGACACTGCATACAAAATAGGAACCAAAGAAAAAATTTCTTAACTATCTAGGATTCTCTTACTGTAACCTGATTTCCTGCAGAATGATTTATTCCTAATGTTGCCCCAGGATTTGTGGTAATTATCATCAAAGTCTCACATGATAAACAAAGAACTGATGGCACATAATCCGCATTTTTTTCAGATGGCCCCATTGTGGCTAACACTGCATCTTTTTTTAAATCTGTACTTCCACAATTAACACAAGTTGTTGGCGTTTGATGAATGTTTTTAACTTTGGATACAAAGTAATGTGTCAATAAAAAAAATAGTCAAATGTTGCACTTAAGTTATCTGATTTTTTTATTACAAGCCAAAGGAAAGACTTTTCCTTCCTTTGACTGACGAATTACGGGTAGTGAGTTCGCAGAGAAAGTGGCGTAATTACATACTTAATGCTTCTTTTTTTGGGCAAATTAATTCTGTAATACTCAATTCTAACACTTAACGCCCTTAGGAATAATTTTAAAATTACAAGTAAAAATTTTCTGTTACAAATGATCTTCTTTAAGTAAAAAATCTTCTATCTCATATTATGAATTGGGCACCATTTGACGCTATCAAAAATACTCAATTTGAAAAGATTATCTGGTATATGCGGTATAGAGGACTTGTCAAAGCTCAGGTAGGCCCTAATGTAGAATTAGAGAGGTATAGATGAGAACCATGAGATATTCTGAAAACACTGCAGTGGAATTGTTACAACAGGCACAAGAACGAGGTTTGCTTGGAACTTGCCCTACCATACACTGCAAGGAATGTCACGCAATATTTCCAAAAGAATATGTCTTTTGTCCTAAATGTAAAAGTGACAAATCTTTTCTGGATTTGACAAACCTGAAGATTTAATCAATTTACTCAATCATGAAAAATCCTATTTGAAAACCACCTTTTTTTCACAGAGATTACTCCAAAAGCTAAAATCCCAAAAAACACAAATCCATACTGCCAATCTTTTGCAAAAATAGTTACTCCGAAGGCAGAGGCCAAAACCACTGCAATAATTAGTGCCCAATTATCAATAGTTTTTCTTGATTTGTCTTGCTCCATCCCCATAAGATTTCTCTAAACTTGACTGAATTTATAGAAAGTTCCTCTAAGGTTTTTTCATGTTAATGAACCACGCCGTTGATCGCTTTTTCATTGAAGAAAAATTAACAAATGTAAAGAAAACTCATAAAACTATTTTTATTATATCGCCCAAATCAAATTTTGATAGCAATCGCCCAAAGTTTTGGTGTACATTAACCGGCCAATTCACCAATCAAAGGATTGGAACAGTGGTTGCTATCATAAATTCTTGTAACTCAAATTCCTTTTTGAAATACATTAGAAATTACAATATTTGCTTAACAAGTAATTGCAGTTAAAAGCTTGTCAAGCTGCAATGGCTTTTTCAAGCAATCATAAATTCCTGGTCTTTTTAGCAAACCACGTATCTGATTATCTGTCAAAGAGATTGCAGAAAATATGATGATTTTTTGGTCTTGAAGTATTTTTTCTCTATCAAGAGAATCAATAATGTCAACTCCACTAAATTCTGGCATTGACATGTCCAAGAGTATGGCATCAAATTTTTCATTTTTGATGAGTTCTAATCCTTCATAGGGATCCGTGACCACTAAATTTTCTAATCCTTTTGATGTCAGAAATCTGGATAATAATCCGGTAATGTCCGAGTTGTCGTCAATTACGAGTACTTTCAACACTTTAGGGTAGAATCTTTTAGTATATGGGCAAATGTTTGTTCAATTTACTACCAACAAACCTGCAATAATTCGGCAAAATCAATGAAAAATTATCCACGTAGGCACAATGTTTGCAAATCAGGCAGCACATGTCGTATGAATCTGCTTTTCAGTATGACTACTGCATTGTTTGCACACAAATTCGTGTGGAGTATGACATACACCACATCGCTCATAGATACTCAATTCTCCTCCACACTTTCTGCATGAATCATCTCTCATATGATTAGTAATGAGCAGATTCAATTTAAGGAAAGTGAAACTTAGAAAGTCCTAATTAGCTATTTCTAATTTTTCTTATTCTATGTTCTAATGTTTTGGAATCCTAGATTTTATTTAATTAATTTAAAATCAAGACTAAAAGAATACGAAAGTAATTAACTTGTAATGACACTTTCAATGTTTGATGGACAAACGTGATGCAATGGTTTTAGGAGGAATTTTGGTAGGCGTAAGTATACCTCTGACACTAACCATGCTTGTAGCAAATGGAATACTTGATAATCCCATTCCTTAGTCTATTCTAAAAATAATCTTCCTACATGAATACAGCAACAGTCTTCAGAACAAAAGCTTCCATTATTTTGTATGGTATCTTTACCACATGTTAGACATTTTGACATGGAACTTGTATGAATATTGTTTTATTAAGAATGTGTAAGTTTTCAAAAAATCTTACAATAACCCTTTATGCAATATTTCATTTAGAACCTTTGAAAAACTGATTGGTTCTTTATATTCTCTGATAAAATCAGCCTGTATTTTGTGCAGTCTTTCATCCACATGGTTTTCAAGAACTATTGTTACTTTTTTCCCCATGATCATCAACCAATGATTTATGCATAAATCACTTTGTTCAAAACTCTGAACACACAAAGTACGATTATGCTTTAATTCACAAGGTATGAAAACTCTCATAAGATTACATTTAATCTAAAAGAAGACTCTATGAGTGATTTTTTATTCTCATAACAATTTGATTCAATGTGCCTGAACTATACTCAATACCATGAATCACCATCGAGTGTTTTTGAAATCTGTTAATGGCATTTGATTCATTATCGTTTACTTGAAACTTGCAATCAAATCCATAGTCTTTGCAACTTATTTTTACCATACATTTCCTGAAACTATGAAAATAAAACCTGGAGTATGTTCATCAAATTACAACTATCATTAGGCATTCTTGCGTGGAGATTTTATCATAATCTGACTGTGAAAAAATTTGCTTAAACTGTTATCATAGTAATTTCTATTTCTTTGATGGGCACCTCTCGATCAAGAAATTATTGCAGTTAAACTACCTTAATTCATAACTTAAGAAACACCAACTAATTTTTAAAACTCTAATAATTTCAAGGATTTGTTGAATAGTTTAGGTTCGTATGCTATTGGAATGATTGACCTTGTAGATTCTACCCAATATTTTCCTGAAGGTGGCGATCCATTAGGGAAAGAGGCCAAGCGTAGACATAATGAGATTTCTCATGATATTTTCACAAAATATGGTTTAGATACTGAGCCTCCTAGAGGGGATGGTTTTCTTTTTTGGGGGAAAGATCCCATTCAGACTTGTCTTGCATCAATTGAGGTGATTAAAAGAATCAAGACCGAAGTGATTTCCACTGGAGATGGAAACAAGAATTTTACAATGGCTACAAAAATTGTAATTACCAAAGGACTAATTGCAACCAAAGAAGATGAAAAAGATCTTGCACATGGAATTGCCGCTCATAAATGCCAAAGAATAATGGACGAAGCATGGCAAAAACATCATACGATCTTAATAGATTCAGCATTTTTTGATGAGATTAAAAGCCACCTTAATGAAACTGACATTATCTACGCTGGACCTTATGATTTGAACGTTGATGAATTTGGTAAAATCCAAGTTTACCAGATTGCAGACAAAGAGATGGGTCTTAAAGTTGACCCAACTAGAAACAAATTAAGAGATAAAATTGAAAAAGAAGTAGAAAAAAAAGTACAACAAAAAATTAAAGAACACATTGAAAATAATAAACCACCTCAACCCCCAATTTTGAAGATTATAGCATCAGTCATCCTGGCAATTGCAATTACATCGGGAATATTTTTGTTAATTTATAATCAGGATCCTTTAGATGTAATTCTACAAGATGAAGTCGATAAAACAATTCACACAATGAATGTTGAAGTAAAAAATACTGCCTTTATGATTTATGAGGCAAGCAAAAATGATATCATGAACAAACCATTGATTTCAAACTATTCTGATAATTATCCTGTAATGATAACTAAAAAAGAATATCATGAAAATGGAATTGAAAAACCACGAATTGAAATGATACAAACTCTAGTTGATGGAATGGATTCACTATACTATCTCTTTGTAGTCCCTCCAGAGACTTGGGGTGATGATTTGCAGTGCCGTCTTTACCTTATTTACCCCGTAGGTGGCTTTATTCCTGACGAGCCTCCAGGCTTTTTGCAGCAACGAGATTGGTGCGACAACAAGGCAGAGTTTGAGATGTACCTCTCAAGTGCCTATTATTCACGAGGCCAAAATGAGATTGTAACAACAATGATAATTCCACTATTTGATGATAACAAGCAAACAATTGGATATTTAGCTGGTGCCATTAATTTTGATAAAATGCTTCAAGAGTCTATTGAAGAAAGCAAGATTACAAATTTGGGATATGTTTTGCTCGACCATGATAATTGTATAGTTGCCTCCAAATACAAAATTGGTTCCAATATTGGGGAGGTGGTAAATATTAGAGAACTACATCTCTTTGATTCAGGGAATGTAAGCATCTCATCCTCAAACGCTATCTGTCAAAATGGAATTACATCTAACATACCTGATGGTATAATACAGATGCATTCTGATGAGTTTAGTCAATTTAATGGGTGGAAATACTCCACTACGCCTTTAAAACAAATCGAAATAACAAAACCAGAAATTGATATTAATAATTTTTTAGAAAACTGGAAATTAATTGTCATCCAACCAGAATAGGCTAGAAGATATCTTCTTTGATTGTATCTAGTACCAAATGAGTCTCTACGCTATCAACACTTTCAATTGAAAATATTTTTTTGGTAAACTTGCTTAGCATGTCGGTATCAGAAAACTTTGCAAGAATCATCAAATCGTTTTGTCCTGTAATTCCCCAAATTCCGTAGACGTTTTCTAATTTTTTTAGTTCCTCCTTTATGACTGAATGTCCCTTTTTGGTTTTCACTTCAATTATTGCAGTCATATCTAGTCCCATCTGTTTATGATCAATTAAAGCAGAATATCCTTTGATTACTCCATTTTCCTCCATCTTTTTCATTCGTGATAGTACTGTTAAGGTTGAGACTCCGATTTTTTTTGCAATTTTTCGATAAGAGAGTCTTGCATCTTGTGTGATTACTTTGAGTATCTTAACATCTGTTTTGTCTGGTATCACATTTTTCCCTATTACATATCGTTTATTAAATATTATTATAATTAATTGCATATTTATTCTGTAAAATACCCAATATTGGGATATATGTTAATCCACTTAGTATATCATGAAATCAATAACAACCCAAAAAATCTTAGAATTGGCAACAATTCAGGAGCCAGAACCTGAATTGTATAAGATGTCATACACACAAATTCTGGCCACAAAAAACAAGATCGAAAAAATGGTTTCTCAAGGAATTGATGATGAACTATTTTCAATTCTTATGAGATTAAAGTCTCATGTAATGGTATGTGAAGATTACATTCGTGACACCGAAGTAAGACGAATCGAAGCTCTCTCTTCGCTTGAAGAAATAATCTCTTACATTGAAGACTCTGAAAAAAAGGAGATGGCAATTTATGTTTGAGATCCTTGCAAGAGAAATCAAAATCAGATTACAGGAACTCAGCCTAGCAAAGAGACTTTCCACAACAGAAGGTGAAAAATAGGATGTTTGTGTTTTTAAAACCCAAACCCTCAGATGCTACAAAGTTCTATGTAACTGATATAGATGAGTACATGAAACTTTCTGGGAGCACTCTAAAAACTCTTGAAAAACTATGGGAATATAGCTTACCAGAAAGTATTGTTACTCGACTCAAAAAACACTTTCCTTTCAACTCGATGACTTCAAAGGATGTTGGCATTTGTATTGATGAGTTTAAAAAATTTGTAGCTATCATGTTGATTGGAAAAAAGGAGAAAAAAGGTGTAGCAATGACCAGCAATGTTATTGATGAGATTTGGCATGAGTTTGTCTTGTTCACAATCGACTATCATGACTTTAGTGCAATGCTTGGTCTTGAATACATACACCACACACCAAACACAAAGACCTTTAGTTTTGGTCGTGATGCTGCAGAATTTTTCTTTGAGACCTACAAGAAGTACTTTGGAGATCTACATCCTATATGGTATTACACAATGATTGATGAGGAGATTTCTGAAAGTACAAACCCTGGGAACTCAAAATCAATCTCAGCGTTACTTTACAAGGGGAAAATTGAACAAATGGAGGATATTCAATATTCTGTAAAACACCTCCTTGTAAAGAAAAACAAGACTGGCTCCGGTATTGGGGCTCCAGTTGGTTCACTTAAAGAAGCCACTTCAAATTCTTCTTGTGGAGGATTCTTCTATTGTGGAACCTACACAAGTGGATATGGCGGTTCAGAAACAGCAGTAAGTGAGGCTGGTCTGGATGGAGGAGCAGGCTTTGGAAGTGACGGGGGCGACGGCGGTGGCTGTGGTGGTTGTGGAGGTTGCGGTGGCTAATGAAGTGCTTCATGTGCAAACGAAAAAGGCATACTTGGAAAAATCGATTTTCTTGCATTGGCTTGCTTTTGGTAATCCTTACCTCCCTTACCCTAGGAGGTGGCGATTAGAGGCAAGTCATGCAAATCAAGATTTGAATTAAAATGATTTATCATATTTTGAAAAATCATTTCATGAGATTGTAGGCCTCATTTAGATCTTTTTTGACTTTTTCCAGGTCTTGATTTAAGTGAATCTGCATTATTTGTGGTTCTTCCTTTCTGTTTTTTTGAATTTTAATTACTATCGAGTTTTCTTGGGGGGCAACGTCTGCAAACCATCTAAACGTCATGGATTTTCCAAACACAATTCTGTGCATTCTGATATCTTCTACAACATTATCTCCTAAAGAAAAACAAAAGTCACGAATTGAATCCAAAAATGGTAGAACATTCGAAGGAATTTGTTTTTTGAAATCCTCATAATTTCGTTTGTTTCCGAATGAGGCCATCTTCATGATATTTGCTAATTTGTTTTAAGATTTGTATCTTTTTGTCATATACAAAATTTATTTTCAAACCAGACAGAATTTTATTTTTCTTGGAATCAGTGTGAGGTATATTAGTTGTTAAAATCTAATACTTTACCATAAAGAAATGGCCCAAGTATGCTCAGGATTATGTGATAGGCTCAAAAAAGAGTCAAAAGCAGAAAAATTAAAAAAATTCTCAAAATTTCTACCTGGAAATCTAAGATATTCTAATGGTCAAAAGTGGTGTGCATTGTGTGCACAGTACATTTTTACAGAATCATATTTGTGTCCATGCTGTAAGACTCGACTTAGATCAAATCGTAGAAACAAAAACAGAAGAAAAGTCATACCTCCACTCGAAGTAAAACAATCAAAAAAATAATTCTACAACCCTAGAACGAATCTTCCCCAATTACTATTGTTGAGGCAAAGGTGTTTCCGCCAGTTGTTGTGATTTTTAATTGAGCATCATTACTTACCCCAATATTGATTTGCAAATCAAGTAGTATGGTTACCACTTCTCCAGGTTGAATAACTGCAGAGTTTTCTTGTAGAGTGAGGTATTTTTTCCCTACATCATGACCGTGGACAATTATGTATTCACCTGGGTTAGGTTGTTGACCCATTCCTTGGTCTTTATCCCAATGACCAATTTTGTGAACGGGAACAAAAGAGTACTTGTCCCCTACAAATGACAATTCTGATATGGTAACTGGCATTACAGAGTGATTTTGCAGATAAATTGCAACTCTTTCATCATAATTCTTTTTTCCATTTGCCACTCCGCAGCAATTTTTAGACAAAATTTCGTTACCATCATGCAATTGAAGTTTTTCAACATCTTTTGCGTCATAACCGTATATCTTTAGAAATTCAATTTGAGGCGTACCGCTGACTTGAGAGGATGCAAAAGACTCTTGAGAAAAAGAAAACACCACAACACCCCCGACAACAGCAATAGCAGCTAACAACAATGTTGCTACTACGGGGGCAACTGCTCTTCGTGAGGCAATCTTTGTTTTTGGAAAAATCTGTTGAGGGTTGGCATGTGATGCTTTCATTATAGCAAATATGGCAAAATGATACTTAAGGCAAATCTTTTGTCTAATTGAATTTTTACGGAATTTTGAAATTTTCGCACACAAAATTTTAGGTGTTATTTAGAATTGTTACAACTTTAAACAAAATCATATTTGAAAAAATTCTATTTCATATTTTCTAGAATTTATTTCAAAAATAATCTCAAAATCATGAGTAAATTTGGGAAATATTTAGAGAAATCCTTTAACTTGATTTGATATTTCTAAATAACATGAAATTTGTTTTGCTATCTGCTCTATCTATTTTTCTTGTTATGATTATTCCTGCACATGCAGAATCACAAACCCTTCCAACTGATGGGGGTACCTTGGATGTAAAATTAGATTATGATGAAATTACACCCGGAGAACTAACCACTTTGAATACTGATTTTATCAATCCACAAACTGGTCAAATTCAAGTGCATATTGATTGGAGCTTTTCTGTGTCTAAGGATGGTGAGATTATTTGGGGACCAACTCAGCTTAGTCATACTTCAGAAGGTTCGCTCAAAAACTTGAGATACGAATTTCCAAGCGAGGGTCTTTACACAGTAGAGTTTGGAGTTGAGGGAATTTTGTTTCAACCAATACCAAAAGAAGTTGTATCTTTTGATGTAGCAGTTGGAGATGTTGTAATTGGGGCGCAAGAATCAGTAATCCCTCAATGGATTAAAAATAATGCCGGGTGGTGGGCAGATGACACGATTACTGATTCAGATTTTATCACAGGAATCCAATATCTAATTCAACAGGGAATTCTTGTTGTTCCACAAACTGAAATTACTGGAGAATCAAATGAAGGAATTCCTAATTGGGTAAAAAATAATGCAGGATGGTGGGCTCAAGGTGCAATTACTGATGATGATTTTGTTAATGGAATCCAATATCTTATTGGAATTGGCATAATTTCTGTCGAAGAACAAATGCAGACTGCAACACTATCCGGTCAGTTTGAAGATGCAGATTTTATTCACAAAACTAGTGGCACTGCAACTGTCACTATTGCAGGTAATTCAAAAACACTAGGTTTTCAAAACTTTGAGACACTCAATGGACCTGATCTTTATGTGTACTTGTCAGCTGACAAATCAAACCGTGATTTTGTCGAAATTAGCAGACTGGATAAATTCAAAGGTGACCAAACATATGATATTCCAACTTCTGTAGATATTGCCAAATATCACAATGTCTTGGTTTGGTGCAAGGCCTTTGGAGTCTTGTTTGGAAGTGCGGAACTTGATGTAGAAAATTAATGATTTGAAGATGATTTGGGTATTAATTTAGTCAACTTGCAAAATAAAATACTGAAAGTTTAGAATTGCGGGCAATTTCACTTACAAATGAAAGTGAAATCAACTCATTTTTGGGGGCATGAGAGCAATCCTACTTTTTCAGTAAATCAAGTTTACAAAAAAATTACTTAAACATAGTTTTCAGTCTGAAAACTTTGTTACACACTTTGGCTCACAAATTAGAATATTAAAAATCTTCAAAAAAATTTTTTTAAAAATATAATATATTTTGTATGTTCATCTTCCTCAAACATTCATTATTTCTGGTGTTGATTATTAATTCTCATATGGCCAAAGCCCAATGCAAAATTTGTGGCAAGGATTTTGAAAACAAAGAGACTGATTTCTGTTCAAGGGAATGTACGCTTGCTGGGGCCTTTTAATCCATAATTTTGGTCACAAAATTAGTCACAAACTTCTAGAAACTTTGAACTACTGACCGTTTTAGGGTCTATCCAATACTTTTATCTTTAATCCCAAAAATCTAATCTTGTGAAGACTCGATTATTTTTACTTCCTTTATTGATGATTATTGCACTTGCTCCAATCTATGCTTTTGCTGAAACTGAAATCCCCGATTGGGTAAAAAATGTAGCACAATTTTGGATTGATGATCAAATAGATGATGAAGGATTTGTTCAAGTAATTGAGTATCTAGTTGGACAAGGAATTATCAACATTCCATATGCTGAAGCTCCTGAAGGCGAATCAGCAGCTTCTATTCCTAGCTGGATTAAAACCAATTCTGAATTTTGGGTAAAAGGTGACATTTCTAATGATGAGTTTGCAGTAGGTCTTGAGTGGTTAATCAATAACGGAGTAATCAAAGTAAGTGTTGACGATTCTAGTGAACCAATTGTTGAATATGGTACAGACTTGCAAGGGGAAGTTACAATTGGATTAATCTTGCCATTGACTGGTGACTTGGCAACTCATGGAATTGAAAATCATGAAGGCTCAAAATATGGAGTTGTAGAATTTAACAAATTCTTGCAAGAGATTGGACAGGAGTGGCATCTAAAGATGGTCTCAGAAGACTCTGCTACTAATCCTGTAATAGCACTAGAAAAACTAACTGCCCTTAATGCTAAAGGAATTGGAATCGTAGTTGGTCCAGAAACTAGTTCCAACATACGAAACATCAAAGGATATTCAGACTCTAACAACATGTTACTTGTTAGTTGTTGTTCTTCAGCTCCTGCACTGGCTATTCCAAATGATTCTGTCTTCCGTCTAGTTCCTGATGACAGAAACCAAGGAACTGCACTTGCAAAACTTATGCGCCATGAAGGAATTGAAGTGTTGGTTCCTGTATGGCGTGGCGACACTTGGGGTGATGGACTTAGTGCGGCCACTATCAAATCATTTTCAGAAAGGGGCGGAATAGTTGATGATGGCGTTCGATACAATCCTGAATCTCCAGAGTTTTCAGCCTCAACTTCGCTTCTAGCCTCCTCTGTGCGAGACTATGTCAATGAATATGGCTCAGACAAAGTAGCGGTCTTGTTTTTGGGTTTTGCCGAAGTCTTGCAATTCATGCAGTCAGCTCATGAGCACGAGGTACTTGATGATGTAAGATGGTTTGGCCCAGGTGCTAACACCAAAGAACACAAGTTAATTGATGACCCAATAGGGTTGGACTTTTCAACAAATGTACAATTTACCACAGTCCAATTTGCAGCATCAAAAAATCCAATATATGAAAAAGTACAAGCTCATCTAACAGAATCCCTTGGTGTTGAACCTAACACCTTTGTTCATTCTTCATATGATGCAGTGTGGATTATTGGACTTGCAATGCTTGAAACTCAAAGCACTGATGTAAGTATTATAAAAGAAAAGATTCCTGAAATTGCAAACAACTACAGCGGCTCAATTGGTCCCACTACACTCAATGAAGCTGGGGACTTGGCACAAGCTGACTATGAAGTTTGGGGAATAAGAGATGCCCATTGGATTAATCTTGGAAAATACACTCAAGCTGACGATTCTATTACGCTAAAATAGATTATCTGCACTAGGAAACCCCCAAGTATAATTTACTTAATTCTGGATGCTCTAACAACTCACTGGGATTTCCTGAAAACACTCCTTTTCCATTTGCATACAAAAATACTTGGTCTCCAATTTTGAGTGCTCGCTTTACATTTTGCTCAACTAGAATTATTGTAATTCCAAACTCATCACGCAAATGTTTGATCTTTGTAAGTACTTCATCAGCTAGCTTTGGTGAAAGACTTGCCGTTGGCTCATCAAACAGCATTAATTTAGGTTGGCGGATTAATGCCATTGCCATTGCAAGCATTTGGCGCTCACCCCCCGAAAGGGATTCTGCTTTTGTTTTTTCATATTTTTTGAGAACCGGAAAGGTCTCATAAATCTCAGGCAATCTGTGCGTAAATTCTGCAGAATTGAGCGTATAGCTGGCCATCAAAAGATTCTCCTTAATCGTTAGATTTGCAAATACATTGTCTACTTGAGGCAGGTATGCAATCTTTTTTCTTGCAATGTCATGAGGTGCTAGTCCTGAAATTTTATCTCCTGAATATGTGATTTCACCTGAATAAATCGAACACAATCCAAAGATGCTTTTGAGAAGTGTACTTTTTCCACTACCATTAGGACCCACAACAATAGTAATCTCTTTTTCTTTAGCTTCAAAGTCTACCCCAAAAAGTATGTGACTGTTCCCATATCCCGAATTAAGATCATTTACATTAATTATGGACTGAATTGCTTTTTGTGACATTATTCTCCTAGATATGATTCAATGACCTTGGGGTGTTTGATTACCTCATCTGATGTTCCTTGCGCAATTATTTTTCCTCTGTCCATTGCAAACACTTTGTCTGAATATTGCAATGCGATGTCTAGTCTATGTTCAACTATCAAAAATGTAATTTTTTGTTCTTTGCAAATTTGAGAAATTTTTTTGAAAATTTCATGAGCAAGTGTCGGGTTTACTCCTGCAATTGGTTCGTCCATCAGAATCATTCTGGCACCTGACATCATCGCGCGTCCTAGCTCAAGGAGCTTTTGTTGTCCTCCTGACAGGTTTTGACTCTGCAGGTTTTTTTTCTCTGTAAGATTTACCATCTCCATAATCTCTGCTGCAGTTTGAGAAACTTTTCTCTCATCGCCTTTCCATTTTGGTTTTAGTGGTGCAAACAGAAATGATTCTCCTGAATTCTTGTTACTTGATACTAGAAAATTTTCTTCGGTTGTCAAATTGACAAAAGGCTGTGGAATTTGCCAGGTTCTAACCAGTCCAGTTTTGTAAGTTTGGTAAAGGCTCTTGTTTGTAATATCTGCTCCATCAAAGATAATTTTGCCTGAATCAGGCTTTAGAAGTCCTGAAATTACGTTAATTAACGTGGTTTTTCCGCTCCCATTTGGTCCTATTAGTTGGTATAGATTTCCTTCATCAAGGTCCATATTGACTCCATCGAGGACTGTCAAGCCTCCAAAATGCTTTGTAATCTCCTTGATAGAGAGGATACCCATTAAAAACAACCACACAATTAAGAAAATTAAGGGTTTTCTATGGAGGACATTGATTGATTTTCGATCCAATTTATTCAGACGCAATAATTTTTGCAAGTCTTTTAGGACTTCTTTCTATCGGTCTTACCCTTACATATCTGACCACTAGAGTGCCAAATTTTGCACACGCATCTTTTGCAACAATTGGAGTTTACATTGCATTGATTGCAACACGCGTCTGGGAGAGTTCCCCATATGTTGCAATACCAATTGCCTTTGTAATTTCTGGCATGGTTGCATTGTCTTTGTATCACTTTATCTTAAAACCGCTAATCCGAAAAGGCTCGTCACAAGCAATTCAAATGATTGCGACTTTAGCTTTTGACTTGGTTGTAATTGCAGTTCTAAACATTACAGCAGACTATATCGTAAAGACATTTCAAGTGACATCGCGAGAGTTTACACTGAGAAGCTATGATTCCGAGCTAGCTGGCTTGCCATTTATTGTCTTTGTTGCTCCAATCACCATTGCAATTTTGGCAATTATGCTACATGTTATACTAAAGAAAACAAAGTTTGGTATTGCAATGAGGGCGGCAACTCAAAATTCTGATTTGGCCGAAACTGTTGGGGTAAATGTCAAGCTAGTCTATGGAGTATCCTGGATTATGGGTGGAGGCTTTGCTGGAATTGCAGGAGCCTTGATGTCTTTATGGTTTCAAGGAGACCCAAACTTGGGCCCTCAAATCATTCCAAGTGTATTTGCAGCAAGTATCGTTGGAGGATTCTTGAGCATTTATGGTGCAATTGCAGGTGGGCTTTTAGTTGGATTAACCGAAGTTTTAGGGACTAGGTTTTTAGCTGGTGAATTTGGATCTTGGCTTATTGCATACAGGCCACTTATCCCACTTGTTTTCATTGTAGTAACGTTGATGCTTGCACCAAGAGGTCTTGCAGGGATTAATTGGTCGAGGTTTAGGAGACATGGTTCTAGGACCTGAGACCGTTTTCGTTGTAGACCTGCTTGCAATATTTGCAGTCTATGTTATTGTGAATCTGAGCCTTAATCTGGAGTTTGGCTATACTGGAATTCCTAACTTTGGTAAAGTTTTAGCAGTGGGAGCTGGGGCATTTGTAGCGGCATCAGTTCCAGGAAGAATCTTTGCAAGTATTGCAGGAATTGAAGGGGATTATATTGCAGATAACTTGCTTATAGTTTCCCAATTAAATGTCTGGCTGGTTGACAATGTGGGTATTGGGTTTGCTGTTTTCTTTTTGACGTTGGGAATTGCAGCTGCAGTTGGTGGTGGACTAGGACTGATAACCTCTTATCCTGCAATAAGACTCCGGGGAGATTATTTGGCAATTACGCTTTTGGCCTTTGGTGAAAGCATTAGAATCATTGGCAACAACTTTACGCCCCTAGTTGGTGGGACCCTCGGAGTTCAGATTCCTGACCCGTTATCGTTTTTGCCAAATGATATTCGTTTTCCAATAGCCACACTTGGATTGGTGTTAATTGCAATAGTTGTTTTTGTGTACAGTGAGAGAATGATACGTTCTCCCCTAGGAAGGCTTTTGCGGGCCGTTCGAGACAACGAGATAGCAGCAGATTCTCTGGGAAAAAACTCTAGGCACATACGAATCAAAATAATTGTAGTCTCTGCAGCCCTTGCGGCAATTGGCGGAGCCCTTTATGCATTTTATGTTGGAGGGACAATTGCATTTGCATATGATAGGGCCAGCTGGACGTTTTGGCCATTTTTGATGATACTAATTGGCGGATTAGCTAACAACAAGGGAATTGTTTTTGGAACTTTCATCTTTGTCCTAATTAGAAAACTAATCATATTTTTCAAAGATTCACTTGAAGGCTTTGTACCATTTGATGTTGTTTGGCTTGACTTTTTACTGCTAGGAATTATTTTACTAGCTGTGCTTCTTTATCGTCCTCAAGGGATTTTTACAGAGAAACCTACGCCAACCTAGTCTTTTCTCTTTCTCACATCTGACTTTGGCGGATTAAGAGACCAAAAAAACAATGCAAAGCAAATTGGAATCATGATCAACAATAAAGCTACTACCGAAATCCAATAAAATCCAGGATCTAGTCCTGGAAAAAATGGGCCGGGGAAAACAGCATAAAGCCACAAAAATCCAATGAAAATTAGCACTACTTTGTTGCGTTTTAGTAGTTTTTTCCACCCTAATCTGCGCTTTTTGATATAACACTCCTTACATCTAGTACGATCATCAGTCATACAATTAGTACAAACTGTTCTATCGCAAAAATAACAAATTCTGTCTCCAAATTGTGAGCCACATGAATCGCACTTCCACACAAATTATAGATCAGCACAATAAAATTTATCCCTTGTTGCAATTTATCAATTTTTATTAGTTGCAAATTTTTGCAAATAATTAATGGTTGATTGCTGTATCTGCAAGATAAACAAGGCAACTGGCAAAATCAAAGACGGCAACCCCAAATACAAGGGAAAGCCCATCTGCAAAGAATGCGCAGGTTACCGCAAGTTACTCAAAGAAACTAAGTAGTTTCAGACTTTGATTTTGCTACCCAACCCTCATACATCTTAATCAGATCATCCACATCTGATTCGTTTTCAGAATAAGTCAAGATTACTCCAAAGGCCCCATCCTTGTGATGTCCTCGAGCAAAGTATCCCCAGTATGAATCTGGCAGTTTTATGAAATTTTTTTCATCATGTGAGACTCCGATGAGATTATTTCCCAGACTTTCTGCTACTTTTTTTGCGTCTTGTTTTTCAATCATATTCAAGACTAGTTTTCATCCAAATAAAAATATGATTTTAAGGAATAACGGCAACAAGACGCAGTGGTGCACCACTGCCATTTTTAATTTTCATTGGAAGTGCAATTGCAATGGCACCAGTAGGTGGTAATTTTTCTAAATTTGTAATATTTTCAAAAAATGGTAGCTGTGTTGCAGCTAGAATTCTATGAGTTTCAAAGTAAGTGGACCTACCATAATCAATGCTTTGAGTATCAATTCCAATTGCATTGATTTTGCGATTCTGGGTAATCCATTCGGCACCATTAGGATGCAGGCCTGGAAAACATAGTTCAGGCAGGGCATCAGGTCCAATCTTTGAGGTTCCTAGATATTTTTGACGGTCAGGCCAAAACTGCGACCATCCCGTTTGAAGAAGTACGATACAGTTATCAGGAATTTTTCCATTTTTATTTTCCCAATCTTCAAAATCTTGTGAAGTTATTTGATAATCTGAATTTTGTCGGGTTTGGTTTGAAACATCCACAACAACACATGGCGCAATTAACTTTTCAACAGAAATTTGTTCAACGGTCTTTCCATCTTTTGCAAAATGAATTGGTGCATCCATATGTGTTCCACCATGTTCGGGCGCTGTGAATTTTTTTGCAGCATAATAGTATCCTTTCTCAGTCATTCCACCAAACTCTTCTTGTAATTCAAATCCTTGTTCCGTTGGCCAGTATATTGTTTGGTCTGAATATTCATGAGTTAAATCTACAATAGTTCCTTTTGGAAAACCATCCATGAGATATTTTGATTCAAATGAATTTAAAGAATATTAAAAAATCTCCAAAAATTAATTTAAAAAATTCAAAAAATAGAGCAAGGTTAAGTATGATGATATCTATTACGAAATTAAGACCTTGGGTGATAGTGGGGGTATGAAAGCAATTAGTGGAATTTGTAAATTCAAAATTCCATTGATTGCTGCAATCTTTGTTTTAGGTTTTACTCTGGTTCCCACTCAAGCAGATGCTCTTGATTTTGAGAAAAATATTGGTGAAAGGGGAAAGGTAATGTTTCCTCACGACACAGAAGTTGATTCTCAAGGAAGGATAATTGTTAGCAATGGATTTGCAGTAGATGATCATTTTATTACAATTTTTGATTCATCAGGAAATTTTTTGAGTAGTTTTGGCCCCTTTGGAACAACGGATGGACAATTAAAAGCTCCAACAGGTGTGGGAGTTGATTCTAGTAATAGAATTATTGTGGTTGACAAGCAAACAAACTATGTACAAATCTTTGATTCATCAGGGAACCACATCAAAACATTTGGAGGAATAGGTTCTGAAGACGGACAGTTTAGAACTCCATTTGGTGTGGCAACTGATTCACAAGACAGAATAATTGTTGCAGATACTGGGAACAACCGTGTCCAAATTTTTGACTCCGATGGAAATTTCATTAAAAGTATTGGGGGAATTGGTTCAGGGGACACTAACATGAATTATCCAACTGACGTTACAACTGATTCGCAAGACCGGATATTTATTGCAGATGCCCAAAACAATCGCATAGCAGTTTATGATGACGAAGGAAACTTTGAGAAAATAATTGGACGACAAGGTGGAGGCGGAGCAGAATTTTATTTTCCACATGGTATAGGTACTGGCAAAGATGATCAAATTTTAGTTTCTGACATGCTAAATTATAGAGTACAAATTTTAGATTCGCAGGGTAATCACATTGAGTCCTTTGGAAGTGAAGGCACAGATGATGGACTATTCAAAGCTCTGGCAGGGCTTACTGCAGATTCTGCAGGCAATGTCTTGGTAGTTGATAGTGCAAACAGCAAAGTCTCCCAGTTTGGTTCTGTTCAGGCTCAAATTGACCCTCCATCTATGCAACTAGATGCAGGCCCTGCAGACACTCAGGAAAAAAAGATTCCTGACTGGATTCGAAACACAATGCAGTGGTACCTTGATGGAGTAATTTCAGAAGATGAGATGATTTCAGCAATTCAATTTTTAGTAAAAGAGGGAATCATTATTTTAGATTAAATAGATAATACAAATCCTACCACATTCATTGTCAGAATTCCAAAAAAATAATTCTACATGTTTAATTTGGCGGCAAATGAAATTTGGTATCCGTCAGGATCACGCATATGAAAAAATCTTTCCCCCCAAACAGCATCGGCAGGCTCAGTCTCAAAAATTCCTAGGTTTGCAATAATGTCTTTATTTTTAAGGTGATGATACAGCTTATCTACGTCATCTGTCAGAAATATAATTCGACCAAAATCACAAGTATTCATCTCCGATTTTTCTAAATTTAGGTACATTTCGGGGTCCTTGGCAACCCTATATGTTGTAAAATCAGAGTCTGGACCCCCATAAGTTAACTCAAATCCTGGAATAATTGAATAAAACGAGTTTGATTTTTTCATATCTCTTGTAAAGAGTGTAATTGCGGATATCTTCATAATTTTCATTTTTATGTTTTGGTTTTAATTCTAAAAACATTTGTAATTTTCCTAATTTCTTTTCATAGTGCCAAAAAAACTAAAACATAATTTTAGATAAATACAAGAAATCTCAATTAAATTTATGAGTTATAACGATATTGCATATTCTTTTTCACAATATCAACCTGGTAAAAGTAAAAACTGTAAGCATCTTAAAGAACTATTTGCTCAAGCAATGACACAACTTGAAGAAGAACAAGAAATTCCAATATTAGTTAAAGAAAAAAAGAAAAAAAAGGTTTGATATGAAAGTCATTTCATTTGTTTTAGGTTTGTTGATTTTTGTTCCTGTGTCCTATGCATTCTCAGAAGAATATGAGGATGCAAAAATATATTGGAAAGATGAAATTGTTTCTCCGAACTCTTTTGCAAAAATTACAGTGGAAGATAATGACATGAACCACAAAGAATACCCACACTTTGCCGATAAACTGTCAATAATTGTCTGGTCTGATTCTTCGCAAGATCCAATCGAACTTGAACTGGTAGAAACTGGAATTTTCACTGGAATGTTTTCAGGTAAAATCTATATTTCTGATTCACAAGGACAAGGCAAAAGTCTCTTTGTGAACTCTGGTGATTTTATTTATGCAAAATATATTGATTCAACCACAACTACAGGCTCGCAAATAGATGCTACCGCAGCAGCAGTTGTTAAAGTCAGTGGTAAGGACATGACTGAATTTTTGGAAAAATTAGATCCATCTATGAGACCCCCTACAAAATCCCAAGTTCCTGAGTGGATAAAGAATAATGCATTGTGGTGGGGCCAAGGACAAATCGATGACTCTTCATTTGTTGAGGGAATTCAATTTTTAATAAGGGAAAAAATTCTTGAAGTATCTCCGCCTTCGGATAAATCTCAAAGATCTGAGAACATTCCAGATTGGATAAAGACAAATGCTCTTTGGTGGGCACAAGGACAAACTAGTGATCAGGAATTCATCAGTGCAATTGGTCATCTAATTGGATTGGGAATAATTTCTATCGAGCCTGAAGTTTCTTCTCAAGATTCTAAACCAAAATCTACAATTGGAGTAGATCCAGAATTGGAAAAATGTAAAGAAATCACAAAGGCATATGAGCGGTTAAACTGTGAAAAAGAAGCAAAATTCAAAGCAAATGTTGCTTGGTACAAAGAAAATGCCGATGCTTATGATGTTGGACCAATAACATTTTTCTATCCTGGACTTGGTACGCCTGGAAACACTTTTGAAATAAATTCATCTGGTCAGGCACTACTTTACATCAGAATGCTGGTAGAAAACAATTCTTCTGAAAATGTATCCTTGTTTTGTAGTGGACCAAGTGTTTGTAACTATGATATATGGAATGGCCAAAAAGTATTCAAGTATTCATCCCAAGATTTCACAAGTGGTCAAATCGTACTAAAGCAAGGAGATCAAAAAGAGTTTAACATGTTTTTTGGACCTAACATTGGTTATGGAGGAACAGAGTTTGAATATGATTCAAGCAAAGAATACTTTTTTAGAATTTCAGAACCTTGGGGTAGTTTTAACATTCCATTAAAACTTCAAAATTAGTCTAAAAAATTTATTTCATCTATGGTTTTAGTCTGTCAGGATCTCTTGGATAAAGAACCACTTCCCTGACGTTATCAATTCCAATCAGAGTTGTCATTAATCTGTCTAATCCCAATCCCCAACCTGAATGTGGAGGCATTCCCCAATCAAATGCTTGGAGGTGGTCTGCAAAGTCAGCTGGGTCTAGTCCTTGTTCACGTAATCTTGCCTTTAGCATTTCAGGATCATGAAGTCTTGTGCCTCCTGAAGATAGCTCCAAGTATCCAAATTGCAAATCAAATGAACGTGATAATTCTGGGTCTTCATCTTTTTCTCTGATGTAAAATGGTTTAAGCTTCATCGGCCAGTCAGTTAAGAAGAAAAATCCCGGATGTTTTTCCCCAATAATTCTCAAATGCGAATCAAGCAAGTCATCACCAAACTCCACCTTTTCTCCGGCTGCTTTTACCTCTTCAATAGCCTGTGAATATGTAATTCTCTCAAATGGCGACTTTGGAACCTCAATCGTATGACCAATTATTTCTTGTTCTTTTTTACAATTCTCTGATGTAAACCTGTAAACATTCATCATCAAATCTTCAAGCACATCCATAACATCATTGTAATCCATAAAGGCAGCCTCGATATCGACTGAGGTAAATTCACTAAGATGACGTCCAGTATGAGATTTTTCGGCACGATAAAAGTTTGAAATCTCAAACACTCGTTCAAGACCAATAGTCATTTGCTCTTTGTAGAGTTGTGGTGATTGTGCAAGGTAAGCTTTTCGTCCAAAGTATTCAAGTGAAAACAAATCAGCTCCCCCTTCTGAAGCACTACCAATAATTTTTGGAGTAGTGATTTCAATGAATTTTTTATCAACAAAAGTTTTGCGTAACACTTGCAACACATGATGACGAAGCTTGAAAATAGATGCTGTCTTTTGATTTCTCATATCCAGTGCTCTGTGATTTAATCTTGTGTCAATGTTAGATTCAACTCTACCAATAGGATCTACTGGTAGTGG